>WNGR01009351.1_pt1 | contig 10523 bp, 9 predicted proteins | sample 5407581 | NCBI WGS metagenome assembly WNGR01 (sample SAMN13153383, study PRJNA577476) | soil metagenome | isolation source: 80 cm soil or saprolite under Garry oak tree replicate 2 | place: USA:California | collected 2016-06-15 | reverse complement strand
AGCCCGGCAGTTGTTCCAGATGCAAGCGCTTAGCCGCCCCGCTGCTGCCGAAAGGCTTTGATCTCGTGTCCGCGGTGGATGGGCGAGCCGTCCCAGATGAGCAGGATGGGGCCCCTGATCTTGCGCAAGAGCACGCGCAGGAAGCCGACCACTGCTTGCGCATCGTAGGAAGCCTGGCGCACTTGCAGGAACAGTCGTCCATCGGGGGTGATGCCACTGATCAAAGATCAGGTGATCACCTGACCTCGCGATAAGAAACTACTGACCTCGGCGGAAGCAAGTAAAGTATGATAAACTAGGAGGCATGGGAGCACCAAGAAAAGCCGATTGGCGAGAAGAACGGCGCAAACGCGCCTGGCCGTCCAGACATCCCCGCGAAAGCCATGAGCTTCCGCTCCTTTGGCTAATAACTGCGGAATCTGGGCTGTTTGCTCGGCTGACAGTCGTGCAGGCACTCCCTTGGGGGGATGAGCGTCCAGGGCTTCCACTCCTCCTGCTCGCCCTCGTTTGAGCCATTGGCTCACCGCTCCTTCGCTTACTCCCAACGCTTCCGCAATGGCTTTTTGTCTCCAGCCCTGTTCTTTCAGGGCCCAGGCGCGTTTGCGCCGTTCTTCTCGCCAATCGGCTTTTCTTGGTGCTCCCATGCCTCCTAGTTTATCATACTTTACTTGCTTCCGCCGAGGTCAGTAGTTTCTTATCGCGAGGTCAGTAATTCATGGCTCTTGTTCACGGTCCTGCTCCTGATCATGGCTGCCTCCTGGGTGCATGACAAACCTCATGCTCCACAGCTTACAGCCTGTTCGGGGGCCGGTCAATTTTATTTGGGCGCAATTATACGGCTCATCCTGGTTTTTGGTGAGCTATTGAAAGCGACTGATCTGCCTGATATGCTCCTGTAAAAACAAGTTGCAGGAGGTGGCACCAGATGCCGACCACGCCACTGTTTCCCTTACCAGAAGGGCTGGAAATGACCTCGATCAGCGAGACCTCGGAGGAACTGCTTGTATATGTCACCTCACACCGCTCTAGTTCGCCCTGCCCCCAGTGTTCGACACCTTCGTCTGCCATCCACAGTTCTTACTGCAGGCATCCCCGAGATCTGCCCTGCATAGGTCGCCCCATTCGCTTGGTGTTCACGGTCCGCAAGTTCTTTTGTCGCAACCCCAGCTGTTCCCGCAAAGTGTTCACTGAGCGGCTGCCAGATTTCATTGCACCTTCCTCTCGCCTGACCAGGCGGCTGCGCACGTCCGTGCAAGACATCGGGTTTGCCACCTGCGGCAAGGGCGGAGAACGTCTGGGTGACAAGCTGGGGATGGGCTTTTCCGATGCCACCGTGCTTTGGTCTCTCTTTCTCGTCCCTCTGCCTAAGATCGGCCAGGTGCATATCATCGGGGTGGACGATTGGAGTTGGCGGCGTGGCAAGCGCTTCGGCAGCATCCTCGTGAACCTGGAGACGCACAAGATAGTGGATCTGCTGGTCGACCGCGAGGCAGAGAGCGTTCGCCAGTGGTTGGCGGCACACCCAGAAGTGGATGTCGTGAGTCGAGATCGTGGAGGCTGCTATATCGATGGGGCCACGCTGGGAGCACCGCAGGCCACGCAGGTGGCGGACCGGTGGCACATCCTTTCGAATCTGGGCGATGCCGTGGAAGCGTTCTTGATTCGCGCGCAGATTCGCCTGGAACCGGGGAAAGCCTCGTCAGGGAAGTGTCAGAAGCCCGACCACCCTCTGACCTCTTTTTCTGCCACTCCTGCCTGCCAACGCAAGTCGCAGGCACGTCTCTTACGCAAATGGAAATTGTATCAGCGGGTACAGGAACTTCACGCAACTGGGATGAGCCTGCGTAAGATCGGGGAAGAGCTGGGTCTCGCTCGTAATACCGTGCGCAAGTACTTCCGCCAGCCTCCAGACCCACCTCTGCCGACCCCGCGCCCCTTGCGCGCCAGTCAGCTTGATCCCTATGAAGACTACCTGCTCGACAGATGGAGCCAGGGGGAGCGCAACGCTGCCCAGCTGCACCGCGAACTCAGCGAGCGCGGATATCCGGGCAGTGCGTCGTTGGTGCGGGCCTACGTGGGCCACTTGCGCACGACCACCGGCGATGGCTCCCCACCCCGCTCGCGCAAGGAGCGAGCAAAGGCCGTCTCGCCACGTGCATTACGGTGGCTCCTGGCACGCAAGCGTGAGGATCTCGAAGAGGTCGAACAAGAAAGGCTCGGTCAGTTGCTGAACCTCTCACCAGAGGTGCAAACGGCCTATGCCTTATTGCAAGCTTTCCTGATGCTAGTGCGCGAACGCAAGCATCAGGAGTTACGTTCCTGGATGGAGCAAGCGATCAGCAGCGGCATTCCTGAACTGGGGAGCTTTGTGATGGGGATCGAGCGAGATTATGATGCCGTCCACGCGGCTCTTCGTCTGCCCTGGAGCCAAGGTGTCACTGAAAGGAAAGTAAACAAGCTCAAGACGCTCAAACGAGTCATGTATGGCCGTGCGGGCTTTGCTCTCCTGCGACAACGGCTCTTACACGACGGCTAACCGTCGAGGGTCTGGTGTACATGAGAAGGTGAGGTGAAGGACTTTTCCCAGCGCCTCACCAAAAACCAGGATGAGCCACATTTAAGCCATCACTGGTAAAGAGCGGGAGGCAGTTGGGCGCCAGGAGCTGTCGCAGGGAGTGGATGAGCAGGTGGGCCGCATGTTGTGTGCGAGGACCCAGATGCAGCACGGGCAGAATCTTGGTGCACGGATCGATAGCCAGCCACAACCTGAGCACCTGTGTGGAACGGCGGAGCCTAGTTCGAATTTCGTCCAACTGCAGGTGCGGGAGGTGTAGGTTGCAGAAGGAGCGCTCGTGCAAGGTCTGAGCGTGCGCGCCAGCGTGCGACAGCCAGGAGGTGATGGTCGCCTGTCGGTAACCGAAGACCCGTTCTGCGGCGGAAGGATCGAGCCCACAGGCTCGGGCAGTCAACACCATTGCGATCTGGTGGGAAGGGGTTTTTAGATGGTACAGCGGGGTGTGGCGCCGAGCTGTGAAGGTGGTCTGGCAGGCCTGAGGGCGAAAGGTCTGGATCCGCTCAACATGACCATGCGTGCCATCCCCGACGAGTGCATGGAGGTGAGCATCTGTGATCCCGAAGTACAAACACTGTTGATTGGGACAGGCGAAGCCGTCGGTGGGTATGCGTTTGGGTGCTCCTCGTCGGCTTTTCACCTCACGCCAGGGACGTACAGGCACAGGCGAAGGCCCCTCACCCGACGAGAGAGTGCCGGAGAGACGACAGATGGGACAATCGCCTGGGGTGCGCGGCTTGAGGAGACGTTGGAGCGTGCTGCGCACCTTCGCTGCCACTCTCGACTGGGCAGGAGCATGATGGGGCCAACAAAGAGAACAAAGCCGGAGCAGGCAGAGCATGAGGCAGGACACGAGCAGGAGTAACAACACATGAAAGGTCATCAGGATCCTCTCTGCTTGAAATGAGGTGAATGGGAAGATTCCTCAGGAAGGATAAACAGCGTCACGAGGCCTTGTCAAGACAGTAGGAGAGAAGGCTGATTTATCCACTATTGAGAGGGGCAGTACCTTATGTCTGTACCTCATATCTCATACGTGTTTCCGGCCGGCAAGTCAAGAGCCAGGGCGAGGCAGTACAGCATCAATGAGCAATTTAGACCACCTGGAAATCCCCAGAGAAAATGGTTCGTGATGAGGCCGACGCAAAGTAGGCTAGTACGCCGTGATAGGTGCCAGGTATCCAATGACCGAAGGGGACGATGAGCTTCACAACGAGGCCTTGCCCGGGATTAAGTGAGTGGAGGCGCGTAACGATCTCAAGCTGGCAGGGAGCAACGGGAGTCCAGGTTCCGTTGGTCAGATGCTGCAAAAGAACGACTGTGCACTCTGTGAGATGATCCGGGAAGTGGATGGTTTGACCACTCTGGTTATTGAGGATGAATACAATTGTATCGCCCGGCTGGTACACCGATGCACTTGCATGCAAGGTCACGGGACCCATCCTAACCGAGCGTGGAGGCGTTGTGGGTGTAGCCAGCGGCGTGGGTAGGGGTTTAATCCTAACTGGGGTTGAAGGTCTCGCCACAGCCGTTGGTGGCGTAGTCGTGCTGGTTGAGCTATTGGTAGTATACGGCCCGCAGCCTGCCAGTAATGTCAGGGCAGCAACAGCACCCAGGGTCACGAGCAACCGGTATATCCGCTTCATAACTGACCTCCTTGTCACTGTATGCCTTCGAGCACTCATAGGAGGTGCCCAGGTAATTCACCTCGCAAACAGGGACGACTTATCCCTCATAAATAGAAGACGTATATAGCCTGGCATAGGTTCCTATGTGCTGACTTTTAGCAGTGAAAGCTTCTATCGAACCACAACGTCAATGTATTTTGCTCACGTCTTCCACTACACAGGGAGAGGAATAATATCTCAAGGGGAACAAAACCCGATATTGAATATGCTCTATCACTTGCTCACTTGCGTGCTGGCCAGGCTCCCCAGGTGATGGCCGCTTACTTCTTATGAAATAGAGCTGAGATGTCAGAGAATCGCATCTATAATGACCCTGATATTTCAGACAAAAATTTATTGGCTTGTAAGGTGTAAAATGGAACATGCAGAAAAAGAAACGGAAGCAGTATACGGCAGGCTTCAAGGCAAAAGTCGTCAAAGAGATGTGGAGGCGAAGAAAAGACGGTGGGGCAGTTGGCAGGCGAATATGAGGTGCTGAGCCTCATGCTCTATCGCTGGCGAGACCAGGCGTTAGCTGGTTTGCCTGGTCTGTGGAGTCGACCAGGCCGCCCAGGAGCTAGCTGAAAGGGAAGCCGAGTGGCAGAAAGAACGAGAAGCCTTGTACGCTGAAATCGGACGCTTAACCCCGCAGCTGACGTGGTTGGGAAAAAAACGGCTGAACGGCAAACTTATCTTGACAGCAGGTGTACGCTGAGGTGGAAAAGCTGGCCTTATTGCGAGCCTGAGCAAAAACGATGGCGAGACGAACCCCTCGACCCGAAGCGAAGTTCACAACCACCCTGACACCACTTCGGGAGACTTGTGAAGCGTGCGGAAACCGCTTGTGGGTGGCATATCATTGTCGACGGAAGGTGATGACCTTGGAGGGTCTTTGGCAACTCCGGGTGGTCATGTGTCAGTGTCCGACCCCCACGTGCCCGTTGTACCATGTGAGATATCATCCTGAAGAGGAAGGACGCTGGGCGCTGCCTCACGGAGAGTTTGGCCTAGATGTGATCGCACGCATTGGCTTCTGGCGCTTCACGGAGCATCGCTCTGTCCCAGAGATGCATCAACGCTTGCAGGCCCGCGGTTTAGCGATCTCTGAGCGAGAGGTTACGCATTTGATGCACGGTATGAAGAACTCGTGACCTTGCGCGTCACCGATCGAGAGCGGATCAAGGCCCGGTTGCAGAAACAAGGACGTGTGATCCTGGCCCTGGATGGCTTGCAGCCGGATGTAGGGCATGAGGTCCTGTGGGTCGTGCGCGACTGCCTCTCCGAAGAAATCCTGCTGGCTCGACCTTTGCTCAGTAGTACCCAAGGGGATTTGACCGCGCTGCTACAAGAAGTTCAGCAACTCCTGGAGCCATTGAAGGTGCCGGTCAAAGGCATTATCTCGGATGGCGAAGAGACGATTAAGAGTGCGGTGGCCTTTGTTTTCCCAGACATCCCGCATCAACTCTGCCACTTTCACTATCTCAAAGATGCCATCAAGCCGTTTTATGAAGCCGATCGGCATGCCAAAACGCTTTTGAAGAAGCAGTTGCGTGGGGTGCGACCCATCGAGCGAGCGCTCGAGGAGCGTCCCACAGCCGAAAATGACGCGATCCGCGACTACTGCCTGGCCGTGCGTGCGTCTTTGACCGATGATGGCCGTTCACCGCTGGAAGCGTCCGGTCTGCGCTTGCACGATCGCATCACGCAGGTCAGCGACTCGATTACCCGTGTGCAGGGAAAAAAAGATTGCCTCCAGCTTTAAAGCAGTTACACCAGCTTCTGACCAAAGGGTTGCAGGGCACAGCGGCGCTGTGGCCACCGCTTGAGCACGCCTACCGCTTCCTGGATCAGGCCAAAGCCATCCTGGCCAACCCGGAGCAGGACACCGGTCAGCACGTCCGGGAACGGTATCTGGCTCTGCTTGCCCAGATGCGGGGGAATCTCACTGCTTTGGGAGAGCTTGCAGAGGCATGTGAGCATTTTTGTCACATCACAGACAACTTCGCCGCAGGATTATTTCACTGCTATGATCTCGCGGGCTTGCCACGCACCAACAATGAACTGGAGCATTGCTTTGGTGTCGCACGGGTCCATGAGCGGCGTGCCACAGGTCGGCGGGGAGCCATTCCTGGCGTGGTAGTTCGTGGCTCGGTTCGTGTGATGGCTTCGGTGACCAGCAAGCAGCAGGTCTTTTCGGTTGAGGAGCTTCGACCCAGGGATTATCAGCGCTGGCGCGACCTGCGCCGACAGTTACAGCAGCGGGAGGAGGCTCGCCGACAGCAGTGGCGTTTTCGCAAAAATCCAGCCGCCTACCTCGCCGATATCGAGGTTCGCTTGCTCCAGTGAAGATTGCCGTTCAGCAAAAACGCTGAATGGCAAACTTCACATGAGTAGTTGAGCTTCCAGAGCCGCCAGATACCGCACAGGATCTTTTCTGGCACACTACGATGCTCCCGAAAACGCCACTGGCCAATCAAGGCAGTCACGTCCAGGCCAAATTCACCATGAGGTAGCGGGAAGCCGCCCTTCTTCTTCAGGACGGTGGCGGCGATGATAGTTGGGGCAGTCAGGTTGGACGCATTGCTGGATGACCAGGCTTAAATGCCACTGGCCGGAGAGCGTGGTCACGTCGCGGTGGCCATGATAGGCTACCCACAACGGCTGGCCACACGCTTCACATACCTCTTTGAGCGGGGTTAACGTCATTTCTTGCGTCGCCATCGGAGGCGGGCTTCGTCGAGCCATCACCATTATCCTCTTGGGGTTGTTTGCTTGCTTCTCCTTTCAGGATACTCCCCTCTTCAAGCCGAGTTTACCATTCAGCGTTTTTTTGAGGGAGCCACCACCACATAATTGTAGCGCTTTCGCCCTTGGAATTCCGACATTTACACTGAAGTGGACTGAACAAGCAAACACCTCCTGACAGAATACGGTCGGCACCATTGCAGACCAACCTCCCAGGAAAAAACACCCAGAATCACCCCGCCGGTGATCAGGGATTCCTGGCTACACCGCGTAAGAAACTAGGCGCGGATGTGCTTCTCAATCAAGAGCAGGGCGTAGTGATACACGCCTGATGAAATGAGGTTCTCTGCGAGATTCAGCTTACCGTCGGTGGACAGATCATTAAAAGAGTCGACTGGTAGGGGTAGTACGTCGTCAGCGCCGTTGTGGAGGCGGCGCAGATTGGGGTTCACTGGTAGACAGTATACTCAATAGATCAACAGCGAGCAAGAACTACTAACTACTCCTTCCAAAAAGTACTAGAGCAACAGCCCAACTAAGGGTGGGTGGATGACCACAGAAATGCAGTGCGCTTTGCTCTCGGGCCAGGCGAGAAGGGATATGACAAGTAGTCCTTGCCTGGTTCATTCTGGCAGTGTGCAAGAGTGTCTGGGTGGCAGTTGAGGGAGTGGGTCCATAAGGGGAGCGAAGCGACACACATCGTGGCGGCGTGAGAAAGATCAGGCAGTGCTGACGGTTTGCATTGCGACAACTGTGTGCTGCGCCGCTGCTGATTGATTGCGAGATGGTACTGTGCCTGGTGGCGTCCATCGTGGTATTCGTGGTGTTCTCGGTGGCGAGCGGTCTGACGCAGTGGTATGTGGCTATGCTGTGTACCTGTCGTCGACCACGAGCGAGGGCAGGTGACACTGGCGTTTCGGTGTAGAGACCTTAAGCACGATCGGGAGGGCTTGTAGGAGCGCTCGCTTCTTCAGTCCTGAGTTTGTCAGTGGAGGGACAAGGCAAATAGAGGTCCACGATCAGCATATCGCCTGGCTTGGCCAGGTGGTCCAGAGGGGCGGCCACCAGGACTGCGTGCCCGCCTCCCCTCAGGACCCCACCAGAAGGACCTCTCTTGGAAGAAGCGCAGAGGAGGGCATTTTCTGATCAGAGAAATGGGATGGGCTGACACGAGCCAGGGATCGCTTCCCCGGCACGCAGGTCAGCCCAGAATGCCCCCGCTACGCGCAGCCAGGCAAGCTGAAGCTCCCGATGCGCGTCTGCCAGCCCCGCGCTGAAGACACCTGATAATATTCGTTGACGTACCAGAAGGTGCAATCGTCGGTGGGGTCAACCGCCATGTCTGTATAGTCGCCCCAGCGAGCGCTCACCGTTTGCGACCCTGAGCCATTGATCAGCACGCCCTCGCCCAGGGTCATTTGCCCCAGCGGGTCGCCCTGCAGCCGGCCGGTGTAGCGGATGCCTGGATAGACCGTCGTCGCGTTGGAGACGCTGTAGCCCAGGGCCAGATTGCCCCGCTTGTCCATAGCAATACTCCCCATCCAGCGGTTCACGCCATCAGCCGGAGCGTACGTGCCCTGCTGGTAGAGGGAGATTTGTTCGCCGACCCGCCGGATCTCGTACCAGCGGACGCCTGCGACGCCAGGGCTGGCCTCGACTGACTGATTCGTGACCAACGTCTCGTACGTCCCGAAGTTGCGGTACGCCAGCCGGAACGTGGGCCGCTGCCGGTACGAGAGGATGTCCACCTTGTTGGTGGTGCCCGGCTGCGGGATGCAGTTACGACTCCCCGGGCTGCACGGGAAGATGGAGTCGAATTGGGCCACGGGGAGCTGTGCCGCCAGGGTGAAAGAAGCGGTCGGGGTGGCTCTCCACGCGAGCGAGAACGCGAAGACGTTGAGTGCATCGAACGGCGCGCCGTAGAAGGCGCCATCATCCATGGAACCGACGAAGAGTTCAGGGCTTTTCGCCGGAGGCCGACGAGTGCCGTCAATGTCACCTGGGAGCAAGCCGTCACCTGTCAGGTAGGGGGTGGTGCCTGGGGCAAGCAGGAACTTCACCATGCGAGCAGACGGGTCACCTTCGAGCATCTTGTCACGCTCCAACGCGTAGGCGCCATCACCTGCGAACGAATTATCGGGGGCAAACTCGCGCGTGGAGAGAAAGTACGCGTTGCTCCAGACCCCATATTTGGGATAGTCCGGGAAGTTCTCCCCAGTGGTGAACGCGTAGCGGAAATAGGCACCCGTGGGGTCACCAGTCAGGGAGACTGCGACACAGTTGTAGAACGTGGGTCCACGGGTGGTCAACTGGCTGAGGAGCCATCGGTCCTCGAGCTGGTCGTAGAGCACAACCGGGTCGCCCGACAGATCGGTGCAGTCGGGCACCGCGAAGCCGTTCCACAGGTCCCCGAGCAAGGTCGGACCGAGCAGCCGGGTGCCGGTCTTGGAGTACACAGCGAACACCACGTTCACCATCTCCACGTAGAAGTTCGGGCTCACTTCGCCGTTGGGGTCGGGTGGTGAGACCTGGAAGGGATTGTCACTATTGGCCAACCCTTCAAAAGTATGCAAAGGGGCAGATATGAGCGGAGAAGCCTGTGGCTTATGTGTTGCCTGAAGCGCTCCGTCGCCGGCGAACCCATGGTCGGTAGGGAGTGGCCCGCGCTCCGGCGGCAGGGTGCGCGGCGTCGCATGGGCAGACACCGGTCGTGCCAATTCACGCAGGGGGCGCGACACATCGAACGCCTTTGCGGCTGAGAACGTTGCGTGCGGCCCCGCTTGCGCAGCCGACGACGCAGCATGCGAGCGAGTAATGGAGCCTGACAAAGGTATGGCAACAGCACTGGCCAGCAGTATCAATGCAATCAGTGTAAAGACAAGTTTTGACCTGAGAAATCCTTTCATGAATGGTTCTCCTTAGAAGAACAACATTTCAAACACAACAAATTATCAAAGAAAAGGTGGCCATCGAGAAGGAAAAACCCAATTGGTGATGAATGTTGATCCTCTTCCATTTGACTATGCAGCGGTAACGAGCGGGTAGTGAACTGGTAAAGATACACTTATGAATTATTAAAATGAGTTGAGATTTCGTAACATTTCTCCACAAGAGGAAGCAAGCAGCCATAGAAACTCTTATGGGGATGTGTCAGAACTGAGGGTACAGCTATGGGACATGGTGGATAAATCGATCAACCTCTGCAAATACACTACGAGCTGGTTTTTTCGCCCTGAGGCAGTCCGGACAAGCCACCTCAGCCTGGATTAAGGCCATCCGACTTCTTCTTCCGATCCCTTCACACACCAACAAACGCCATGACACTGCAACCACCTCTGGCTTCGGTGGCTCTTAAGCGGAAACCGGCAGCAAGGGGTAAGAGAGCACCTCGCGCACGTTCTGTATGGATTACGAACATCATCACGTCGAAGTCCATCCCACATCGTAGCAGAGCAAACAGGCGGTTTTCCAAGAGCAGAGATTTTTCTGAAAAATCTCTGCTCTATCAAGTAGCGAGCAAGGGGAACCAAGGCCAGAGC
>WNGR01008975.1_pt1 | contig 10523 bp, 9 predicted proteins | sample 5407581 | NCBI WGS metagenome assembly WNGR01 (sample SAMN13153383, study PRJNA577476) | soil metagenome | isolation source: 80 cm soil or saprolite under Garry oak tree replicate 2 | place: USA:California | collected 2016-06-15 | reverse complement strand
TGGTACAGCTGGGTGGACTCGAACCACCGACCTCTTGGTCCACAGCCAAGCGCTCTAACCAACTGAGCTACAGCTGCACGGGGCGTTCGCGGCCCTTGGCGCCTTGCGCAACGCAGTCGAGCTTGCGCAGACTGCGTGGACTTGTCTGCGTGCGCTTGCCGAACGCCGGACCCTAGGAGCAAGCCCCTGTCTTGGCAAGAGCGGCGCCGATGTCGTCCTTGGCCGCGGCCGCGCAGGATCGGTGATGCAAAAGCCCGGGCAACCGGCCCGGGCTTTCGATCTCCGTTGCTGCCGCGGCGCAGCCGGCGGCGAAATGTCAGCCGATCTTCTTGAACGCCTTGCCGACGCTGTCCTTGATCGGCTCGGCGGTCTCGGTCGCGACCTTCTGGGCGAGCGCGGCAAGGTCCTTGGTCTGGGCGGTCGCCGCCTCGAACGACTTGCGGGCATGCGCGGTCGAAAGCTCGACCATCTCCGAGAACGACTTCACGGTCATCAGCTCGGTGGCGAAGTCGAAGGCCGCATTGGTGTTCACGCGCGCGACCTCGATAACCTTGAGGCCGTAGTCGGACGCGCCTTTGCTGGCGCTTGCATAGGTGTCCTCGAGCACGTCGGTCGCCTCTTCGGCGGCGGATTTCATCTTCTCGTAGGTCTCCTTCGCCTGCGAGACGCTTTTCTCCGCGAACTCGCGGAACGCGGCAGGGATTTCCATCTTGGGTATCTCGAAATTCGGCAGCTCGAACTTCGGCAGTTCGAACGCCGATGCGGCCGGCGCCATGGAAGGCTTCGGCTTGGCCTTGGAAGCGGTATTGGCCTTGGAAGCGGTAATGGTCTGGGGGGCCTCGGTCATAGCTCTCGATCCTTGAACAGGGCGGGGCTCCGGCAGGCCGCGGACCTCCCGCCCACCGCGGGTCCGTGCCTCGCAACACAATCGGCAAGCCGCCCTATGCAATCAATACCAATGGGCCGCAGCCGCTTGATGGGGCTGCATATAACACTGTATTTGGTGCAATGCAATAGAAATTATTGCGATGCACAATAGCAAATTCTCCCGTGCGCGCCCGACCCGGCGCGACAGCCGTTCAAATCATTCGCCACTTCGCGCGGAAAACGCGTCAATGCCTGGGCTTTGTGGCCTCGCTGGCGGCGCGGCTCGTTCGCTCGCCGAGTTCCTTGGCCTGGTCGGTGAGCACGCCCATCTCGGTTTTGATGTAGTCCGCCTGCAATTTCAGGATTTCGTCGATGTCCTTCGCGCGCACCAGCTTTTGGGCGAATTCGAACGAGCTCGTGATGTTGCGCTCGGCGAAAGCCATCGCCTTTTCCCCGAGATCCTTGGCGCCCTTGCGGGCGGTCTCGGCTTGGCCTTCGAACGTGCTGACAGTGCGGTGGGCGGCGGAAATGAAGCCCTCGAAGGCTTGCTTTGCCTGCTCGACGCTCTTCTCGGCGAAGGCCCGCATCTCGGGCGGGACCTCGAAATTCTCGTTCATCCTGGCCATCCTCATTCTCCTGTTCCGGCTCGACCTACGGGTTGCGAGGGCGCCGGTTCCGCCACACGACCCGCCTTCGTTACTAACCCGCAAAGGGCGGTCGGGCTCCCACCCGACAGCGTCGCCGCAAGTTGCCGATCTGGTCGTTCGGGCATCGGCCAAACAGTTGGAAAATTAAGGTTATCGGTGCTTTAGGGGCGAAACGCAGGCTTCCGCCGTGGACGCCATCCGGGGGCCGGACTACTAAAAAATTGTTAAAATGCAGGATTCCTGGCGCTCGCGCCCGGTTTGGCGGTGCCCGATGAGCTTGTCCGGTTCCCGGTTGGTTTGGCTCGACGACCCGCGTCTATCGCCGCTCGCGGTGAGCGCGCTCCCAGCCTGGTTGTGGTCGATCGACGCCACCCGTGTCCTTTGGACCAACGCGACCGGGGCGGCGATCTTCGGAGCCCCCTCGCCAGCGGCGCTGGCGAGGCGAAAATTCGACCTCGGTCAGCCGGCGGCGGCCAAGATCGCGCAGCTTGCCACGACGCTCGTGGCGGGCGGCGCGCCCCAGCTCGTGCGGTTGCGCGGGTTTGGCGCCGGCATCGGCCGCGCGCTCGCCTGCGCTTGCTCGAACATCAGGCTCGCCGACAATAGCGCCGCGATCCTGGTCGCCGCCGCCGAACGTGCCGGTCCCGACCTCACGCTCGCCGAACGCGTGCAGCGCCTGTTCGCCGGCTCCGATGCCCCGATCGCCGCCTTTTCCGCCGAGGGCGCGCTCATTCATGCCCTCCCAGGAGCGCAAGCGTGGCTCGCTGGCCGGGCCTCGCTCGCCGCGCTCGGCGCCGAGACGCTTGCCGCGCAAGCGCGCGAATCCGGTCACGCGGCTGGCGACACCGCATCCGGCCCATTGGCTCTCCACCGCATCGGCGGCGGAACACCGACCATCCTGATCGCCACCGTCGGCGCGGCGAATGCAGGCGAGGCTTCCGTGCCCACCATCACCGCCATGGACCCGGCGCCAGCCGAAATTGCCGCAGCCGAATCGGCGCCACCCGAGCCAGCCTCGCCACCCAAGGCCGACCCGCCAATCCCCGCGCAGACTGTTGCCCCGATCTCCACCGCCCAGGAACTGCAGCCTGAGCCGCAGGCTGCGCCAATCGAGAACGCGCCAGACACGCCCGGACCGGCGGCGGGCGACAGCCCGATCTCGCCCGCCCCCTCCGCGCCGGAAGGACCGGTGCCGGACACGCCCGCCCCGGCCGAGCGCCGTCACCCGCTCCGCTTCGTCTGGCAGATCGACCCCGACGGCCGCTTCACGGTCGATTCGGATGAATTCATCAGGCTGATCGGGCCGCAGACGGCGACCGCGCTTGGGCGGCCATGGCACGACATCGCCGCGGATCTGGGCCTCGACCCCGAGCAGCAGGTCGAGCGCGCCATCGCCACCCGTGATACCTGGAGCGGGCTGTCAGTCGCCTGGCCGGCCGACGACAGCCCGCAGCCCCTCCTGGTCGAGCTCTCCGGCCTCCCGGTCTTCGACCGCGACCGCGCCTTTCGCGGCTATCGCGGCTTCGGTGTCTGCCGCGATCTGGAGCGGCTCGCTGCCCTGACACGCGCGCGGCAGGCCGCATCCCTTGCGGCCATGACCGCAGCCGCGCTGGCGACGATGTCCGCGCCTGCGCAGGCGACGGAACCGGAGCGCAAGGTCGAGGGACCCGCGCCAGCAACCATGGTCGAGGCGCGATCCCCGGGAGATGTGCGCGCTCCCGGCGTGCAGGCGCCGCGGGCCGAGAATGTCGTGCCGTTCCGCCTGCCTCCGACGGGACCGGCCGCGCCCGGCTTGAGCCCGGTCGAACGCCGGGCTTTTCGCGAGCTCGCACGCCGCTTGACCGAGCGTCTGACCTCGGCCGGGTCTGCGACCGACGCCAAGGCGCAAGCGGACGAAGCCGCCGCGATGCTGGCGGCCGATCCCACGCTGTCCGATCTGGCCGAAGCCGCCAAGGCGGCGTCCGATCCTCCTGCCGCCGAAGCCGCGGCCGAACCGAGGGAGCACGATCGGCACGTTTTCGCCGACGCGCCATCGCCGGCTGCGACCGCCCGCGATGAGACAGCGATCCTCGACCGGCTTCCATTCGGGATGCTGATCTATCGTCTCAGCCACCTCATCTATGCCAACCGCGCCTTCCTCCGCTGGACCGGCTACGAGACCATCGAGGCGCTTGCGGAGGCTGGCGGGCTCGACAGCCTGTTCGTCGAGCCTGGGGCACTCGCGTTCGAGCCAGGCGGCAACAAGTCGTTCGTGGTCAGGAGCAATCGCGGCGAGAATATCCCCGCCGAGGGGCGGCTCCTGCCGGTGCCATGGGAGGGCGATCGGGCGTTTGCGCTTGTGACCACGACCACGGACGGGAGCCGGGCCGATCCCGCGAGCGTGGAGCTCGCCGCTGCGCGGGCCGAGATCGGCGAGCTCAACTCCGTCCTCGACACCGCGAAGCAGGCGGAGCAGGAGCTCGCCGTCGCCAAGCGCCAGGCGGAGAAGGCCGTTTCGGCCAAGTCCGATTTCCTCGCCAAGATCAGCCACGAGATTCGCACGCCCCTCAATGCCATCATCGGCTTCTCCGAAGTGATGATGGAGGAGCGGTTCGGCCCGGTCGGCAACGAGCGCTATCGCCAGTACCTCAAGGACATCCACAGCTCCGGCGGACACCTGATCTCCCTCATCAACGACCTCATCGATCTCTCCAAGATCGAGGCTGGCAGGCTCGAACTGACCTTCGCGGGGGTCGCGCTCAACGACCTCACCCAGCAATGCGTCGCGGTCATGCAGCCGCAGGCGAACCGCGAGCGCATCATCATCCGCACCTCGCTGTCGCCGAAGCTGCCGCAGGTCGTCGCCGACGCCCGCTCGGTGCGACAGATCGTGCTCAACCTGCTCTCCAACTCGATCAAGTTCACCGGCGCCGGCGGCCAGGTGATCGTCTCGACCGCGGTCACCGACGCGGGCGAGGTGATGCTGCATGTGCGCGACACCGGCATCGGCATGAGCGAGCAGGAGCTTGCGACCGCGCTCGAGCCTTTCCGTCAGCTCGCGACCTCGACCCGCTGGGGCTCGGGCGGCACCGGACTCGGCCTGCCCTTGACCAAGGCGCTGGCGCAAGCCAACCGGGCAAGCTTCCACATCAAGAGCACGCCCCATGCGGGGACCCTGGTGGAGGTCACCTTCCCGGCCGCGCGGGTGTTGGCGGAATGACGGGACTAAGGGCGCAATAGCGGAGCCCCAATCCCAGAGGCCTTGTCGCAAGCCAGCCAAGGCCATAACGAGCTGTTCAACCCATCATCCTTGCCTATCTCCAAATATGGAGTACAATCTCCACAAATGGAGTTCCCGGATGGCGCATTTGGATCCAGATCACCTCGAAGTGGAGCCGATCGGCGTTGACCGCCGTCATGACCCGGAGGTGCGCCGGCAGATGTCTGAGGCGGCGATGCGTACTTTCCTGAATATCGCGCGCGCTTGGTCGTTGACCGTCGATGAGCAGCGCGCGTTGCTCGGCTGGCCGGCCGCTTCGACCTACCACAAATACAAGGCTGGGCGGGTGGGAATGCTGCCGTATGACATGCTGACCCGGATTTCCCTGATACTCGGCATCTATAAGGCGCTTCACATCCTGTACGCCGACGAGACGCTCGCCGATCGCTGGGTGAAGCTACCGAACAACAACCCGATACTCGGAGGCCGACCAGCGCTAGCCTTTATGCTGGAAGGTGGCATCGACGGTTTGACGCAAACGCGGCGTCTGCTCGACGCACGGCGAGGCGGCTCGAATTGATTGTCGCGCCACTCACGGCAGCTAGCCTCGTTGATACGCACCGTCTCATTCCGAGCCGCTACCCGCCGGTCGGCATCCTCGACGCGGTGACTGCGCCGAAGGATCTGGAGCTGATCATTGAGCTCGAGGGCTGGACGAATGATCGTCTTTCAGCGGAGCTGGGTGTGATCCGCACGATCCCGAGCGCCGAATGGGTGGTCGGCCGGCCGCATGCCAGCGTCATAATGGCTGCATTCTGCCACCCGAATCCCCGCGGCGGCCGATTCAATGACGCGCGGCTGGGCGCATGGTACGCAGGCATGTCACTGCGGACAGCACATGCGGAGGCCATCCATCATCGCACCGCCGAATTGGAGGAGATTGGAGTCCTCGATGCGCGCCTCGAGATGCGGCAGCACTTGGCCGACATGGAATCGGCTTTCCACGATATCCGAGGCGAGGATTCCGCCTTCGCTCCGCTCCATGATCCGCACAGTTACGAGGCCTCCCAAGCCTTCGCCGCGCCGCTACGCGACGGCGGGTCGAACGGAGTGCTTTACCACAGCGTGCGCGATCTGGGCGGGGAGTGTGTTGCCTGCTTCCGGCCGCTGCTTGTCGCCAATGTGCGACCGGGCGCTCATTTCGAATACCGCTGGGCCGGAACTCGAAGCCCGGTCATCAAGCGCCTTGCGCCCGCCATGTAGGCGCAATAGCGACCCTCACATCTTGCGATGCCGGGCGGCCGTCGGTCCTAAATCGGCGCTTGTGATGGTTCGTTACCTCCCCGCGCCGCCGATACGCACATCGCCCAAACCGGGCAGCTGACGGTGAGAGGACTGCCACCTCGCAGCATTGTCAGCCTTGGCTGCCCGCAATACGCCACGCTTGTTGCGCCCGGCGCTAAGCGAGATGACCCGCCTCTTCTTCCGCCGCCGGCCGCTCGCCGCGGGGTTTGCGAGGCTGATGGCGCCAGCGCTCGATCGGGCGCACGGCGACCAGCAGCATGGCGGCGCAGACGATGCTCCACAGCGCGATCTGTTCGTCGCGGTACGGGGCATTGGCGGGAACGATGAATTGCAGGATGAAGTAGTGACACAGGTAGATCGGATAGGAGAATTCGCCGATGAGGTTGTCGATCTTGCTGTCCTTGGTCGCCGCGAACACGAATGGCACCAGCGCCAGCACGACAAGCTGGATCGCATAGCGCGTCGACGAGAACGCAAAGATGGCGGCGATGCAGGCCGCGAGAGCGATCAGTCCGGTTCGTCTGACGACGGGCGGTGGAAGCTTCGCCAGGCGCTGATAGCCCCGATAGGCGAGCATCCCGGCCAGGAACCAGACGATCTCGAACGGAAAGAAGCGGCTGCGCCAAGTGTCCGGATCGTCGTAACCGAGGCTGTAGGCGGCCGCGCGCGCGGCGAGACTGGCTACGATGATCAACGCCAGCGTCACCGTGCGGCAGCGGACCAGCAACGGCGCGACCGCGTAGAAGGTGAGCTCGAGGCCCAGCGTCCAGGCTTGCGGGATCAGGTTGAACTTCGTCAGCGCGGGCCCGGCGAAGAAGTTCCAGTCAAGCCCAACCATGAACAGGTTCGTGAACGCGGCCCAGGCGAACGTCGGCCAGTCCCGGTCGTCGATCAGCGCGCGCCAATGATCGAGGCGAGGATCGCGCTGGGCGAGCATCAGGGCGACCGTGGCGGCGAGGACAAGCAAATAGGCCGGATAGAGGCGCAGCGCCCGCGCCTGATAGAACCATCCGACGTCGCGGGCGTAGCGGCGCGAGAGAATGAGCGCCATGTAGAAGCCGGAGATGACATAGAAGGAGCGGACCGCAATGCTCCCGACCGGGAATGGAAGCCCGAAAATATGCCCGGTTCCGGTATATCCCACGGCGTGAAAGTCCACGACTGCGAGCGCCAGCAACGTTCGGATGATGCCCACGAGCGAACTTTCTGCCGCGTTGCTTTGGAGGGCGGCGAGGAGCGCGCGCCGCCGGATCGGCTTGGGCCATCATTCCAGCCGAGCGGCAGCTCCGCAAGCATGACCGGACTGCATGACCGGGCTGCGGCTCGGACCAAAAACCCCATTACCGGGCGCGCGGAATCGGCGTAGAGTTGATGTGGGATCGCTCTCGCCCGGATGCCGGCCGTGGCGACACCATCGGAGAGGCAGCCATGATGCGGCTCAGGCGAGGGGTGCTGGCGTTGGTCGCGCTGGCGCTGGTGGGGGTTGCGCCGACGCGCGCCGCCGAACAGGTCGACCTCGTGCTGGTGCTGGCAGTCGACGTGTCGCGCAGCATCGATCACCCGAAATTCCTGCTCCAGCGCGACGGCTATGCGCAGGCCGTCTCCGACCCGCAGGTGCTCGACGCCATCAAGTCGGGCCCGAATGGCAAGATCGCGCTCGCCTTCGTCGAATGGTCGGGCTACGGCGCCCAGAAGCTCGTGATCGATTGGGCCGCGATCGACGGCTTGGCGGCCGCGCGCCGCTTCGGCGACCAGATCGTCGAGGCGCCCCGCTCCTTCGCCGACCGCACCGCGATCGGCGGCGGCATCGACTTCGCGGTCGCCCAGCTTGCGCGCTCGCCGTTCGAGGCCCCGCGCCAGACCATCGACGTGTCGGGCGACGGCACCAACAATGCCGGCCGTGATGTGAGGCTCGCCCGCGACGAGGCGCTCGCCAAGGGCATCACCATCAACGGCCTGGTGATCCTGAGCGACAGGCAGGTGCCCTGGAACGCCGAGCACACCAATCCGCCCGGAGGACTCGAGCAATATTACCGCGACAATGTCATCGGCGGCCCGGGCTCGTTCGTGATGGTGGCGGAGGATTTCCAGTCCTTCGGCCGCGCCATCATCAAGAAGATGATCGCCGAGATCGCGCTCGGTCCGATACCGAAGCGCACGGCGTCAATCCGCTGACCCTGCGCAAATCCGCCCCAAACTCGTTCGCTCCGTCATTCCTGTAGGTGCTCGGCGGAATTGTGCGATTGTCGCTCGCAGATCCCATTGCAAGGCGGGGAGAACGAGGCAGGTGAAAAAGGTCTATCCCGATGCGCAGGCGGCGCTCGCCGGGCTGTTGAAGGACGGCATGATGATCATGGCCGGCGGCTTCGGGCTGTGCGGTATCCCCGAAACGCTGATCCGCGCGATCCGCGAGGCCGGGGTGAAGAACCTGACAGTCGTCTCCAACAATGCCGGGATCGATGGCGCCGGCCTCGGGCTGCTGCTCGAGACCCGGCAGATCCGAAAGATGGTGTCCTCCTATGTCGGCGAGAACAAGATGTTCGCGGACCAGTTTCTCGCCGGCGAGCTCGAAATCGAGTTCAATCCGCAGGGCACGCTGGCCGAGCGCATCCGCGCGGGGGGCGCCGGCATTCCGGCCTTCTTCACCAAGACCGGCGTCGGCACCCTGATCGCCGAGGGCAAGGAACAGCGCGACTTCGATGGCGAGACCTACGTGATGGAGCGCGGGCTCATCGCCGACCTCTCCATCGTCCACGCCTGGAAGGGCGACACCGAAGGCAACCTCGTCTACCGCAAGACCGCGCGCAACTTCAACCCGATGATGGCGACCGCAGGGCGCGTGACTGTCGCAGAGGTCGAGAATTTGGTCGAGCCCGGCAAGATCGATCCCGACCACATCATCACGCCCGGCATCTACGTTCAGCGCCTGGTGCACGTGCCGAACGCGGAAAAGCGGATCGAGCAGCGCACCGTGCGCAAGCGCGCGTGATCAAGCGGGGAAAGAGGAGGAACGACCCATGCCCTGGACCCGCGAGCAGATGGCGGAGCGCGCGGCCAAGGAGCTGCGCGACGGCTTCTATGTCAATCTCGGCATCGGCATTCCGACCCTGGTCTCCAACTACATCCCCAAGGGCATTACCGTGCAGCTCCAGAGCGAGAACGGCATGCTCGGCACCGGCCCGTTCCCGTTCGAAGGCGAGGAAGACCCCGACCTCATCAATGCCGGCAAGCAGACTGTCACCGAATTGCCCACGACCAGCTATTTTTCGAGCGCCGACTCGTTCGCGATGATCCGCGGCGGGCACATCGACCTCTCCATCCTCGGGGCGATGCAGGTCGCCGAGACCGGCGATCTCGCCAACTGGATGATCCCCGGCAAGATGGTCAAGGGCATGGGCGGCGCCATGGACCTGGTCGCAGGGGTCAAGAAGGTCGTGGTGGTGATGGAGCATTCGGCCAAGACCGAGCCGAAGCTCCTGCACCGCTGCACCCTGCCGCTCACCGGCGCGGGCGTCGTCGATATGGTGATCACCGACCTCGCCGTCTTCACCATCGACAAGAAAGGCCTCGTCGGCATGACGCTGACCGAGCTCGCGCCCGGTACCAGCCTCGACGAGGTCCGCGCCAAGACCGAGGCCAGCTACCGGGTCGCGGGCTGAGGACGGACGACGGAGGACGGAGAACAGAGGACACAGCACGGATTGCTGCTCGTTTTCCGTCCTCCGTCCTCCGTCGTCCGTCCTCCGTCTTCTGACGCCCCGGCCACGAAAGCGACACAGAGGGGTGCGAGGTTGCGCTTCCGATCCCCCTCCCTATAGTTCACCGGCCTTAGCGCCGAACACCGGAAAGACGCTTCGTGTCCGCGGCCACCGGCTTCAAACGCCTTGGACTTGCCATTGCAGCCCTTGTCGCGGCGGGCTTTTGCGCCCTCGTGGCGCTCTCCTTGCTGATCCCGGCGGACACCGTGCGCGAGCAGGTGAAAGCCCAGATCCGGGCGGTCACCGGCCTCGATCCGGTGCTCAGCGGCGATATCGCGGTCTCGCTCTTCCCGACCGGCACGGTCAGCTTCCACGACGTGAGCCTCGGCGACAACCGCACCGGCAAGTCGGCGCTCTCGGCCGAGCAACTGGTCGTGCGGCTTCGCTTTTTTCCGTTCCTCGCCGGTCAGATCGAGATCGCGGACGTGACCCTCGTGCGTCCGACCATCGCCATCGCCTTCGGGTCCGACGGCAGCTCCAACTGGGCGGGCCATATCGATGTTCTTGCGCACGCCCTGCAGCCGAGCCCGAGCCGGGTCTCCTCGTTCTCGGAGATCCGGATCGCGGAGGGGACCATCCTGCTCCACGACGAGAACTACCGGATCGTCGAGACGCTGACGGATGTGGAATTCGCGCTGGCCTGGCCCTCGATCTCGAAGAGCTTTGCCGCCACCGGCCGGTTCATGTGGCATGACGAGCCGCTCGACGCGACGCTGAGCCTCACCGACTTCGTGGCCGCTCTCGCCG
>WNGR01008967.1_pt1 | contig 10525 bp, 8 predicted proteins | sample 5407581 | NCBI WGS metagenome assembly WNGR01 (sample SAMN13153383, study PRJNA577476) | soil metagenome | isolation source: 80 cm soil or saprolite under Garry oak tree replicate 2 | place: USA:California | collected 2016-06-15 | reverse complement strand
GGTTCGTGGCTGGGCGACCGGGTCCGGGAGCAGGCCGACAGCAAGGGTGGCCCGCTGAACATCATGTACCGGGTCGACGGCTCCGCCGACCTGTCCGAGGAGGTCCTCGAACACTGGTCCGGCTACCGGGGTTCGTGGCCGGTGCGGCTGGGCAACGGCGCGGCCGACCAGCTCCAACTCGACGTCTACGGCGAGGCACTGGACAGCATCTACCTGGCCCACGAGGCAGGCGCGGAACTGCCGTACCAGGGCTGGGCCGCGATCCGGGACGTGGTGGACTGGCTGGCCGAGCACTGGGACCAGCCGGATGAGGGCATCTGGGAGAGCCGCGGCGGGCGGCAGCGATTCACCTACGGGCGGCTGATGAGCTGGGTCGCGTTCGACCGCGCCATCCGCCTGGCCAGCGCGCACGGGTACCCGGCGCACGTCGACCTCTGGACGTACGAGCGCGACCGGGTGCACGACCAGATCATGCGGCAGGGCTGGCATCCGAAGCGGCAGGCGTTCGTCCAGCACTACGACACGGACGTGCTGGACTCCGCCCTGCTGCGCATGCCCACGGTCGGCTTCATCGGTCCACACGACCCGCAGTGGCTGGCCACGATCGACGCGATGGACACCGAACTGGTCACCGACAGCCTCGTCTACCGGTACAACCCGACCGCGTCGCCGGACGGCCTGGACGGCGCGGAGGGGACGTTCTCGCTGTGCACGTTCGCCTACGTCGAGGCCCTCACCAGGGCCGGTCGGATCGACGCGGCCCGGCAGGCGTTCGAGAAAATGCTCACCTACGCCAACCACGTCGGCCTGTACTCCGAGGAGATCGCCGTGACCGGCGAGCAGATCGGCAACTTCCCGCAGGCGTTCACCCACCTGGCGCTGATCGAGGCGGGACTGACACTGAACGCGGCACTGGAGGGCAGCCACTGAGAAGTGGCCACCGGAAATCCGGAAACCGGTCGCACGGCGGACCCGGCAGCGGGCCGCGGTGCGGCCGGCCCGACGCCTTTCCCGCGCGGATCAGTCACTCGCGGCGAATGATTCGGCAACCGTCGCGGGTCACTACGGTCGGAGCGATGACCGACATGGGACCGATCGACTACCTGATCGTCGAGTTCCCGGACGACCGGCGGACCGGCGAAGGACTGCCGCTGCTGGTCGACCTGGTCGAACGCGGCGTCATCCGCCTGCTGGATCTCGTTTTCATCCGCAGGAACCACGACGATTCGGTCGTGGGTATCGCATTGACCGACTTCGACGGCGATCGGCACCTGGACCTGACGGTGTTCCAGGGCGCGTCGTCCGGGCTGGTCGACGAGGACGACATCAGCCGGGCCGCGGCGGTGCTCGAGCCGGGCAGTTCGGCCGCGATCCTGATCTACGAGAACCTGTGGGCCGCGCCGCTGGCGACGGCGTTGCGGCGCGGTGGGGCGGAACTCGTTGCCAACGGCCGAATTCCGTACTCTGTTCTCGAGGACACACTGGACACAATGGACCTGTAGCGGAGGACGACGACATGCCAGGACTGCTCCGGGGCGTCGCCCGCACCGCCGTGGTCGCCGGCACCGCGACGGCCGTCGCCAACCGGGTGTCCCGCCGACAGGCCGGCCGATGGGCGCGTCAGGAGGCCGTCACCGACAGCCAGGAGGCCACCGCCGACAACAGGGACGCGATGCTGGCCCAGTTGCGTGAACTCGGGGAGCTGCGTAGTCAAGGAGTACTCACGGAGGCTGAGTTCGAGGTACAGAAGAGCCGCATCCTCAACGGGTAGCCCCTTTTCTTCATCCCTGGCGAAGGATGCTCGCCGACAAGATCGGCGGCACGCTGTTGCCATGTCGCAGCCCGACCATATTCCGATGCCACGGTCGCGTCTGTGTCCATTCGCGATGGTTTCGGCGCACACATCGATGGCCGTCGGACAATGCTTGGCCTTGCGTCCGACCATGCTCGGTCTGGTCGTCGCGGGCGGTTTCGGTCTACTCGCGGGCACCATCGTGGTCCGCAGGCACAGCGCATTCGCGCCGCTGGTGGTGGCTGGGATCATCGCGGCGCTATCGCTGGAGATCGCGAAGCACGGCCTTGCGTTCCCACTGGTGCGCCCGTTGCTCTCAGCACTTGTCACGTTGCCGCCAGGCGTCGCGGTGACCATCGCGACCGTCGAGCTGGCTTCGGATGGACTGGTCGCGGCGGCGAGCGTGCTGGCGCTGGTGACGGGTCAACTGCTGCTGTATGCGGTCGGGATCATCATCGCCGGGGAGTTGGGCAATCTGCTCGGCCGAGCGGCGCTGCCCGACCAGCACGCCGACCTCATCGGAAATGGCGCGCCATGGCTCGGGATCTGCGTCTTCGTAGTCGTGTCATTGCTCTACCTCCGCCCGCCCAGAGCGTGGCGTCGCGGCCCCTCCGACTAGACTGAACTCGGCGTGTCACCCGCCACCACGCTCGTCCCCGCATCTCCCTGCACGATCCCCGTGATGTCGTCGAGCGAACCGATCACCGCCCGCCTGCCCATGTGCCGCACGAACCGGCACGCCGCCTCCACCTTCGGTCCCATCGACCCCGCCGCGAACTTCTCGCCCGACAACTCCTGCGGCGTGGCCCAGTCGATCCGCTGCTGCCTCGGCGTCCCCCAGTCGACATAGACCCCGTCCACATCGGTCGCCATCACGAACAGGCTCGCACCGACATCCCGAGCAACCAGCTCCCCCGTCAGATCCTTGTCGATGACGGCCTCCACACCGTGGACCGCACCGGAGACCGTGGCGCCGCGTACGATCGGAATACCCCCACCGCCGGCGCAGATGACCAACGCCTGACGATCCAACAGCCACGTGATCGGAAGAATCTCCAGCACACTTCTGGGTTCCGGCGACGGCACCACCCGGCGCCAGCCATCGCCGTCCATGCGGAACTTCCAACTCTTCTGGGCGGCCAGAATATCCGCATCGATCTGCGACTAGGTCGGCCCGACGAACTTGGTCGGTTTCGCGAACGCCGGGTCGTCCGCATCCACGGCGATCATCGTGAGCATGGTCGCCACCTGGTGGGTGGGCGGCAGCAACCCCCGCAACTCCTGCTGGATCAGGTAACCGATCATCCCCTGTGTCCCGGCGTCCAGCACGTCAAGCGGATACGGCTCGGCACCACCGTAGGACTCCGCCTGCAACGCCAGCAGCCCCACCTGCGGCCCGTTCCCGTGCACGACGACGACACTGTGTTCCAACGCGAGCGGCGCGATGGCCCTGGCGGCGATCCGGACATTGCGCCGCTGTGTCTGCGTGGTCATCCGTTCCGACCGTCGCAACAACGCGTTGCCGCCCAATGCGATGACAATCCTCATGGTCCGTCCTCCCTCGCCCGTCTTCACTGTCCCAGGGTCGCGACCAGGATCGCCTTGATCGTGTGCAGACGGTTCTCGGCCTGGTCGAACACGATGCTCGACGGGGAGGCGAACACGTCATCGGTCACCTCGATGCCGGCGGTCATCCCGGTGTGCGCCATGATCTCGCGGCCGACCACCGTGTTCGCATCATGGAACGCCGGCAGGCAGTGCATGAACTTGACGGCCGTGTTACCCGTCTTGTCCAGCAGTTCCGCGTTCACCTGGAACGGCGCCAGGATCGCTACCCGCTCCGACCACACGTCCTTCGACTCCCCCATCGACACCCACACGTCGGTATGGATGAAGTCGACCCCGGACACGGCCTTCGCCGGGTTGTCGGTGATGGTGATCCGCGCGCCGGTACGGCTCGCGATGCCCTGCGCCAGCTCAACGACATCGGTCGGCGGCGACAGTTCCGCCGGGCCTGCCAAGCGGACGTCGCTCCCCATCAGCGCCCCCATCACCAACAACGACCGGCCCATGTTGAACCGGCAGTCGCCGAGGAACGCATAGGAGAGTCGCTCGTAGGGCTTGTGGCTGGACTCGTGCATGGTGAGAAAGTCCGCCAACATCTGCGTGGGATGCCACTCGTCCGTCAGTCCGTTGTAGACAGGGACACCCGACCGCGTCGCGAGAATCTCGACATCGCTCTGCCGCGTGCCGCGAAATTCGATCGCGTCGTACAGCCGGCCGAGCACCGCCGCCGTGTCGGCGACGGATTCCTTGTGCCCCAACTGACTGCCCGAGGGATCCAGGTACGTCACGTGGGCACCCTGATCATAGGCCGCGACCTCGAACGAGGACCGGGTCCGGGTGGACGTCTTCTCGAAGATCAGTGCGATCTCCTTGCCGTCCAACCACTTGGTTTCCGAGCCGACGTACTTCGCGAGCTTGAGTGCCTCGGACAGGCGCAGCAGATACCTCAACTCGTCCGGTTGGAAGTCGATCTCCTTGATGAAACTGCGATTGCGCAGGTTGAACGACATGGCAGGCTCCGATACGGGTCAGAAAGCGGAATCACGTTGCAACGGACAGGTCATGCAGTGCGAGCCGCCACGTCCACGGCCCAGCTCGAATCCCTCGATCGTGATCACTTCGACGCCCGCCTTGCGCAGGGCGGTGTTGGTGCCGGTATTTCGTTCGTACGCGACAACGACGCCGGGTTCGAGCGCGACCACATTGTTGCCGTCGTCCCACTGCTCCCGCTCCGAGTCGAAAGCGTCGCCGCCGGTCTCGACGACGCGCATGGCATCGACGCCCAATGCCTGAGCCATCAGGTCGGGCAGCGAACGTTCCTGTTCCTCGACAACGAGATCATCGGCCGAGTCGCCTGCGGTGATCGCCCAGACCCGTGCCTGGCCGATCACGGGCGGGAACACGGTCACGATGTCGCGGTCGCACATGGTGAGCACGGTGTCCAGGTGCATGTAGCTGCGCGATGGCGGCAGGTGCACCGCGAGCACCAGCCGCGCCGAGCCGGCCCGGAACAGCGACCGCGCGATCCACAGCACCGCCTGCGGTGTGGTGCGTTCCCCCATGCCGATCAGCACGGCACCGTTGCCGATCGGTTGCACGTCCCCGCCCTCGACGTGGGAGCGACCCCAGTCCGTCTCGGATCCGCCGAGCCAGACCGGGAACCGCTCCGCGGCGAACATCGGGTGGAAGCGGTAGATGATCTCCATGATCATGGTTTCCGGCTTGCGGGCCGGTTTCGCCATCGGGTTGATGGTGACACCGTCGTAGATCCAACAGGACGGGTCGCGCTGGAACAGGAAGTTGGGCAGCGGCGGCAGGAGCATGCTGGTCGGATCGGCCGACTGCCAGGCAAGTCCACCGTCCCGCGGCACGTCCGACTTCGTGATGCCACCGATCAGGAAGTCCGCCACCAACCGCGGACCCGCGGCGTCCATCCACTCACGGGCTCGCCGCGCCGCCGTGACACCGATTTCGCGGTCGTTGAGGATGTGCTCGCCGGCCCAGTTCCTGGCCGCCGGCCCGACGAGTGCCTCGGCGAGCAGTTGCTCGGCCTCGAACACCTCGACGCCGTTCTCGCGCATCACCTCGCAGAACGCGTCGTGCTCCGATTTGGCCTTGCTGACCCACAGGATGTCGTCGAACAGCAACTCCGCCGCGTTCGACGGTGTCAGGCGGGCGTGCTCAAGGCCCGGCCGGTGCACCATGACCCTGCGCAGCCTGCCGACCTCCGAGTGCACTCCGAATGCCATGGCGCCTCCTCGTTTCGTCAATAGTGCTTATATATCACCGCCTTTTCACCGCTCGAATCGTCCACGGCGGATGATGTGCCGGCGCGCCGCGCGCCAATACTGGTGAGTCATGACGGACGAAATCGACACGCCGGGCCGAACACCGGAATCCGCCGACACCCCCGACGACCGTGGTGGCGCACCCCGGTTCGGTCTGGTCACGGCGATGGCGCTGATCGTCGGCAGCATCATCGGTGTCGGCATCTTCAACCTGCCGACGTCCCTGGCGTTCTACGGGCCGATCAGCCTGGTTTCGATGGCGCTGACCACGCTCGGCGCGCTCGTGCTCGCGGTGTTGTTCGCCGCGCTGTCCAGGCGGCTGCCCGCCGGTGGCGGGCCGTACGCCTATGCCCGGGTCGGGTTCGGCAACCGCGTCGGGTTCGCGAACGCCTGGTCGTACTGGATCACCGCGTGGGCCGGCAACGCCGCGATCGCGGTCGGCTGGGTCCTCTACGTCGAGCACTTCGTCAACACAGGCCACAACAAGCTGTTCTCGGTCCTGCTGGTACTGGCCGGACTCTGGATCCCCGCGGTGATCAACCTGTCGGGGGTCAAGAACATGGGGTCGGTCCAGGTCGTCACCACGGTCGTGAAGTTCGCCGCGCTGGCCGTCATGTCGACGTTCGGGCTGTTCGCCATGCACCGCGCCAACTTCACACCGTGGAGCGTCAGTGGGGAGAGCGCGATCGCCGCGGTCGGTGGTGGGATGGCCATCGCGCTGTTCAGCTATCTCGGTGTGGAGACCGCCGCCGTGGCCGCGGCGAAGGTGCGCGATCCGGACCGCAAGGTCCCGAAGGCCACCATCCTGGGCACGATCGCCACCGCCGTGGTGTACATGCTGTCGCTGACGGCGGTGTTCGGCATTGTGCCCAGCAGAAAGCTGGCCGAGTCGACGGCGCCGTTCTCGGACGCGGCCAACGTGATGTTCGGCGGCACCGTGGCCGGTGACCTGATGGCGATCGCCGTGATCGTCTCCGGCTTCGGCGCGTTGAACGGCTGGACCATGATCTGCGCCGAGATGCCGCTGGCGGCCGCGGCGGACGGCCTGTTCCCGCAGCGATTCCGGCGGACGTCACGGGCTGGTGTGCCCACGTTCGGGATCGTCACGTCGATCGCGCTGGCGTCGGTCGCGGTGATCGTCAACTACCTCGGGTCGGGCGGCGCGACCGTGTTCACCACGCTGGTGCTGATGACCGGCATCACCGCCGCGATCCCGTACGGCTTCTCGGCGCTGGCACAGCTCAAGTGGCGGTGGATCGACCACCGGAGGATGCACACGCCGCACCTGGTGCGTGATCTCGTCGTCGCCGGGGTGTCCCTCGTGTTCTCCGTGCTGTTCATCTGGTACTCGCGCAACACCGGCCATGGGTTCTGGGTGTACTGGGCGCCGTTCCTGATGGCAGCGGGCGCGTTGCTGCTCGGCATTCCCGTCTACCTGGCACAGCGGCGCCATCTCACGGCGCCGCCGTCGACGCCGCCCTACCGGTGAGGCCGGCTCGGATCGGAGGCACGAACGTGGTCACACACATCGAACCGGGTCGCGCGACGCCGGCCGAAGCGTGGTACTCGCGCCCCATCGAGCTGGTCGCCGCCGAGTTGGGGGTCGATCCGGCGGTGGGGCTGCCGGAGTTCCGCGCGGCCGAACTGCTCGCCGCGAACGGTCCGAACACGCTGCCGGAGGAAGCGCCGCGGCCGGACTGGCAGCGGTTCGCCGACCAGTACCGCAGCTACATGCAGGTCATCCTGGTCGCCGCCGCCATCGTGTCGGCGCTGGTCGGGCAGTGGAGCACGGCGGCGCTGCTGCTGGTGCTGACCGTCGTGAACGCGGTGGTGGGCCTGCGGCAGGAGGGCAAGGCCGAGAGCGCGATGAACGCGCTGAAATCGATGGTGCAGGCCACGGCTCGAGTGCGCCGAGACCGGGTCGACGGCGCGATCACGGCCGCCCGGCTGGTCGTTGGCGACGTGGTGCTGCTGGCAGCCGGTGACCAGGTGCCGGCGGACGGCCGGCTCATCGCGGCGAGCGCCCTGCAGATCGACGAATCGGCGCTGACCGGGGAGAGCACGCCCTCGGCCAAGGACGTGGCCACGCTGTCCGACGCGCGACTCGGTCCGGGCGACCAGACGAACATGGCGTTCATGAACACCCCGGTCACGCACGGCAGCGGCGTGCTGATCGTGACGGCGACCGGTGCCCGCACGGAGTTGGGCCGGATCTCCGGGATGCTGTCCACCACGGCCACCGAGCAGTCACCGGCGACCCGGCAGCTCAACCGGCTGACGCTGTGGATCGCGGCGGCGGCCGGGCTGACCATGGTCGTGATGTTCGTGCTGGGCCGCAGCCGGGGCGAGGCATGGGATTCGCTGTTCATCGGCGCGGTCTCCCTTGCCATCGCGGCAATTCCAGAAGCGCTGCCCACGGTGAACCAGACGATCCTGTCCATGGGCGGCGTCGACCTGGCCAAGCGGAACGCGATCGTGAAGGACCTGCCGTCGGTGGAGACGCTGGGCTTCACGTCGGCGATCAACTCGGACAAGACCGGTACGCTGACGATGAACCAGATGACCGTGGTCGAGGTGGTGGACCCCGGCAACCGTTACACGGTCACCGGTACCGGTTACGGCCTGGACGGCACCATTCAGCGCGTCGCGGGCTCGTCGGCCGGCATCGAGGACGCGATCCTGCCCTATGTCGTGGCCAGTGACGCGAAGTTGGTGCACGGCAACGTCGTCGGCGACCCCACCGAGGGCGCCCTGCTGGTGCTGGGCCACAAGGCCGGCCTTGACGTCGACGCCACACGGGAGGAGCTGCCTCGGCTGGCGACGCTGCCGTTCGACCCGGCCTACAAGCTGATGGCCACCTTTCACTCGACCACCGACGCGACCGGACGGCCGGTGGTGCGCTGTTTCGTGAAAGGGGCGGCGCCCGCCGTACTGTTCCGTGCCGCCACCGCGTTGTCCAGCGGCACGCCCATTCCGTGGGACGCCCGGCTCGCCGATCAGGCACACGCCGAGGTGGCACGGATGGAGCGCGGTGGCCGCCGGGTGATGGCGGCCGCCGTCCGTGACGTGGACCCGGCGACATTCGACCCGGCAGGCGATCTGCTCCACCACATCACCGGCCTGCGGGTCACCAGTCTGGTCGCGATGGTCGATCCGCCACGTGCGGAGTCCACAGCGGCCGTAGCCGCGGCCAAGGCGGCACACATCCGGGTCCGGATGGTCACCGGGGACGACGTGCTCACCGGTGCCGCCATCGCACAGCAGGTCGGCATCGAAGGAGAAGCCATACTGGGCGCCGACTTCGCGGCGCTGTCGGATACGGAACGCTTGGCCTGCATCGACGACATCGGCGTCGTCGGCCGGGTTGCCCCGGAACACAAGGTGCTGCTCGCCGAGACGCTGAAACGCCAGGGCGATGTCGTCTCGATGACCGGCGACGGCGTCAACGACGCGCCGGCCATCAAGGCCGCCGACATCGGGATCGCGATGGGCAGCGGCACCGAGGTGGCCAAGAATGCCGGCCGGATGGTGCTGTCCGACGACAACTTCGCCACGATCGTCTTCGCGATCGAACAGGGCCGAAAGATTTACGATAATCTCAGCAAGTACATCAGGTTCGTGCTGATCCTGCTGGTGGTGTTCGTGCTGACGTTCCTCGGCGCCGCCGTATTCGACATCGCGGGCGGGTCGCCGTTCAGCCCGGGACAGGAACTGTGGATCCACTTCGGCGTCAATGCCGCCTTCGGTTTCGCGCTCGGCTTCGACGCGGCCACCCCCGGACTGATGGCACGTCGGCCACGGCCACGCGGCGAATCCGTGCTGACCACGAGCGTGCTGGTCACGGTGGGACTGGCCGGGTTGGCCATCGCCATCGGACTGTTGTCCCTGATCCAGTTGGGTCGCTACCACTTCGGCGACGCCGCCGTCGGCAACTCCATCGCCTTCACGTCGTTCGCGCTGTGCCTGATCGTGGCCGCAGTGGAGTGTCGCAGTGCGACGGAAAGCGTGCTGACCACGGCGACCTTCGACAGCAAGCAGATGAACCGGGTGCTGCTGGGCGAGTTCGTGCTCGCGGTGCTCGTCACCCAGATGGACGCGTTCCAACACCTGCTAGGCACGGTTCGAATCACGTTGCCGCAGTTCGCATGGGCGCTCGTACCGGCGGTCGCGTTGTTGGCGCTATGGGAACTCGGCAAGCTCATCGCGCGACGGTCGTTCATTCATAGAATCTGAGTTCATCCGCCCCGGATGAGACAACGGGACGGGTTGGGTGAACAATCTCCCGCGAAGGTCCCCGACGGCCGCTCACCCGACTGATCCCTCACGATGGGCGGGTGGTATCGAGATGCATGTGGAGACTGTCACCCCGTGCGGGGTGACAGATAATCGTGATCCCCTACTGAATGCAAAACTGCGGTCAACCGCGATCCGATCCCGGTTGACCGTCCGCCAACGGCTGTTCGACCTGCTCGACAAAAGCACCGATGGGCCGCTGACCATCGTCAATGGCCCGGCCGGCATGGGTAAGACCGCCCTGGTGAGTACGTGGATCGATGCCGCGCCCGGCCTCGTTTCCTGGCTGAGTCTGGAAGCCGGTGACGAGCGGCCGGAGGTGTTCTGGACATACGTCGTCGCCTGCCTGACGCTCGACGACGCCGAATCGAAGGCCGGCCACCGACCGGATCCACCGGAATCGCTGGACAGCGACTGCGTGGCCAAACTGTGCGAGTACCTGACCGCCAGGGCGCAGCCGTCGGTACTCGTGCTGGACAACACCGAACTGATCGGCCCAGGCGAGGTGGCGGACGGACTCGACTTCCTGATCCGGCACGCCGGCCCACAGTTGCGCGTGCTCTCGCTCGGTCGCGGCACACCCGCG
>WNGR01011077.1_pt1 | contig 10527 bp, 14 predicted proteins | sample 5407581 | NCBI WGS metagenome assembly WNGR01 (sample SAMN13153383, study PRJNA577476) | soil metagenome | isolation source: 80 cm soil or saprolite under Garry oak tree replicate 2 | place: USA:California | collected 2016-06-15 | reverse complement strand
ACGTTCAACTCGGTGAGCACCGCGGCCGCCACGCCGTCGTCGATCGCGAGCAGGCCTAGTAGGAGATGCTCGGTTCCGACGTAGTCGTGTCCGAGTTCCTTGGTCTGGATCATCGACTGTTCCAGGGTTTCCTTGCCCTTCGGCGTGAACGGGATCCTGGCCGGCGAGTTCTCCGTACCCGGTTCGAGCCGGCCGTCCACCGCACCGGCCACCGCTTCGATCGAGCCGGCCAGCGCCACCAGCGCCCGGCCGGCCAGCCCGTCCGGCTCGCCGAGCAGGCCCAGCAGCAGGTGCTCGGTACCGATGTAGTGGTGCTTGCGGGCTCGGGCCGCCTCCTGGGCCAGGACGACCACGTGCCGGGCTCGGTCGGTGAAACGGTCGAAGATGGGGGGCACCCAGCGCTGCTGGGCCGCTTGTTTGGACACGCCGATGGCGTCGCCGATCTGGGTCCAGGACGCACCGGCCTGCTTGGCCTGGCCGACGTAGTGACCGACGAGCTGTTCACCCAGGTCGGCCAGGGTGTGGGCACGTAGTTGGGCTTCGCTGATCCGGGCCAGGTTGTCGGCTTCGGGCAGTTCGGCGTCCATGCGGGCGATGAGGTCGGCGAGGCTGATGTTGAGTGGGCTCATGCGTCAACCGTAGATTGACGCTCAGGCTTCGTCAACCTGAAGTTGACGGACGTTCCTGGTTCGTGCGGCCCGGGCGGCCAGTTCCTCGTCCGGCGGGTAGTCGACGCCGAGCAGGGTCAGGCCGTGTGGTGGGGCAACGGCCACGGTGCTGGGGCGGGTCGTGGCCGTCAGCAGCGACGCGGGCCAGTCGACCGGCAGCCGGCCCTCACCGACCGCGAGCAGCGCGCCGATCAGGCTGCGCACCATCGAATGGCAGAAGGCGTCCGCGGACACGCCGGCCACCAGCACGCCGTCCGGCAGCCGTGTCCAGTCCAGCCGTTGCAGCTCGCGGATCGTCGTGGCGCCGACGCGCTGCCGGCAGAAGGCCAGGAAGTCGTGCTCGCCCAGCAATCGCGCGGACGCCTCGTTCAGCGCGTCGACGTCCAGCGGGCGGAACCAGCCCAGCGTGTCGCGCCGTTGCAACGGGCGGGCGCCGAACGGGTTGTCCGCCACGCGGTACGCGTAGTGGCGGCGCAGCGCGGAGAAACGGGCGTCGAAGTCGGGAGGCACCCAGCGTGCGCCGAATACCCGGATGTCCGGTGGCAGCATCCGGTTCCACCGGCCGACCAGCCGGTCCAGGTCGTCGGTTGCCGGCTCGACCTCCAGGTGGGCCACCTGGTTCGCGGCGTGCACGCCGGCGTCGGTTCTGCCGGCCACCACCAGTTTGGCCGGTGGGCGGCCGCCAGGGCCGTGTACGGCCAACACGGCGGTCAGTACACCTTGGACGGTGCGCCGGCCCGGTTGCGTTGCCCAGCCGGAGAAATCCGTGCCGTCGTAGCCGAAGTCCAGCCGAACGCGGACGAGCCCGTCGTCCCCGTGGGGAACGGCGGGCTCGTCGGCACTCGATGTGCTGGACGTCAGGACTCGTCCTCTTTCGCGGACTCGTCTTCGGTCTCGACCTCGTCCGTGGGCTCGGTCTCGTTGATGACGTCCTTGGCGGGGACCTCGTCGGCCGGGGTCTCCACGACCTCGGCCTCGACGACGTCCGGCGTCGGCTCGGTCTTCGTGCTGTCCGCGAACCGGGTGCCGCGGGCGGCCTCGGCCTCCGCGGTCGCGGTGCGCTCCGCCACCAGGGCGATGACGGCCATCTTGGCGTTGTCACCCTTGCGCGGCATGGTCTTCGTGATCCGGGTGTAACCGCCTTCGCGGTTCTCGAAGAACGGACCGATCTCCGCGAACAGCTTGTGGACGATGTCCTTGTCCCGGATGACCTTCAGCACCTCACGGCGGTTGTGCAGATCGCCGCGCTTGGCCTTGCTGATCAGCCGCTCGGCGAAGGGCCGCAGCCGCTTCGCCTTGGCTTCGGTGGTGGTGATCCGGCCGTGCTCGAACAGCGACGTGGCCAGGTTGGCCAGCATCAGCCGCTCGTGGGCAGGCGACCCGCCGAGACGGGCGCCCTTGGTCGGGGTCGGCATCTGTTGCTCCTCGTTGCGATGCTGCGCTGCCTGCCACAACCGTCCGCTAAGGACGGTCAGGGGTCAGAGCTGCTCCGTCTCTGCGTAGTCCTGGCCGTCGTCGTGTTGTCCCGGTTCGAGGTGCGAGTCCACACCCCAGCCGTCGGACGGGTAGTCGGCAGCGGCCGCGGACGGGTCGAACCCGGGCGGGCTGTCCTTCAGCGACAGGCCGAGGCCGACGAGCTTCATCTTGACCTCGTCGATCGACTTGGCGCCGAAGTTGCGGATGTCCAGCAGGTCGGCCTCGCTGCGCGAGACCAACTCGCCGACCGTGTGGATGCCTTCGCGCTTGAGGCAGTTGTACGAGCGCACCGTCAGGTCGAGGTCCTCGATCGGCATCGCGAACGCCGCGATGGTGTCCGCCTCGGCGGGCGACGGGCCGATCTCGATGCCCTCCGCGTCCACGTTCAGCTCGCGGGCCAGGCCGAACAGCTCGACCAGCGTCTTGCCCGACGACGCGACCGCGTCGCGCGGCGTGATCGACGGCTTGGTCTCGACGTCGAGGATCAGCTTGTCGAAGTCCGTGCGCTGCTCGACACGGGTGGCCTCGACCTTGTACGTCACCTTCAGCACCGGCGAGTAGATGGAGTCGACCGGGATCCGGCCGATCTCCGCGCCCGCCTGCTTGTTCTGCACCGCAGGGACGTAACCGCGACCGCGCTCGACCACGAGCTCGATCTCCAGCTTGCCCTTGCTGTTCAGGGTGGCGATGTGCAGGTCCGGGTTGTGCACGGTGACACCGGCCGGCGGCACGATGTCGCCCGCGGTCACCACGCCGGGGCCCTGCTTGCGCAGGTACATGGTCACCGGCTCGTCCTCTTCGGAGCTGATCACCAGTTCCTTGAGGTTCAGGATGATGTCGGTGACGTCTTCCTTCACACCGGGCACGGTGGTGAACTCGTGCAGCACGCCGTCGATCCGGATGCTGGTGACCGCGGCACCGGGGATGGACGAGAGCAGCGTGCGACGCAGCGAGTTGCCTAGCGTGTAGCCGAAACCGGGCTCCAACGGCTCGATGACGAACCGGGAACGGGTCTCGCCAACGGTTTCCTCGGCCAACGATGGGCGCTGGGAAATAAGCACTTGCGTTTCCTTTCGCAGTGGCGACCGCCATATGACGCCGACTGGATGGCGACCGGTCCGAGCGACTCGCGTCGCTCGGACCGGGTTAAATCACTTCGAGTAGAACTCGACGATCAGCTGTTCCTGAACCGGTGTGTCGATCTGCGCGCGCTCCGGGAGCTGGTGCACCAGGATGCGCAGGTTCGACGGCACGACCTGCAGCCAGGCCGGCATCGGCCGGTCGCCCAGCGTCGCCTTGGCCACCTCGAAGGGCAGCGTCGAGAACGACTTGGGCTGCACGTCGATGATGTCCCACTTGGACACCTGGTAGCTGGGGACGTTCACCTTCTTGCCGTTGACCATGAAGTGACCGTGGCTGACCAACTGGCGGGACTGCCGGCGGGTGCGGGCGAGGCCGGCGCGGTAGACCACGTTGTCCAGCCTGGCTTCCAGCAGCTGCAGCAGGTTGTCGCCGGTCTTGCCGGTGCGGCGCACGGCTTCCTTGTAGTACTTGCTGAACTGACGCTCCAGCACGCCGTAGGTGAAGCGGGCCTTCTGCTTCTCCTGCAGCTGCAGCAGGTACTCGCTCTCCTTGATCCGGCCGCGGCCGTGCTGGCCGGGCGGGTACGGGCGACGTTCGAAGGCCTGGTCACCGCCGACGAGGTCGACCTTGAGCCGACGGGACTTGCGGGTGACGGGTCCGGTGTAACGAGCCATGATGTGCTACTCCTCCCGCCCTAGACCCGGCGCCGCTTGGGCGGACGGCAGCCGTTGTGCGGCTGCGGGGTCACGTCCTGGATGTTGCCGACCTCGAGACCTGCCGCCTGCAGCGACCGGATCGCGGTCTCCCGGCCGGAGCCGGGGCCCTTGACGAACACGTCGACCTTCTTCATGCCGTGCTCGGCAGCCTTGCGAGCGGCGTTCTCCGCGGCCATCTGGGCGGCGAACGGCGTGGACTTACGGGAGCCCTTGAAACCGACGTGGCCGGCGGACGCCCAGCTGATCACATTGCCGTTCGGGTCCGTGATGGACACGATCGTGTTGTTGAACGTGCTCTTGATATGGGCGTGCCCATGCGAGACGTTCTTCTTCTCCTTGCGCCGGACCTTCTTGACGCCGGCGCCGGTACGAGACTTCGGTGGCATGTCTGGGGTGATCTCCTAAAGCCGTAAGTGATCGGGCGCTACTTCTTGCCGGCCTTCTTCTTGCCGGCGACCGTCTTCTTCGGGCCCTTGCGGGTGCGGGCGTTGGTCTTCGTCCGCTGGCCGCGCACGGGCAGGTTGCGGCGGTGCCGCAGGCCCTCGTAGCAGCCGATCTCGACCTTGCGACGGATGTCCGCCGCGACCTCACGGCGGAGGTCACCCTCGACCTTGTAGTTCTCTTCGATGTATTCGCGCAGCTTGGACACGTCCTCGTCGGACAGGTCCTTCGAGCGCAGGTCGGGGCTGATCCCGGTGGCGGTCAACAGTTCCATGGAACGCGTGCGACCGATACCGAAGATATAGGTCAGCGCGATCTCCATCCGCTTGTCGCGGGGGAGGTCGACGCCGGCGAGTCGTGCCATGTGTCCTCTTTCCTCGGTTCCAGGTTTGCTCCCCGACCGCCCCGTGGGTCGACTCGTGTATCACGGGCCCCGGCCTGGAATCCGGGGGCGCACCGGGCCGATGTGGCCCGGCAGGTGCGGGGAGTGCCTCTGTGGTTGTGTTTCTGCTTGCGTCGATCCGCTGGATCAGCTCAGCCCTGGCGCTGCTTGTGGCGCAGGTTCTCGCAGATCACCATGACCCGCCCGTGACGGCGGATCACCTTGCACTTGTCGCAGATCTTCTTGACGCTCGGCTGGACCTTCACGCCTGTTGTTCTCCTGCTCGGCCACTGCTCTGTTCAGCCACTGCCCGGGACGGCTGCCCCGGAAGCCTGGAACGTCGGATCCGTCACTTGTAGCGGTAGACGATGCGTCCGCGGGACAGGTCGTAGGGCGAGAGCTCCACGACCACCCTGTCCTCGGGCAGGATGCGGATGTAGTGCTGTCGCATCTTGCCGCTGATGTGCGCCAGGACCCGGTGGCCGTTTTCCAACTCGACGCGGAACATCGCGTTGGGAAGTGGCTCGACCACGCGGCCCTCTACCTCGATGGCCCCGTCCTTCTTGCCCATGTCCTCCGCGTTTCGTGACGGTGATGATGGATCCGGTGCCCCAAGATGATGGGGCTCCGCAGGGCGCCAGCCGACCCCACTTCCGAAGATTTCGAGCTTCCCGCGAGCGGCGGGCACGACGGAATGGATGCCACCTGGTGCACCGTCCACCCAGTGTACGCGTGCGTTCCCGAGGACCCCAAATCGGTCCAGTAACGATCCACTGACCAGGTCTTATTCCGGCAACGCCGGACCCTGCTTCTTGCCGCCACCGTCGGCGACCATCCACCAGACCGCGCCGAGCACCGCGCCCGGCGGCACGGCCACCCACAGCCACCACGGGTAGATGAGGTGCCCGGTGGTCAGGCACACCAGGCCCCAGACGACCAGGTTCAGCGTGCTGATCGAGAGCCAGATGGTGGCCAGCACCCGCAGCGCGGTCGGCGCGCGGTGGCGGACCGGAACCGGCGACTTCGGGATCGGCTTGGGCATCGGCGCCGGCAGGTCGGCGGTGATCTTGGCCAGGTCGCCCCGAGTCGTGGCCTGCCACGCCTCGCCGACCCGCGTGTCGAACTCGGCCAGGGTGATCAGACCCTCGGCATGCGCGTTGTGCAGGCGATCCTGCACGGCCTTCCGATCGACGTCGGACGCCCGAACCCGCTCCGGCGGAACTGCTTCAGTCACGCGAGTATCTTGCCATCTGAACGGCCCCTTGTGTGCCGATTCGGGTCACACATGCTGTCGGTACGACCGACTACCATGTAGCCATGGCCTCACCTGCCACGCTGCCAAATCCCACACCGGTGCCGCCCCCGGCGGACCCGCAGGCGATTCGTGCGTGCCTGACGCAGACGCTTGCCGCCGAGTTCGACCACGAGTGGCAGGTCGTGCTGGATCGGGTGAAGCAATCACAGGACCTCAACAACGTGCACAGCCTGCTGCACAAGTGGCGGCATATCGCGTACCAGGAGATGCGCGATCCCGGTTCCTACTACCGGATGCTGGCCAAGGTGGAGCAAATCCAGCGCTCCGGCGGCAATCCCGATGGCGTGCCGTTCGAACAGATGCAGGCGTTGATCCGGGACAGGCAGGGCCGCACGTAGGTGTACCGGATCGTCCCCGACCCGACCACGATTCCGCAGGTCGCCGCGCTGCCCACCGAGGCCCTGCACGACTATGCCGAGGTGTTGGCGGCGCTTCAGCTCACGCCATGGAACGGCGAGCCACAGCATGAGGACAACCCGGATGCACCGGTCCGATGGTGGGCATTCGGCGAAGGTCAGGCAGGGCAAGTGGTCTATCTGATCCTCGACGACCAGCGCGAGGTCCATCTTCTGCTCGTGCAGTGGTGGGGCTGAACGCGACTACTCGGTGGGATCGGTCAGGATCCAGGGGCCTTCTTCGGTGATGGCGACCGAGTGTTCCCAGTGGGCGGCGCGGGAACCGTCGCTGGTGACGACCGTCCAGCCGTCGGCAAGCTCGTCGGTGGCCGGGCCGCCCAAGGTCAGCATCGGTTCCACAGCCAGCGCCATTCCTGTGCGCAGTCGGGGGCCGCGGCCAGGCTTACCGTGGTTGGGTAGGAACGGTTCCATGTGCATCGACGTGCCGATGCCGTGGCCGCCGTAGTCCGGGACGATTCCGTATGTCCTGGCGTCGGAGCGCTCGGATTCGTGCACCGCCGTTTCGATGGCGTGTGAGATGTCGGTCAGGCGGGCGCCGGGCTGGATGGCCGCGATACCGGCCATCATCGCAGCCTTGGTGGCGGCGGACAGGGCCAGATCGGCCGGGCCGACATCGCCGACCGCGACCGTCACGGCCGAGTCGCCGTGCCAGCCGTCCAGAATCGCGCCACAGTCGATGGAGATCAGGTCGCCGTCGGACAGGACCTGCTCGCGGGACGGGATGCCGTGCACGACCTGCTCGTTGACCGACGCGCAGATGCTGGCCGGGAAACCGTGGTAGCCCTTGAACGACGGGATCGCGCCGGCATCACGGATGTTGCCCTCGGCCAGCTCGTCCAGTTCCAGCGTGCTCACGCCGGGCTTGGCGTGCTCGATCAGCAGCGTCAGCGTGCGCGCCACAACCAGGCCGGCGGCCCGCATCGCGGTCAGCTCGCTGGTGCTCTTGATCTCGATCTCACGTCCGCGCCGCAACATCGGCGTCACCCGAGTCCACGGTCGCGCAGCGCGTCCAGCGCCCGCCCGCTGACCTCGTCGACATCGCCGACCGCGTCCACGGTCAGCACGATGTCCCGGTAGTAGTCCAGCAGTGGCGCGGTCTCCTGGCGGTAGACCTGCTGGCGGTAACGGATCACGTCCTCTTTGTCGTCCTTGCGACCCCTGGCCAGCAGTCGGTCGACCACGACATCCTCGGGCACCCGGAACTCGATCACGCCGTCCACCGCATGCCCGTCGCTGTCCAGGATGTTGTCCAGCACTTCGGCCTGGGCGACGTTGCGCGGGAAGCCGTCCAGCAGGAATCCGCTCTCGGCGTCGTCCTCGGCCAGACGCTCGCGGACCATCTCGTTGGTGACCGCGTCCGGCACCAGGTCGCCGTTGTCGATGTAGCGCTGCACCTCACGGCCGAGTTCGGTCCGCTTGCTGATGTGCTCGCGAAACAGATCCCCCGTCGAGATGTGGGGGACGCCGAGCTCCTTGCTCAGCACAGCTGCCTGGGTACCCTTGCCCGCGCCGGGCGGGCCGATGAGGACAAGTCTCACTACCGGAGGAACCCTTCGTAGTTGCGCTGCATCAGCTGGCTCTCGATCTGCTTCACGGTGTCGAGGCCGACACCGACCATGATCAGTACCGCCGTGCCGCCGAACGGGAAGTTCTGGTTGTTCCCCGTGCCGGTCAGGCTGAGGAAGAAGTTCGGCAGTACCGCGACGATACCGAGGTACAGGGAGCCGGGGAGTGTGATGCGGTTCAACACGAAACGCAGGTATTCGGCCGTCGGCCGGCCCGGCCGGATGCAGGGAATGAACCCGCCGAACTTCTTCATCTCATCAGCGCGCTCGTCCACGTTGAACGTGATCGTGATGTAGAAGTACGTGAAGAAGATGATCAGCAGGAAGTAGACGCTGATGTACAGCCAGTTCGACTGGTTGGTCAGGTAGGTCGCGATGAACTGTTGCCAGCCGCTCGCGCTGTTGGTGTTGCCGGCCAGGTTCGCGATCAGCTGCGGTAGGTAGAGCAGCGACGACGCGAAGATCACCGGGATGACGCCCGCCTGGTTGACCTTCAGCGGCAGGTACGTGGAGGTGCCGCCGTACATCCGGCGGCCGATCATCCGCTTGGCGTACTGCACCGGGATGCGGCGCTGGCCCTGCTCCATGAACACGACGCTGGTGATGATCGCCAGACCGAACACGCAGACCACGACGAAGACCAGCGCGTGGCCGTTGGTCAGGATGTTGTTGCCCTCGCTGGGGATACGCGACGCGATGTTGGCGAACATCAGGATCGACATGCCGTTGCCGACGCCGCGCTCGGTGATCATCTCGCCGAGCCACATGATGATCGCGGTACCCGCGGTCATCGTCGCGACGACGATGGCCAGGCTCCACACGCTCTCGTCCGGGATGACCTTCTGCGCGCAGTTGCCGAACAGCTGGCCGCGCACGGCCAGCGCGATGATGCCGGTGGACTGCAGGATGGCCAGGCCGATGGTGAGGTACCTGGTGTACTGGGTCAGTTTGTTCTGACCCGTCTGGCCTTCCTTCTTCAGCTGCTCGAACCGCGGGATGACCACGGTGAGCAGCTGGACGATGATGCTCGCGGTGATGTAGGGCATGATGCCCAGCGCGAAGATCGACAACTTCAGCAACGCGCCACCGCTGAACAGGTTGATCAGCTGATAGACGCCGCTGCTGTTGACGCTGCCGAGGCAGCCGACCCGATACAGCATGATGATCCCGAGGGTGAACAGGATCTTCTTGCGTAGGTCCGGCGTCGCGAAAGCCGAGCGGAATGCGCTGAGCACGCGAGACCTCCTGGGCGGCGCCGGCCGCGCTGCGGCTTGGCCCGTTTCGTCGTGGCCGGCGGTTGCCGGCGGGGGGCTTTGGCCTGGGTACAGACCAGTCACGCCGCGCGTCTAAGAGACGCGGGGCGTCTGGACGACTCTAACAGGCCGGCGCTCACAGTTGACCGGGCAGCCACCGAATCGACCGACTGGATCAAGCGGTCAGGCCGCGAGCGGGCGAGTGTCACTATCGGGTACACAGCTTGAAAGTTATCCACAGATTGCCGGCGAGCCACCCGTTTGGGGCTTGACAAGCATAGGGTAGAAAAGGGCCGTAGCCCCCGAGGTTGGGCGGGGGTCTGCCTACTGTTGGCGGAAGTCGCAGCTTATCGGTAGTCCGCCAGAACCTCGTGCAGGCGGACGGCGATCCGGGCCGAGTCGGCCGGTGCGATGACGAGCGTGGCGCCATCGTTGGTCATCAGGTAGCGGCCTTCCGGGGTGTCGAACCACGACACCACCGGGATTCCGCGACGGAGCCGGCCGGTGCTGTCGGCCACGTTCACCCCGAACTGGCCGCCGCGCACCCGACCCTCGGCCAGTCCGAATAACAGCTCGGCATCGGCATCGGGTAAGTCGGCGAGGCCGGCCAGTTCGGTCTGCCGGGCGTCGGCCAGCAGGCGTCGCACGGTGGCCACCGGCACCGCCACCGGGTGGCCGGGACCGGCCTGCTCGGCCGGCAGCAGGGCCACCACGGACTCCACCAGGCTGCCGGCGCGGATCGGGCCCACCGCCACCGAACCGCGGTCCTGCAGGGCCAGCACGGCCACGTTCTCGCGCGTCGCGGCGATCGCGGCCAACGGCCGAACAATGCGGCCCACGGCGTCCACCGAGCGCTCCGGTCGGGCCAGCACGTGCAGCAGCGCCACCCATTCCGTACGCAGTTCCGACCCGATGGCAAGGCCCCGGTCGGCGAGCTGTTCGAACACGGCCGTCCGCTCACCCGCCACCGGCGGGCCGGCCGGCGCGGTGAGCGGGAAGGGTAACCGCCCCAAGCCGAGCGCCGTCCACACGACGTTGAACTCGAATGTGGAGAACGTGGCGACCGGCATCGGAGCTGACAGTGCCAGACGGGCGAACGCCGGGCCACAGATCAAACAGAACGGGCCGGCGGGAAATCCCGCCGGCCCGTGTCTATTTCAAAGTGAAAGTTACAGCTTGGTGATGGAACCGCCTGCTGCGTTGATCTTCTCG
>WNGR01025828.1_pt1 | contig 10528 bp, 10 predicted proteins | sample 5407581 | NCBI WGS metagenome assembly WNGR01 (sample SAMN13153383, study PRJNA577476) | soil metagenome | isolation source: 80 cm soil or saprolite under Garry oak tree replicate 2 | place: USA:California | collected 2016-06-15 | reverse complement strand
TCACCATCCTCGCCACCGCGCTGATCGACACGGGCTCGCGCATGGACGACGTGATCTACGAGGAGTTCAAGGGCACCGGCAACATGGAAATTCACCTCGACCGGCGCATGTACGAGAAGCGCATCTTTCCGGCGATCAATGTCAACCGCTCCGGCACCCGCCGCGAAGAGCTCCTGATCGAGAAGGAGATCCTGCAGAAGGTGTGGGTGCTGAGGAAGCTCCTCTACCCCATGGACGACCTCGAGGCGGCGGAGTTTCTGGTCGACAAGATCCGCGCGACCAAGAACAACGGGGACTTCTTCGACTCGATGCGCAGGGGCTGACGAGGAGCCGGAAAACTTGTCCAGGCGCGTGATTTCCTGGATAATTTCGCCCCACTCAACGCTCCGCGCCGGCAAGGACGACACCATGAAACCCAAAATCCATCCCGAATACAAGGAAATCACCGTAACCTGCAGCTGCGGAAACACGTTCACGACCCGCTCCACGCTGGGCAAGGCCCTGCACGTGGAAGTCTGCTCGTCCTGCCACCCGTTCTACACGGGCAAGCAAAAGATCGTCGACACCGCCGGCCGGGTGGAGAAATTCCGCCAGAAATACACGAGGAAGAAGACGGCGGCGAAACCCGCCAAGCAAGCCTCCGTATAGGCGTGTCGCGCTGCGTGCTCCGGGAAAGGCAGCTTCGGCTGCCTTTTTTCATTCGGGCAGCGGGCGATCGAGGCGGCTGAAGTGAATGCAATGACAACCCTTCCCCGGGCGCCTGTGCTCCTCGCGCTGCTTTTGCTGGCCTACCTGCTGCCCGGCCTGGTCGGTCACGATCCCTGGAAGACCGAAGACGCCATCGGCATCGGCATCGTGCACCAGATGCTCGAGCACGGGCGATGGATCGTGCCGTATCTGGCAGGCGAAGCGTACCTGGAGGACGGACCGTTCCATTACTGGATCGCGGCGCTGACCACGAAGCTGTTCGGGCTGGCCCTCGCCCCCCACGACGGCGCGCGCCTGGCAAGCGGAGTGATGATGGCAGCGATGCTCGCCTTCGTTCACCTCGCAGGCCGCGAGCTCTACGGCAGGACCGAGGGGATAGGCGCGGTGCTTGCGCTGCTCGGCTGCCTCGGCCTGCTCGTCCACGCCCATGAAACGCTCGGCGACATCAGCATGCTCGCGGGACAGGCGCTCGCCTGGTACGGCATCGCGCTCGCCACGCGCAGACCGCACCGTGCTGGTTGGCTACTCGGCGCGGGGCTCGTCGTCGCCGCGCTGAGCAAAGGCGTCCCCGCCGTGGTCGCCCCGGTCACCGTCGCGCTCGCCGCGCCCCTCGTGTCTTCGGCGTGGCGCCGGCGCGAGTACCTGTTGAATTTGATCCCGGCCCTGCTGATGATTCTCGTGTTCTGCGGTGGCTGGCTCGCGCTCGCGGAAAACCGCTCCGGCGGGCTCGCGCTCGCGTTGCGGCATGCCAACGCCGCACAATTCGCGCCTCCTCCCGCAGCCGTTCTCGGCTATTGGGGACAGACCCTCGCCTGGGCCACGTGGCCCGCGTGGCCGCTCGCCCTATGGACCCTTTGGGAAGGACGCCGCCGCACGGTCGCGCCGGGCACGCGCGTGCTGATCGCGGCCGTCGCCGCCACCTTTGCGGTGCTGCTGTTTCTGAGCGACCCGCGCGAGGTCTACGCGTTGCCGCTGCTTCTGCCGCTTGCGCTTCTTGCCGGGGCCGGCGTGCCGAGCTTGCGCCGCGGCGCCGCCAACGCGCTCGCGTGGTTCGGCGCCATGAGCGCGGGCTTACTCGGTGCGGTCATGTGGCTGGGCTGGTTTGCGATGATGACGGGGTTTCCGCCGACCATCGCGCGCAACTTCGCCAAGCTCGAGCCCGGCCACGTACCGCAGTTCTCCTGGACGGTACTCGCGGTCGCGCTGGCATTTACGCTGGGCTGGCTCTGGTTGATCCTTAGAGGCGAGCGCTCGGTATTCCGCGGCGTGACCTTCTGGGCGGCCGGCATTACTCTGCTCTGGGGTCTCGCTATGTCCCTGATTCTCTCCTGGATCGACTACGGGAAGAGCTACCGGACGGTCGCGCAGGCGCTGAAAAAGAACATCCCCGCGGACACCCGCTGCATCGAGAGCCGTGGGCTCGGCGAAGCCCAGCGCGCCGTATTCGACTATCACGCGGAGGTGGTCACACAACGCCTCGAGCGCGGCGCTGAGGCGCGCTGTTCAGTGCTCCTGGTACAAGCCCGCGAGGGAGAATCCGACAACATCGGCCCCGGGTGGAAGCTTCTGTGGGAAGGCAGGCGGCCGCGCGACCGCGAACGCTTCCGCCTCTACCAGCGCCAACCGTGAGCAAGCTGACCCTCTCGCCCGCATGGAAAGCGCTGGCCGCGCACCGGAAAAAAATCGCGGCCTCAAGCCTCGCCGAGCTGTTCGCCGCGGACCCTTCGCGCGCCGAGCGATTCTCGATCGAAGCGGGCGAACTCGTGCTCGACTATTCCAAGCACTGGGTCGATGCGGAGGCGATGCGGCTGCTCGCCGGGCTGGCCGCCCAGGCGCAGCTGCCCGGGTGGATCGCGCGCATATTCGCGGGCGACCTCATCAACACCGAGGCGCGCGCCGTGCTCCATGTGGCGCTTCGCTCCGAGGACATGACGTTCCCCGGGGGGCGTGACGTAATGCCCGCGGTGCGCGGCGCTCGCGAGCGCATGCGCCGTTTCGTCGACGAGGTGCAGCGCGGCCTCCTCAAAGGCGGCGACGGCCGAGCCATAACCGACATCGTCAACATCGGGATCGGCGGCTCGGACCTCGGGCCCCGGATGCTCGTGCGGGCGATGCGCAGGTTCCGAACGCCCGGCCCGAAGTTGCATTTCGTTTCCAACATCGACCCGGCCGACCTCGAGGCCGCACTCGCGGGTCTGACGCCGGAAACGACTTTCTTCATCGTCGCATCGAAGACCTTAACGACCGCCGAGACCCTGGCCAATGCGGCCCGCGCCCGTGCCTGGCTCGAGGCGGCGCTCGGAAAATCGAACGGGCTCTCGCGCCATTTCGCCGCGGTCACCGCAAACGCCGCCGGCGCCGAGGCGCTCGGGGTTCCGAGCGAGCGCGTCTTTCCGATGTGGGACTGGGTCGGCGGGCGCTATTCGGTCTGGTCCGCGGTGGGTCTGCCGGTCGCGTTGGCGGCCGGCATGAACGCTTTCGAAGAGCTGCTGGAAGGCGCGCGCGCGATGGACGCCCATTTCCGCAACGAGCCGCTCGAGCGCAACATGCCGGTGGTGCTCGCGCTGCTCGAGATCTGGTACGTGAACTTCTTCGGCGCCCAGACCCGCGCCGTGATCCCCTACAGCGAGGACCTGCGCGATTTGCCGGCCTACCTTCAGCAGCTCGAGATGGAATCGAACGGGAAACGCGTGGACCGCGACGGCAACGAGGTCGACTATGCCACGGCTCCCGTCGTCTGGGGTGCACCAGGGACGCCGAGCCAGCACTCCTTTCACCAGCTGCTGCACCAAGGCACCCATTTCATCCCGGTGGATTTCATCGTGATCGGACGGAACGGGGAATCGTCCAACGGGCAGAGGGCGCTCGTGGCCAATGCGCTCGCCCAGGGCGCAGCCCTCGCCTTCGGCAACCCCGCGCCGGGCGCGCCGCACAAGGCACTTCCCGGCAACCGCCCTTCGAGCACCCTGCTCCTTGAGCGCCTCACCCCGCGAGCGCTCGGCGCGCTCATTGCGCTGCATGAGCACAAAGTGTTCGCCGAGGGCGTCATCTGGAACCTGAACAGTTTCGACCAATGGGGGGTGGAGCACGGCAAGAACCTCGCCCGCACGCTCCTGCCGAGGCTGCTCGAGGGCGGAGACACAACCGGGCTCGACGCCTCCACGCGTGCCCTGTTCGCGCGGCTGCGAAAACGCGATTGACTCGGGCCGCATCGGGACTTACGCTGATGCAAACGGAGACCCTCATGAACGAAGACGCCTTCAACCTCAGCATCCGGAAATTCCTGAAGATGGTCGGGGTGAGTTCCCAAAGAGAGATCGAGCAGGCGGTGGCGAAGGCGCGCGCCGGGGGTGCAATCAGGGGCGACGAGAAGTTCCCCGCCTCGGTCACCCTCGATGTCCCCGGCCTCAAGCTCTCGGTGCGGTTCGACGGCAAGATCGAGCTGGAGTAAGAGCGAGGGAGCGTCTTGAACAAGCCCCGCGAATTCGACGCCGTGCTGCTCGAGGAGATGCGGGCGCTGCTCGGCGATCGCGTCACCACCTCGCGGGGCGTGCGCGAGCATCACGGCAAGGATGAGTCGTACTTTCCGTACGCGCCGCCCGATGCGGTGGTATTTCCCGAATCCACCGAGGAGGTGCGCGACATCGTCGATCTCTGCCGGCGCCACAAGACGCCGATGATCCCTTACGGCGTCGGCACCTCGCTCGAGGGCCACGTGCTCGCCATCCACGGCGGAGTGTGCATCGATCTTTCACGCATGAACAAGGTGCTCACCGTGCACGAGGCCGACCTGGACGCGGTGGTCCAGGCGGGCGTGACGCGGAAGCAGTTGAACGAGCACATCCGGCATACGGGTCTTTTCTTCCCCGTCGATCCCGGAGCGGACGCGACGCTGGGCGGAATGGCCGCGACGCGCGCTTCGGGCACGAACGCAGTGCGCTACGGCACCATGCGCGAGAACGTGCTCGCCCTGACCGTCGTGCTCGCCGACGGCCGCGTCATCACGACCTCGCGCCGCTCGCGAAAATCCGCCGCGGGCTACGAGCTGACGCGGCTGTTCGTGGGGTCGGAAGGAACGCTCGGGATCATCACCGAACTCACCGTGCGTCTCTACGCCGTCCCCGAGGCGATGTCCGCGGCCACTTGCTCCTTCCTCGACATCGCCGGCGCGGTGAACACGGTGATCCAGACCCTGCAGGCCGGGATTCCGATCGCACGCAGCGAAGCGCTGTGCGCGACGACGATGAAGGCCATCAACGCCTACTCGAAGACGAGCTACCGGGAGCAGCCGGCGCTGTTCCTCGAATTCCACGGCACCCAAGCCGGCGTCGAGGAGCAGGCGAAGCTGGTGCAGGACATTGCCCGCGAAAACGGCGGCATGGACTTCGAGTGGACCACGAAGGCAGAGGACCGCACCCGGCTGTGGACGGCGCGCCACCAGGCTTATTTCGCCTGCCTGCAGCTGCGGCCCGGCGCGCGCGCCGTTTCTACCGACGTGTGCGTTCCGATTTCGCGGCTCACGGAGTGCATCGTCGAAACTTCGAAAGACATCTCCCGCGCTTCGATGCCGATACCGCTTTTCGGCCATGTCGGTGACGGAAACTTTCACTGTGAAATTCTCATTCGGCCCGACAACGAACGCGAGCTTGAAGAGGCAAAACAGTTCAACGAGCGCGTCGTGAACCGCGCGCTTGCCATGGAGGGCACCTGCACCGGCGAGCACGGCATCGGCTTCGGCAAGATGCGGTCCCTGCGGAAGGAGCTGGGAGAGGCGGTCGACCTGATGCTGAGCCTGAAGCGCGCCATCGACCCGGAAAACCTGATGAATCCCGGAAAGGTCGTGTCCTAGACCTTCAGAAAGTTCTCGCGGTAGTTGACGTCCAGGTTGCGATAGTGAAAATAGGCCTCGAGACGCGGCATATAACGCGCGAGGAAGCGCCGGTCCTGGCAAATCGAGTTGCCGCACATGGGCGAAGTCTTGCCGGGAACGTGTTGCGCGAGGAACGCGAGCAGTTGCTCCTCCGCCGCAGTCTCGGTCAGCACCGAGGCTTTCACCTTGTCGATCAGTCCTGAGCGCGCGTGAGTGCTCTTGTTCCAGTCGTCCATGGCATCGAGGACCGCATCGGGCTGGCGCACGACCAGGACTGGCGCCTCGGAGACGGTGTTCAGCTGCGAATCGGTTACGACGACCGCGATCTCGATGATGCGGTCCTTGTCCGGATCGAGTCCGGTCATTTCCATGTCCAACCAAACGAGGTTGTTCTGGTCCTCAATGCATTGGTTCACCGCCGTCTTTCTCGCTGCGATCGCGCTCACCACGGTCGTGCGTCTGTGGCTTTCGCGGCGCCACATCCGGCACGTCTTGGCGAACCGCAACGCGGTTCCAGCAGAGTTCGAGGGCCGCATCGAGCTCGCGGCACATCAGAAAGCGGCGGACTACACCATCGCCAAGGCGCGATTTGGACTTTGGGAAACGCTCACCGCGCCCGCAGTGCTGCTCGCATTCACTCTCGGCGGCGGCCTGCAGTTCCTCTCCGAGGCTTGGGAGCGGGTGTTGGAATCGGGCGGCTACGCACACGGCATCGCGCTGATCGCTTCGGTTGCGCTTATTTCCAGCGTGATCGATCTCCCCTTTGCTCTCTATCGCACCTTCGTGATCGAAGCACGTTTCGGTTTCAATCGCACCAGCCTGGCGCTGTTTTTCGCCGACTTGGCGAAGCAGGCGGCGCTGGGGGCGTTGTTGCTGGTCCCGCTCGTTTTCTGCTTTCTATGGCTCATGGCGAGAACGGGGGCCATGTGGTGGCTGTATGCATGGGCGACATGGGTTGCGTTCAGCCTGGTCGTCCAATTTCTCTACCCGACTATTTTTGTACGCTGGTTCAATAAATTTGCGCCGCTCGAGGATGCGAGCCTGCGCAGTCGCATCGAGGGCTTGCTCACCCAATGTGGATTCCGCTCCCGGGGACTGTTCGTGATGGACGGCTCAAAGCGATCGAGTCATGGCAACGCTTATTTCACCGGTTTCGGCGCGGCCAAGCGCATCGTGCTCTTCGATACGCTGGTATCGCGCCTCGACCCGCCCGAGATCGAGGCGGTGCTCGCGCATGAACTGGGACATTTCTCGCACCGTCACGTGTGGAAGCGCATGGGTCTCGCGTTCGGCGCGAGTCTGGCGATCCTGTGGCTGCTGGGATGGCTGATCGGGCAGGAGTGGTTCTACGCGGCGCTGGGCGTGCGCTCCCGGAGTACGGCGATGGCGCTCGTGCTGTTTTTCATGGTCGTACCGGTATTCGGCTTTCTGCTGCAGCCGCTCGCAAGTTTGTATTCGCGCCTCCACGAATTCGAGGCGGACGCCTACGCGGCGAGAGTTGCCGACCCCCGCGACCTCGTGCGCGCCCTGGTCAAGCTCTACGAGGACAACGCGACGACGCTCACCCCGGATCCTTTGCACTCGGCTTTTTACGATTCGCACCCGCCGGCGGCATCGCGCATCGCGCGGCTGCAGGCCCAACAGACCTAGGAGGCGCAAACATGTCGACGCTCGCCGGAAAGAAATGCAGGCCCCTGCCCGCCGGGACGCCGGCTCTCGCGCGCGCGCGAATCGATGCGTTGCTCTCGGAGGTGCCCGGCTGGACGTACGACGGGAAGGCCATCGTGAAGAGCTGGTCGTTCAAGAACTACTACGAGACCGTTGCGTTCGTGAACGCCGTGGCCTGGCTCGTGCACCGCGAGGACCATCACCCGGACATGAGCATCGGTTACAATCGCTGCCGGGTGGAATTCAGCACGCATTCGATCGGCGGAATCTCCGAGAACGATTTCATCTGCGCGGCAAAAATCGAAGCGCTAGCGTCGATTTGATCCCGCTGCCGCGGGCGCTAGGCCGATACCCCGGCAAGCGCAATCAGCAGCAATAAAAGCAGCCACATCACCAGCGCGCGCCAAACCAGGCCGACCGTGCTGTCTAGGTGGCCGGTGTCGGCCGGGTCACCCAGGCCCAGCTCGGGCCGCTCGAGGACTGCTTCTCCGGCGAGGATCGGCATCCCGAGCCTCACCCCGATCGCCCCGGCGCCGCTCGCAAGGACGATTCCGAGCGCGGGATCCGGCCAATTTGCGGCCTGCGTGCGCCAGCAGTACACCGCGTCCTCGAAGTCGCCCACGACAGCGAAGGCGGCCGCAGTGAAACGCACCGGCAGCCAGTCGAGTGCGGCGAACGCGCGGCGCGCAAAATGGCTGAAGCGCTCCAGCTCCGGCGAGATCTTTTCGCCCCAGCGGTCGTTCAGGAACATCGAGAGTCGATACAAGATCGCCCCGGTCGGCCCCGGCAGGAGCACGAACCAGAAAACCACCGCGAAGACATAGCGATGCGACGAGACCAATGCCTCTTCGATGGCCAGGCGCGTGATCGCCTCGCGGTCGAGATCCGCGCAGCTAGTCTTGCGCCAAGCCGAAAGGGTGTCGCGCGCCTTTGCGAGATCGTTCTCCTTGAGGGCGAGATGAATGGCGGTGAAATAGTGGCTGCGCTGGCGAAATCCCATCGTGAGATAGAGGGCCGCGACGTTGAGCACGAGCGCAAGCAGAGGGTGCGCGCCATACGCGGCCGCGTAGACGAGCCAGGCCCCGAGCACCGCAGGCAGCACCGCGATCACCCAGGCGATGGCGCCTTGCCGAGTTTCGCCGGCGTTGAAAAGCCCCTCGAGGAGCGTCGCATAACGCGCCAGGAGCGCGTACAAATTGCGGCGGTCGGCAAGCGGACGCCACTGCTCGAGGAGGAGCGCCGCGACGAGGGATAGCAGGCTCATGGTTTTGGAATCGTGACGGGCCGGACAATCAGCCTTTCAGGAAAGAATGCAAGTTCATGAGCATCCCGGCCGTGGCTCCCCAGATGTAGTACTGTCGATACGGTATGGCGTAGTAACGGCGCTCGCGGCCTTCGTGTACCACGCTGTTGCGTTGGTGGTTCTCGGGATCGAGCAGGAACTCGAGGGGCACTTCGAACACTTCGGCCACCTCGAATTCATCGAGCCGCAACTCGAGGGGCGGAGTCACGAGGCCGACCACGGGGGTCACTCGATAGCCCGTCACCGTGACGTACTCTTGCAGTTTCCCGAGCACTTCCACCTGCGCGGCCGCCAGGCCGATCTCCTCTGCGGCCTCACGTAGCGCAGTTTCTGCGGCACCTGTGTCCCCGGGCTCGGAGCGACCGCCGGGGAAGCTGATCTGTCCGGCGTGGTCGCTGAGGTGCGCGGTACGCTGTGTAAACAGAACCGTGAGCCCGCTCTCGCGTCTCACCACCGGCACGAGCACGGCGGCGGGCCGGATTTCCCGATCCCTTTGCCAAAGGTGGCCGTCTCCCGAAATCACCGGATTGACCGTTCTCGGCTCGGCAAAACGCGAGCGCAGCCAGAGTTCCTCAGGCGCGGAGACGGGTGACTTCATTTGACGAAACGCAAATTCCGGCCCTTATTCTACGCGGCGGCGGTGCCGCGATCAGCGCGGGAGCGGGAATTGCATTCGACCGCGGCGGGAGCTATTCTACCGGCGGCCGGAATAGATTCTCCGGCATGGGCGTTTACGTTTGCAAGACGGGCAACCGCGGGAGGCGGGAGGCCCGGATTCAGGACCTTTTCAAGGAGAACCGATGAAGATTCGTTTTGCAGCATTGTTTGGCGCGCTCATGCTCGCCAGTGCCTCCGCGTTGGCGTTCCATTGCCCCGCGGACATGAAAAAGATCGACGCGGCGCTGGAAAAGAGCCCGAAGCTGTCGGCGCAGCAGATGGCCGATGTCAAGAAATTCCGTGCCGATGGCGAAGCCCTGCACAAGGCGGGCAAGCACCAGGAATCGGTCGACACGCTTGCCAAGGCGATGAAGATTCTGGGTATCTGATCCGCGTTTCAAAATGTGAAAACGCCGCGGCCAGCCGCGGCGTTTTTATTCGCCTCCGATTTGGGGATATAAAGGAGACGTGCCTGAGGGTCGAAGTTCGCGAGATCCCCAAAGGTCTAGGGCTTGGTCGCGCCGGGCGCGACCTTCGAGAGGGCCCGCCCGAAGCCCTGTTGTGCTTTCGTCGCCCTGTTGTGCTTTCGTCGAACGGGGCTCGCACAGGCCCCCGTCAGGCTCCCTGGACGTCAGGCGCCCAAGCTGGGAGCGCTTAGCAGCTTCTTCAAGAACTCCAAAAAGTTCAACACCCTATCCTTAATTCCCCCGCGAAGCCGCCTACCCACGATGAGCCTGCGCCGCAAGTCGAGCGGATGGAGGAAACCTCTCGGCTTTTGGCCTTGTTCTTGCGTCCCCTTGGGAGGCAATCGATCGACGCAGTAGCTGCCCAGTGGGAGGATTGAACAATGCGTAACTTTTTGACCACGCTTGCGGCTTTACTCACGTTCCCGGCGATTGCGCAGGTGCCGGGTGTAACGACCAATTCCATTTTGCTCGGACAGTCGGCGGCGTTTTCCGGTCCTGCCGCCCAGCTCGGTATCCAGATGAACGTCGGCACCAAGGCGTATCTGGATCACGTCAACGCGCAAGGCGGCGTCCACGGAAGAAAGATCGCGCTCAAGACTCGCGACGACCAATACGAAGCGAATCTGTGCGCCGAGGCCACCACGAAGCTGATCGAGGAGGACAAGGTATTCGCCTTGATCTCCTACGTCGGCACCCCGACGACCGCGGCGGCCATGCCCATCATAACCGAGGCCAAGGTGCCGCTGGTCGGACCCTTTACCGGCGCGGAGCTGCTGCGCACCCCGGTCAATCGCTACATCTTCAACGTGCGCGCCAGCTATTACGACGAAACCGAGAAGATCGTCGACCTGCTCG
>WNGR01015914.1_pt1 | contig 10529 bp, 12 predicted proteins | sample 5407581 | NCBI WGS metagenome assembly WNGR01 (sample SAMN13153383, study PRJNA577476) | soil metagenome | isolation source: 80 cm soil or saprolite under Garry oak tree replicate 2 | place: USA:California | collected 2016-06-15 | reverse complement strand
TCGTTCCGCCCGTGTGCTCCCGCGACGGTCAGGGGATAGATTTCGGGGTATGCGGCGTCAGCGGTAATCCGCAGCGTTCCGCCGGTTCCGTTGATTTCCCACAGGAACCCGGTGCCGCCGGCCACTGCCTCCCGGACGTGGATGCTGGCGGTCGCCCCGGACGTGAGGGTGCCGATCACCGCGATCTGGTCGGCCGCCGTTTTCACGATCTGCGCCCCGGTCTCTTCGATGGTGATCAGCGGCCTGCGAAGTTCCGACACGGCCGACAGGCCGGCGAACTCGCCCAGTACGTGGTTGAGGATGTCCAGGCTGTGGCCGACGGCGATCGTGAGCAGGTTGGCCCCGTTTGCCTCGTCGAGCATGTAGGCGTTGGGCTGGCCCACCACGTCGCCCGGGACCGACAGCCCCACCATGGTCGTCGACAGGACCTCGCCGAGGTATCCGTCGCTGAGCAGCGCTTGGACGAACTCGATCGCCGGGGCCTGGCGGGCCTGCAACCCGACGACCGTGCGCACCCCCTGCCCGGCGGCGAGCGCGGCCATCGCCCGCGCGTCGCCGAGGTCGCGGCCAAGCGGCCACTCGCAGTAGACGGCCTTGCCGGCGGCAAGAGCGGCGGAGACAAGCTCACGATGGTGCGGGACCTTGACGGTAACGGCGACCACGTCGATGTCTGGCTGGGTCACCAGCTGCTCGTGGTCTGAGAACACCGCGCTGACTCCGAACGCCTCGCCGGCTGCGCGCGCGGATTCCGCGCTGTGCGCACTGAGCGCCCGGATCTCGTAGTTCGGCAGCGCGTGCAGTGCCGGGATGTGGGCGGTGGCGGCCCAGCCCCGGACCGGGCTGACCCCGATGATCCCGACACCCAGCTTCGATAGTGCTGATGTCACGTCAAACCTCCTGCTGCGGGTCGGTATACGGGGTGCCGGAGGCGAAGCGCTGCACGGCGGCGGTGACGACCGGCAGGTCGAGCTCGCCGAGGTGGTCCATCATGTGCCGCCGCACGCTGGCCAGATGAGTGGGCCAGGCGCGGCGGAGCCGGCCAAGGCCAGCGTCGGTGAGAACGGCGTTCAGCCCACGGCCGTCGCAGGAGGCTCGCTCTCGCTCCGCCAGGCCCTGGGCCTCCAGGCGACTCACGATCCGCGACATGCCGCTGAGCGAGAGCGCACAAGCGGAGGCCAGGTCGCTCATCCTCAGGCTTCGTCCGGGCGCCTCGGACAAGTGCATCAGCGCGGTGTACTCGCTCAGCGACATGCCCTGGCCGACCTGCAAGTCCGCGTCCAGGGCGCGGGGGACGCTGAGGGCCGCCCGCGACCATGCGCGCAGGAACGCCTCCTCCGCGGCGCTCAACGGGACCACCGCGGGTCCCCGGTCAGCTCTCGCCATGGCATCCACAATACTTGCTTGACGAAGCAATTTACCGCACAATCTTGCTTGACGTAGCAACTATCTGTAGGGAGAGCACAGTGAGCCGAATCGGGATCATCCTGGGCAGCACCCGCCCCAACCGCAACGGCGAGCAGGTCGCCCACTGGGTACTGGAGGCTGCCTCGCGTCGCCGCGACGCCTACTTCGAACTCCTCGACCTGCGCGACTACCCGCTCCCCCACCTGGACGAACCGCTGCCGCCCTCGTTCGGCCAGTACCAGAACGAGCACACCAGGCAGTGGGCGGCGAAGATCGCCTCGTTTGACGGCTTCGTCATCGTGACACCCGAGTACAACCACGGCACCTCTGGCGTGCTCAAGAACGCCATCGACTACCTGTACGCCGAGTGGAACAACAAGGCGGTCGGTTTCGTCTCCTACGGCGGCGCCGGCGGGGCCCGAGCCGTCGAGCACCTGCGACTCGTCGCCGGGGAGCTGCAGATGGCCGACGTCCGGCAGCAGGTGGCCCTGTCGCTGATGACCGAGTTTGAGAACTTCAGCGTGTTCAAGCCGGGCGACTACAACCTGCCCGCGCTGAACACCATGCTGGACCAGGTCGTCGCCTGGAGCACGGCGCTCGCACCACTACGCGACACTGCTGGCGTCGCAGCCTAGGTACACCTAGTGCGCCGCGTCTGAGGTCTTTTGGCGCCTTGATGGCCTGGAGAACCAGCCGAGTCGTCCATACCGGGTCGCGTAGCAGGTCCGCCTACGACTCTGCCGACTCCCGGTAGCCAGGGCCGATGAGCTCCTTGCGGCCCTCAGCGCGCACGCCGATCATCACCAGTAGGCACAGCTCCGTGCTCCTCCAGCCGGATGTTCACGTGAATGCCGTCGACCCACAGGTAGAAGTAGTCCATGGCGGACAGGTCCCCGCGCCGAACGTGCGCTGCTCAGCTTGCCAGGCCTCGGTCAGCCGGGTGATTACCGCTGCCGACAGCCCGGCTGAGGAACCCGGGAACTGGCCGAGCACGGGCACGAAGTCCCCCCTGGACGGCCCCGTCACCGGGAAGGTACACCCCTCCCGGCCGATCCACAGGTCTCAAGCATTGCTCCGCCTGATGTTGCGCTGGTCAAGCATGGTGCCGATCGTCGTGGTGAACATCAGCCCAGTGACCTGCCACACCGCCCCCGCCTTCAGCCGGTCCGGGGCCTGCGCCGCGACTTCGGCGTCTTGGTGTCACCGCCGGCCCCGGCCGAGTTCCAAGCCGAACCGTCGGGGGCTTCACGCCGTCCCGGTACAGCTGCACCGTCCGCGCCGAGAGGCCTGACAGCCTGTGCTCGAGCCAGTCGTCCATCGCCGCGTGGACCCTGTACCCCCGCCGCCAATTACAGCCTGGCGTGGACCGCCTTGAGTTTGTCCCGGACCTCCTCTTGGCCGTGGCGAAATCCTTTCGGGCGCAGCGGTCGCGACCTGCGTTAAAGCACCCGTCCTTGTCCGCCGCGACGAAGATGGACCTTCGCCATGCCCGCGGCGCTAGACGGAAGCGTCCACCATGACAGCCAGCGTGGCACCAGCTCTAGCGTTTGGCTCCCCGTTTACTGTACGCGACTAGGACAGGCATCCGAAAATGACCTCTGACCTGGTGGGCGCAACTGGGTTCGAACCAGTGACCCCTCGCTTGTAAGGCGAGTGCTCTACCACTGAGCTATGCGCCCTGCGTTCCGGGCGCCGTGCGACACCGCGAACGCAGCTAGCGTACCGGTTCTCTGGCCCTCGGCCGTAGCGGGAGGACCGACGCGTTTGCCGGCGACGCGGTCTGGCCGGCCGGCTGGGCAGCAACCGCAGGCCGTTCGGGATCAATGCTGGACACGGACGGCCGCCCGGGCTGCTTCCGCCGGCCTGGGTGCGGCCGCAAAGATGACGGTTAGGGCCGCACGTAGCAGCGGATGGTGGGGGTGGTGCCGTCCGGGTCTACCCACGTCGCGGGCTGGGTGCCGACGAACTGCCAGCCTGCTCGCTCGTACAGGGCAATCGCGGGGTGGCTGTCGGCTACGACGTCGAGCACCGGCAGGAGACCGTGCGCCACCGCGGCCGCGGCGGCAGCGTCCAGCAACGCCTGGGCCAGGCCCTGGCGCCTGATCACCGGGTCGACGTAGAGCCGGATGACGCCACCGAGCTCGTCGGGAGGCAGGCCGGTGGCCTGGAGCAGGCATTCCACCTGCATCCCGCGGATGAGCGCGACATGGCCGGCGATCTGGCCATCGTGTTCGGCGACCCAGGCGGCGACCAGGTCCCGGGGGGTGATCCAGCCGCCTGGGTCGTCGGGCCAGCGGGAGGGGTAGCCGCTGATCTCGTGCACCCGCCGCAGCAGCGCGACACAGGCGGGCAGGTCTGCGGGCTCGCGGGTCCGGACCGGCATGCTAGCCAACGACGGGTTCGGCCTCCGCCTTGGCAGGCTCGGCGCGCGAGGCAGAGCGGGGCTCGCCGCGCAGGGCTGGTCGGCCCTCAGCGCGCGGGGCGGGAGGGTCCTCGGCGCGCGGAGCTTGGCGGCCCGGCTGGCGCCGGGTCCCGGCCTGCGCGACCTCCTCCAGGTGAGTCATCATCCGGTGCCGCGCCAGCGCCCCGTCGCGGGCGATGATCGCCTCGGCGATCTTGGCGTGCGCGGCATGAATGTCGTCGAGCGAGATCCGGTTGCGCTCGTGGACCGGGTTCTGCCGCTGCGTCAGGTCGGTGAGCGTCTGCACGAACAGGTGCAGGGCGGGGTTGGTGGTCAGCCGGGCCACGAGCACGTGGAAGTCGTGCAGGCTCTGCGTCTCGCCGGCGGCGACCCGGGCGGCCTCGGCGGTCAGGAAGGCCCTGATCTCGGCCACCTCGTCTTCGCTGATCCTCGCCGCGACGCGCTCGACGCAGAACACCTCGATGGCGAGCCTGGCGTCCTCGAGCTGGCGCGGCTCGACCTTCTCGAAGTCCAGGTAGACGGCCATCGCCTTGGCCACCGGCTGGGGATCGGGCTGCCTGATGAACAGGCCCCCGTGCAGCCCGCGGCGCATCTCCGCCAGGCCGTGATGCTCCAGGAGCCGGACCGCCTCGCGGAAGACGGCCCGGCTGACGCCGTAACGCGCGATCAGCTCCACCTCGCTGCCGAACAGCTCTCCAGGCTCCCAGCGCTGGCCCACAATCGTTTGCTCAATCTGGTCAGCGACTATCTCTGCCTTTTTCAAGGTGATGTGTCCTTGCTCGCTGCGGCAACGACCGGCAGCGTCACCGGCCGGTTCTACGTGAGCCCCCCGAAACCACCTTAACGGGACAAGTCACCCTGCGCGGCTGAGTGTGCACCGAAGGGCGGAGCCATTATCATCCAGCGAACGGCCGTTCGCGTTGCAACTCCTGGCGGACGAGCGAGCGGCGGTGCCCCGCGTCCGGACCGTCGACGATGCGCAGCACCCGCGCCCCACGCGTCCATATCAGCTCCCTCCGGTGAGCCGCGCGAGTCCTTCGGTGGCGATCCGCTCGACCTCGCCGCCGATGTTGCCGAAGTCCTGCCCGGCCATCGACCCGGCCTGCACCCGCGCCGCGATGCCCTGGGCGATCACGGCGGACTTGAAGTGGGCCAGCGCGACCCAGGAGGACAGGCCGGACAGGTCGGCGCCGGTCCGCCGGGCGTATCGTTCGGCCAGGTAGGCGCGGGAAGGGTAGCCGGGCTGCATGGTCGGGGCGGGGGTCAGCGCCGGCCTGGCGTCGCTGGGCTCGCGCCAGTAGAACAGGAACAGGCCGAGGTCGGCCAGCGGCTCTCCCAGTGTGGAGAGCTCCCAGTCGAGCACGGCCGCCACGGACGGCGGCATGTGCTTGCCCAGCAGGCAGTTGTCGATCCTGAAGTCCCCGTGCACGATCGCTCCGCCGGGTCCCTGCGGTGGGTCGGCACGGAGCCTGCGGCCGAGCTCGCCGACCGCCGGGATGTCCCGGCTCTTGGACCGCTCCCACTGGTCGCTCCACCGGCGCACCTGCCGCTCCCCCAGGCCCGAGGGCCGGCCGTAGCCGGACAGGCCGATCTCGTCGGGGTCGATGGCGTGCAGGTCCGCCAGCGTGTCCACCAGCACGTCGGCGATGGCGTGCCGGTCCGCCGCCGAGTCCGCCCACCCGGCGGGCAGGGCATCGCGGATCACGTACCCGTCGACCTTCTCCATCACGTAGAAGGGCACGCCGATGAGCTCGCCCGCGTCCTGGAACAGGATGGCGGCCACCGGGACGGCCGTGCCGGCCAGCGCGCGCTGCACCCGGGCCTCCCGCCCCATGTCGTGCGCCCGCGGCAGCAGCGGCCCGTCCGGCGGCCTGCGCAGCACCGCCTCGCCCGCGTCGCTGGTCAGCTCGAAGGTCAGGTTCGACTTCCCGCCCGAGATAAGGCAGGCCTCGAGGCGTTTCCAGCCGGGGTCGCCGAGGCCCCGCGCGAGCGCGGGGCCGACGAGGTCGAGCCGGGTGAGGTTCTCGTACAATGGGTCCCTCCTGCGGTGCCTTACCGCTGACATTAACGATATGAATGGCTCATGAACCACGCTGAAACGCGGCGCAATCACTGGGTCAGTCACATCGCCCGGCATGCGCACGCCAAACCGGCGCGGTGTACCTGCGTTTCGAGGGCGCGTCCACGACCTGGGCGCAGCTGTACGAGCGGGTCAGCGCGGTAGCGGCGGCCCTGCGGGAGCGGTTCGGCCGACTGAGCCGGTGATGGCGGCGAAAGGCTGCCCCGTAGATCCGGGCGGAGCGAGAATCACTGTCTGCGGGACGCGCCTTAGTCGAGCGCGTAGGAGCCGTGCCGCAGCGGCCCGTCGGGCTGGTAGGTGGCGATGATGACCCCGGTGCTCGTGGTGGTGGCGCTGGTGAGCCGCAGGGCGGCCGCCTTGGCCCCGTCGCGGAACAGTTTCTTGCCGCAGCCGAGGTGCACGGGGAAGTAGAGCAGGCGGTACTCGTCGATGAGGTCGTGCTCGATGAGGGTGTGCGCGAGCGCGCCGCTGCCGTGAACCTGCAGTTCGCCGCCGGGCTGTTCCTTGAGCTTGGTGACCTCGGCGACGACGTCGCTGCCGAGCAGCGTGGAGTTGCGCCAGTCCGCGGACGTCAAGGTGGTCGAGGCGACGTACTTCGGCAGCGCGTTGAGCTTGCCCGCGATCGGGTCGCCTGGGTCGGTGACGTGCGGCCAGTGGCCGGCGAAGATCTGGTACGTCCTGCGGCCCAGGAGGAACGCGCTGACGTGGTCAAACCAGCCGGTCACGGCCGCGCCGAAATCCTCATCCCCGTACGGGAACGACCAACCGCCATGGGGGAAGCCGCCGTCGGTGTCTTCCTCCGGGCCACCGGGGGCCTGCATGACCCCGTCCAGGGTCAGGAAGGTGTGCAGGGTCAGCCGCATCGCTTGTTCTCCTTCGTCTATGCACGGTTCCGTCCCCTGTCAGACGACCCGGTTAAGCCGGAATCATCGCACCACGTCACCAGCCGCCAGTCCCGGTGGCAGGCGGCGTCCGCGGTTGAAATATTCTCATATAGGAATATGATGTGAGCCATGGCGCGGGCAGCGACGACGGCGGATGCGTTCAACGCGGTGGCCGAGCCGCGGCGACGGCAGATCCTGGACGCCCTGGCCGGCGGGGAACGACCCGTGAACGACCTCGTGGCGCTGCTCGGCCTGGCGCAGCCGCTGGTGTCCAAGCACCTGCGGGTGCTGCCGGAAGTCGGGCTGGTGGAGGTGCGCAGCGACGGGCGGCAGCGGATGTACCGGCTCAACGGCCGCCCGCTCCGGCCGATCTACGACTGGGTGAAGGACTACGAGCAGTCCTGGTCGCGGCGCTTCGGCGAGCTCGATGCCGTGCTGGCCGAGCTGATGGAGGCGGACGGAGATGACGGTGGCGGGTAGCCGCGCGGCGGTAGTGACGCTCCCGGCGGACACCCAGATCCTGATCACGCGCGCGTTCGACGCGCCCAGGCACCTGGTCTTCCGGGCGTGGACCACGCCGGATCTCATCAGGCGCTGGTGGAGCGGCGGCCGGGGCGAGGTCGCTTCCGTCGAGGTCGACCTGAGGCCCGGCGGCAGGTGGCGCTACGTGCTGGTGGCCGGGGACGGGACCGAGGCCGCCTTCCACGGCGAGTACCTGGAGATCATCCCGGACGAGCGGATCGTGTCGACCGAGGTCTACGAGGACGTCCCCGAAGCCGAGGCGGTGACCACGCTCACGCTCACCGAGACGGGCGGCGGCACCGCCATGACCCTGCTCGTGCAGCACGCCAGCCAGGAGAACCGCGACCGGCACCTGGAGTACGGAGACAGCCTGCAGCAGGCGATGGACCGGCTCGAGCAGGCCGCGATCTCACTCCGGTGACCCCAGAGACGCGATCCCACTCCGGTGATCCCTAGAGAAAGGCGCACCATGGCCAGGCTCCTCTACATGGCGATCACGTCACTCGACGGCTACGTGGCTGACCAGAAGGGCAACTTCGACTGGGCGATGCCGGACGAGGAGGTGTTCGGCTTCGTCAACGACTTCGAGCGGCCGGTCGGCACGTACCTGTACGGGCGGCGGCTATACCAGGAGATGACCGGCTGGGAGACCGCTCACGTCAACCCCGGCCAGCCGCCCCTGGTGCTGGACTTCGCCCGGATATGGCAGGCGGCGGACAAGATCGTGTACTCCAGGTCGCTGGTGGCCGTGTCCACCGCCAGGACGCGGCTGGAGCGGACCTTCGACCCCGAATCCGTCCGCCAGGTGAAGGCCCGGGCGGACCGGGACATCACCGTGGGCGGCGCCGCTCTCGCCGGCGAGGCGATCAAGGCCGGCCTGGTCGACGAGTGCCACCTGATCGTCTGCCCGGTCGTGGTGGGAGGCGGCAAGAAGGCCCTGCCCGGCGACGTCCGCCTGCAGCTCCAGTTGCTGGACGAGCGCCGTTTCGGCAACGGCGCGGTGCACCTCCGCTACCGCATCGTGACCTCTCTGGTGCCATAGCAGGTTGCCCTCCCGAGCCTTTTGCCGCAGGTGCTGTTCCTCCACGCTGGGCCGGTGACTGAACGGCTACGTGTGTGAGATTGATGATGACGAGCGACGCGGGCTGGCGCGGATCATCCGCCGGGGCAGGTACCTAATGCCGCGTCAGGCTGCGTTTGCCCGGTCGATGACGCGGCGGAGTCGTTCGTCGTAAGCGTGACTGTTGCGCCAGATGATGTACCGGCGGATCATACTGGCCTGCTCCTTGTGGCTGGCGTGGTCGGTGCCGTCGAGCGCGAAGTACCGCAAGGCCGTGAACTGCGCTTCTATACGGTTCAACCAAGACGAATTCGTCGGCGTATAGGCAATCTCGACGTTGTTCGCCCAGGTCCCTACCCGGGCGTCGCGCCTTGTGGTCAGGCGCGGGCTGAAGTTGTCGCACTATGCGGACATCGGCATAGTGCGACAACCTCGCCACGCACAAGACCCCCCTCATCCAGGCCTGGCTGGCCCGCCATCCCCGGTTCCGCCTGCACTTCACGCCGACCGGCTCGTCCTGGCTGAACCAGGTCCCCGTTAACCGAGCGGTGGTTCGGGTACCTGACCGCCCAGCTGATCCGCCGGCGGCGTGCACAAGAGCGTGCAGGCCCTCGAAGCCGGCATCCGCGCCTGGGTCGAGAACTGGAACCAGAACCCCCGGCCATTCACCTGGACCAAGACCCTAGGAACCGGGGCCAGCGGAACCGGTGTCGGCGCCGGCGAGCAGGCGGCTGAGCGCGTCTGGGTCGGCGCCGTCGACCTCGAGGATCTTGGTGCGGCTTGCCGCCCCGGCGATCAGCGTTACCGCGCGGCGGCGCACGCCGAACGCGGCGGCCACGGCGGCCAGCGCCGCCTCGGTCGCCTTGCCGTCCACGGCGCGCGCACTGACCCGGACGATCAGCGCGCCGCTGCGCTCCCCGCCCACCCCAGGCCGCACGGCGCCAGGCCGGACCCACACGGTAATCCGCACGACACCAGTGTGCCGCCGATCACCGGCCAGCCAGGCCCGTCAGCATTACTGTCCGGGAACTTGCCGCGGGCATTGAAGGGAATCTGGCCTGGTGCCGCAAGGCGAGACATAGCCGCAGCCCTGGTCGCTGCACGCTGGCGGAACTCCGGTGAGCGCGTGAAATGTCATAGGCAGTCGCATTATCTGACCATGCAGGACTTCGCTCAAACTGATCTTGACTGCAGCGTGGTGCCGCAGTCTGTGTCACAGCCCGGCGGTCTCCGCCAGCTGCGCACGCAGCCGCGCGATCTCCGCATCCCGCTCCGCGAGCAGTTCCCTCAGCCGAGCGTTTGCAGCACGCAGCCCGGCAGCATCATCAGGCACACCGAACGTATCGGGCACACGCCGCACTACACCACAGCCGGCCGCAGTGATCAAAACGACACGCTAAGCCGGTCGGCAGCAACCTCCGGCACCACGATCCCTGCTGCGGCCCCTGGCGCGCCGGGCCGATCCGCCCAGGACGCGGCACCCCCGCCAGTTCCCGCTTGCAGGCACCTGCCCCCGGTGCAGCGATCTCCGCTGCATGCTAAGAAGGTGCCATGACGGCCAGGATCGGCAACATCGCCTTCGACTGCGACGACGTGCTGAAGATAGCCACATTCTGGTCAGCGGTGCTCGGCCGCCCGCTCGATAAGGGCAGCAGCGAGCAGTTCGCCTCGATCGGCGGGACAGACGCCGCGCGCCGCGAACCGGCCTGGTACTTCAACAAAGTGCCCGAGCTGAAGCGGGCCAAGAACCGCGTCCACCTCGACCTGGTAAATCCGGACCCGTCAGCCGTCGACGGACTCACCCGTCTCGGCGCCACGGTCATCGGCGATCACAAAATCCCGGGCCAACGCTGGACTGTGATGCAAGACCCCGAGGGCAACGAATTCTGCATCGCAGCCAAGAGCTTCACCGGCTGGGACTGAGCGCGAACACCACCCAGGCACACCACAGCCCGCCACGCGGGCACGGCGCGAATACCTGCATCAAGACCCAAAACCGTCCTTTCAGCGAAAACCTATCTAGAGCTTTGGGTCCGGGATTCTGAACAAAAGAGTCATGTTTTCAAGCCGCAGGCTTGAGCCGTGCCCGGACGATGTAGTCCTCGACGTGTCGGTCGATGACGGTCAGTGCCTGGCGTAGCGGGGGCGGAGCTTGCG
>WNGR01008965.1_pt1 | contig 10529 bp, 8 predicted proteins | sample 5407581 | NCBI WGS metagenome assembly WNGR01 (sample SAMN13153383, study PRJNA577476) | soil metagenome | isolation source: 80 cm soil or saprolite under Garry oak tree replicate 2 | place: USA:California | collected 2016-06-15 | reverse complement strand
ATCGGGCGCCTCGACGGACGCGACATTGCTGGCCAGAACCGCGCTGAACCGCATTCCCGGATTCTTGATCTGGGTCATCACAGTCGAAATCACGTCCTCGGCGGTGAACTCGACGCCGTCGCTCCAGAAGATGCCCTTGCGCAGCTTCGCGGTCATTTCGGTGAAGTCGGCATTGTATTGCGGCTTGTCGGCGGCGAGCGAGTTGTCCCAGACGCCGTCGAGGCCGCTTTCCGGATCGATGTACCAGAGCGTATCGAGCGCCGCCTGCTGGAGTCCGTTGGATTGCGAGCCGGCATTGATCGCCCAGATATTGAACCAGCCGGCGTTCTTGATCGTCCCTTCCGGATTCTCGAGAATCAGCAGTTCTTTTCTGGGAATGTTTTGCGGAATGCCCTGCGCGCTCGAACTCACCGACAGGAAAAGCTGCTGCGCCAGGGCGCACAGAATCAGCACCAGCAACGCACGAATGCGGTTCATCGTTTTCTCCCTGATCGCGCCGTGCTCTTTTGGGCACCCTCTGCGCAATCTAGACTTGGGTAATCCGATGAACAACATAAATCATGATTTGTATCCGAAGATCGGGTTTACTCGAAGGACCGGCGGAGTAACCGGCGGGTTGCAATGGCTAAAGCCGCGCAGTTGAGCGCATCAAAGGTGGAAGACGCCGTTAGCATCGAGTGAAATATCATTGCGGTTGCCGACAACCGCTGTGGGTCAAAATCCTGAAATCCCTCCGCTGGCGCGGGATATCTGTTCTAGCGCCAAAAGCGGCCACAACGCGCAACTAGCCTCCAAGCGTGCACTTCAGGAATACCCGGCTGGCAAGCACGTCCGAGGCCTCCAGCGACATAATATCGTCAGCGGTCAGCACGGAATTGAGATCGGCGACGAGGCGGTTGGCCTGGCGCAACCGTATGCGATCGAGCGCGTTTCGGATTGAGCGCGCGTTGGAGAACAGCGGCTGCGCCTTGCGCAAGCCGATATAACGAATGAACGTCTCACGCGCGTCCGGCCTGAATTTATAGTTGATTTCGCGCAGCATCAGTTCGGCGATAGCAAGCAGCTCGTCCTCGGAATAGTCCGGAAAATCGATGTGGTGGGCGATGCGGGAGCGGAAGCCGGGATTGCTGGCGAAGAATTTATCCATTCGATCGCGGTAGCCGGCCAGAATTACCACCAGATCCTCGCGCTGTGATTCCATAACCTGCAGCAGGATCTCGATTGCCTCCTGGCCGTAGTCGCGTTCGTTGTCCGGCCGATGCAGGTAGTAGGCCTCGTCGATGAACAGCACGCCACCCATCGCTTTCTTCAGTATTTCCCTGGTCTTGGGCGCGGTATGGCCGATATATTGCCCAACCAGCTCATCGCGGGTGACGGAGACGACCTGGCCTCGGCGCGCGAAGCCCAGCCGGTGGAGAATGCCCGCGATCCGCAGCGCCACCGTGGTTTTGCCGGTCCCGGGATTGCCGGTGAACGACATGTGCAAGGTCGGCACCTCGGTCGAGAGGTTCATGCGCTTGCGGATACGCTCGATCAGCAGCAGCGACGCGACCTCGCGAATGCGGGTCTTGACCGGCCTCAATCCGATCAGTTCGCGGTCGAGTTGGGTGAGGATCTCCTCGATGCCGACGGCTTCGAGTTCCTCGCGGAGACTGACCTGCTCTGTCATCGTGGCGGTATCCAAATCCATCTGCGAAACCTCAATGCGCTACCCCACTCTTTCGGAAGAAAAAGGGCTCCGCCGCCGCTTTCACAGCGGCGGAGCAGTGCATCCGGCAGCCAGGCAACGATGAGGGGGCCAATCGTCGCCGCTGGGTCGGACGGGAGCGACTTAACCGTAGCGCCGGCCCTCTGGACGATCGGTGGCATAGGATGTCGCGGTGTAGCGAATGTTGCGGCCGGCCGCCTCATGTCGTTCGAGACGAAAACCCGGCTCGTCCTTCGGCCGATTGACGATGAAGGACAGCCGAACCGATTCCCAGCCATGGCTGGAGTCGAACGCAGATATCCGGATATAGCCGTTACCATACACCTTGCGGCACTCGACCAGTTCCATCATCACGCCGGCAGCGTCACGCAAATCGAACATCGGCAGGCCCCACATCTCCCAGAAATTGTTGCGGGGGTGCGGGTCGTCGGTGAATTCGATGTTCACCGCCCAGTCCCTCTCAAGGCAATACTGCACCTGGCGGGAAATTTGCTCGTCGGTCAGATCGGGCAAGAACGAGAAACAGCCTTGGGTAATGCGCATTGATCTCTGCTCCCTTACATCGCGACAGAGGGTGTGGGGACGTAGTCCGGCATATCGGTCGATTCATAGTTGAAGGTGACATTCTTCCAGATCTCCAGCGCCTGTTTCAGCGGCGTGCAGGTCTGCGCGGCTTTTGCCAGGATCTCCGGGCCTTCGTGCAGATAGTCGCGGCCTTCGTTGCGGGCGAGGATCATCGCTTCGAGCGCCACTCGGTTCGCGGTTGCGCCCGCCTGGATGCCCATGGGATGGCCGATGGTGCCGCCGCCGAACTGCAGCACCACGTCTTCGCCGAGATGATCGAGCAGTTGATGCATCTGGCCGGCGTGAATGCCGCCCGATGCCACCGGCATCAGGCGGTTGAGGCTTGCCCAGTGCTGGTCGAAGAATACGCCGTGCTCGAGCCGCATCGGGTTGTAATCCTCGCGGCAGATATCGTAATAGCCGCGTGTGGTCGCTGGATCGCCTTCGAGCTTGCCGACCACGGTGCCGGCATGGATGTGATCGACGCCCGCGAGCCGCATCCATTTCGCGATCACCCGGAACGATACCCCGTGATTGCGCTGCCGCGTATAGGTGGAATGCCCTGCCCGGTGCAGATGCAGGATCATGTCGTTACGGCGCGCCCACTTCGCCATCGACTGGATCGCCGTGCACCCGATCACCAGATCGATCATGATGATGATCGAGCCGAGTTCCCTGGCGAATTCGGCTCGTTGGTACATGTCCTCGATGGTTCCGGCGGTCACGTTGAGATAGGTGCCCTTGATCTCGCCGGTCGCCGCCTGCGCCTTGTTGACCGCCTCCATGCAATAGAGAAAACGCTCGCGCCAGTGCATGAACGGCTGCGAGTTGATGTTCTCGTCATCCTTGGTGAAGTCGAGCCCGCCCTTCAGTGCCTCATACACCACGCGTCCGTAGTTGCGACCGGACAGGCCAAGCTTCGGCTTCACGGTGGCACCGAGCAGCGGCCGGCCAAATTTGTCCATGCGCTCGCGTTCAACGACAATGCCCGTCGCCGGCCCCTGGAACGTCTTCACGTAAGCCACCGGCAGCCGCATGTCTTCGAGCCGCAATGCCTTCAGCGGCTTGAAGCCGAACACGTTGCCAATGATCGAAGCCGACAAATTGGCGATCGAACCGGGCTCGAACAAATCGAGGTCGTAGGCAATGTAGGCAAAATACTGCCCCGGCGAATTCGGCACGGGATCGACGCGAAAACATTTGGCGCGGTATTTTTCGGCCGCCGTCAGCCGGTCGGTCCACACCACGGTCCAGGTCGCGGTCGAGGATTCGCCGGCCACCGCGGCCGAAGCTTCGATCGGGTCGACGCCGTCCTGCGGCGTCACCCGGAACAGCGCGATGATGTCGGTGTCCTTTGGCTCGTAGTCGGGCTCCCAATAGCCCATCTTCCTGTATTCCATGACGCCGGATTTGTAGCGATCCTTGCCGCGAACGGTCATCGGGTGCTGGTTCATGTTGATCTCCTCAGCTGGCGTGCGGTGGACGGCCGGGACCGCGGGAATCAGCAGGTCATGCGGCATGGGTCATCTCCCCGACACGTGGATCGAGCGCGCCCGAGCGATAGCGCCTCGCCATTTCGGCCAGCGGGACGACTTTGATCTGCGATGCGTGGCCTGCGGTGCCGAACTGCTCGAAGCGCTCGCGACAAAGGTCGCGCAGCGCATCCATCGCCGGTTTCAGGAACTTGCGCGGGTCAAATTCGCTTTTGCTTTGCGTTGCGACCCTGCGGAACGCCACGGTCATCGCCAGCCGGCAATCGGTATCAATATTGACCTTGCGGACGCCGTGCCTGATGCCGCGCACGATTTCCTCGACCGGCACGCCCCAGGTCTGCGGCATCTCGCCGCCGAATTTATTGAAGGTGTCCTGAAGCGGTTGTGGCACCGAGGAGGAGCCATGCATTACCAAGTGCGTATTAGGCAGCCGGCGGTGGATTTCCTCGACCACCCGCATGGCGAGGATGTCCCCGTCCGGCTTGCGCGAGAACTTGTAGGCGCCGTGCGAGGTGCCCATTGCGATCGCCAGCGCGTCGACCTTTGTCGCACGGACGAAATCGACCGCCTGGTCCGGATCGGTCAGCAGTTGATCGCGGCCAACTTTGCCTTTGACGCCATGCCCGTCCTCCTGCTCGCCACCGCCATGTTCGAGCGAACCGAGCACACCCAGTTCGCCTTCGACCGAGGCGCCGATCCAGTGCGCCAAGTCGACAACCCGGCGGGTAATTCCGACGTTGTAATCATAGTCCGCCGCGGTCTTGGCATCGGCCTTGAGCGAACCGTCCATCATGACCGATGTGAAGCCGTATTGAAGCGCAGTCGCGCAGGTCGCCTCCTCGTTGCCATGATCCTGGTGAAGGCAGAGCGGAATCTGCGGATGCATCTCTTCGAGCGCATCGATCATCTTCGCGAGCATGATGTCGTTGGCATAAGAGCGCGCACCGCGCGAGGCCTGGATGATGACGGGCGCGTCGACGGCGGCGGCCGCCTCCATGATTGCAAGGCCCTGTTCCATATTGTTGATATTGAATGCCGGCACGCCGTAGCCGCGCTCGGCGGCGTGGTCCAGCAATTGTCTCAGCGTTATTCTGGCCATAGAAACCTCCGTGTGGATTCATGCGTAGCTTGCCGTCATCCTCGCTCGCGCGAGGCAGCGCAGCGCCGCCTTCGCCACGGCATCCGCCGTGATGCCGAATTCGCGATAGAGCGTTTCGGCCGGCGCCGAGGCGCCGAAACCGGTCATGCCGACGAACTCACCCTCGTCGCCGAGCCAACGCGCCCAATCGCCCTCGATCGCCGCCTCGACGCCAATCCTCGGGACGCATCCGAGAATCGCAGTCCGGTACTCCCGCGATTGCTGGCGAAACAGATCAAAGCACGGCGCCGAGACCACGGCGGCGCGGACGCTGACGTCCGCCAGCAGCTCTGCGGCTTGCATTGCGATCGAGACTTGAACCGGTTGCGATCAGGGTGACGTCGCGGCCATTGTCGGGCTCAACGACGACGTAAGCACCAAAAGCGACCTGGCTGGTGTCGCCGCCGGCGTCGCGGAACGCGGGCATCGGCTGGCGCGACAGGCACAATACCGACGGACTATGCTGCGCCCGCAACGCGCAATCCCAGGCCTCGGCGGTCTCGACGGCATCGCCGGGGCGAAACACCAACAGGTTTGGGATCGCGCGCAGCGATGCCAGGTGCTCGACCGGCTGGTGAGTGGGACCATCCTCGCCCAATCCGATAGAATCGTGCGTCATCACATGGATAACGCGGACCCCCATCAGCGCCGCCAGCCTGATCGCGGGGCGGCTGTAGTCGGCAAAGCTAAGAAACGTGCCGCCATAAGGGATGAAGCCGCCGTGCAGCGCGATGCCGTTCATCGCTGCCGCCATGGCGTGCTCGCGGACGCCATAGTGAATGTAACGACCATCGAGGAAATCGCGCCGCACCGGCTGATGGTTCTTTGCTCGAGTCAAATTGGAGTGAGTCAGATCGGCTGAGCCGCCCAGCAAATTCGGCAATGCCTCCGCAATTGCATCGATCACGAGCTGTGACGCCTGACGGGTCGCAATATTCGGCCGCGCGGTGACAAAACGGTCGCGCAACCGCGCCATCGCCTCCGTATAACCGCACGGCAGATGACGATTGAGCCCATCGTGAAATGGCGAGCGCGCCGCGGAGCACGATCGTCTTGTCCGCTCGACCCAGCTGCGGCGGGCGACATGCCCGCGGGCGCCGGCCTTGCGCCATTTTGCGAGGATGGGTTCCGGAATCTGAAACGGCTCATGCGGCCAGTCCAGCGCATTCCGAGTTTTCTCGACCTCGTCTGCACCGAGCGGCGCTCCATGGACTTTTTCAGTGCCCTGGCGGTTCGGCGCGCCGAAACCAATGACCGTACGGCAGGCGATCAGCGACGGCCGGTCGCTGCATCGGGCCCGTTCGATCGCAGCCGCGATCGCCTCGGGATCGTGGCCGTCGATCCGGCAAGCCGACCATCCGGAAGCCTTGAACCGTGCGACCTGGTCATCCGAACAGGACAGCGATGTGGCGCCATCGATCGAAATTTCATTGTCGTCGAACAGCACGATCAGCCGGCTGAGCCGCAAATGACCCGCCAACGATATCGCTTCGTGGCTGAGGCCCTCCATCAAGCAGCCATCTCCGGCGATCACGTAGGTGAAATGGTCGACGAAATCATCGCCGAAGCGCGCGTTCATCAGGCGTTCGGCCAGCGCCATGCCGACGGCCGTGGCAATGCCCTGTCCGAGCGGGCCGGTCGTCGTCTCCACGCCGGGGGTGTGGCCATACTCCGGATGCCCCGGCGTCTTCGATCCCCACTGCCTGAATGCGCGCAATTCGTCGGACGTCACGCCCGCATAACCCGTCAGGTGCAACAGCGCATAAAGCAGCATCGAGCCGTGCCCGGCAGACAGAACAAAACGGTCGCGATCCGGCCATGCCGGCTCCGCCGGATCGAACTTGAGGAAGCGCGAGAACAACACGGTGGCGACGTCGGCCATGCCCATCGGCATGCCCGGGTGACCGGACTTCGCTTTCTCGACGGCGTCGATTGCGAGGAAGCGGATCGCGTTGGCCATTTCCAGGTGCGAGACATCCGGGCGGCTTTCAATGCGAGCCAAAGCAGGAGTGTTCATGCCATGCGCCTCTTGCGTTCCATCAGTTGCAGGATTAGCGGGGTTAGAATGAGCTGCATCGCGAGATCGAGCTTTGCGCCATGGATCACGATCGAATTGGCGCGCGACATGAAGCTGTGCGGAATCATCGACAGCAGATAGGGGAAATCGATGCCGCGCGGATTTTTGAGGCGGATCACCACCATTGATTCATCCGGCGTCGGAATCCACCGCGCGATGAACGGGTTAGACGTATCGACGGTCGGGACGCGCTGAAAATTGATATCGGTCTCGGTGAATTGCGGACAGATGTAGTTCACGTAATCCGGCATCCGCCGCAGGATAGTGTCAGTCACCGCCTCCGCAGTGTAGCCACGATCGCTGCGGTCGCGGTGCAGCTTCTGGATCCATTCCAGATTGATGACGGGCACCACGCCGATTTTGAGATCGGCATGTTGGGCGATGTTGACCTTGTCGGTCACGACGGCGCCGTGCAGTCCCTCATAGAACAGAAGGTCGGAACTTTCAGGCAACGGGCCCCATTCGGTGAACGTACCCGGATCGGCGCGGTACAACCTCGCCTCCTCCTCGTCGTGAACGTAATGACGCGACGTCCCGGTGCCGGATTCGCCGTAGTCTCGAAATACCCGCTCCAGTTCCGCGAACAGGTTGGTTTCGGGGCTGAAATGGCTGAAATGCTTGCTGCCGCGCTCGGCCTCTTCGGCCATTTTCGTGCGCATCTCGAAGCGATTGTAGCGATGGAAAGCATCGCCTTCGATGTAAGCGGCAGCGACGTTCTCGCGGCGGAATATGTTCTCGAAGGTCTTCTTCACCGACGTCGTGCCGGCGCCTGACGAACCGGTGATCGATATGATGGGATGAGCGCGCGACATGGCCATTTGCCTCGTCACAGAAACAGGCCGCGCCGCGCAAACAGCGGTGCGGCGCTATTGTCGAACATCGGTTCGATGCCTTCGTGGATGGCCGCGACGTCCCGCACGCCGAGCGCGGAACCCATGATCAGCGGCACCCGCTGGTGTGGCGTTTTCGCGCCGAGTTCCAGAATTCTCCGGCGTCCTGTCGTCGCGGCACCTCCCGCCCACTCCATCACCAGCGCGATCGGATGCGCTTCGTACAGCAGCCGAAGCCTCCCCTCGCGATAGCCGGGGCGGGTATCGGCCGGATAGAGAAACACGCCGCCGCGCACCAGGATGCGAAGCGACTCCGCCACCAGCGAACCGATCCAACGCATATTGAAATCCGCACCTCGGTGACCGTTGCTGCCAGCGAGGCATTCTTCGATGTAGGCACGGACGGGCCCGTGCCAGTGTCGGCGATTGGAGGCGTTGATGGCGAATTCCGGCGTGTCGCGTGCAACCTGCACAGCCTGCCAGACCAGCAGAAACTCGCGCGCACACCTGTCGAGAATGAAGATATCGACACGCCCGTTGAGAGCGAGAACGAGCGTGGTTTGCGGACCGTAGACGATGAAGCCTGCCGCGCACTGCGCCGTGCCGGGCTCAAAGAAAGTCGAAAGGATGTCGTTGCCCCTCGGGCGGATCGAAAAGATGGTACCCATCGAGATGTTGTTTTCGAGATTAGCCGATCCGTCGAGCGGATCGATCGCAACACAGAGGCACGCCTCGGGCCGGAAGGTTTCCGGCAGTGCCACTTCCTCGGAAAGGACCGCCGCAACCGGCGCACCGCGCAGCGCACGCCGCATCATTTCGTCGGCGACGATGTCGATGTCCTTCTGCCGATCGCCGTCGGAATTGATGCCACTATCCTGTCCGGTGACGCCCGCGAGCGGTCCATCTGCAATCAGCGCGGCGAGTTCGATTGCAGCGGCGGCAATGGCCTCGATCACCGCACCAACCGCGACGCCATGCGGGATCTGCGCAATAGATCGATCAAGATGTGAACGCAGCATCAAGCGCTCTTCCATAGCCGTCTCCTGGCTCTCTCGGCGCGGGCCGCCGATGCCGACCCGCGCTCTTAAGCAAACGCAATTTGCCGAATTAGGGAAATTTCGTTATCTTTGATCCGAGCAAAGTTTTTGTTATAATGGAGGCGGGCATGGCCGGCCGGTTGTTGCGAGAATTGACCATCCGCCAGTTGCGCGCACTGGCCGCCGTTCAGAAGCACCGGTCGGTTACCGCGGCGTCGAAGCAGCTGTACCTGACACAGCCCGCGGTAACGCTGCAGCTGCGCAACCTGCAGGCGGTCGCAGGATTGCCGCTGATCCAGCGCACCGGCGACGGCATGCTGCTGACGGATGCCGGGCGCGAGGTATTGGCGCTCGCCGACCGGATCGAGGCGGCGATCACCGACTGCGAGACCACGTTGGAGATGATGGCGGGAAAGACCGCGGGCCGCATCTCGATCGGCGCGGTCTCGACCGCGAAGTATTTCGTGCCGTTCATGATCTCCGGATTCTCGAAGCTCTATCCGAACGTCGAAATCGCCCTCTCGATCGGAAACCGGCAGGAGATCGGCGCGGCGCTCCGCGGCTACGACCTTGACTTTGCGATCATGGGCCGCCCTCCGGCCGACATCGACATGGACGTCCACCTGATCGGCGATCACCCCCATGTCGTCATCGCGCCGACGGCACATCGGCTGGCGCGCAAATCCCGCATCGCACCGAGCGAGCTTGCAGGTGAAACATTTCTGACACGCGAGCCCGGATCCGGAACGCGCGGCCTGATGGAGCAACTGTTTGAAACCGCCGGCATTCGCCCAAGGATCGGCCTGGCGATCAGCAGCAATGAAACCATCAAACAGGCCGTGATCGCCGGTCTGGGTATTGCCTTTATTTCCGCGCACACCGTCGCAACCGAACTCGATGAACGACGACTGGTCGCTCTCGATGTCGATGGCCTTCCTATCGTTCGGCAGTGGTTCGCGCTCTCCCGAAAAGACAAGGTCTTGTTGCCGCCGGCGCAGGCGATGCTCGATTTCCTCAGCGCCAAGGGCAAGCAGTTTCTGCCCCGCACCTACGGCCGCCTGCGTCTCACCCGGCCATCCGTCCGCACTAGGCGCCGCTGACGGATAACCTCTATTGCAACTTGCTCATGAAACTCGGCGATGTTCCATCTCAAGGCCTATTGCCCATCCTTGGGAGGCATTCGTGGCGGAAGGAGTGGAGTAAACGACACCGCAACGCCGGCGCGCGGGGCCGCCACCTGGTCGACGCGGGCCTTATGAACGAGCGGCCGCACGCGCAGTACGTGATGGGCGTGAAGAACGCATTGCCCGCCGATGAACACCTGCTCGGCTCGACACTATGTCGAACGAACTGCGCCGCATCCTGCCCAAGGCCACCTGGACCGCCGCCGGCATCGGCATCAACCAGGCCCGCGTGATGGAATGGGTACTCGCACGCGGCGGCGACGGCGTGCGCACCGGTCTTGAGGACAATATTCGCATCAGCAAGGACCGGCTCGCGGCAAGCAATGCCGAACTCGTCAAGTTCGCCGCCGCGGCCCTCGCGCGCCACGGCCGACGCCCCGCCACTGCGGACGAAGCACGGAAGATGCTAGCATATAACCAAGCGAAACTGACATTCCCGGATCGACCGCTTGGCGCGTTGAGTTTGGGGAGGTCTCACAATAGACACCAGATATCGCC
>WNGR01008963.1_pt1 | contig 10530 bp, 9 predicted proteins | sample 5407581 | NCBI WGS metagenome assembly WNGR01 (sample SAMN13153383, study PRJNA577476) | soil metagenome | isolation source: 80 cm soil or saprolite under Garry oak tree replicate 2 | place: USA:California | collected 2016-06-15 | reverse complement strand
GGCCCATCAGGAGCTGGCCCGGACCCGCCAGCAGGCAGCCGAGGCGCAGCACCAGCTGGCCACCGCCCAGCAACAGGCAGCCGCCGCGCACCATCACGCCGCCGCCGCACACCAGCAGGCCGAAGCCGCCCGTCAGGCCGAAGCCGATGCGCGCCGCCACGTGGAGCAGCAGTACCCGCCGGCGCAGCCGGCCCACGAAGAACGCCGCCTTGCTGATCCGGCCCACGAGCCGCAACCCGCCGAGCACGACAAGGCGGCGGAGCAGAAGAAGCCCGACCAATCCAAAAGTCAAGGGGCAAAGCCGGCCGCGGACGAAGCGGCGGAACCGGCGGTCAGCGTAGGGGCTGACCAGGAGTAGGCGCCACGCGGCCCGATCGCCGCTTCGCGGTCGGTGCGCGCCGGTCGCGGGCCTGCCAGCAGCCGGTGTGCCAGTGCCGCCGGTCGGTCAGGTCGCCGCGTTCGTCGGCGGGCCAGACGACGAGGTGCCCGGTGCCGGGCCGGATCTCGTGGTCGCAGCCGGGACAGCGGTAGGTCTTGGCACTGCCCGGTACGTTGCGTACCAGCCAGTCGCCGTCGGATCGGGCCTGGACGCGTTCAACGCCGCGGCGCATTCTTTCCGGGTCAAGCGGCGCCTCGGCGTCACGCCGGCGGTAGTTCCTGCGGGGCACGCGCTAACGGTAGTCGCGGAAGCCGCGGCCGGACTTGCGGCCGAGGTACCCCGCGGTGACCAGGTGCTCCAGCAGCGGCGCGGGGGCGAAGCCGGGCTCGCGAAGTTCCAGGTACAGCTCCTGCGCGATGGCCAGGGACACGTCGAGCCCGACGACGTCGAGCAGCTCGAACGGGCCCATCGGGTAGGCGCAGCCCAGCTTCATCGCGTAGTCGATGTCGTCGGCGCTGGCGTAGCTGGCTTCCAGCATCTTGACCGCGTCGTTGAGGTACGGGAAGAGCAGCGCGTTGACCACGAACCCGGCCCGGTCCGCGCACACCACCGCCCGCTTGCCGACGGCCTCGCATACAGCCCGGGCGGTGGCCACGGCCTCCGGCGAGCTACGGATCGTGCGGACGACCTCGACCAGCCCCATGACCGGCGCCGGGTTGAAGAAGTGCAGCCCCACCACGTCGGCCGGCCGGTCGGTGGCCATCGCGCACTCGATGACCGGCAGCGACGAGGTGGTCGTGGCCAGCAGTACCCCCGGCTTGCAGATCTCGTCGAGCGAGGCGAACAGCGCCTTCTTGACACTCAGCTCCTCGATGACCGCCTCGACCACGAGGTCGACGTCGGCCAGGTCCTCCAGGGTCGTCGACCAGCTCACCCGGCCGAGCGCCGCGTCCCGGTCGGCCTCGGACAGCTTGCCCCGCACGACGCCCTTGTTCAGCGACGTCTGTACCTTCCCCCGCACCTTCGCGGCCTTGCCCGCGGCGCGGGCCACCGCGATGACCTCGTACCCGGCCCGCGCGAAGACCTCGACGATGCCCGCCGCCATCGTGCCCGAGCCGACGACGCCGACGGTCTCGATGCTGGCGCCGTCGCCCTCGGTCGTCGCGGGCGGGGTCTCGGCATCCTCGACGACCTTCGGCGATCCGGGCTTCTCGTAGGTGTAGAAGCCGCGGCCGGACTTGCGGCCGAGCAGGCCCGCGGTGACCATCTGCTTGATCAGGGGTACCGGCGCGTGCCGCCGGTCCCGCCCGCCCCGCCGGTACATGGTGTCGAGGATCTCGTACGCGGTATCGATGCCGATGAGGTCCATCAGCGCGAGCGGCCCCATCGGCAGCCCGCAGCCCAGCCGCATCGCCGCGTCGATGTCCTCCCGGCTGGCGTACTTCGCCTCATACAGCGCGACGGCATGGTTGAGGTACCCGAACAGCAGCGCGTTGGCGATGAACCCGGCCCGGTCGGCGATCGTCACGTCGACCTTGCCCAGCCGGGTGCTGAGCGCCTCCACATCATCCACCACGGCGTCGTCCGTGACCACGGTCCTGACGATCTCGACCAGCTTCATGACCGGTGCGGGGTTGAAGAAGTGCATGCCGATGACCTGGTTCGGCCGGCGGGTGGCGACCGAGATCTCGGTCACCGACAGCGAGCTGGTGTTCGTGGCGAGGATGGTGTCGGGCCGGCAGATCTCGTCCAGCTCCGCGAAGATCTTGCGCTTGAGGTCGAGGTGCTCGGGTACCGCCTCGATGACCAGGTCGACGTCGCGCAGGTCGGCGAGGCCGACGACGAACCGGATCCGGCCCAGTAGCGCGTCCCGGTCGCCCGCGGACAGCTTGCCCTTGGCCACCGCGCGGTCGGTGGAACCGGTGAGCGTGGCCCGGCCGTGCTCCAGCGCGGCGTCGTTGACTTCGACGGCTACCACGTCGAGGCCGCTACGGGCGAACACCTCGACGATCCCGGCACCCATGGTGCCCAGCCCGACCACCCCGACGCTACTGAACTCCCGGGCCACGCCGCCCTCCCTAACGCCTGTTAAGTCCTTGTCGGGAAGTCTCCCATGCCCGGGCCGGTCCGTGTCCCGGTGCGTGACCCAGCGCACTCCTAACCCTTACCCGTGAGTAGCTTTCGGATTTAGACTCCGTGACATGACCGCTACCCGCACCCCGGGCGTCCCCGTCGTCGAGGATGGGACATTGATCTCCACCAACCCCGTGACCGGCGAGGAGGTCGGCCGGTTCCCGGTCGCCGGGCCGGCCGAGGTCGCCGCCGCGGTGGCCCGGGCCCGGGAAGCGGCCGGCTGGTGGTCCGGGCTCGGCTTCGCCTCGCGCCGCCACCGGCTGCTGCGCTGGCGGGCCGACCTCGCCCGGCGGCTGCCCGAGCTGGCGGAGCTGGTACACCGGGAGACCGGCAAGCCGGTCGCCGAAGCGATCGTCGAGGCGGGCGGTGGGATCGACCACATCGCCTGGGCCGCGCGGCACGCCCGCCCGATCCTGCACTCCCGGCGGGTACCCAGCTCGCTGCTGCAGATCGAGTACTCCGCCCGGCTTGAATACCAGCCTTACGGGGTGGTCGGCGTGATCGGGCCGTGGAACTATCCGGTGCTCACCCCGCTGGGCTCGATCGGGTACGCGCTGGCGGCGGGCAACGCGGTCGTCTTCAAGCCTAGCGAGTACACCCCAGCGGTCGGCAACTGGCTGGCCGCGCGCTTCGCCGACGCGGTACCGGAACAGCCGGTCTTCCAGGTCGTCTCCGGTACCGGCGAAACCGGCGCCGTGCTGACCCGCTCGGGCGTTGACAAGGTGGCCTTCACCGGCTCCACGGCGACCGGCAAGAAGGTCATGGCAGCGTGCGCCGAGACGCTCACCCCGGTACTGCTGGAGTGCGGCGGCAAGGACGCGATGATCGTGGACGCCGATGCCGACCCGGACGCCGCCGCCGAGGCCGCGACCTGGGGCGGCCTGACCAACGCCGGGCAGACTTGCGTCGGCATCGAGCGGGTCTACGTCGCCGACGCGGTCTACGACGCGTTCCTGACCCGGCTGGTGGAGCGCGCCGGGCGGCTCAAGGTCGGGGTGGACGACGCCGCGGACCTCGGGCCGATCACCATGCCGGCCCAGCTCGACACGATCCGCCGGCATATCGACGACGCGCTGGCCCGGGGCGGCCGGGCGGTGCTCGGCGGGCCGGACGCGGTGGCGCCGCCGTACGCGCACCCGACGATCCTGGTCGACGTGCCGGAGGACGCGGCGGCGGTACAGGAGGAGACGTTCGGGCCGACGCTGACGGTGGCCCGGGTCCGCGACGCCGAGGAGGGGGTACGCCTGGCCAACGCGAGCCGGTACGGGCTGGGCGGCGCGGTCTTCTCCCGTAGCCGCGGCGTGGCGCTGGCCCGGAAGATGCGCTCCGGGATGACCGCGGTCAACTCGGCGATCTCGTTCGCCGGCCAGCCGTCGCTGCCCTTCGGCGGGGTCGGCGACTCCGGGTTCGGCCGGATCCACGGCGCCGACGGGCTGCGCGAGTTCAGCCGGCCGAAGGCGATCACCAAGCGCCGGATGCCGTCACCGCTGCCCTCCCTGAGCTTCGACCGGTCCCCCCGGCAGGTCCGGTTGATCACCAAGGCGATCCAGCTCATCCACCGGCGGTGAGCGGGGCGAGCAACTCGACCGGTAACCCGGGCTGGCTAGCCCCAGGTGAAGCTGCCCGGGTAGGTGAGGTTGGCGAGCTGGGCCTGCCCCTCGGAGTTCGGGTGGAAGTAGTCGAGCAGGCTGAGCTGCGCGATCCCGAACGGCGTGCCGTGGACGGTCGCGTCGTACCGGCACCGCGGCCCGTACTCCTTGCAGACCGCCGCGAGCACGCTGTCGTACACGTCGATCTGGTCCCGGAACCGCTGGCGCCGCGCCACGTCCGCCGGTGCCGTCGAGGTCGGGTTGGCCAGCAACGACTGGCAGACGCCCAGCGCCCACACCTCCTGCGCCGCACGCCGGGTGTGCGCCGCTTCCCACACCTGGTAGACGTCCGGGATGCTCACCAGCAGTACCCGCGCCCTGGACAGGCCGGACCGCAGCGTGGTGAGCGCGGACCGCAGCTGCGCCTGGAAATCCGCCTTGGTGGTCATCTGGTCGATCGTCGGGCGGCAGGCGTCGTTCGCGCCGATCAGGATCGTCACGTAGTCCGGCCGCTGCCCGACTGCGGCGGCCGCCTGGGCGGGCAGGTCGGACACTGTCGCGCCCGGTACGGCGAGGTTGGCGGCGTGCCCGCGGATCGCCGGGTTGGCGGCGAGGATGCGCCTGTAGTGGCTGTTGACAAGGGTGCCGTCGCCGGTGGCCCAGGAGTTGCGCGGACAGGCGGTCAGGGTCAGGCAGGAGCCCACGCCGGCGGTGATCGAGTCGCCCAGCGCGGCCATGGAGTTCGGCAGCTCGGCGGGCGGCTTGCGGGTCGGGGTGGGACCAGGTCCGCCGCCCGGGTCGGCCTCGGCGCCCTTGCACGCCACCGCGACCAGGGCCAGCAGGACCGCGACGAGGGCGGCGACCCGGCGGTTCATGACACAGAGAGTACTGAACGAGTCAGAAGAGCGTGAGCTCGTCGCGTACCACGCCGCGCATGGCGTCATAGTCCAGCACGACGCACCGGATCCCGCGGTCCTCGGCCAGTACCCGGGCCTGTGGCTTGATCTCCTGCGCCGCGAACACCCCGGACACCGGGGCCAGCAACGGATCCCGGCCGAGCAGGTCGAGGTACCGGGTCAGCTGCTCCACGCCGTCGATCTCGCCGCGCCGCTTGACCTCCACCGCGACCGTCGCGCCGTCCGCGTCCCGGCAGAGCAGGTCGACCGGCCCGATCGCGGTCGGGTACTCCCGCCGTACCAGCGTGATGCCGGCGCCGAGCGCGGCCGGCGTGGCGGCCAGCAGTTCCTGCAGGTGGGCCTCCACGCCGTCCTTCCGCAGCCCCGGGTCGAGGCCCAGCTCGTACGAGCTGTCCTGGAAGACCTCCTCCAGGATGATCCGCAGCTCCTCGCCGGCCTTGTTGACCACCCGCCAGACGCCCGGCGCCTCCTCGATGCGGCACGGCGGGCTCATCCAGTTCAGCGGCTTGTACGCGCGGTCGTCGGCGTGGACGGATACCGAACCGTCCGCCTTGACCATGAGCAGGCGGGTGGCGACCGGCAGGTGTGCCGTGAGCCGACCGACGTAGTCCACCGAGCACCGCGCAATCACCAGCCGCACCCCGGGAGGGTACCCCGGTGGCGGATTGGCGCAGCGGTGCCATGCTGGTACCCGTGTTCGAAGCGCTCACCGGAGCTGGCCTGGCCGCATCGGCGGGACTAAATGCGTGGATCCCGTTGCTGTCGGTCGGCCTGCTCGCCCGGTACACCGATCTGATCACCCTGCCGGCCAGCTGGCACTGGCTGTCCAACGGCTGGGTGCTGGTGATTCTCGGCATCCTGCTGGCGGTCGAGATGGTGGCCGACAAGATCCCGGTGGTCGACCACATCAACGACGTGCTGCACACGGTGATCCGGCCGACGGCCGGCGGGCTGGTGTTCGGCGCGGCCTCGGAGTCGCAGACGAAGGCCGTCACCGACCCGGGCACGTTCTTCACCAGCCATCAATGGGTACCGGTCGCCGCCGGGGTGCTCATCGCGCTCGGCGTGCACGGGGTGAAGGCGAGCGCCCGGCCGGTGGTCAACGTGACCACGCTGGGCACGGCTACCCCGTTCGTGAGCCTCGCCGAAGACGTGTTCAGCACGGTGATGTCCATAGTCGCCATCGTGGCGCCGATCCTGATCGTGGTATTCCTGCTGGGGATCGTGCTGTTCTTCGTCTGGGTGCGCCGGCGCCGCAGGCGTCGCAGGGCCGAACGGGCGGCCGAGCGTGCGCAGCGAGCCGTCAGGACAGGCCCGCCGCCTCCCGTACCACGGTGACGAGGTCGTCGACGATCCCGGTCAGCTCGAAGTCCTTGGGAGTGAACACCCGCGCCACGCCGGCATCCCGCAGCGTCGCCTCGTCGGCGGCCGGGATGATGCCGCCGACGACGACCGGTACGTCGGCGAGGCCGGCTTCGCGGAGCCCGGCGAGCACCGCCGGTACCGCGGCCAGGTGCGAGCCGGACAGCACCGAGAGCCCGACGAGGTTGACGTCCTCGGCGACGGCCGCGGACACGATCTGCGCGGGGGTGAGCCGGATGCCCTGGTACACCACCTCGAAGCCGGCGTCCCGCGCGCGTACCGCGATCTGCTCGGCGCCGTTGGAGTGACCGTCCAGCCCCGGCTTGCCGACGAGCATGCGTAGCCGCCCAGCGCCCAGTTCGGCGGCGGTGGCGGCCACGCGGGACCGGACCCGGGCGAGGGAAGGGTCGGCACTCGCACCCGACGAGGCGGTCAGGCCGGTCGGAGCGCGGTACTCGCCGAAGACCTCGCGCAGCGCCGCGGCCCACTCCCCGGTCGTGACACCGGCCCGGACACACTCCACAGTGGACGGCATCAGGTTGGCGGTGCTGGCGGCGTCCTTCCGAAGGCGCGCCAGTACGGCGTCCACAGTGGACTGATCCCGGCCGGCCCGCCACTTCTCCAGCCCGGCGATCGCGGCCGTCTCGACCGCGGGGTCGATCCGTTGCACCGCAACGGCGCCGGCCTCGGTCAGCGGCGACGGTTCGGTCTCGGTGAACCGGTTGACCCCGACGACGACGTCCTCACCGGTCTCCAGCCGGTGCCGGCGTGCGGCGAGCGAGGCGACCAGCGCGCTCTTGAGGTACCCGCTTTCCACGGCCGCCACGATCCCGCCCTGCGCGAGGATCTGGTCCAGCTCCCGGCGGGCACCGTCCACAATGGAGTTCACCAGCCCTTCGACGACCGGGGAACCGTCGAACAGGTCCGGGTACTCCAGCAGGTCCGACTCGTACGCCAGCACCTGTTGCAGGCGCAGCGACCACTGCTGGTCCCACGGCCGGGGCAGGCCGAGTGCCTCGTTCCAGGCCGGCAGCTGGACGGCCCGGGCGCGGGCGCCGCGCGACAGCGTGACGCCGAGCATCTCCAGGACGATGCGCGCCACGTTGTTCTCCGGCTGCGCCTCGGTCAGGCCGAGCGAGTTCACCTGTACGCCGTACCGGAAGCGCCGCTGCTTCGGATCGGCGATCCCGTAGCGGGACAGCGTGATCTCGTCCCACAGCGCCGCGAAGGCGCGCATCTTCGCCAGCTCCTCGACGAAGCGCACGCCGGCGTTGACGAAGAACGAGATCCGCGCGACCACGTCGCCGAAGCGCTCCGGCGGTACCTGCCCGGAATCCTTTACCGCGTCGAGGACCGCGACCGCCGTTCCGAGCGCGAAACCCACCTCCTGTACCGGCGTCGCACCGGCCTCCTGCAGGTGGTACGAGCAGATGTTGACCGGGTTCCACCTCGGCAGCTCGGCAACGGCGTACGCGACGAGGTCGGCGGTCAGCCGCAGCGACGGGGCGGGCGGGAAGATGTAGGTGCCGCGGGACAGGTACTCCTTGACGATGTCGTTCTGCGTCGTACCCGCGAGCGCCGCCGGGTCGGCGCCGTGCTCCTCGGCCACCACGACATACAGCGCCAGTAGCCACATCGCCGTTGCATTGATCGTCATCGACGTGTTGGCGGCACCCACGGGGATGCCGTCGAAGAGCGCCCGCATGTCACCCAGGTGCGCGATCGGTACCCCCACCCGGCCGACCTCACCGCGGGCCAGCTCGTGGTCGGCGTCGTACCCGGTCTGCGTCGGCAGGTCGAAGGCCACCGACAGCCCGGTCTGGCCCTTGGCGAGGTTGCGCCGGAACAGCGCGTTGCTGGCGGCCGCCGAGGAATGCCCCGCGTATGTCCGCATCACCCACGGAGCGTCCCGCTTGTCCAGGTGGTACGCCATCCTCGCAGCGTACTGAACGGTAGCTGAGCAAAGTGGGTGAGGTCGCTCACGAGCTGCCCGGCATACTGTGCCGCATGAGTGATGAGCCGGCGATCCGCGTGCGCGGGTTACGCAAGACCTATGGCGCCCAGGTGGCCGTGGAAGGACTGGACCTGGACGTCGCACGGGCCGAGTGTTTCGCGCTCCTGGGCCCGAACGGGGCCGGCAAGACGACGACGGTGGAGATCCTGGAGGGGTACCGGCCGCGCACCGGCGGCGAGGTCAGCGTGCTGGGCATCGACCCGGCCCGGCCGAACCGGGCCTGGCGCGCCCGGGTCGGCATCGTGCTCCAGGGTACCGGCGAGTTCGAGACGGTCACGGTACGGGAGATCGTGACGCACTTCGCGAAGTACTATCCGGCGCCGCGCGACCCGGAGGAGGTCATCAAGGCGGTCGGGCTGACCGCGAAGGCGACCTCCCGGGCGGTCAACCTGTCCGGCGGCCAGCGCCGCCGGCTCGACGTGGCGCTCGGCATCGTCGGGCGACCCGAGCTGCTGTTCCTCGACGAGCCGACGACCGGCTTCGACCCGGAGGCCCGCCAGGAGTTCTGGGAGCTGATCCACGGCCTGTCCGCCGAGGGCACCACGATCCTGCTCACCACGCACTATCTGTACGAGGCGGAGGAGCTCGCCAACCGGGTCGGCGTAATCGCCCAGGGCCGCATGCTCGAGGTCGCCGCTCCGGCCGCCCTCGGGGGGCGCGCCGAGGCGGCGACGCTGGTCAGCTGGGACGGCCCGAACGGCCGGGAGAGCCTCTCGACCGACACGCCCACGGCCGAGGTACTCAAGCTGGCGGAGCAGTTCGGCGGCGAGGTACCCGGCCTCGTGGTGGCCCGGCCCACGCTGGAAGACATCTACCTGGAAATGATCAAAAAGGCCGAGGTGACCGTATGACCACCGCCACTGTCCGGGCCGGCCGCGGCCCGCTGTTCGCCGCCCGCATCGGTTGGGAGCGCGGCAAGCTGGAGATCCGGGAGTTCTTCCGGACCCGCGAGTCGGTGGTCTTCACGCTCGCCTTCCCGATCATCCTGCTGCTGTTCTTCACCCAGGTCGTCAAGTACAACATCCCCGGCGGGCTGAGCTTCGCCCAGTACTTCGTACCGGGCATCCTCGCGGTCGGCCTGTTCGGCGCCTCCTTCCAGACCCTGGCGATCCAGATCTCGATCGAGCGCGAGAAGGGCATCCTCAAGCGCCTGGAAGGTACCCCGATGCCCGCGTCGGCGTACTTCATCGGAAAGATCATCATGGTCTTCACCGTCGTCATCATGGAGACCGCGGTGCTGCTCGGGGTGTCCGCGGCCCTGGGCAAGGTGACGCTGCCCAGCGACGGCGGGAAGTGGCTGACCTGGCTGTGGGTCACCATCCTCGGCGTGGCGGCCGGCTCGGTACTCGGCATGGCGTTCTCGTCGGTCGCCCGCAGCGGCAAGGCGGCGCCGGCCGTGGTCACCCCGGTGGCGCTGGTCCTGCAGTTCATCTCCGGCGTGTACTTCGTGTTCACCCAGGCCCCCGACTGGCTCCAGATCGCCGCGTCGATCTTCCCGCTGCGCTGGATCGCGCAGGGCTACCGGTCGGTCTTCCTGCCCGACTCGTACGCCCAGCAGGAGGTCGCCCACAGCTGGGAGCACGGCCGGACCGCGTTCGTCCTCGCCGCGTGGGCGGTCGGCGGCCTGCTGCTCACCATGCGCACCTTCCGCTGGCGCAACGGCAGGGACGCCTAATAGGTGTAGAACCCGCGCCCGCTCTTGCGACCCAGGTCGCCGGCCGCGACCATGCGCTGCAACAGTTCCGGCGGGAAGAACTTCTCGTCGGCGGTGTCGTCGTAGATGTTGCGGGTGGCGTGCAGCAGCACGTCGACGCCGGTGAGGTCGGTGGTCGCCAGCGGGCCCATCGGGTGGCCGAAGCCCAGCTTGCACGCGGTATCCAGGTCCTCGGGCGAGACCACGCCGCTCTCCACCAGCTTGACCGCCTCCACCACGAAAGCGGAGATCAGGCGGGTGGTGACGAAGCCGGCCACGTCGCGGTTGACCGTGATCGTGGTCTTGCCGATCCCTTCGGCGAAGGCTTTCGCGGTGGCCAGGGTCTCGTCCGAGGTCTTGTACCCGCGTACGAGCTCGCAGAGCTTCATCATCGGTACCGGCGAGAAGAAGTGGGTACCGACGACGGACTCAGGACGTCAGGT
>WNGR01019691.1_pt1 | contig 10531 bp, 8 predicted proteins | sample 5407581 | NCBI WGS metagenome assembly WNGR01 (sample SAMN13153383, study PRJNA577476) | soil metagenome | isolation source: 80 cm soil or saprolite under Garry oak tree replicate 2 | place: USA:California | collected 2016-06-15 | reverse complement strand
CGCGCTTCAGGGCCTGCAGATCGTACGCGAACGCCTCGGCGGCAGAAAACGTGTGCGCGGACGTGAGCACATAGATCGGCTTGGTGCCGCCGAAGCGCCGCCCGGGGACGCTATCCTGCGTCCAGGACTGGCGCGTGCTATTGGCATAACGGTCCCACATATCATCGAGGTGAGTGCGGCGGTCGAAGAGGTACGACGCAATCAAGGCGCCGATGTCATGGCCGCCGCCGTTCTCCCGGAGGTCGATGATGAGCGCGCGAGTGCCGGCGAGGAACGTCATGGCGGCCGAGGCGGTGGATCCGCAGAGCGCCGCCTCCTCGAACGAGTCGAACCGGAGGTAGCCGATATTGCCGTCCAGTTGCTCGACTTTCTTGAATCCACAGTTGGTCTCGTCCAGGTCCGCGTGCGACGGCGCGGGCGGCGCTTCTCCGGCTGGCTGCTTCGGCGGCGGGGTCGGCACGTACGAGATTCCCAGGTGCTTGTCGTGGGCGATCTCCGCTAGGTCGGCGTTCAGCCGGAGGGCGAGTCCTGGCCCGTTCCGGTAGCGGTCGTACGTGCCCCGCGCGAGCCGCGCACGCAACGAGTCGGCCATTCGCTTTCCCAGCTCCGGCGAGAAATAGAAGGAGTCGAGCACCGCGGCTGCGCGGCCGACCACTGCTACGCGGGTGACGCGATCGATACGAAGCGCCTCAGTCGCGACGTTGGGACCAAGCGGAAAGGCGTTGCCGCTAATGTTTGTCGGACTGCCCGCGGCAACATCGAGCATACCGTACGCGATCATGGCAGGGGTGTTACGGGGGCGGAGAAAGAACTCGACGTGTCGCGGCTCGCTGACCTCCACGCTGACCAGGTCGAACCCGCCTGTCATCTGGCGGAAGTTGAACGAGTTGCGGATGGGGAAATCCACCTGGTACGTGCGGAGGAAAGCCGCCGCGCGTGCGGAGTCGCCGCTGTTGTACGCGTCGAGCCACGCGCGGAGGGCGCTTCCGGCGGGCGTGTTTGGTATAGCCGTCTGACCGAGCAGCATCGCTGGCGTCAGGCTAAGCGTGAGGCCGAATGTCAGGGCGCGAAGGGACACCTTCGCTGCACAATTGTCGAAGAAATCGCGCACGCGCAAGGGGGCGTGAAGCTGGCGGCGCGTGTACAATGTGGAGAGTCGGCTCTTCGTGCGGTCTGGGAGCATCAAAGGCGGCACGGTTCTTGAGGTAGTCTTCTATTTGTGAACGTTCTAGCTCGGCACCGCAGCGTAGACGCACTCCGCAGGTGGAGCTGAAGGCTCCGTCAATGTCCTTAATCCAATGGATCGATATTGCGGGTGCAGGTGCGATGGTGGGGCTGGCACTCCACTGGGCGTTGGAGCGTTCACGGCTTCACTCGTTTGTCTCGTCTTTGGGTCCGCTCCCGAGCGACTCGGCGGAGCTGGCACTTGCCTTAGCCGGGCGACTCGCGAATGGGCCCCATCAGGACGATGATCCACCGTATTTGGCTGCGTTCCTCGCTCCGCTCGGCGCGACCCCTAGTGACGTCATCCGCCACGGGGGATGTTGTTCGGGGTCCTCGCGGCTTTACATGCTGGCACTTGGCGCGCTCGGCATTCGTGCCAACCAGGTGACGGTGTACCACCGATCCCGCCAAGCCCGGCATTGTTTAGTAGAAGTTCACCTTCCTGAGCGCGTTCTGATTGCAGACCCGGTGTACGGCGTATTCTACACCGACACCGACGGAAGGACCTTGAGCCTAGAAGACTTACGGGCCGGTACGCAAGTCGAGTGTCGCCCGATTCACGGTGCCACGAAGCCGGGATACCCCTCGAATGACTACTATGACTTCGATTTCACATTGACCAAAACCGCTAACTGGACCAAGTCGTGGCAGCGCCGGCTAGCGTACTCCCTTCTGCACGGCTCCACCCACGGGGCCATTGACGGCTTGCGTATCCCACAACTTCTTGAGTGGCCACAAACGTTGCTCGCGCTAACGATTTTGTTCGTCCTAGTCTTTACGCATACTATCGTTCTTCTGGCTGGTCTGGTGAGCGCCACCTAACTGGGGGCTCGAGCTGCCAAGTACGTGCTTTTCATCTTCACCTCATCTGAAGCAGAATGGCCTTCGACCACATCCACGGCATACTGATGAGCGCGATCGCATTCCAGGCCAGCATGAAGACCCGCATCTCCCGGTTACTGTAGGGCCGGCCGCGCCAAATCACAGTCGCGTCAACGGCGAACCACGCTGCGCTCACCAGCAGGAAACCCGCCAGCTCCTTCGCTCCAAAAAACCTCACGATCAGCCCCGCTTCAAGCAGCAGCAGCACTACCATCACGAGTTTGGCCGGAACCCGGCCGATCACGGTAGCCGTCGTACGCCGGCCGGCCGCGCGGTCAGGCTCCAAATCCATCACTTGGCCAAATACCTGCGAATGCATGGCGAACAGCGCACCGAACAGCATGGCGGCCCAGGGGAGAAGTGGGACGTGGTTCATCCAACTGCTCAATAGAAACACGAACAGATACCCCGCCTGGTTCAGAATCTCGAGCGGTGGCCGAGCCTTAAAATTGAAGCGCGGCCAGTTATAGAGCGCCGCCGCGGCAGTCATTCCGCCAAAGCACAGCAGCATCTTTGCTCCGGCGAGAAGACTGAATGCGACCACGAACGGCGCCTGAACCAGCGCGATGCGGAGCGGCAATCGGCGCAATTGCTCGGGTGTGCCGCGCGCGCCAAACAGAAACGTGCCTTTGCGCGGATTGTGGCGGTCGGCATCGTAGTCCACGATGTCGTTCCAGCCGTAGAGCAGCAGGCCCATGGGAAAGCTGACATACAGCACGCCCAACCAGAAAGCGACGGAGTGAAACACATCTCGTTGCGAGAGCGGCAGCAAGTAGAACGCAATTGCCGTGAGCCACAGACCGGGACGGGACGCTTGAAGAAGGAAAGCGAGTTCGGAGCGGGGGGATCCGTTCACCCGATGCGCGCGAGTGCGTCGTGCATCTCTGATGCCGTCGCGTAGCGGTCCGCAGGATTCTTGGCCATCGCTTTCAGAATCACCGTCGCCAGTTCCCCGGGAACGTCTGGGCTGAGCTTGCGCGGATCGGGCGGCTCTTCTTCAAGATGCTTGGCCACCAGGGCCCATGTCGTCTCCGCTTCGAACGGCACCCGTCCCGTGAGGCACTCGAACAGCACCACGCCGGCGGCATACAGGTCACTGCGCGGATCGAGCTCCGCCCCCGAGAGCTGCTCGGGCGACATGTAATCCGGTGTGCCAATCGACATGCCGGCCTCGGTGAGGCCCTTCCCCTGCGGCGGATTGGCGAGTCGCGCGATCCCGAAGTCCATCACCTTCAGAAACCCGCTCGGCTCCACGACGATATTCTGCGGCTTGATGTCGCGGTGGATCACACCCTCGGCGTGTGCGACCTCGAGCGCGCGGCACAGCTGCTTCCCGACCGTCAGCGCGACCGTCGCGGGCAGCTTGCCGCGTGACGTGATCAGCTGTTTGAGCGACGTGCCCTCGACGTACTCCATCGTCAGGTAATACATGCCCTTCTCTTCGCCGAGGTCGTACGTGCGGACGACGTTGCGATGCGCGATCCGTCGCGCCAGCCGGATCTCCTGTTTGAAGCGATCGAGCGCGATGCTCCCGCCCGCCATGGCCTCGGGCCTGAGCGTCTTGATCGCGACGGGCTCCTGGAGCTCGCGGTCGAAGGCGCGGTACACGACGCCCATGCCGCCCGCGCCGAGGATCTCTTTCACCTCGTACCGGCCCGCGAAAGTGGCACCGGGCTTCAGTTGCCCGCCATCGACGGCGCGCACCGCCGTGGGTACCGAGGCAATCTGCTGCGTGGCCGCGCCGCCCGAGGCCTGCATCATGTAATCGACGAGCGCCGCCTTGGCCTTGAGATCCGCGACCAGGGCCTTGAACGCCTGCGAGAGGATGCCGATCTCATCGCGCGACGTGACGTCGATCTCCACGCCGTACTCGCCGTCCTGCACCTGGCGGGTCGCGATCGCGAGCCGCCGCACCGGACCCGCGATCTGCCGCGCCTGCACGAACGCGAAGATCAGCGCGAGCACGACGCCGAGCGCCACCGCCCACACCATGGTGCGCCGCAGCGCATTGAAAGCGGCCAGCTCCGATTCGCGCGAACGCAGCGCCACGAATCCCCCGCGCACGTCGCCCGAGGGCGAACGAATCGCTCCGGCCAGGCCGATCAGGTGCTGGTTCCCTAGCGACGCGGCGAGCGCCATGCCCTCGCCGCCGCTATCCGCCGCCAGCACCTCCTTCTTCACGCTGTTTTGCAACGATGGGCCGATGTCTTGCGCGGGCACGGTACTGCCTACTACCACGGGCTTGTTGAGCGTATCGAGCGCGAAGAACACCACGTCGGAGTTCGTCGCCTGTTTGATCGCTCCCGCGAGCGAGTCGTCGATCTGATACGTCGCGACCAGCGCGCCGAGCGGGGCGGCTGTCGGTCGATCGCGCAGCGGCGTGCCGACGGCCATGTACATCGTGCCCCGCACGTCGTCGAGCCAGGCGCCGCTGGTTTGCTCGCCGCTCAAGGCATTCGCGACCAGCGGCGCGATCGAGAGATCGATGTTGTACTGCTCGCGGTAATCGGTTCGGGCGATCAAGATCCCGTCGCTGTTAGTGACCAGCACCCACGCCGCGCCCACCAACCCACGGATATCGTCCGCCTGATCCAGGGCATCGGCGCGGGAGCCTTCATTCAGCAGCCGCTGGCGGTACTGCGGCACGTCGGTCGCGACCGTGCTCGCGCGCCCCAGCGTCCGCGTGCGCGCCGCGAGATAGTCGTCCACCGCCCGACGCGTACCGAGCAGGGCACGATGGATCGATGCATCGGCAGTGCGATTCGCCTGGATAGACGTGACGCCGAAGGTGATGCCCAAGACCGCCACGACGAGCAGCGTCGAGGCGACGAAGATCTTGGCGGTCAGCCCGAACGCACGGGTTGGCTTAGTAGCGTTCGCGTCCGGCATTCGTGGGGTAGTTGCGTCCGTATTTGTTGCGATGCGGCTCCCACTTGTAGCCCCGCGCATTCAGCGCGATCTGCAGATCCGGTAGCGTCGCGCCGACAGTCACGTCTCTCACGACTTCGCTGGGAATGCGCTCGTGCCACACGTGCAGGCGATAGCGGCCCGCGGGCACGTTGTCGATCGTGAAGCTCCCGTCATTCCCCGGCTGCGCGTAATACCGATTCTCCATCACGAGCACGTAGGCCACCATCCGCGGATGCACGTTGCAGTACACGCGCACGAGACCAGGATGGTCGAACGTGTGACTCTTCGCCTCGCCACGCCCGTAGAGTCCCAGGTCGAAGCTGTTGGGCTCGCTCACCGAAAACACGTTGTGGTTGAACGGATCGTGGTTGGGGAACCGCACCGTCGAGCCCACGGGCACGACGACGACGTGCGGCGCATACGTCTTGTCCGTGATCGCGATCTCGACGGTGCTTGGCCTTCCCGCCGTCGCGACCGTGGCGGGCGCCTCCAGGTAGAGCACGGCGTCGCTCAGATCCGGTGAGGGCTTGTTGTCTTTCTCGAGAATCACGATCCGGCCGGAAACCCCTGCGTGGGACTTGAGCCCGGCTCCGCCAACCACAACTAATGAAACGATCGCCACGACTACGCGCATCGCCAGTCTCCCAAAACGGTTGCATCCAAGGGCGTGGAGCTTACTGTAGTGCTATCCAACTTGCCAGGAGCGGACAGTGATGCAGGTCTTGCTTTTGCTTTCTCTCACCGCACAGCAACCTGCTTCCCCTCCACCTCCTCCACCATCTCCCGCCAAGCGCACAGTGGAGTTCACAGGCACCGTCCTGCTGAATGGCTTCTATAATAGCGCGCGCACCAGCAACAGCGACGTCCCCGTCTTCGCCGACACGGATGCGACCGGCGTAACCGGCGGCAGCGCGACGATGCGGCAGACCCGACTCGGCGTCCTCGTCACCGAACCCGACGTGCTCGGCGGCAGCTTCAGTGGCGAGATCGAAGTCGATTTCTTCGGCGGCCAGCAGCCCGCGGCCGGCAATCGGACGTTCCCGCTGGTGCGACTGCGTCGCGCCATCGGGACGGTGCAATGGACCCACGTGCAGCTCATGTTCGGTCAGGAGACGGCGCTCGTTTCGGACCGCAATCCACGCTCGCTCGCAGGGGTCGGGGTTCCAGATTTCAGTCTCGCCGGCAATCTCTGGTTCTGGCTGCCACAAGCGCGCGTGACGGCGGAGTACGGCTACACGCTGCGTCTCGCGGTACAGGCCGCCGTCCTGGCGCCCATCGCGGGCGCGCCGCAAGGCGCCGTCAACACCCAGGCGGACTCCGGCGAGCGGAGCGGCCGGCCCTATCTCGAGGGCCGTGTGCGGCTCGGGTGGGGACCGACGGACGATCCGAGTGAAGTGGCGATCGGCGGGCACATCGGCTGGCTGCGCGGGCTCGATACGCTGTCCGGCGACACGCTCCTCAGCTCACGCGCCGTCACCTTCGACACGCGCGTGAAACTCGGGCCGGCGGAGATCATCGGCGAAGCGTTCATCGGCCAGGCCATCGCGGGACTTGGCGGCGGCGCGATCGGACAAAATGTCGGCGTGGGAGGCGCGCCCGTGCGCAGACGCTTCCGCAATTTCGTTTGCGAGGGGCATGTCGAGTGGCGGCCGCCCGGCCCGCTGGTGTTTGGCTTCGAGTTTCGGCGACTCAGCACGCGCTATCAGGCCGGCGACTTCACCGTCAACCACCTGAACCTGGCGGCGGGCTTCAGGTTCTAGGAGATGCGCAGTGAGCGCTGGCAGTGCCGGCAGGCGACGTTGCCAGGCACTCGCCAGCGGCCGCCCCGCCTCCAGCGTCTGCGGCTTGCCGCAGTCGGGACAGGTGCCCTCCGCGGCAATCACGACCTGCTCCGCCATTTTCGCGGTCACTTTGTGGGAGGGAGTTTTGAGCCGCTCTTTGACCGGTGCGTTCGGGTTTGGCACACGGATGACCATCTTTTCCTTGTCGCGCTTGCGGCTCATGTGATACCAAGCCGTTCCCGGATCTGTCGCGCGTGGTGGCGCGCGTGGATGACGTGGAAACGCATCCACTCCTCGATCGTCAGGTCGCCCATGCGTGGATGCTTCACGAACAGGTTCGCTCGCCGCTCCGGCATCAAGGCGCGGTCCACCTGGTCCCATGCTTCGATGCCCGCCAGGAAATGCGCCTCGGCCGCCGCGCGACCGATCTGCGCCGGCGGCGTCGTGCGTTCCGGCGCCTTCCGGCCGGGCGGAAACCACTGCAATCCGAAAATGAAGAATCGCGCAACGTGCTCGGCGGGAGTGCGGCGTCGGCGGGACATGGCGGCGTGATTCCGTCGCGCTTTGAACGTGTCTGCGCTCAGGTTCAGCCCCAGCGCGAGATGCTCGACGATTTGCGCCGGGGTCCATTTGCCCGCAGGTCCCCGCTCCCAGTCGCTGTCGCTCCGGTCGCGCAACGGTCCGAGCACGAGCGCGGGAAGATCGGCGAGACGGCGGCGAGGGTCGATCGTCATCGCGTGCGGGGCCGCTGACTACTAGTTTCTACCCGACCCGACATGCGGGGAATCTGCGAGTGAACCTGCTGCGACGCCACCCGGTTGCGATCGCCCTGGTGGTCCTGCTGCTCCTGACGGCGATTCACCCGCTGCCGGCGCTGGTCGATGCCGTCACGGGATCTGGTCCGGGCGATGCGGATCTCGATCGCCCTATCCTGTACGTCGTGTTCGCACCCCTCTCCGACACGCTCGACGCACTCACCTTCTTCAGCCTGCCCCGGGCGGAATGGGCGCTCGCCGTCTGGGGGCTGCTGCTGGCAGCCTGGGGCGCGGTGCGGGCGTCGAGTGACTCGCTGAGCTCGCGTCGTGTGGTCGCGAGCGCGTCACTCGGACCAGCGGCCCTGGTGTTGCTCGCCCTCGCCGCGTTGATGCTGCCGCGTCCCGTGCCGCGCCTGGTGAGCGACGGCCCTGGGACCGTCATCGACTATCACGCGCACACGAACGCGTCGCACGACGGCCGGCCCGGCTGGACACTCGCCAAGCTCGCCGCCTGGCACGAGCGCCAGGGCTTCCAGGCGACCTACGTCACCGACCATAACGTCGTGTATGACCGATCACTGCCCCTCCCCGAGGACATCTCGATCAGCTTGCTACCGGGCGTCGAGTGGAGCGTCTATCGCCAGCACGTCGTGGCGATCGGCCGCGTCGAGGCGTTGCCGCGCGACAGTTTCGGAGGGAGCACGGCACGCATGGTCCGAATATTCAGCGCCATCGAGCATCAGGGTGGGCTGAGCTTCGCGTCCCTTCCCGAATACTGGCGCAATCACGAGGAGGAGCTGGGGGCGTTCGTCGTCGCGGGCGTCGATGGATTCGAGATCGTGAATTGCGCGCCAAAGGCGCTGGGCTTTCCTTCGGATTTGCGCCAGCAGGTCGTCGCACTCGCCGAGAGTCACGACCTGATGGTCGTTGGTGCGAGCGACAATCATGGCTGGGGACAGGTCACATGCGTCTGGAACGTCTCGCGGCCCGGCGCGCAGGGCTTCCACACCAATCGCGTCTTCGCGCGGCCGCTCGCCCTGGTGCAGGGCGACTGGCAGGGGTGGACCGCTCCGATCACGCAACCGTGGTTTATGCTGCGCGCGCTGAGCTGGAGCGAACGGGCGAGCTGGCTGACGTGGGTGCTTGTGATCCTGTTCTATCGTGCGTTGCCGCGGCGCGAGGGTCAGTCGGCTGGTCTCGGGATCCTCGCCCGTTCGGTGTTGCGCCGCCGCAAAGCGGCCCCTGCGCCCCCAGCCCCTAAGCCCCAACCCCCAACCCCCAGCCCCTAACAAGAACCCGACGTGACCCTGCGCAACGAAACGGCGAGGTTGAACGTCGTACTCGCGGGCACCTTCCCTCCTTTCTTTTGTGGAGACCGTCCATGCATGTAGTTCGACGTTTTGTAACACTCGGTGCGTTCCTGGCTTTGGCTGAGCCCGCCGGTGCACAGATGGCATTACCGCTCAAGCATGCCCCCGCGCGCACGCAGACCGCCATCACGCCAGCCGATCTCATGACCCGCCTCTATCTCTACTCCGACGATTCGATGATGGGTCGCCTCGCCGGCAGCGAATACAATCTCAAGGCGACGGCGTACATCGCGTCCGAACTCGGACGGCTGCGTTTGCAACCCGCCGGCGACTCGGGCGCCTATTTCCAGAATGTGCCGCTCGTCAAGCGGCAGCTCGACGCGAACGCGAGCCTGGCGGTTGACGGTGCCGCGATGCGGCCCTGGGACGACTTCGTGCCGCGCGATCCTGTCGCGGCGACGCGCACCTTCGATGGTGCTCAGGTCGTCTACGGGGGTGTGCTCGGCGACAGCGCCCAGCTGACGTCCGAACAGGCGAGCGGCAAGTTCATCGTGCTCGGCGTGCGGCGCGGTCCGAATCTGCCGCCAGCCGCGCAAGTGAACCGCGGTGCGCTGCTCTCGAAGTATCGTGGCGCGGCCGGCATCGCCGTCGTCGCCCTTGAGACGTTCCCGCCGCAAGCGATCAACTTCTTCCGGCAGCCGCAGACGATTTTGAAGGACGGCATGCCGAGCGATACGACCAGCCTGCCGGTCTACGTGTACGTGAACGCCGCCGGCGCCCGCACCCTGCTCGGCGCTGCCATAGACAGCGTCCGGCCGGGCACGGCGGGAAAAACCGTGCACGGGTCGATTTCGTTTTTGGAAACGCCGGCGCCCGCGCGGAACGTTGTCGCCATCCTGCCGGGGAGCGATCCGAAGCTGCGTGGCGAGTATGTCGCGATCGGTGCGCATAACGATCACATCGGCTTCGATCATGACGCAGTGGATCACGATTCGCTCCGCGCTTACAACGACGCGATTCGCAAGCTCGCGCTGGGCTCGCCTACGCACCGGATCACGCCGGATCAGGTACAGCAGATCCACGTGAACGTGGACAGCCTGCACCGGCTCCACGCGGTGCGGCGTGATTCCATCTACAACGGCGCCGATGACGATGGCTCCGGCACCACGGCGGTGCTCGAGATCGCCGAGGCATTCGCCGGCGCGAAGGTGAAGCCGAAGCGCTCAATTCTCTTCGTCTTTCATACCGGCGAGGAGCTGGGACTCTTTGGATCGCAGTACTTCACCGATCATCCCACCGTCCCGCGCGATTCGGTCGTGGCGCAGCTCAACATGGACATGGTGGGCCGGGGCAGGGCCGACGATGAGAACGGTGGTGGGCCGGGATACCTGCAGCTCATCGGCACGCGCCGTCTGTCGACGGAGCTCGGGGATTTGATCGAAACCGTGAACAAAGCCCGCAAGCAGCCGTTCACGTTCGACTATCAGTTCGATGCCTCGGGCCATCCCGAGCAGTACTACTGCCGCAGCGATCACTACATGTACGCGCGCTACGGCATCCCGATCGCGTTCTTCACGACCGGCAACCACCGCGACTACCATCAGGTGACGGACGAGCCGGAGTACATCGACTACGACAAGCTGGCGCACGTGTCACAGTTCGTGTACGA
>WNGR01028018.1_pt1 | contig 10533 bp, 8 predicted proteins | sample 5407581 | NCBI WGS metagenome assembly WNGR01 (sample SAMN13153383, study PRJNA577476) | soil metagenome | isolation source: 80 cm soil or saprolite under Garry oak tree replicate 2 | place: USA:California | collected 2016-06-15 | reverse complement strand
TTCCTGCATATGACCGTTGCAGTCTTCTGTCTTGATGTATCCGGCCTCTGCGCCTGCCTCGATCCACGCGCCGTACAGCGGATTCGCCATGTTGTTGCCATTGTTCGTGGACAGTGGTCCGGCTGCGCCCCGGTAATCGTCGCCACCGAACTTGTAGCTCTCAGCGCGCCTGAAATACGGCAAACAGTTGCGATAGCCCCAGCCTCGCGCACCCAATTCCTCCCATTCGTCGAAGTCGTAAGCGTGGCCGCGAATATAAACGAGGCCGTTGATCGACGACGATCCGCCCAGCACCTTGCCGCGCGGGCAATGCAATTGGCGGCCATTCAGATGAGCTTCGGGGGCGGTCTGATAGCGCCAGTTGTACTTCGAAGTGTTCATCGGCATGGAAAATGCGCTCGGCATCTGAATGATGACACTGCGATCGCTTCCGCCGTATTCCAGCACCAGAACGCGGACCGCCGGGTCCTCGGTGAGCCGGTTGGCCAATACACACCCGGCCGATCCAGCGCCAACAATGATGTAATCGAATTGCTCGGTAGCCATGATATTTGCCTGCTTCCTGAATCTTGATGGGGTCGTCTTTGGTTCAGTAGCGACCTTTGTCGCCGGTGGTGTACTGCGGTGATGTCTTCTCGATGGAGGCGATAACAGACTCTTCGTGCTTCAGATCGAGTGAGCGCGACAATGCGTAGTACGCGAGGCCGGATACCAACAGACCGACCAGCCAGGCCAGATCGACGCTGCTCATCGCGCGGGCAAGCGGCCCGACATACACCTCGTTAGCGCCGTCGAGCACGCAGAAGAACGGAATCATCGAAACGAATCCGATCGCGTAAGCAGTCAGACCGCGCGAGCCCCATGTCCCGTACAGGTTGTTATGAGGCAGGAAGAAGTGTGGAATGGCGTAGCGACCCTTGCGGACGAAAAAGTAGTCCGTCAGGTTGACAGCGGTCCAGGGCACCAGAAAATACAGCATGACGACCAGGTAGATATTCAGGACGGAAAGACCTTTCCCCGACGTATAGATGCTAAGCGCCACACCGAGCTGAAGGATCACCACGAAGATAATCGCGAGAATGCGAGTCTTGGGGGTAGGCTGGAGTTTCCGGAATGAATCAACTGCGGTGATCGCGGTCAGTTTTGCGCTATATATGTTCATCGCGATGACCGGTAGAAATGCCAGGATCGTGACGCCAACCACAACGCTGCCCATCCCCGGTGCGAGGTCGTTACCCACCTGATTCAACGCGACTAGCACGTCGGTCGCCTGCAGATGGTCCGCCAGCCAGCCGCCAATCGCGATCATCCACGCCCCCGACAGCGATGCGCCAAGGAACACGGCCGCAATCAGTTTGCCGCTCGGCGTGTTCTTCGGCAGGTAGCGCGAATAGTCGGATACATACGGTGCGTAGGCGATGTTGTAGCTGGCCGCCGCTGCGAACTGTGCGATGAAAGCGATCCAGCCGAAGCCCAGCGGAGGCGGTGGCGCGCCCCCCGGCGCGACAGTGGGGAGCGGCACGTCATGCACCCAATGCATCAGCACGGCCACCGTGACGAGTCCATAAAGGGGCAGCGACAGATACAACGCCCATTTGAAACTCCGGTGCATCCAGTCGTGACCGAGAATCGCCAGAATCGAAGCCGGCAGGGTCACAGCCAGCGCCACCTTGACGGGGTCCCAGTTGAACAGTGCTTTGAGGCCTTGCATCATCAGCACGAGGTTGACGATGTTGAATCCGGCAAACACAAATAGCGTAGCCAACAGCACGACGATGACCCCGCGATAGCCGAACTGCGCTCTAGACTGGATCATCTGCGGCAGGCCAAGGTGAGGACCTTGTGATCCGTGAAAAGCCATGAACAAGGTGCCGAACATGATGCCCAGCGTGCCGGCTATGGTGGTCCACAGCGCACTCAGCCCAATGCTGGGACCCACAAAGCCAATGGTCATGGTAAAGAAAGTGAAATTACCCAGAAACCAGAACGGTCCCTGTCTGGATAGCCTGTCAGTTCGTTCGTTATCCGGAATAAAATCTATCGAATGGCCTTCGATGGCGCCGTGCTCAACTCCCGCTACGGTGCCTTTCACTGTATCGTCTGCTGCTTGCATCATGTACCCCTGACTCGAGTGAGAGGTTGATGGAATGAGAATAGACTGGTCATGCATGCCACGCCGGGACACCCGCTCGCTGGGCTACGTTCGATTGGGACGCCGCCGGCGGATTGACGGCTCAGTGCAACGTGATCCAGACCGCCTTGCTCTCCATCAGATGATCGAGTTGTTCGGGGCCGAGGTCTTTGCCAAAGCCGGATTCCTTGAATCCACCGAATGGCATCGACGGGTCGATGGTGCTGTGCGCGTTGACATAGACCGTGCCGGCGCGCAACTCCGGAATCAGTCTATGGACGTGGTTCAGGTCGTTGGAATATATTGCGGCGGCAAGACCGTATGGCGAGTCATTCGCGAGCGACAACGCGTCGCTGACATCGTCGAAGGGTGCGGTCACCAGCACGGGACCGAAGATTTCCTCGCGGACAATCTTCATGTCATTGCTGCAATGCGCAAAGATCGTCGGCTGAACGAAATAGCCTGGCCGATCCAGTAAATGGCCACCATACGCCACTTCCGCGCCTTCGCGTCGCCCAGCTTCAATATACGACTCGACACGATCCTTCTGGAGCGCGGAAACAAGCGGGCTGATGAAGCAATCCCGATCGAGGCCGGGCGCGATCTTCATCTGACGCGTGTGTTCGATCAACGCATCAACAAACTTGTCGTGAATGCCGCGCTGTATGTACACGCGTGCCCCCGCATCGCACACCTGTCCGGAATTGAAGAAGATGCCGTTTGCTACGGCTTGGGCAGCCGCCTCGATGTCGGCGTCCTCCAGCACCAGCACCGGCGATTTGCCGCCCAGTTCGAGCGTGATGCGTTTGATGCCACCCACGGCCGCGTGCCCGACCGTGCGGCCCACTTCGGTGGAACCCGTGAAGGTGATCTTGTCGATACCCGGATGGGCAGCCATCGCCGCTCCAATATCGCGTCCTCGCCCCGTGATGACGTTGACGACGCCGTCTGGAATCCCGGCCTCTTGCACTAACTCCGCGAAGCGAAGCGTCGACAACGACGTCAGCTCGGCCGGCTTGATGACGGTTGTGCAACCCGCGGCGAGCGCGGCCGCCACCTTCCACGCCATCGTTTGCAGCGGGAAGTTCCAGGGGACGATGACGCCGATGACACCAATCGGTTCCTTGCGTGTGTAGGCAACATAATTGCCAGGCAGGGAGGGTTCTACCGTGCGGCCATGGAGCTTTGACGCCCAACCCGCAAAATAACGGAAGGTGTCGATCGTGCCCTGCACGTCGACGTCACGTGCATTGGCGACTGACTTGCCCACATCGATCGATTCGATCTCGGCCAACTCGGTTGCATTCGCTTCGATCAGATCGGCGAGGCGATGGAGCAATCGTTCACGCTCAAGGGGCTTGAGCTTTCGCCACGGTCCCCCGTCGAATTGTTTGCGAGCAGCTTCGATCGCGCGATCCAGATCTGCGGTCGTCGCCAGGGGAATCTGCGTGATCACGCCCCCGGTGGACGGCTCGAGCACCGCGCACGACTCCCGGTCGCCTTGTGGAACCCAGGCACCGCCAATAAACATCTTCTGCGGACTGGTGAGAAACCGTTGAGTCGCTTCGCAGATCCCGAACGTCTCCAGATAATTTTGTACGACTTTATCCATCATTGTCTCCTGTGTTACGGATTAACTGCTGCACGGCCTCTGGTGGGCCATCGGCAAACATCGATATAAACGTGGCTTGTGGCAGCGCGGCCTTTTGAGAGACTATGAGCGACACGGTCGCGTGAAAAAATCACGTGGATCAGATATTCATATCGGAAATTCCGAAGCAAGCGTTAGTAACGGAGCGACGACGGTGATCCAGTTGCAGGACGTGGACCTCAAGCTTTTAAGGGTCTTCATGACAGTGGTGCGATGCGGCGGCTTTTCCGCCGCCCAGGCAACCCTGAACGTCAGCCAGTCGACCATCAGCGAACAGATGACGACGCTCGAAACGCGCCTGGGGCTCAAGCTTTGTGAGAGGGGGCGCAGCGGCTTTCGTCTAACCGAACATGGCCTGGCGACTTACGAGGCCGCGCAGCGGCTGCAACTGGCGGTGGAAAATTTCTGTGTGGACACGGATGCACTGAAGAAGAACGTCTCAGGCAGGCTGTACCTCGGCATCATCGACAACACGGTGACCGACTCGGCTTCACCGCTGCCGCAGGCACTGCAGGCGTTTGTATCGAGGGGGCACGACGTGCATCTGGATGTCTACGTCGGCATGCCTGCCGAACTGGAGGAGCGCGTACTCGATGGCCGTTTGCACATCGCAGTCGGGCATTTTCCGCTGCACGTACCAGGGCTCACCTACACCGACCTCTATGGCGAACCGGACGGTCTGTATTGCGGGAAGCATCATGTGCTCGCTGGCCTGCGGCCCGACGATGCCTCACTCAAACAGGCCATCGCGTCCAGCCGCGTGGTCGCGCGCGGCTATCTGCAGCAGCACGACCTGCGAATGCTCAGCGCCAGTAAAGCCGCAGCGACCGTGGACAACATCGAGGCGCAGGCCATCCTGATTCTATCGGGCGCGTACATCGGATTTCTGCCGATCCATTACGCTGCCCGATGGGTCGCGCGCGACGAGATGCATCATATATGCCCCGACCAGTTCGGCAGCCGATGGCCATTCTGCGCAATCACGAAGCGGGCTGCCGTGCCCCCTACCATCCTGCAGGTATTCATGATGGACCTGATGGAAAGCTACCGTCTGGCCCAGCAGGCAGCGGACGCGACGTAGGGATTGCGAAGCGTCCGCTTCGATCTAGGGCTGGGAAGGTGCCAGCGGCGTTGGCTCACCGTTTCGATAGGTATAAATGGTGATTGGCGAGTCCTTCAGATCGCGGTTCTGGTCAAATCGATAGTGCCCTGAAACCCCTTGAAAATCGATGCCGGCGAGTGCAGCACGATACTGTGCCGGCTCGATGGCATTGGCCTTCTGCATGGCCCGCGCGACGATGTTCATGCCATCGTATAACGCAGCGCTGTAGGTCAATGGGTCCGTATGGAAGCGCTGCTTGTAATCCGCCTTGAACTGCCGCCCTTCCTGTGTCTGATCGAGAACGGGACCACCTTGCGGACAATACACGCCGGCATCGACCGTGTCCCCGCCGACTTTCGCCAGTTCGGCATTGCACATGGCATCGCCGCCAAGCAGGTAACCGTTCATCGCGAGGCGTTTCATCTGTTTGCGCAGCGCGCCGGCTTGCGCGTAGTAGCCGCCGTAGAAAATGCCTTCCGCGTTCGCGCCTTTGATGTGTGTGAGGATCGAGACGAAATCGGTCGCTTTGTCCGTCGTATATTCCCGATCCACAATCTCTTCCTGGCCGCAAATTCGCCCATGCGGCTGCCAAGCTGCGTGTCGCTGGCGGAGATGCGAAACACGTACGGATAGCCGTGTTGCGTGATCGACGGGTTGGATGCGACGGTCGCCATCACGATTCCCGCGACATTCACCAGGTTTGAAATCGGAATCGCGACGCCCGAATTGAAAGGCCCAAAGATGACCTTCACATTGTCGTCGACGAGGCGCTGCGCAACCGTCATACCGATACGCGGATCGGCGGCATCGTCTTGCGAGACCAGTTCGAAGCGGGTCTTCCGACCGCCGATCACTAGCCCTTGGGCATTCAGACGCTCGATCGCCAGCCTGACGCCGTTTTCGTCGTCTTTGCCAATGGCGGCCTGCGGGCCAGTCAGGGGTCCCGTCAAGCCAATTTTCACCACCTGCTCCTCCGTCGCCGCGTGCGCCGACACCATGCTCAAAGCGACTGCGGTCAACCATGCACCTGCGTGCAATTTTTTCATCGTGCTCTCCTCACATCGTGAAGTATCAAATCGCCCTGCCTCCGGAGGTGGCGGACGCGTTGCGCTTTGGCCAGGAAAACATCCCATCGGACCCCACTGTCCGTTTGCCTTCATGGAACCCACGGCAGTGCAGTTGACAGCAATTCTGCGTAGCCAAATTCCCCAATAAAATGCACCATTGATGAAACACATTTCGGTAATTTCCGAAGTAACCGAGGGATCGCACGATGCAAGTTCAGGACACAGATCTCAAGCTGTTGCGGATCTTCGAAACCATCGTCCGTTGCGGCGGCTTCGCCGCAGCGCAACCGATTCTCAACATTGGCGCATCGAGCATTAGCGAATACATGTCGCAGCTGGAGACACGCCTCGGACTACGACTGTGTGAGCGCGGACGCGCGGGTTTCCGGCTTACAGATGAAGGGGCGGAGCTGCACGCCGCCGCACAGCGTCTGCTCGGTGCGGTCGATACGTTTCAGATGGAAGCAGGCACGTTGCGCAATCAGCTTTCCGGTGTTTTGCGCTTCGGCATGATCGAAGCAACGTTGACCGACAAATACTCGCCGCTGCCGACAGCGATCCGGGAGTTCGGCCAGATGGCGCCCGACGTCCGTCTGCATGTGCAGATCGACACACCTGGCAGCATGGAGCAGCACGTGCTGGACGGGCGTCTGCATCTGGCCGTGGGGCCATTTCCCGCGCAGATTCCCGGTCTCGACTACTTGCCGCGTGCTTACCTCGGCAGCCAGGAGCTCAAGCTGCTGCACATGGCACAGGCCGCGGCCTCGGTCGACAACGTCGAAGGCCGCGCGATGCTCATCCTGTCGGGCAACTATGTGGGCTTTCTGCCGCCTCACTATGCGCAGCCTTGGGTCGACGGTGGACTACTGGCACGCATCGATCCTGAGCACTATGTGACACATCTGGATTTTCAGATCATCACGCGCAAAGGCGCCGAATCGGCGCGCGTCGTTCAGGCTTTTTGCAACCAGCTGCGAGCGGCGGCCAGGAAAGTCAACCGGACCGCACGCAGCAGCAAATAGCTAGCGAGAACTTAGCGGGAAAGGTGTCGTTTGACTTTGCGTTGATGCATCACGCGGCCAATCGTATTCAGCAGCAGCTGCGCCGCCAGGATCGACGTCGAGCCCGAATGATCGTAGTCAGGTGCGACTTCCACGAGGTCGATGCCAATCACGTCACCCTGCTCAGCAAGGCCAGCGAAGAGTTCGAGTCCTTCGTAATACAGCAGGCCGCCGTGGCTCGGCGTGCCCGTGCCGGGCGCGATCGACGGATCGAAGCCATCGATATCGATGGTCAGGTAATAGCGCACGCCCTTCGGGATACGGTCCAGGACGCCCTGGATGCCGAGGCGTCGAAGGTCGCGCACCGAGATAATGTCCGAGCCCATCTCGCGTGCCTGGGCATAGCCTTCGCGCGCAGTAGACGACACGTTGCGGATGCCGATTTGCGTCATGCCCGATACCACGCTTTTTTCTGCCGCGCGCCGCAGCGGATTACCGTGGCCATGGCGCACACCATGGCGCTCGTCGACGAAATCGAGGTGGGCGTCGATATGGACGATGTGAAACGGCTCCTGACCTTCGAACGCATTGATGCACGGAATGTTGATCGAGTGATCGCCTCCCATCACGACCGGCAATGCGCCCGCTGCCAGGATCTTGCGCACGCCGTACTCGATGTTGGCGTGACTCTTCTCCGTGTTGGTGTGCACCATGTCCGCATCACCGATATCGACAATGCGAACTTCGTTGCTGGGCAAGTAGACGACGTCGTCTTCGAAGTCGTACGCGCCGCCATGTCCGAATGAGAACAGCGTCGATGCATCCCGGATCGAGCGCGGACCGAACCTTGCACCCGCCCGCCACTGCGTACCGCAGTCGAAAGGAGCGCCCATCACCGCGACATCCGCATCGATTTTGTCCCAGTCAAGACACAGCGGAGACTTCGCGAACGTGCAGATTCCAACAAAGGGCAAATTGAGCCGACCGGTTTCGTAGCTGTTTTCAGACATGATATGGCACTCGTCCTGTTGTTCGTTCAGATAGGTGCGGCGCACAGGGCGCCCTCGTCACCGCCGCAGCGTCGTCCGTTGTGACAGGCAGGCGGTGCATCTGGAACGGAGTCTATGCAAACAAATTCGACGGAAAAATGCCAAAAATCAGAAACACACTTCGGGAAAATCCGAAGCATTTCTGGACACATCCAGATCGCGATAGAGCCGCTACGCACCCGGGCGGGAAGTTGACTGCCGTCTATTTGAAAAGACTTGCTGTCGTTTCTTTGAGGTAGTAGCCTTGCGCTGTTCTACAACGAAGCACGGGAGAGATCGTCCACCCGCGACGACGCCGACGGAGCAACCGCCCCGGAAACTCTCAGGCAAAAGGACCGTGCAGCGAGAACATCTGGAGAGCGGCGCATGCGCGCCCACCGAAGGGGAGCTATTACCGTAACCGGTATTAGCGAAACTCTCAGGTACATGGACAGATGGGGCATTGACGCCGGTAATCATCGGCCGGCGATGCTCAACTAACACTGGACCATGTCATGTCCCATATTGCCATCATTGGCGCCGGAATTACGGGCGTCACCACCGCTTATGCCCTCGCCCGGCGCGGTTACCGCGTCACCGTTCTCGAACGTCATCGCTATGCGGCAATGGAAACGTCATTTGCCAACGGCGGTCAACTATCGGCCAGCAACGCTGAGGTCTGGAACAGCCGCTCCACGGTGCTGAAAGGCCTGCGTTGGATGTTTAGCCGCGACGCTCCGCTCCTCATGAATCCGAGACCGAGTTGGCACAAGTACAGCTGGATCGGCGAGTTCCTGCGCCAGATTCCGAACTATCGCAGCAACACGATCGAAACGGTGCGGCTAGCCATCGCTGCACGTGAGCACATGTTCTCGATCGCGGAGCGCGAGCACATCGATTTCGACCTCGAACGACGTGGCATCTTGCATTTCTATGCCACCCGCAAGGAGTTCGACGCCGCGACAAAGGTCAATGCATTGCTACGTGAAGGCGGTCTTGACCGGCGCCCGGTGTCACCCGACGAAATCCGCGCCATTGAACCGGCGCTTCATGGGCAGTTCCACGGCGGATTCTTCACCGAGTCGGATTCGACCGGCGACATTCACAAGTTCACGCGTGGGCTTGCTGAAGCCTGCGTGCGTTTGGGTGTCGAGTTCCGCTACGACACGAGCGTGCAGTCCATTTCCGAGGCCGCAGAGGGTGAATTGAGGGTTGCTTTCGCACGCGAAAATCAGACTGATACGGAAAGCTTCGACCGGGTAGTGATTTGTGCGGGTGTCGGAAGTCGTGCGCTAGCCGCGTATGTGGGAGACCACGTGAACGTCTATCCGGTGAAGGGTTATTCGATCACTGTGTGCCTCGATCTGAACCGTGACATCCGTTCGGATCGAATCCAGCCCCTCGTCAATTGGACACGCACGCATTTTCCGGGTATGTCGACGGCGCGCGTCATTCCGTGGGCTGGCCTGCGCCCCATGCTGCCGGGCATGCTGCCCAAAGTGGGCTCCGGTCGTCGACGCAATATTTTCTACAACACTGGACACGGGCATTTGGGGTGGACCCTCTCGGCAGCGACTGCGGAAGCTGTTGCAGAACTCGTGGCCAGTAGTATGCCCAACTTAATGAGCGTCAAGCCCGCGAGAAAGCGAACAGGCCTGCCGGTCAACGTCTGATAAGCGTTTCCAGCCGACAGCACAGGCCCCGCGCGGCGCGGGGTCTCGCGCTTTTGAGAGGTCGCCCATTCCGGCTGACCAACCCATCCCGTTCGAGTCTCCCGCACCGCGTCGCGGTCAAACATGACATAGCGCGAGACCGATCACTCATCCACGGCGTCATGCAGGTGGCTTGCGAGGTAGTCGATCAGCGCTCGCACCTTCGACGGAAGGAAACGATTAGGCGGATACAGCAGCCAGACGGGACCCATGTAAGAACGCGCCTCGAATTCCCAGTCGACGAGCACCTGAACGAGGCTGCCTTGCTGTAGCGCCTCTGTAGCAGCGAAGTCGGGCAAGCCCGCAATGCCCAGATCCTGCAACGCAGCCTCAAGGCGGGCGCCCGCATGATTGGCGATATAGCGCCCTCTTACTTCCAGCGACTGCGTCTCGGTGCCGCGCCGGAAATGACATCGATTGTCGTCAACCGTTTCTCCGAGATACAGGCATTCGTGCCGGCTGAGATCGCCTGGCACGACGGGCGACCCGTGCACGTTGAGATAAGCGGGCGACGCGCATAGCAACCACTTCACGGTTCCGAGCCGCCGGGCGGCCAGGCCCAACTGAGGCGAACGGGTCAGGCGGATCACCATATCGACGTCATCACGCAGCGGATCGACTTCGCGGTCGGCGAAGATCAACTGGACGTCCACGTCCGGCAAGCTACGTAGAAATCCCGGGATCAGCGGATGGATGACGGACTTGGCGAATGCAACCGGTGCACTGACGCTGACCTTGCCGCGCGGCTCGCCAACCACTTGTCCGGCGACATCGACCGCACCTGACGCCGCGCCCACCATGTCGCGGCAATACCGGTAGACCTGCGCGCCCGAATCCGTGA
>WNGR01017145.1_pt1 | contig 10533 bp, 9 predicted proteins | sample 5407581 | NCBI WGS metagenome assembly WNGR01 (sample SAMN13153383, study PRJNA577476) | soil metagenome | isolation source: 80 cm soil or saprolite under Garry oak tree replicate 2 | place: USA:California | collected 2016-06-15 | reverse complement strand
AAAAGACCGCGGAACAAAAGAACCGGACTCTCAGGCAACAAGCGATATCTTAGCTGCCGCACACAAACGCGGACTCGTGCTCATTAAGGCGGGCATGTACGATAACGTCCTGCGTGTCCTCGTTTCGCTCTGTGTTACTGATGAGCAATTGCAGCAAGGCTTAGACATCTTTGAGGATGCCTTCACCTCTGTTGCTGAAGCAGCCATTGCCACAACCAGTTCTGTAGGCTAACTCGCTCCTCTATGGAGGCAGCCTGAAAAGCATGCCTCCATAGTGGTACAAGCATCAAAAATCACCCTGCTCTATCATCTCGATAAACCGCTGTTCCAGTTCATAGGTTCGCCGACCGGGCAACCCTTTACCAATCTTCAGTTCGTCGATCTGTACAACAGGCATTATTTCTTTGGATGAGGAGGTGATGAACGCCTCGTCAGCCAGTGCCAATTCATCCAGCAATATTGGACGCTCTTCAATTGGGAAGCGCTCCATAGCCAGGTCCAGGGCGACATTGCGTGTGATTCCCTTCAGTACGCCTGCCCCCGGTGTTATCAGTGTATCCCCCCGAAAAATAAAAAAGTTACTGCGCGTCGCCTCAAGGACGTGGCCCTGCTCATCGACATAGAGGGCATCTGATGCATTTCGTCGAGCAGCTTCTTTCAAAGCTCGTATGGCCACAATATAATTGGTTGTCTTCGCATCAGGCTCAGTCCGCTGTAAGCGGGTAGTTATGAGCCTATATCCCTGGGCGAAACGCTCCATGTCCCGCTCGCCCAACGCGGTAATCAACACGGCAAGCGTTGGTTTCCTCGTGGGGAGAATGCTATCTTCACTCTCTCCTCCTGTGACAAGAATGCGAATCGCAGCGTGTTTATATGTATTTCGTTCGATTACCTCGCGAATAATAGCTGCAAGAGACTCACGAGACCAGGGTATCTCCAATTCAATCAATTCAGCAGAACGATAGAGACGAGTGAGATGCTTATCCAGGTGAAATGGGCGCCTGTTATACGTGCGTAGCGCCTCAAAGGCGCTGTAACCACGCAATACCGCGACATCGTTGATCGATATCATCGCTTCATCAGGATGAACCCACTGCCCACCAACATACCATAATGCCTGCTTATCCATACTAATGTGCTCCTTACCGAGAAAGTTCTTTCGTTCTCCCGCCATATATTGTACACCCATCGCTGCAAAACATCAGACGTGTTCGCATCTACAGGTTAAAGCTCACCTGATAGCACATCCACCTGGGGAAATGCCTTCCAACCCATAAGACACCCTATGCGTATACATAGCGTAGTCGAAATGAAGAACTGAACAGGCTACGCTACAAAAGAGCTCGCCATACACTATCTTTCAGGCTCGTGTAAAAAAGCATGATAGTGGGGTTCGTAGTTCATAACCAACAAGTGATACATTAAGAAGGAGAAGGAGAAGCATGTCACAGACAGAACCAAATGTAGAACAAAGGCAAGGGTTCCAGGATGAATTGCAAGTAATGGGCGAACAGCTGCTTTCTAAAGTGAAAGAACTCGTCCATGAGGGTAATGTACGGCGCATCATCATCAAGCAAGGGGGAAACACTATCATGGAGTTCCCCTTGAATGTTGGTCTCGTAGGTGTTGTCCTGGCCCCAACACTTGCCGCAATCGGAGCCGTTGGTGCCCTACTCGCCCAATGCTCTATTGAGGTTGTCCGTACAGAGCGCCCCGCTGAAGCTGCGAAAAGCACAGTCGAGGAAGTTATGCGCGACCAGCCACCCGCATTATAACGCCAATTGCTCACGTTCAAGACTCTGGATTGAGATCAAGACTGCTGAGATCACAGTCGTTTTGATCTCAATCCTTTTTTGGGTTGAACCCCGAGTCAATCAGACAAGGTAACCCACCAAAGCCGGGCCAGGATACCCCTGCGTTTCCAACCAGGGGAGGGACGGCCCTTCCTTATCTGGTGGATTGGGTGGGGTGGGCTGCATGACCTGCTCCTTGCCTGTAACTATAGCCATCGCAGCGATGGATCGGCGTACAGAAGCGATGGCTAATCCCCTGTACCCTGCCGTGTTTGGTTCGGATGTCAAATGACCCGGTAGCACGTACCAACACCCGTCCCATGTATGTCCCTTGCTTCGTGCCACTGGTGACAATGGCTCTGACGATATCTCCCGCTTGGAAGCCTTTCACCTTTTTTGCTCCCTTTGGCTTTGAGCAAGGAAATCCGATCTCGTTCACGTTGCACATCTGTCTGCATCCATAGCCTTGAGCAGTAATGAGGAGTGGCACAATCCCCTGCATATGTAAGATTTCCGGGGTACTGGCCCCGACGCAGGCAGCATCATGCCAATGGGTCTTCTCTAGCCCTCGGCTGGCCCGATTGAACTTGGTACGCCCGCCGCTTCCGCACTCAACGGGCAGTCCCAACGCTTGCAACCGCTCATATAACGCCCACCTCGTTGAATTCACTGCCGCCGCGTCCGCAAGCGGTGCCCTGGCCCGGGCCAGGATGCGCTTGAGGAGATCTGGCTTCTTTGCCAGAAACACCTGAATATCCACTGTTCCTTTTTTCAGATTGCAGGGTCCACAGGCGAGACACAAATTAGAAATGCGATCTGACCCACCCTTAGCTCGGCACTGGATATGCTCGATTTGTAAGGGGAGGCGAGTTGCTCCACAGTAGCAACACTTCCGACCCCACTTCTCTAAGAGGTATTCCCTTGCCTCGTAGCCTGCGAGGGTGCCTTGCTGATAAGCTATTCCCGCAATTTCTGGGTTCTCCATCGCTTGCAGATCAAAGCGTACTAACTCCTGAGAAATGGCAGCAAGAGGGCAAAGACGCATCAATCGCTTCACCCAGGTCACGACATTGCACACCCGACTTTCCAACGAGGGCGGGAGCCAGCCCTTTGGTCGTCGGCGATTGAGAAACCTTGGTTTGCGGTATCGGGTATCACGCTGCCTTCTCCCCCGACGTACGCCCCGTCGACCATCAAGGGCCTGTTTGATCTCAGCCCCCCGATGCATGATCTCTGCGGCGAAGATCACCTCGCCCGTTGCATCATTGACCAGCGCCAGGCCAGTCGTCTTGCTGCCAGGATCAAGCTTGACCCGAAGTGGTTCAAGTGGAGGCATCTCCACTTCGGCATGCAAAATGAGTACGAAAGGGTAGCGCCGCAGAACTGCTGCCTTGCCCTGTTTCAGCAAGAGGCGAGCATAACCCGGATGGACAGGATTAAGTGGTTGCTTGTTGGCATCCACGACGAATACTTTGGACATCGATAGTTGCTCCTTTCAGAGCCTCCGCTTGCGCGGGTAAAGGTGGCCTTGACAAGGTTCAGGAACGGTTTAACATGCAACACACTGGCTTAACCCGCTAGACCTGTTTAATGCTGCATCGTAGAGCAGTGGGCTGGCCGCGCACCCACTGGTCCCCATTTCGTTCCGAACGTAGCCCCGAAGGACTGAGTCTGCTCATGTGAGACGTGGAAAATCGTGGCTTACCGCAGAGTGGTTAGCCCTGCTGCAAGCCCCGGCTTTCCAAGCCCGGGTTCATGACCCTAATGTCCTAATCATTTCATGGCCTGCTGAGAGCTCTCCCGGCTGAAGCACGGGGGGTTCGCAGCTTTCCTTCCACGCTTCCAACCTGCCATGCCGAAGCAGGAAGATTGGCTCTGGTGTGGGTCCGCTTTGACTTTTGGACAGACGCGCTCCGGCTCTGGGAAGACCAAAGCTTTGGGGCAAGACCTGCCCCTCTTTCGCACGTTGAACCAGTCGCTCGTGTGCTGTCCGCAGGCGCGCCTCCCAGTAGGGTTGGTACTGGGCACACGAGGGGATGGGATTTGCTGGATCCAGATAGGCGGCCAGAAACGCCGCATATAGGTTGCGCTGCACCAGTCCCACGCCACAGGCGCACTGATGCATCCGCTGCGACAACGGCTTTTTCACCATTTGGCCGCAGCCATGGCAAAACTGCGAGAGTTTGGTTCGGCGCGTGGAGACTTCGGTCAGGATGCCGCCCGTACTTGCAACGGTGCGTCTCAAATGGTCCATGAACATTCCTGGTACTCGAAGTCCCACGCTTTTGCCATACTGCTTCTGCCAGCCTTTATACGACAGTTTTTCGGTGACAATGCTGTTGCCTACCGCCACGATCTCATGAACCATCCGCCCATGCAAGCTCTTGCGGTGCGCCTTGAGCTTGCGTTCTCTGGTGGCTTTGCGCCTTCTCGTGGCCTGGTAGCTCTTGCTCTGCTTCCACGAGGGAGAGCCTTTGCCTCGCTTCTTGGGCCGTCCCTGCTCGTCATAGTGCTCGGGATTGGCGGCACGCCGTTGTCGATCCATCTGGCGCTGGAGCCGGCGCAACTGCTGCGCCTTTGGAGCCAGTGCCTCGGCGAAGATCTCCAAACGGGCCGGGGCTTGCCGGGCGACTATGGCAATGGTGGAAGGCCCTATATCCAGACCCACCACATCGGTGCCGACCGGGTGCTTTGCTTTGTGGTAGGGCTTACCTTCTAGGGCCAGTTGCACGAAGTAGCGCGAACCGCTGGCATCGGCTCCACGGGCCTGGGAACTGGACGCCGGACGCCGAATGAGACGGGCATATTTCATACGCTGAGCTAAACCATGTGTGACCACCGGGTCCTTCCAGTCGATGAGGGCAGGCAGACGATCCTGCTTCCAAAGCAGGTAGCCGTGCTGTCCTTCCTCTGATTTCTGCAAGACAAAGCGCGAGCCCGTATCGTTGCGCTTGTTCTCAAGACTGCCTAGACCTCGTCCCCGACTCTTGAAGCGCACCCGTCTGGCCTGGCCCAAGCAGACGCGGTTAAGGGCACGATAGGCACGCGTGGCCAACGTTTGGGCCAGCACCGCCTCGATGTGGTCGGCAATCCACCCGACGCGCAGGACTTTGACCGCTTCGTGCAAGCTGGCCTCTGAAAAGCCATACTGCTGGCGCAAGGCCGAGAAAGCCGCCGCCCGTTCCTGCTTGTGGAGGCGTGCGATGGCACGGGCCGCTTGCCAGGCCGGATCGGCCCGCATCTGGCGCAGACGCTTGTTTCCTACGGAGAGGATCGCATTGTAGAGCTGGCGACCAGCTTCCAGATGGGCACGCAGCCGGGCGGTCTGTCCTTGCTCCACCACCAGGGGCAGTTCGAGCAGAAAGGTGGGCGTTTTCTCTTTGGGGTGCTTGCCCTTGCTGGGTCGCTTCCTGGCCATCAACCTCACGCTTTCTTTTGATATAGAATATACGTTCAAATCATAGCAGTCTTCCCCACTGCTGTCAAGCATCTCAGCGCCGCTTGTAGCCCCCTTCCCGCACTTACCCAAGCAAGTGGTAAATTAACTGAAAGGTGGACCGATTTTGCACTGAAGGATGGGATTTTACACTGAAGGGTGGAACTTGACGCTTCGATGCCTGGAAAAACTGCTTCCCATCTGGGGTGTTAGCATGGAATGTTGGAAATACATCGCTCGCGAGTCTTTCGATGGGAAGGATATTCCAGTTGCCAGAACAAGCGGCGATGCAGCTCAAAAGCGAGAACTCTGGTACGCCCAACTGCCACTTACTGCCGCCTTATCTAGTAACCTTGCTGGTTCATCGGTGAACAATAAAGACGAACTCTAAGCCAGGACGGTCGGGGGCATCTCGAACTGATTCTACCGTTAATTGAGCATGGGAGAGTGTCTCAGCAATCTCTGATCGGGTGCGGGACCTTAAGGTTGACTCGGACGTCATCACGTTCCCGTCCTTTCGGAACATGAATGTATAGCGAAAAGAGACCAGCGGCAGCTGCACGTTCATCAACTCCACCCAGGACTCGACCGTGCCGATTCCGGGCGCTTCAATTGTCTGGTAGGACTGTTCTCGGTTCCAGCCTTTCCATGCTTCCTTGGTTGGATCACGCACCTCAAAGACAAGCCGCCCATCCGGGCGAAGCGCATCGCGGCACGCACGAAGAGTTGTCATCCACTCCTCGTCCGCAACGAATACTTGTGCCACATTGCCAGTCATGGTGATGAGATCGGTATGCAATCCTTTGAGCTGCGCCGCAGTGCCGGTGATCCAGCGAACTTGGTCAGCATACGCTTTACGTTTAGCAACGTCCAGCGAAGCTGCAGCCGGATCGATGCCAACGACCTCTTTCCCGAGCGCGGCTAGACGACAGGCAAGCGTACCGGTTCCGCACCCCAGGTCAATGACAGAGTGGGCGTGGAACTCGTCTGTTATGGCTAGATATGGAGCGAGGTCTAGTCGGTCCGGACTGTCGAGGAGGTCATAGATTTCGGCAAGTTTGGGCTCGGCAAATATAGCTGTTGAGTCTCGTAAACTCGTACCTATCTTTTTCCCTAAAGTCTCACAAAGTCGTGCCGGTCAGATTCTGAGCATACTCGAGTTGCCACCACTTTGAGAGATTGAAGAAACTGAGGGGAGATTATCCATTTCAACAGTTAGCCTTCATACAGGATGCCATACCAAGTGTTGTGTAGAAGCAAAAGGAAACAAGTAAGCAAAGGGACAAGGCGAGGAGACGACCTCGTAACATCCTTGAGGTAAATGGGTCCGCGATGTGGCTACCTGTGACTCACGGCATTAAGTGGCCGCCCCGGCCAAGATATGCCGTTTTTGGAAATTTCCGCAACAAGTTTCACGCAGAAGAAACCGGCCGAAGGGATGCTTGACACCTCGTGTGAGCACCCCTTGCAAACCAGTGATGAGCTGGGAAAGAGACAAGAGGAAGCCGGAGATGATCCAGCTCACTCTTCTCGGACTGGATGGAGACCGCACCGATGCAGACGCCGCTCTCGGTTGATCATCAGATGGATGGAGATCCATCGGTAGCAGCAGCTAACGCAGGCCCTCCCACAGTGCCCGCTCTGCGGATCGAGGACTGTCCACCGAAGCGCCTGCGGATTCGGCGCGGTCGAGGGGGTCACCCTAGTCGGTTGGTGGGGCGACCGTCGAATCATGGCGGCCGCCCCACGACTCTCTGGTTACGGCTCCCTGGGATCGATGGGCGTGATGATGCCGAGCCGGTCCTCCAGCGCCGCCGCGGCGTCGAGGCACAGGTCCTCGCGGTAGCGAGGGCCGATCACCTGCACCGACTGCGGGAGACCGTCCTCGATGCCCACGGGAAGCGCCACGGCGGGCAGGCCCAGCGCGTTGACGGCCATGGCCATGCGCATGCCCTGGATGGTCTCCGCCACACGACCGTCGTCCAGGTCGCGGCCCGCCTCGAAGGGGACATCGGTGTAGATCGGCGCGACGATCAGCGGATGCGTCTCCTGGAACTCGCCCCAGGCCCGCAGCAGCGAGTGCCGAACCACGAAGCTCTGCATGGCCGTCACCGGGATGTCGGGAGTGTTGAGCATGTCCAGCAGGGTCTTGGCCGCCACGTCGATTGACGGCGGGGCGACCTCCTCGACGACGTAACCGGCGTCCTCTAGCGCCCTGGCCGCCTTCCGCACGCCTTCCTGCACCTGTTTCGCAGTGCCCTGGCCGGCCGGGTCGACCACGAGGGCCACTCGCACGGGCTTCGCGGGTTCGGGGCCGCGCAGTGGTGCGGGCACCGTCCACGGGTCGCGCCAACTGGGCCCGGCCAGCACCTGGAAGGCGGCTCGCAGGTCGGCCACGCGCCGCGCCATTGGGCCCTGGACGCCCGCCAACTGGACGCCGATCGCCACGTCCTGCGGCCCGGCGGTGGTCGCATCGGGGATGCGTCCCAGCGTGGGCTTCAGCGTGCTGACACCACAGCATTGGGCAGGCCAGCGCAGCGATCCGAGCCCATCATTGCCGAGCCCCAACGGGCTCATGCCGGTGGCAAGCGCCACGGCCTCGCCGCCACTGGAAGCGCCTGGGGTGCGAGACCGATCCCACGGGTTCACGGTCGCCCCCCAGAGTTCGCTCTCACAGTGCCAGCGCACGGCGAAGGTGGCAAGGTTGGTGCGACCGATGGGGATCGCCCCCGCAGCCTTGAGGCGCTCGACGACGGGGGCGTCCCGACTCGGATACGCACCCGCAAACGCCTTGAGCCCCTGCGTGGTCGGCGTACCGGCGAGGTCGATGTTCCCTTTGATGGTGAAGGGCACGCCGTGGAACGGCGGGAGATCACTACCAGTGGCGACCGCGCGGTCGGCTGCCTTCGCAGCTTCGAGGGCCTGCTCGCCCAGGACGACCGTGACGGCGTTGACCGAGGGGTTCACCTCCTCGATCCGCCGGAGGTGGGCCTCGACCACTTCTTGACTGGAGGTCTGCCTGGATCGGATGGCTTCGGCCAGCTCCGCGGCGCTCATGCTCCAAAGCTCGGTGGTGATCGTGACGCTCATGTCTGCACCCCCTTGGCGGGCCCGCCATGCCACGGCTGAACAGTGCCTACGACAGTCGTCGTTCTCGACGGTTGTCGTTCGAGAGCGCGATGGAATGCCGTCCGTATCGCTATTTCCCTTGGATCCGCTCCTGCGGCCCCCATACGATTGGTGACGTAGGCGTATCCGGCTTTGACCTCGGGGTCGGCGTAGGCCAAGGCGCCGCCCCAACCTGGCATGCCAAACGCGCTCGGGCTACCGAACACCAACCCGTGACGACTCGGCTTGGCAAAGCCCAGCGAGAGCTGCCAGTCGAGCTTCAAGCACTCGTCGAAGTACCCGTGGGCGGGGGGCACAGCGGGCGCCATGAGCGCTTGCAGGGTTTCCTGGCGTAGGCCGAGCTCACCTCCGCCGGTGGCGAACACGCCATACGCACGAGCCAGCGCGCGGGCAGTCCCGACTCCACCCCCTGCCGGGACCTCCAGATTGCGCGCGTAGACGTGGGAACGGTCGAGAGATACACTCGTAGGCGGATTCCGGTCGGACCTGCGCAGGGCTGAATGCGGGTTTAACACCGCTAACACAAGACGTAGCGGGATGCGATTGACATGACGGACGACTTGGAGAGGGCTCACCTCTACGATCGAAGCCAGGCGTGAGTTCGGGATCTCGTCTGGCAGCCGGATGTAGAAGTCGAGGCCGAGGGGGGAGGCGATCTCATCTTGGAAGAACTGGCCGAGGCTGCGGTGCGACGGATCGACGCGCCGCAACAGCTCGCTTTCGTAGAAGCCAAGGCAGAGCATACTGTACGCCTGGCGCTCTCCGGGCGCCCATTCTGGCTTCTGCTGAGCCAGGATGACTGCCAGACGGTCAAGATCCGCGAGCACTGTCTTGTCGACCGGAGCGTCGAGGGCAAATAAGCCCGCCTGATGAGAGATCAGTTGCCGAACAGTGATCGCCTCTTTTCCCTGTTGAGCAAACTCAGGCCAGTACGTGGACACCCGCTCGTCGTAATCAAGGAGTCCGCGCGACTCGGCGAGCGCAATCGCCAGGCCGCTCATGCCTTTGGTTGCGGACCACACGATCACCATCGTGTTCCGCTCCCAAGGTTCGCCAGTCTTGCGGTTCCGAACGCCACCCCAGAGGTCAACGACTTCGGTGCCGTCCACGTACATGCAGCAGGCGGCTCCGAGCTCGTTTCGGTTTACGAAGTTCTCGGCAAACGCGTCCGCGACACCCTCAAATCCAGGCTCAGCGTGACCCGAGATTGCGAAGTGCTTGCCTTCCATACGTAGCGTCCTCCTTTCGCGGCCGGCCGTCACATCGCTTCGAGCGAGTCCTTGGCGCTCACGCGCCAAAGCTCGGTGGTCTTGACGGTCGTGACGCTCATCTCACCATCTCCTTGTGCGGCCTGCGACGCAGCCGCCGCACAGCCGTCACTGCGGCAGCCGCGGTAAGCGCGCCGAGCGCGCTGGTCGCCCACAAGCGGGTGAGACTCGCGGTGGGTCGCTTGTAGAGCGAGACCGGCTGCGATCCGAGATCGGTGTGAATGGCCTTCGTCCCGACCCTCGCTTCGTGGCCAAACACGAGACGGACCGTCGCCATCCCGAACTTCGACAGGTCGAGCCGGAACACGTAGGGGTCCGCGTCGCTATCGGGGTAGAGCGGAAGGCCTCCGTAGAGCGCAGGTAGAGGGGTGCGCACCCGCAGCATGAGCCGGCCGCCGCGGACGAAGACCTGGGCGCCGCCGCCCATCATCACGCGCCCGCGCAGATCGGAGACTCGCTGGGGAAGCCGATACCGACCGCAGATCTCGTCCCAAATCTCGGGATGTTGCGGGATATCACTGCGCACGACCTCGTCCGGGACGTCGAGCAGGTGGTGCAGCAACCGTCCGAGCTCGATCGGCAGCCACGCCGTCGCGCCGCTCGACCCATTCGTGAAGGCGAAGAGGCCGAGACTGTCGTCGGGAGCCACGAAGAGCTCCGAGTTGAAGCCTGGCAGTATCCCCTCATGCGAAACGACAAGATGGCCGCCGGCATCGTGGCAGAAGAACCCGAGGCCTATGCCCGTCAGGCGCGGATCGGGTTGGTAGTGGGGCGCGAACATCGTCGCCAGCGTCTCTGGCTGAAGCACCCGGCCGTGCTCGTTAGCCCCACCGCCCAGCAGGGCAGCCACGTACCGCGCCATGTCGCGGCTCGAAGAGTAGATACCGCCGCCTCCCCTCCCGATCCA
>WNGR01015983.1_pt1 | contig 10533 bp, 9 predicted proteins | sample 5407581 | NCBI WGS metagenome assembly WNGR01 (sample SAMN13153383, study PRJNA577476) | soil metagenome | isolation source: 80 cm soil or saprolite under Garry oak tree replicate 2 | place: USA:California | collected 2016-06-15 | reverse complement strand
TGAGGCCGCAGATACCTCAAATCCGTTAGAAGCGCTGCAGAGCGGCCTGACGGCATCAGACGGCATCGACGTCCTGATCGGCCCCGAAGGTGGGTTCGCCGAGGAAGAGCGCGTCATGCTGTTGCGACAGCCACGAACCCTGCGGCTTTCGCTGGGACCGAGGATCCTGCGCGCCGACACCGCGGCGGTGGCGGCGCTTGCCCTGGTGCAGGCGGCGCTCGGCGACTGGACCGGCACCAGCCTGCGCGGATAGGTTGCGCTTGAGCCTTGGCACTTGATCTTGGCCGGTCATTAATCCACTTGGCCAATCCCTGTCGAAACCCCGCCCCGGCCATGCTAAGGGGCTGTACAGCCGGACCTTTTGAACCTGTTCCGGGATATTGGAACCAGAGATGACCCCGACCGCCATTGGTGCCGCCGATTTGAAGTTCCTGCACCGGTTGCGGCGGGTCCGAGTCAGGAACTTCAAATCGAAAAGCAGCACCAAAAACATGACTTTGCTAGCGACCCTTTGTTTCCGAAGTTCGTTTCGGAGGGGCCGCAATGGCTGACGAACTTCGGAAACGGGGCACTAGGGCGACCGGATCCGCCGCATGGGCGGATGCGCTGCTATTGTCGTTCGCGCAGGCCGGCTACGTCAGGGCCGAACCGGCGATTCTGCAGCCTGCCGAGCCGTTCCTCGACCTGTCGGGTGAGGACATCCGGAAGAGCCTTTACCTGACCACAGACGCGAGCGGCGAAGAACTGTGCCTTCGTCCCGATCTCACCATTCCAGTGGCGCGGGATTATCTCGCCTCCCCGCGCGCCGGCCAGCCTGCCGGGTTCAGCTATCTCGGCCCGGTGTTTCGCTATCGTGGCGGCCGGCCAAGCGAATTCTTACAGGCCGGGATCGAATCCTTCGGACGGCAGGATCGCGCCGCGGCCGATGCGGAAATGCTGGCGCTGGCGCTCGAGGCTACCAGCGCGTGCGGATTGACCGATGTCGATATTCGCACCGGCGATGTGGCGCTGTTCATTGCGCTGATCGATGCTCTCGATCTCTATCCGGTATGGCGGCGAAGGTTGATCAAGGATTTCAACCGCAAGATCAGCCTGGAACAGGATCTCGAGCGGCTCACGCTCGCAACCGCCTCGAGCCGCAATGAATATGAAGGTGTGCTCGCCGCCCTCGCAGGAAGCGACCGCAAGGCGGCGCTGGCGCTGGTCACCGATCTGATGTCGATCGCCGGTACCACCAATGTCGGCGGGCGCTCGGTTTCGGAAATCGCCGATCGCTTCCTCGAACAGTCGACGCTGACGGGCGGGGCGCTGCCGCGCGACGCGCTTAATGTAATAAAGCGGTTTCTCGCGATCGCAGGCGACCCCGACGATGCGATCGCCCAATTGCGCGCGCTGGCCGATGACTCGAAACTCGACATCACCGCCGCCATCGACCAGTTCGAAAGCCGCGTCGGCTTCATGGCCGCGCGCGGCATCGATACCAGCAAAACACGGTTTTCCACCTCATTCGGGCGCGGGCTCGACTATTACACCGGCTTCGAGTTCGAGCTGCACGGCAAAGGCAATGGCGTCGAGCCGCTGGTGGCGGGCGGACGCTACGACGGACTGATGACCCAGCTTGGCGCCCCCAACCCTATCCCCGCGGTCGGATTCTCGGTCTGGGTCGAGACCTTGACACAAGTGGGCCGCCAGCGTGCGAAGAGGAATTCAGGCGGGAGCGCGTCATGACCGCGCCGTTTGTTCTCGCCGTACCATCGAAGGGCCGCCTGCAGGAAAACGCCGAGGCTTTCTTCACCCGCGCCGGACTTGCATTGGCAAAACCGCGCGGCGCGCGCGACTATCGCGGCACCATCTCTGGGCTCGATAATGTTGAGATCGCTTATCTCTCGGCGAGCGAGATCGCCTGGCAATTGGCGCGCGGCATGGTCCATCTCGGCGTCACCGGCGAAGACCTGGTGCGTGAAACCATTGCCGACGCCGACAAGCGCGTCTTGCTGATCGACAGCCTCGGCTTCGGCAGCGCCAATGTGGTGGTCGCCGTGCCGCAGGCCTGGATCGACGTCCGCACTATGGCCGATCTCGACGATGTCAGCACCGGATTCCGGGCCCAGCATAACCGGCGGATGCGGGTGGCGACCAAATACATCAACCTCACCCGGGCATTCTTCGCCTCCCACGGGGTCGTAGATTACCGCATCGTTGAGAGCGCCGGCGCGACAGAGGGTGCGCCGGCGGTGGGGACCGCTGAGATGATCGTCGATATCACGACGACGGGGGCAACCCTTGCCGCCAACGGTCTCAAGGTACTCGACGACGGCGTGATCCTGCGCAGCCAGGCCAACCTCGTGGCAGCAAAGGATGCCGACTGGTCGAGCGAGGCCCGCGAGACCGCGCGCGTTATCCTTGATCACATCGCCGCCCGCGCCCGTGCCAGCAAATACCGGGAAGTCCGCACCCGCTTTAAAGGATGCGACGCCGCGCTGCTTGCCGAGGCCCATAATCGCTTCGGCGTGGTATCGCCGTTCGGCGGGCCGACCTCTTCGGGAATGGTTACGCTGCACTGCCCACCGGCACAGCTTTACGCGCTCGGCAGTTTTCTACGCGCGCACGGCGCCGAGACGGTGTCGGTGGCATCGCTCGACTATGTGCTCGACCGCGACAACCCGCTGTTCGCCAAGCTTGAGGCATTCCTGCGGCGGTGAGGTGGATGGTGCTTTCGTTCATCGTTGCGACAGCAAGGAACGGATAGCATATGCTGTTGGACGGTTTGGAACCTGATCGATGGTGCTAGGTACGGATGTTTCTGCCTTGTCAACCACTGCGGCGACGGCTGCGGCGCAGGGGCTGTCGATCGTCGTGCCCTTGTACAACGAGGCGGCTGGGCTGGCGCATCTGCACCAGCGGCTTGACGACCTGGCGAGGACACTCAGGCATCGCTATCGGCTCGCGTGCGAGGTGGTCTATGTTGACGACGGCAGCGCCGATGCGACGCTCGCCATCGCGCGCGGGCTCGCCGCCGATGCGCTCGACATCCAGGTGGTGTCGCTGTCACGCAATTTCGGCAAGGAAGCCGCGCTGATGGCTGGATTGGACCATGCCCGGCGCGGCGCAGTGCTGTTCATGGACGGCGACGGTCAGCATCCGCCGGATCTGGTCGAGAAGCTGGTCGAACATTGGATCGAGGGCGGCTACGACGTGGTCTATACCGCCAAGGCTCATCGCGACAACGAGTCGTTGCTGCGGCGGCTTGCCGTGCATGGCTTCTACGCGCTGATCAATTGGGGGGCGCGGCAGAAAATTCCGGAAGACGCCGGCGACTTCCGCCTGCTGTCGCCGCGCGCCGCGGCGGCGCTGCGGCAGCTTCCCGAGCGCAATCGGTTCTTCAAGGGGCTGGCGAGCTGGATCGGTTTCCGCCAGATCCGCGTCGATTACGAGCCCGCGGCCCGCGCGCACGGCGTCACGACGTTCAGCGCGGGCCGGCTGGTCGGGCTTTCGATTGAAGGCCTGACGTCATTTTCGGTGGCGCCGCTGCGGTTTGCGAGCTTGCTCGGAGTGCTGCTCGCCACCGTGGCCTTTCTGTTCGGGCTTTCGATTCTCTGGGAAACCTGGACCACCGGAAAATCGGTTCCCGGCTATCCTTCGCTGGTGGTCGGCCTGATGACGATCGGCGGCGTGCAGCTCATCATGATCGGCATTGTCGGGGAGTATATCGGCAAGATTCTTTCGGAGTTGAAGGCACGTCCGATCTATTTCGTGGCTGAACACAGTGAGAAGCGCGCCGCGGCAGGCACCAGCGAACGGACCGCCGCCGAATGAACGAAGCCGCGCCGCGCCGCATCTGGCTGTGCGCCGACGATTATGGTCTCAGTCCGGGTGTCAACCGCGCCATTCGCGACCTGATCGAGCGCGGCCGTCTCAATGCCACTTCCGTCATGGTGGTTGGACCTTCGATCGGCCGTGATGAAGTCGAGGCGCTTCGAACCGCTGCCGCGAGCAGTCCCCGTTGCGCAATCGGCCTGCACGTCACGTTAACAGCGCCGTTTCGCCCCTTGACGATGCACTTCAGACCAGTCGACGGGGGCATGTTCCCGGCGCTTGCGAAATTGCTGCGCGCCGGCCTCTTCCGGCGGCTCGATGTCGAAATCATCCATGCGGAATTGATGGTCCAACTCGCGGCTTTTAAGGAAATGTTCGGCCGGGCGCCTGATTTTGTCGACGGTCACCAGCATGCCCAGCTATTTCCGCAAGTCCGTGATGCGTTTCTAGCGGCGGTGAAAGAAGCAGCCCCCACCGCCTGGGTTCGCCAAGGCGGACGAAACCAGCCGCTGGCCCGGCGGCTCGGCTCGCCCAAAGCGTTGTTTCTCGCTACCTTGAGCGCGCAATTTCGCACCCGCGCCGCGCGCGCCAATATCGCCTTCAATCCCGGTTTCGCCGGCGCTTATGATTTTTCTCGACAGCCCGATTACGGCACGCTGATGCGACAATTTCTCGATGGGCTACCGGAGGGCGGTCTTATCATGTGTCATCCCGGGTTCGTCGACGAAACCCTTGTCAGCCTCGACCCACTGACCGAGCAACGCGAGCGCGAATACGCTTTTCTTGCCAGTGAGCATTTCCCGCCCCTGCTGGCTGCGAGCAAGGTTACATTGAGTTGATATCCGTCAAAAATCGCAGTCGGTCATCTTGCCGCATCTATTAAATTTAATTCCGCCGCCCACTACTTGCGACGCAAAGCGCGCCTACATCTCCCCTCGCGCTTCGAAGCGAGGGAGAGAATCCATGACACCGCAAGAACGCCAATTGGTTGACGATCTTTTCAACCGACTCTCAAAGCTGGAGAGCGCGCCGCGTGATCCAGACGCCATTGCAGCCATCAATGAAGGTTTACGCAAAGCGCCCAATGCGGTTTACGCGTTGGTGCAGACCGTGCTGCTTCAGGATGAAGCGCTCAAGCGGGCCAATGCACGCATCCAGGAACTGGAGGCGCAGGGTGGCGCCGAACAACAGCAGTCCGGTGGTTTCCTCGATTCGATGCGCGATGCGATATTCGGGCAAAGCCAGCCGCGCGGCTCGGTGCCGAACGTCCCGCCACGGGAAACTTCCAGCCGCCCGGTATGGAACAGCGGCCAGGTCATGCAACAGTCACAGGGCCCGGGACCATACAATCAGTCATCCTACGGCCAGCCCTATGGTGCGCCCCAGGCCCCCATGGGCGGAGGCGGCGGCTCATTTCTGGGAACCGCGGCAGCCGCGGCGGCCGGAGTGGTCGGCGGATCGCTGCTGCTCAACAGCATCCGCTCGATGATGGGAGGCAGCCACCAGGGCTTCGGCGATGCCGCAGCCCTTGGCGGCGGAGTTGAAGACCGAAGGCCGTGGCGCGATCAATCCGGCGGCGATCTGGCGCGCGACGCCGGCATCAACGACATCGGTTCATCCGGAGGTCGCGCCGACGACAGTTCGCGCACAGGATTGTTCGATTCCGCGTCGAAAGATGATCAGGCATCGAATGATGACGATGACGACCGCGATGATACGGGTCTCGATTCCGATGACGGCGGCGACGGCGGCGGCGACGGCGACGGCGACTACGCCTGATCGGTTTCCAACGCGCAAAACAAAACGGCCGCTCGAAATCGGGCGGCCGTTTTCTTTTCAGGTCATAAAGAATCAGATCACGACGACCTTTGCGCCGACATTGACGCGGCTGTACAGATCGATCACATCCTCATTGCGCATCCGGATGCAGCCGGATGAGACGTTGGTGCCAATCGTCCACGGTTCGTTGGAGCCGTGGATGCGATAGAGCGACGATCCCAGATACATCGCGCGTGCACCGAGCGGGTTCTGCGGGCCGCCTTCCATGTGCCGCGGCAGATCGGGGCGCCGCGCCAGCATTTCCGGTGGCGGCGTCCACGCCGGCCATTCCTTCTTCGCGGAAATCTGCTTAACGCCCGACCAGGTGAATCCGGGACGACCGACGCCGACGCCGTAGCGCACGGCCGTGCCGTTGCCCTGTACCAGGAACAGAAATTTGTTCGGTGTATCGATGATAATCGTGCCGGGTCTCTCGTCGCCGTGATAGTCGACGAGTTGCTTTTCGAATTTCGGATCGAATGCGGGATATGCACCGGCAACTCCCTGCTGGCGCATGCCTTGCTGCGGCTCCATCGGCGGGAACAGCGGACGCTGATCGTATGATGGCTGCTGTTGATAGGGTTGCTGCTGGTAGCGCCCGCCTTGATTCTGTCCATCCCCAAACAGGAATTCGATGAAACCGCCACCCATGTTGGAGCGCCCGGCATAAGCCGTTCGCACCGGCGCGGCGGACCGCTGCACGGGTTGACCGGCGTAGGTCGCGGCGGGTTCCTGGCGCGGCGCGGTTTCGACCGCTGCGGCTTGATGAAGTCCGGTGGCCAGGCAAGACGCGCCGGCGAGCAGCGCAACAGACATTCTTTTGAACATCGACGTACTCTGTACTGTTTGTTTCGTCGTGGGGAGCGCCGGCTCAGCGCCCTTACGTCGCCAATTAAGATCAAAACCGCATCGGTTTGGTAAACGGAAACCGCCTTTCGATTCACCACGTCGGCAATTCTGCGCGGTTTTACCCGTTAGCGTTTATTTTCGGTGAACAGCGGCCGCGCATGGTTAATCGTTAGTGTTTGCACGCTTCGCAGCAGTTCCTGGCGTGAACCCCATGTTAAATCGCCTGTGTCTAAAACCTTGACGAGTGAAGGTCAGGGAAAATCTCATGCCGATTCATCGCAGGCGTTTTCGTATTGAGGAAGCATTCAATGGCGACATGCAGATCCCGTCAGCGGTCGACGGCGACATCGGTCCGATGCATCGCGAGATCATGACCGAACTGCGCGCCATCCGCGCCCAGATGGCCAGCCCTGGTCACGGCGCAGCAACGGCTAGCGTCGCCGCGTCGGTAGCCGATGCGCAGGCGTTGCTTGAAACCTATCGCGCCCAGATCGAGCAATGCGAGAAACTCAAGGTCGAACTCGATCTCATTCACGACGCCATCAACCGCACCAAGCGGGAAATCGCGGTTCTGCACGGCAAGAGTTTTGACGGCAACGAAATGGCCAAGGTGACCGGCGAGCTTGGCGCCGTGGTCGGTGGCACCGAACAAGCCACCCAGCAGATTCTGGAAGCCGCGGAATCGATCGATCAGGCGGCCAGCGCGCTAGCCAAGGTGACTTCGCCGGATCAGCAAAAGATTCTCAGCGAGGAAATCCAGGAGCGTGTGGTCTCGATCTTCGAAGCCTGCAATTTCCAGGATCTGACCGGCCAGCGCATCAGCAAGGTGATGGCGACGATGAAATTCATCGAAAACCACATCACGATCATGATGGATATCTGGGGTGGCATCGATGCTATCAGGGCCCATGCGCCTCCCATAGCTGACGATCGGGAAGGCACCGCTCGGCTACTGAACGGGCCGAAGCTGGACGGCGACGTCGGCCACGCCTCGCAGAACGACATCGACGCGTTGTTTGAGTGAGTTTCGATTTCTTCCCGGGTGGTACCGCCTGGTGACCAGCGTGTAGGGCGGGCAAAGGCGTTCTTACGCCGTGCCCACCATCTAGAGCCGTTCAAAGCATTTCATATAGCGCAAGCATTGGTGGGCACGCGGAGTTTATCATCGGGCTTGGCATCGCCCCGGAATGACAGGGGTGAGCAGGTCAGGCCCGCGGCGCGCAGCGGACGTAGACCATGTTGCCGTAACGGGTCGCGGCATCCTTCTCGATGAAACGGGTGATCAGCACGCGCCCGTCGAACGAGACGACCTCACGATCCTGCTCGGCGCCGGCCGGTCCGGCCGGACCGATATAATTCTTGCCGCTCGGACTACCCTTGAGACGCAATTCCTGCGGCGTCGCCTGGTCGGCCAGATGCATGATCACGCCGCCGGAAGACCCGGCTCCGATCACGTAAGGCTGCTTGCACTGCGCCCGCGCTGCGGCTTCGGTGCGCGCGCGATCACTGGGATTCTGAAACGAGGCAAGGCCCCAGCGGCCGACAATCTCGTCGGGCCGGGCCGACAATCTCGTCGGGCCGGATGGATGCCGGCACTTCGGGCACCACGGGCTCGGGAGCTACCGATGGAGAGGATGAGAATGAGGGCAGGCTCATGCTCCCGCACGCGCCGAGTAATATCGTTAGCGCGCAGGCGATCCCCAGATTAGCGACCGCGCGCGCGTTACGTGACCTGACCATGGCATTCCCCCGAACAATTCGCAGCCGCACCCGTCCCGCAGCCAAGCGTAAAACTGCTGTCGGAGCAATGACGTCCAGCAAATTACCCTCGCGCTCGGATGTTGTTTCCCGAAGCATCCTATATCGGCCTCACCAACGGCTTAACCCCCTTTGCTTGACAGGATCGGCGTCAAGCCATATTCCCGGGCGCACAATTAGCACTCCGAGAGTGTGATTGCCAAAGAATGCGAGCTGTTCTGCCCTTGCGGTGTCGAATACGCCGTGTGTTCCGATCCACTGTCAAACCCGATCGACAAACCGACCCTCCAGAAGGAACCCTCATGGCTAAATCCAAATTTCGTCCGCTGCATGACCGTGTCGTGGTCAAGCGAATCGACGCCGAGGAAAAGACCAAGGGCGGCATCATCATTCCCGACACCGCCAAGGAAAAGCCCTCGCAAGGGGAAATCACCGCGGTCGGTCCCGGCGGGCGCGACGAAGCCGGCAAGCTGATTCCGATCGAGCTCGAGGTCGAGGATCGCGTGCTGTTCGGCAAATGGTCGGGCACCGAGGTCACGATCGACGGCGAGGACCTTCTGATCATGAAGGAGAGCGACATCATGGGCGTGCTCGCATAGCCGATTTTCACCGTCATCCTGACGGCGCCGAGCGCAGCGAGGCCTCGAAGGATGAATTACCAGCGCAAACAATCATCCTTCGAGGCTCGCCGCAGATGGCTCGCACTTCAGGATGACGGGTCTCAGCATCAGGAGCATCTCAAATGGCTGCCAAGGACGTAAAATTTTCCGGAGACGCGCGCGATCACATGCTGCGCGGGGTCGATATTCTCGCCAATGCGGTGAAGGTGACGCTCGGGCCCAAGGGCCGCAATGTCCTGATCGAAAAGAGTTTTGGCGCGCCGCGCATCACCAAGGACGGCGTCACCGTCGCCAAGGAAATCGAGCTTCACGACAAGTTTGAGAATATGGGGGCGCAGATGCTCCGCGAAGTCGCTTCCAAGACCAGCGACACCGCCGGCGACGGTACCACCACCGCCACCGTGCTGGCGCAGGCGATCGTGCGGGAAGGCGGCAAATCGGTTGCCGCCGGCATGAACCCGATGGACCTGAGGCGCGGCATCGAGATTGCGGTGCATGCCGTGGTCAAGGACCTCGAGAAGCGCGCCAAACCGGTCGCCTCGTCGTCCGAAGTCGCCCAGGTCGGCACCATCTCGTCCAACGGCGACACCGCGATCGGCAAGATGATCGCGCAGGCGATGCAGAAGGTCGGCAATGAAGGCGTCATCACCGTCGAAGAGAACAAGTCGCTCGAAACCGAAGTCGACATCGTCGAGGGCATGAAATTCGACCGCGGTTACCTGTCGCCCTATTTCATCACCAACGCCGAGAAAATGACCGCCGAGCTCGAGGACGTCTACGTGCTGCTGCACGAGAAGAAGCTGTCCGGGCTGCAGTCGATGCTGCCGGTACTCGAAGCCGTGGTGCAGTCGGGCCGTCCGCTATTGATCATCGCGGAAGACGTCGAAGGCGAGGCGCTGGCGACGTTGGTCGTCAACCGGCTGCGCGGCGGCCTCAAGGTCGCAGCCGTCAAGGCGCCCGGCTTCGGCGATCGGCGCAAGGCGATGCTGGAAGACATCGCGATCCTGACCGGTGGCCAGCTGATCTCCGATGAACTCGGCATGAAGCTCGAAAGCGTGACAATCAACATGCTCGGCCGCGCCCGCAAGATCGTGATCGACAAGGAGAACACCACGATCGTCAACGGCGCCGGCAAGAAGAAGGACATCGAGGCCCGCGTCAATCAGATCAAGGCGCAGATCGAGGAGACCACGTCGGACTACGACCGCGAGAAGCTGCAGGAGCGTCTTGCCAAGCTCGCCGGCGGCGTCGCAGTCATCCGCGTCGGCGGCGCAACCGAGGTCGAGGTGAAGGAGAAAAAGGATCGCGTCGAGGACGCCCTCAACGCAACCCGCGCCGCCGTGCAGGAAGGCATCGTGCCGGGCGGAGGCGTCGCGCTGCTGCGCGCCAAGAAGGCCGTCGGGCGCATCACTAACGACAATCCCGATGTGCAGGCCGGCATCAATATCGTGCTGAAAGCGCTGGAGGCGCCGGTCCGCCAGATCGCCGAGAATGCCGGGGTCGAAGGCTCGATCGTGGTCGGCAAGATCCTCGAGGACAAGTCCGAGACGTTCGGCTTCGACGCCCAGACCGAAGAGTATGTCGACATGGTCACCAAGGGCATCATCGACCCGGCCAAAGTAGTGCGCACCGCGCTGCAGGACGCCTCTTCCGTCGCCGGCCTGTTGGTGAC
>WNGR01008958.1_pt1 | contig 10533 bp, 9 predicted proteins | sample 5407581 | NCBI WGS metagenome assembly WNGR01 (sample SAMN13153383, study PRJNA577476) | soil metagenome | isolation source: 80 cm soil or saprolite under Garry oak tree replicate 2 | place: USA:California | collected 2016-06-15 | reverse complement strand
TTCTTTTCCGAAAGAAAATGTTACGAGTTAGGTACAGGCTCGGCTAGACTCGGATCATGAAATATACACTCACTCTCAGCACATTATTGTTGTTTGTTTTAGCAGTTACGGTATCCGGCCAGGATAAAGTCATGACTACCAAATCTGGACTGAAATATATTGAACAGAAGGTTGGCACCGGCGACGAAGCCGTGAAAGGTGCAACCGTCGAAGTGCACTACACGGGCTGGCTCTACGTGGACGGCAAGCGAGGCAAGAAGTTCGACAGTTCCGTCGATCGCGGTAAGCCATTTTCGTTCCCGCTGGGTGAGAAGCGAGTCATCGCAGGTTGGGACGAAGGAGTGGCGGGAATGAAGGTCGGAGGCAAACGCGAACTGATCATTCCGGCCAATCTGGGCTATGGTTCGCAGGATGTCGGCAATGGCCTGATTCCACCAAACTCAATTCTCGACTTCGAAGTCGAACTGCTGAAAGTGACGCTCCGGTAATATTGCGTGATTGTTTGGCCTAAAAACTGGCCAAGATTATGCGGCTTTATGCGCCTTCTGTGCCTTCTTTTGAACTGCTCGTATGATTCCGAGCAATTCGCCGTCCGATGTTGTCACGATCGCAATGTCCAGGTTTGAGTTCCGCAGCGTCTTTTGTGCGTCTTTGAGATCAAGATCCGGACGAAATGTTCGCGGCCCAGGCTGCATCACATCCGCGACGCGCGCCTGGGGATTTGCGTCCCAGCATTCCCCTCGGATCACACCGAGTACAATGTTTCTGTCGTTCACCACAACGCACAAATCCTGGTTTGGCCGGCGCCTGCTTTTCACATCTTCGAGATGCTCGCGAAGCGAGCAAGTCGGAACGTCCCTCTGGAGCACCTGCTTCAACCGCGTTTTCCTGGCTTGCGTTCCTTCGATCTCCCAACCGGCCGCGAGCCAATCGGCCTTCCCGGGCGTGTATCGGTAGACTTCCTGGAAACCCATGCTTTCAAGCCGCCAGGCGGCTCGTGCACTGAGATCGCATTGAAAGTCGGTGCAATAGACGATAACGGCCTGATCCTTTCGCAGCGATCTTGTCCTTTCGGCCGTCATATTTTCCAGAGGAATGTTAACCGCCTGCGGCAGATGTTCTTTTTTGTATAGCCATGCCGGAGTGACTTCCACAAGTTGGGCGCGACCCTGCGCCACCAGCGTTTTCACGTCTTTCCGGCGGATTTCGATGGGCATTAGGAACTTCCTCTAGGTCTTAGACGGGGTTCGAACCGAATCGAGTAGTACTTCACACTCCTCATCGTGGTGCTCGATTTGCTATGCTTTCGGTTGCAAGAAGGAGGCACAATCCATGCGTGTTCGGTTTCTTGTATTCACTCTGATTTTTTCGCTTTGGATTCCACAAGTTGCGGCTGCTCAGGCCGCGGTTGTATCGCCTTCGGAACTTCAGCAGGCCATCACAACTGCAGCCAAGAACCGGCAAAAAAACCATGATGACGTTCAGGCGTTCTTCTCCAGCAGCTCCGTCAGGAACGCGTTAAAAGCGGGGAAGGTCGACTACCAGCGCGTGCAAAAGGCTGTAGCGACACTGAGCCCCGACGAACTGGCGCGGTTGGCTGCTCGGACCAACCAAATTCAACGCGATTTCGCAGCCGGTAGCCTGACGAATGAGCAACTCACCTACATCGTTATCGCGATTGGTGCCGCCGTGATCGTTCTGATAGCCGTTCATTAAGGCATGCACTGGCTATCCTTGCTAATGACGTTTGCGCAGGCGCTCTGGATCGACGTCCCCTTCGTTCAGCAAGACAAAAACGGCTGCGGCTCCGCCTCCATATGGATGGTAATGGCGTACTGGAACCAGGCTGCCACGCCGAATGTCGAAAAGATTCAGCGCGACCTCTACTCAAAAGAGGCTGGCGGGATATTCGCGCGCGACATGGAAAAGTATCTTCAGTTGCGCGGTTACCGAGTGTTTCCTTTCCGTGGCGAGTGGGCCGACCTCCAGCAGCACATTTCGAAAGGCCGGCCGCTCATTGTGTGTCTGGAAAGAAATTCCCGAGGAGTCCCCCTGCATTACGTGGTTGTGGTGGGCCTGGATCCGCTGCAGAACCTGGTACTCGTGAACGATCCTGCACGGCGGAAATCGCTTTCGGTGAGTCGCGAGGATTTCGAACGGGATTGGAAGGCCACAGAAAATTGGACGCTGCTCGCGGTTCCGGAGATCGAGCTGGCGAGCATGGCTTTCCGCAGTGAAAAGCTGGAGGAGAGCAAAGAGCATCTGAGATCGATTCTTCGTTCGGCTCCGTCGGACGCATACACGAACGAGTTTCTCGCGACGGTTTACTTCCTGCAAGACAACACAGAATCCGCTCTGAAATATTGGAACCGCGTGGGCAAACCTCTCATTGAAGACATCCGAGTGGACCCGCCGCTTCGGACGAATCCCGTGCTCCTCGACCGTGCCTTTGCATTTTCCCGGGGCAGTCTTTTAGCGTTGGATGACTTCCGCACGACCCAGGCCAGGCTTGAAGGAGCGGATGTGTTTTCGCGTTACCAAATGCAGTTGTCGCCCACCGAAGGCGGGCGTTTCAATCTAACCCTCAGGGCAGCCGAACGCAACGGAACGAGATTCCTTTCGTGGCTGAGAGGATTGCCCTACGAAACGCTCTATCCCGAGTTTTTCAACATTGGCGGTAACGCCGTCAATGTCCGATCCATTCTCCGATGGGATTCGAACAAACGCCGCGCGTATGCGTCCATTGGTGGCCCGCTGGCGGGCAATCCGAAATGGCGATTTGGTTTTGATCTTGATGCGCGCCGGGACAATTGGGCCAATGGTTCCGGATCTTTTCAGATGCGGAAAGTTGAAGCCGCCGCTCAAATCCATTCCATTCCCAACGGGTATTGGAATTGGACGAGCGGCGCTGCTGTCTCCAACCGCACTGGGACAGGGCCGCTTTCGCAGGGCGTCGCCTTGAAATATTTCGGCTCCGTTACACGGACACTGCTTCGCAACCCAGACGCAGGCTTTGCTGTAGATTCATCGCTGATGTTCGATGCCGGGAAGTTGTTTCTCGATACGCCAGCGCGATTTGCAAAGATCCAGAATAGTATCTCGGCACGGTGGATGCCGTTCGCCGAACGCCAGGATTACGAAATGAACGCGCGGTTCCGTGCTGGCAAGGTATTCGGCGATGCTCCATTTGATGAAAACTTTGTCGTGGGGATGGAACGGGATTCCGATCTATGGCTGCGCGGGCACTCGGCGACGCTCCATGGTCTTAAAGATTCGATGATGGCGACTCGTTCGTTTTTCCTCACAAACTGGGATCTGCAGAAAGCTCTTCACCGGAACGGATTCTTTCGGCTCAGCGCTGGCCCATTCCTCGACACAGCTCGCGTTCAGCAATCTTCGAATTGGTTTTTCGATACGGGGCTTCAACTGCGCGTCACTGCCCTTGGTTCGTTTACGTTAAATCTTTCCTATGGCAAGAGCCTCTCTGATGGCCGCACCGCCTTTTTCGCGACCGCAACCAGATGAGATTGAGTCAATTCAGTCAGTTCGGAATTCGGAATTTTTCCGGATTTCGGCTGGAGTTTCCAATGACGCCGTAATTTTAGCTCGTGTATTCTATCTTGCAGTAAATCAACTACGAAGCCTGTGACTTTAGTACAAGGAGCTACATATGAGAGTGAGTTTCGCCAGTCTGATGGGACTGTGTTTCGCAGTCCTCATGGGGTTGGTGTTGGCGTCTGGCGTGGAAGCGCAGGACAAAGCACCGAAGGCGCAGAAGGCACAGAAAGCAGAGCCGAAGCTGTCGAATATCCAGGGCACCGTTCAGATGGTCGCAAACGACGTATCGACGATTACGGTCCGGGTCGGCTCGGTCCCGCGGAAGGTCATCTACAGCGCCAATACTAAGTTTTTGTATGGGCACAGCGACAACAACAAGCCGGGAGCCCTCGGTCAAGTAAAGCAAGGCAATTACATCTCCTGCGCAGGCACATTCGATGCAAAGGCGCAGTTGATGGCCAGAGAGTGCGTCTATAGAGAGGAGAAGTAAGGATTCAGGTACTGGCCCCAAGGCGAGGGGTTCGCGGGGGCCAGCTCTTGTATTTGTTCTCTTCCTCGGGAAAGTCGCCGCCAATTCCCACTTTTGGTTTCAAGGGCGATGCAGAACATGGAAGAATTGGCCGATTTTCGGGGTCCCACCCAAAGCGTCAACGCTTGTGCGTACCTTCAGACCTCCTGACCTGGGGGAATTCAGGATGAGCCAGTTTTGAAAATTAGCGTCAGGTCGGTACCCGGAAAAACCGTTCGAGTTTCATTGAGCGCCGAGCAGAGTTTTTCCAGAACCTGGTCGTGAGCCGCTTGCGTGAGGTGGTGAATCTGAACGGTTAACGTTTTCGCATTCAGGTCCGGCAGAAGATCTGCTTCCGTTTCGAAGATCTGCCGGATCAGAGTGCGTGCATCGTCGGAACGCGCCAAGTTTTCGCGGAGCAAAGAAACGAGACTGGTCTCGGCGCGATAAGCGACCATTTTGATGGTATCGATGAAGTGCTTGCGCTCGGTACGCAGGCGCGTGAAGCGTTCCTCTTCGGGTAGAGATTTGATGGGAAGATGATGCGCGGTTTGCTTGCGCTGTTGTTTGAGACCCTCGATCTCCACATCCAGATGCTGAATCTGTTCCTGCAGTTGCCCTTTGCGTTGCTCATAGATCTGCACTTCGTTTTCAGAAAGACCCTCGGATAAGGCCACGGCTCCGAATTCCGCACTCAGACGATAGCGTTGTCCAGTCTTGGATCGAATCTGGCTGTCGAGCCGGCGCCACTGCGGATTGACGACTTCAAGCGACTCAGGAATCAGTTCGGTTCCATATTCCACGAGGCGATCCAAACCATAATGTTCTCTCATATATCGAAAGAAGTTTTCCTGGGACCATCTGGCGAAAAGCGAAACGGCCAATCCTCCGATCGATGCTTGAAAGTTGGTGGTCAATAGCGTCGTCTGATGCCCGCTGTCGGTGAGTTTGCGGATCTCGCGGACCCAAAGCTTGTTGGATAACTGCGTGCCGCGCTCGGCCAGTTTCATCGTCACGGCCTGGCCGCCAGCCAGTTGAACGCGATGGGCAGTGAACTCCTCAACAGGCCAATCTTGTCGAGGAAATTTGTGGTAGGTCAAAATCGCGATCCGCTTTTCAAACAACCGCGCGAAGAATTCCGGGCTGTAGCCTTCCCGATCAAAGACGACGGTGAACCAATGAGCGCGGGGGTCTTCGGTTAATCGGTGCTCGATTTCGGCCGTCTTGGGCACCGTCTTCTCCAACCACGGAATCACTTCGTTGCCCAGCGTGGCGATCAGGCCCGGATCGACTTCCTTGTTGACGTACAGGAACGGCTGGCCATCCATGGCATTCACCCAGTAATCGGCTGTCGCGCGCAAGCACAGCCGTTCCCGTGCAACGTAATGACGCGGCAAAGAAGTTTGTTCTCCGTGATAGACGCGCACGTGCCCATCACAGTAAAAATACAGATCGGCGCTGTCCTGCCGGGCCATCCATTCCTTGGCCAATTGGGCATTCCATTCCATGGCGCGTCCCAAGTCCCGACACAGCCGTTCAATCTTTTCGCGCAGCGTTCGGACTTCCGGGATGCGGTCCAGACCCAAGACTTTGCCCCACTCCCCCGGCGCTTGGTAGCGCAGTTGTTCCACCGACCCGATCCGCGCCAGCGCCATCAGCGCCAACAACAGAAAGATGCTGTCGATCCCGTAGAATCCTTTCGGCAACTCGTAGCTCTTCGGACGGTGGCCCAGCAGGCCCTGAGCCAACAATGCCGGCACAGCCATCAACACGCCGCCTGCAGCGACATCGCTGGTGGCTTCAAACTCAATCGCCGCCGATTCCAGTACTCCGATCGCCGCCGCGACGCGATCTAATGTTCGCGTCGTCGCGTATCCCATCGGCGCTTGGCTGTCGATTTGGCTACGTTCGCTTTTGTTGCTTACTTCAACCGAGGTGCGTTCGCTTTTTTTTGAGGCTGACGCAGACGTCCTGCACGGATCGCCTTGTGTAATGTGTTGGCTAACACGTTCAGTTGTTTCCCCACTTCCGGAACATTCTGCCCTTCATCCAACAACTCCTGCGCTCGCTCCAGCACTTCACCATTCAGCACCGATGCGGAACTGTGTCGCGGCTTGGGCTCATAGAAACCTTTCGCTCCATAATCCCGATACACTTTCATGTATCTCTTCACCGTGCCCATCGGCACCCGAAATGTCTGCACGATTTCTTTTGGCTTCGCCGTCCCATTCACAATCATCTGACTCGTGAACATCCGGAAGCTCCATACGTCTTTCTCGTCGTGCTGAAAAACCGGCAGATGTCCGTGGATATAACAAACACGACCGTCCTTGGCTTCAACGGCGACTCGCGTGTTGATTTCCGTCACCCCGGCCGGAAACATCGGCAATTGCAGTTGTGGCATGCCCTTTCTTAACAGGCCGCATGCCCCTTCCGCAATTCATTATTGGCTCATTCTGATTTCATTGAGCCGCCCAATTTCGCCGGTGAGATCAGGAGGTCTGAGGTTACTGGGACGGAGATCGTGGCCGGTTTGAACATGCCCACCACCGGGGTCGCGACCGGGACCGGTGGGATTATCGACACAAGGAACGGGACAGCGACCGGAACCACGACCGCTAGATTGCTCCGCATTTGATTCTCCTAGCCTGTCAAGGAGAGATGGACAGGCGCGACTCATACCTTTCACTTACTGAAGCTCGCACAATACAGCGATAGCAGCCTGTCGAACGCGGGCTAAAGCCAGCGACTACATGTGGCACCCGCGGTTGGTCCTATGTAGTCGCGGGCTTTAGCCCGCATTTTCTCTGCGGACGAGCTTGTCACCGCATTATCCGAGACTCGGTAGAACTAACCCAGAACAGCGATATTGCCGATAAGACAGGGTGAAAGGGCAGTGATGCCTCTGGAGCACTCAAAATGATGCAATTGTCGGTGCCGGTCGTTGTCTGTTTTGCCGGCATTCTTCTGGTTGGTGGGATTTCACTTGTTCTGGATGCGGCACGCCGATCTGTTCGGCAACGGGTTCCAACGCATGCCGGTTCCGGTGCACCGAGAAGCGCCCAACTGAGAAGCGCCAGCCCCCGCAAGCGAGCCTCATAAACCAACTTCAGAACCTTCCAGCAAAATCTTGACTTCAAGTCGGCGAACACGCGTTCGGTGACGTCCAATTCTTTGGAATTCGGTAGTGGGTCAGTTTGAATTTCGGGACGCCGGAAAAATGGAGCGAAAAAATGGGGACGTAGCCCTGTGTCCCCATTTTTCTTCCGGCCCGAAATTCAAAATGACCCACTACCTGGAATTCCGTATCGCATGGGAGCCGGCAGCGCCGGAATTGATTCCGGAACGGTCTAGCCTTAGAATTACGCTCGGTTCGTAGTCACATCTGGAGGAACCTCCGTATGCTTCGCAAACTGAAGTGGCTCACGGCCGCATTGGCTGTTACGGCCCTCGCGGCGGCGAGTCCGATTCCTGGTCAGGCCCAGGCTGCCGGCAGCGCCCGGTGGCAGAACGACCTCACGCCGATCACGCCCGCCGACTGGAACCGTGATTTGGCGGCCCATTTGTTGGAGCGGGCGGGCTTCGGCGGCACACCCGAGGAAATCGACGCGCTGGCAAGATTGACCCCGGTGGAAGCGGTCCGGCGACTCGTCCATTTCCAGAACATCGACAACAGCCACCTCGCGCCGTTCGACCATTCCGGCGTCCACGATCCGGGCCTGGAACCCTTCCCTCCCAGCCGGCCCGCCGTGACTGATCTGGCCAAGGAGAAAGGCGAGGCCCTCGGCATTAAAGTCAAACCTGCCGGCAACAGACGACTTCAGCCGGTCGTCAACCAGTTCTTCTACTGGCTGCGCGCCAGCGTGCTCGAGACGAACCGGGTTGCCTACTGGTGGGCCAACCGGATGGTGCGGACGAACCATCCGCTTGAGGAGAAGATGGCGCTCTTCTGGCATGGCCATTACGCGGTCAACGAGAGCAAGGTTCGGGATTACCGGAAGCTGCTGAGAGAGCTCGAAATTTTCCAAGCACAGGGAACGGGCAACTTCCGCGACCTGATGGTCGCCGTCGCTCAGGACCCGGCAATGCTGTCTTTCCTGGACGCAGGCGTGAACGTCAAGGGAGCCCCCAACGAGAACTTCGCCCGCGAGATTATGGAGCTGTTCACCATGGGGGTTGGCAACTACACGGAAAAGGACATCCGCGAAGGTGCCCGCGCGTTTACAGGCTGGAATTATGACGACCTCAACTTCGTCGTCAACAAAGACAAGCATGACAGCAGTCCGAAAACATTCCTGGGCCGCACAGGCAATTTCGATGGCGTGGACGTCATCGACATCATCATGGCGCAGCCCGTCACGGCGAAGTTCATCGCGGGAAAGATCTACCGATTCTTCGTGCGCGAGGAAGTCTCTCCGGAATTGCAGGAAAAACTGGGAGCCGTCTTGCGCGACGGCCACTACGAGATTGCGCCGCTGCTGGAGACCATCTTCCTTTCGAAGGACTTTTACAGCCCGGCGTCGGTAGGAACGCAGATCAAGAGTCCGGTTCAACTGGTGATCTCGACTTATCGAAAGCTGGGTCTTGCGGACGTGCCCGGCGTGCCGGACTTCAATTCAGCCACCAGCGCGCTGGGACAACTGCTGTTCCGGCCTCCGACCGTGGCGGGATGGGCGCAAGGCAGGAGCTGGGTTACACCGGGACTGCTGCTGGAGCGCGGCAATTTCGCGCGCGACGTTCTCTTCCCGGACGTCAACTTCATCCCGCCGGATCGCGTCAACGGGAGCGAGGAAATCCGGAGCGTGGCCGATCGGGTTCGGCAGGGTCTGGACATCACGTCGGCGACGACGCCTTCCCGCGCCGGCGAGGGCGCCATCATCGCGGAATCCAACAAGCTGGCCGACCGCGATGAAGACTTCAACACGCGCTACGCCTCGTTCCGCGGGTGGCAGATGGCGATCGAGAAAGTCAAGCCGATTCCACGCCACGCGGCGCGAATCGACCTTACTCAAATGGTGCTGGCCGCCCGGCTCCAGAACACGACCCAGGTCGTTGACTATTTCATTCACCGGTTCATGCGCGTGGCGCCCGGCGATGACGCTCGCCGGATGCTGGTCCACTTTCTGGACACGGAGTTGGGCACGCCGGACATCTCCGTGGCGCAAACCTATATGGAAGATTCCCTGCGGCTGGTGCTGCACCTGATCCTGAGCCAGCCGGAATATCAGCTCGGTTAAGGAGCCTCCTATGAGAAAGCACACTCTTTCCATGAACGGTATGACGCGCCGGGATCTGCTGCGGGCCGGATTGTGCGGCCTGGGCATCGGAGCGACGGGAACGTTTCGCGCGCCGTCGATCTTTGGACGCGCCGCAGAAGCTCTGGCGGCGCAGGCCGCTCACAACGGACGGATACTGGTTGTGCTCGAGCTGTCCGGCGGAAACGACGGTCTGAACACGGTGGTGCCCTACGGCGACGATGCCTATTACCGGCATCGCCCGACCATCGGCGTCCCGGCCGCCGAACTGCGCAAGATCGACAACCATTTTGGCTTTAACCGAGGCATGGTTGGTTTCGAGCGTCTTTTCAAGGCCGGCAAGATGGCCATCGTCCACGGCTGCGGGTACGACAACCCGTCGTTCTCGCATTTCACATCGATGGCCTACTGGCAAACGGCAGCCCCGAACAGCGGCTCGGAATACGGATGGGTCGGACGCGTGGCGGACTCCATCGCGCCGGACGCACCGCGCAACTTTCTCGTCAATATTGACTCCCGGCAGTCCCTGGCCGTCCGCAGCCGTACTCACGTCCCGGTGGTCTTTGACGACCCGAACAAGTTCATGCGTGAATCGTTCTACGAGGAGCGCGACGTTTTCGCCCAGGCGCCTGACAGCGGTCAGATCCAGAATCCCTCGCGCGGATACCTTCTGGACATTGCCCGGAGCGCCAACAATGCTTCCGAACTGGTCCGGCAGGCGTGGGCGAACTACCATTCCCCGGTCGATTACGGAATCACCGGCCTCGACCTCCCCAAGGTCGTGGCGCTCATGGACGCCGGAATGCCGACGCGTCTGTACTACGTCTCGTACCGGAACAACGCGTTTGACACTCACGTGTTTCAGAACGATCTGCACCAGCGCCTCCTCACTTACACCTCGGACGCGGTGTCGGCGTTCATCCAGGATCTGGAACGCATCGGACGAGCGGACGACGTGGCCTTGATGATCTTTTCAGAATTCGGCCGGCGCGTCCCGGAAAACACCAGCCTGGGCACCGACCATGGCGCGGCCAACCTGATGTTCGTCGTGGGCAAGCACGTCAAGGGCGGTCATTACGGCAAGATCCCGAGCCTCACGGCGCTCGATGCCGGGGACAATCTCGTGTACACGACCGATTTCCGCCGTGTCTACGCCACGATGATCGACGGCTGGCTGGGATACAAGAACACTCGGGAACTCCTGAACGGCAG
>WNGR01018781.1_pt1 | contig 10534 bp, 22 predicted proteins | sample 5407581 | NCBI WGS metagenome assembly WNGR01 (sample SAMN13153383, study PRJNA577476) | soil metagenome | isolation source: 80 cm soil or saprolite under Garry oak tree replicate 2 | place: USA:California | collected 2016-06-15 | reverse complement strand
GTGAGGCTGCGGGGGCCGAGGCCGGCGTTGCAGCGTTCGCACATGGCCATGAGGTTGTCGTTGGAGTCGATCTGCTGTCCGAACAGCAGATCGACTCCAACGACAACCTCATGGCCATGTGCGAACGCTGCAACGCCGGCCTCGGCCCCCGCAGCCTCACCCCATGGCTCTACGTCGCCCTGCTCGAACGCCGCCCCGATGATCTCCACGACGAGGACGGGGCGGCATGAACGGCACGGCTCACCCCCATCGCAATGTCCGATAGGACGCAATGGCCACCTCCGACGCCCCGGTCCTCTACGCGGCCCTCAAAGCCACCGCTTCGGGCCTGGTCGTCGTGCCCCCCCGTCCAGACGGCTCGAAAGCCCCCGTCGGGGAATGGAAGCGCTACCAGACTGAACCTCCCGGCCGTGCCCAGATCGAACGGTGGTACGCCAACGGCCAAGTCGGGATCGGCCTCGTCTGCGGCAAGGTCTCCGGCAACCTCGAATGCCTCGAGTTCGAGACCGAGCAGATCTACCAAGCCTTCGTGGACGCCGCCCAAGCCGCCAACCTCGACCTGCTCATCGACCGGATCGAAGGCGGCTACCTCGAGGCCTCTCCCCGCGGCGGCGTCCACTGGCTCTACCGCTGCACCCAGATCGCCGGCAACACCAAGCTCGCCCGCGAACCAGCCCCTGATGGCACCGTCAACGTCCTCATCGAGACCCGCGGTGAAGGCGGCTACGTCATCGTCGCACCCTCGAGCGGCCCGACCCACCCATCCGGCCGACCCTACCTGCTGCTGCGTGGCGGGTTCGGGTCCATCCCAACCATCAGCCCCGCCGAACGCGCCGAGCTGCAGCGCCTCGCCGCCGCGTTCGACCGCATGCCCCACCCGATCCGCTCCGCACCAGCGAGCCATCCCAACCCGTCCACCTCCGCCGCCGACGGCGAACGGCCAGGCGACGAATACAACCGCCGCACCAGCTGGCGAGAGATCCTCGAACCAGCCGGCTGGAAGCTCGTCTTCCAGCGCGGCGAGGAAGGGTACTGGTGCCGCCCGGGCAAATCCCGTGGCATCAGCGCCACCACCAACTACCAAGGCTCCGGGCTCCTCTACGTCTTCTCCACCTCCACCGTCTTCGACGCCGAAGCCGGCTACTCCAAATTCGCCACCTACGCCCTCATCCACCACGGCGGCGACCACCACACCGCCGCCCGCACCCTGTCGAACCTCGGCTACGGCGACCGCCCACTCCCACCACCCGCGCCATCGACACCCCACCCGACCCCGGCGACCTCCCACCCGCCGCCGAACGACTCGTTGACCGCCTCCACGCCAAGCTCCTGACCGCACGACAGGTCATCACCATGCCGCCACCCGCTTGGCTCATCGACGACGTCCTTGCCACCGCCTCGCTCGCCGTGCTCTACGGCAAACCCGGCAGCGGCAAGAGCTTCCTCGCGCTCGACTGGGCGCTGTGCGTCGCCGCCGGCGTGCCCTGGAACGCTCGAGAAGTCCGCGGCGGCCCCGTCCTCTACGTCGCCGCCGAAGGCATCGGCGGGATGGGCGTCCGGCTCCGCGCCTGGACCGAGACCTTCAACATCCCCGAACCCGACGCCATCCACTTCTACCCCGGCTCCATCAGCCTCCTCGAGACTGAACGCCGCATCGGCCTCATCGAACTCGCCCAGCGCCTCAACCCGACCCTCGTCGTCTTTGACACCCTCGCCCGCTCGATCGTCGGCGGCGACGAGAACAGCGCCAAAGACGTCGGCGTCGCCATCGACACCGCCGACGCGGTGAAGAGCGAGACCGGTGCGACCGTCCTCCTCATCCACCACACCACCAAAAGCGGCGACAGTTACCGCGGCAACAGCTCCCTCGAGGGTGCCGCTGACACCATGGTGCTGGTCGAAGCCGAAGACGCCACCCTGACCGTCAAGTGTGACAAGGCCAAGGACGCCGATCGGTTCGAGCCGATCAAGCTCACCCGGGCCATCGTTACCTTGAGCGATGGATACCTTACGTCCTGTGTGCTCCGTTCCCATTCACCCAGTGGGAATGACCTCGAACGAGCCGACTCCGAGAAGGCAATCCTCGACGTCATGTGGGAGTTGTTCGGGACAACCGGTGCCAGCAGCAAGGCTCTCCACGACCACGTCAAGCTGCCCAGCTCCACCTTCTACCGGGCACGAAACGTCCTGCTCGAACGGGGTGAGCTACTCAACTGCGGCACCCTCAAGCAACCCTTCTACAAACTCCCCCGACGTCTATCAGTCCCACAGTCCCATCCCATTCCAACCCCCGATGGGAACCCCGGTGATCATTCCCACCCACTGGGGGGCTCCTTTAGGGCCCCCAGTGTGGGAATCACTGAGAACGGACCCAGCGAGAGGGAGGGAGAAGTTCTGTGACTCGTTCGAACGGTGGTCCTGATCTGCTGGCTCTGATTGAGCAGGCCCGGGAGGCGACACGCGAGCTACGGGGGACGCTGAAAGACCTGAAGCAGGCAAGGCGGGAAGCGGAGGCATTGCTGCCGACGTTGCGGGAGGCGCTACTTGCGGAATTCGAGGCCGCGAGGGAGGGGGTCGAACAGGCGGTCACGAACCTGCAAACGTGGCAGCAAGCGGAGCACGCCCGGCTGGAGGCGGAGTTTGACCGGATCCGCCGGGAGGGGGTCGCTGAGCTTCGCCGGGGCCTGCTCGATGAGGCAATACAGCCATTGGCGGATACGTTGCCGACAGTTGGTGGGCATGTAGTGAGGAATCTGCACGGCGAGCAGGTAGCGGCGGAGTGGTTCAAGGGCCCAGTCCAAGACGACGTCGCGGCCGCCGATCGGGCGTGGTTCGATGCGCACCCTGTGCGGGACTACCGGGTGCGTTGGTCGCTGCCGGGCGAGTTCCCTCCTGCGGAGGTGCGCTGGTCGAAGGATGGTCCGGTCGCCGACCCTTGCTGGGTGGTCCTGGTGGCTAGGGCCGGGGAGGGTCTGCGGACGCGGACGACGCTGCTGCAAATGGACGGTGCGATCACCAGGGAGCCGATTCCGGAGGCGGTGTGGCCGGCTTTCTACGAGGCTGCGTTCGCTCCTGATCGTGAGGCGGCGCTCGCGGACCTAGCGGGTGCGCTGGCCGGCGACGTTCCGAGCGAGAGCGAGCACGAAACCGAACGCGATCCGGCACCAGCCCGGGAGCCCACATGACCCAGCCGCCGCCCTGCTGCGACCTCCACGGCCGCTGCTGCGAACCGCCAGCCGACCTGTGCTGCGAGCACTGCACCGAGGCCGCCCACGGCCTGCAGTGGTGGCGTCCCGGTTACCAAGCATGGTGGTGGCGGCCCGGCCAGCACGCCGACGGGTCACCGTGCGTCCTCGACGGCCAGCCAGCGCTCCCGCAGCCAGGAACTGACCATGCCTGACTCACCCATCAACGAGGAGGCGCTGACCGCAGCGCACAAAGCCATCGAAGACGTGCTCATCGAATTCCGGGACCGCCGGATCAGCGTGCTGAACCGCGCCAACGGCCGGATCCGCAACCTCGCCGGCACGGCGGAGACGATCGCCCACGCGGCCTGCCTCGCCCCGCCCACCGACCGGGAGCCAGCATGACCAGTGAGCGGCGGATCCTCGCCGCCAAGCGAGTCATGCTCGGCGCGCTCGCATTGCGCGCCACCCTGGAACTCGGCCCGCTCAGGTTCCGCACCCTCGCCAGCATGGTGATCCCGGCGCTGGACGCCGATGCGGTCGCCCGGCAGCTGTCGGCCTGGGAGGACGCCGGCTTCGTGGTCGGTGCGTCCAGCCTGCAGGACGGCCTCCCGGAACCGGTCTACGCCATCACCGAGCAGGGACAGGCCGAATGGGAACGACTGCGGGAGCCCACATGACCACCGACGCCACCGACCCGCACGTCTGCTTCGGCTGCAGCACGCAGATCGCCGACGACGAACCCCACATCCACGCCCCCATGGACGAGCTGAGCGCCATGCACGGGTTCGGGTTGCAGCCACTTGGCATGGACGACCTGCTCACGTTCCCGTTCTGCAGCGGCTGCATCGAGGCGTCCCGGCGTGGCTTCACGGTCGAGCGGCACAGGACGCAACCATGACTCGCCCCGCCGCCACCGAGACCCTGCTCGGCTACGACGAAATCTGCGATGTCCTCGCCGCCGTCCCGGTCATCCTGCGGGAGACCCGCCGCCGCAACGGCCTATCCATGCGCGATGCTGGCGACCGGATCGGCGTGGCCGCCTCGACGGTCATGCGCTGGGAGCGCCAGCATGCCGAGCCATCCACCTCCGACATCATCGCCATCCTGCGCTGGGCGGCCACATGACCCCCGACGACATGCGCGTCGAACTCGAAGACACCGCCGTCGACCTCGAATGGCTGTTCCGTGATGAACTCTGGGCGCAGCGCGCCGCCGCCGGGCTCGACCAGGACGATGCGTCCAACCCGCAGGCCCGCCTCGCCCTGGCCACCCTCGGCATGCTCGCCGCCGCCCTCGCCCTGATCGCCCTCGCCACCTGGCGGACCGCCGCAGCAGTCCTGCCCCTGTTCGGGAGCTGTTCATGACCCCGACCGAGCTGCTCGCCGACTTCCAGTTCCACATGCTGGTCTGGGACTACAGCATCCTCGGTCCTGGCACTACCGACGAACTCGCCTATGTCTGCGAGCATCCCGGCAAGCCGCTGCCGTCCGGGCGACCTTGGTGGGACCGTACCGCTGCCGACCTCGCTGGCGAGCTGGTCAGCTACGGCGACGGCTTGTATGAGCGGGCGCCCGACCACTGGGCGCTACCCGGAGTCACCGAGCTGCGCCTGCGCGGCTACCTCCAGGAGGCCCGCTGATGGCCGACCCGACCATGCTAGAGCAGCTCCTCGCCGCCATCGCCGACGCCAAGGCCGTCATCCGGGCCGCCCACGAGGCCGCCAAGGACTTGAAGCAGGCCACCCGGGAAGCCCGCGAGGTCGGCCGGGACCTGCAACGGGACGAGTTCGAGCCGTACCTGCGTGCTGAGGTCGCCCGCCAGGTCAACGCGCTCGGCGAGCAGACCGAACGGGCGATGGCCGCGGCGGTCGCGCGGGTGTCGGAGAAGTTCGACCGGCTCGCCAAGCTCTACCTGGAAGGCGAGGGACGGGATGGCGTGAGCTTGCACGACCTCGCCGTGGCCAAGCAGACGATCCGGCTCGACGCGCAGCAGAAAGCCCAGCGGAAGCCAGCCAACGACACCAAGGAGGCGCGGTGAGCGCTGCTGACCCGAGCCTCCTCCCCGACCCGCTGGACCTCGCCGCCAAGCTGTTCGGCCCGGAACCGGACCATCTGCCCGGCGAGTGGGCCTACATCGCCATCGCCACCGATGCCGCCCGCTTCGACCTCGCAGCCACCGCTGGCCGGTCATGGTTCTTCCGCCACACCTGCGACGGTGCAAGGCCCGCTGCCGAGATCGGCATGGCGTGCACCGCGTGCATCCTCCAACGGGTCTCTGAGGGCGCTTCTCGCGGCCTGGACAGCCATCCTGAAGGCGACACCAAGCGGGGCGAGGAACCGTGACGGCCCGCCACGGCGCCCAGACCCGCCACCAAGATGGCGGCCGCCACGCCTGGGCGTGCACCTGCGGGGCCGCCTCCCCGCCCGGCTGGCGCTACCAGACCGCCCGCAAGGCCTCGATCGCCTGGGCGGCACATGTCGCCGCCGCCAAGACGTCCACCCACCGGTCCGAAGCGAGGCGCGATTGACTCATGATCCTTGCCCCTTCTGCGAGTACACCGGGCCCAGCCCAGTCCTCGTCGATTACGGCGACGCGTTCGTCATCGAGCCGCTTCAGCCGGCCACGGTTGGTCACGTCCTCGTGGTGCCGAAGGCCCATACCCCAAGCGCACTCGCATCCCCGAGGACTGCCGGCCGGGTCATGGAGCTCGCGGCCCAGCACGCGAACATGACCGGCATCGGTGCCTGCAACTTCATCACCTCAGTCGGCCCGCAAGCATCGCAGACGGTTTGGCATCTACACCTCCACATCGTGCCGCGCACGGCCGATGACGGCCTGCTGCTGCCATGGTCAACCCCACCTGGCGAGGCGACCCCGTGACGCCACCCCGCCCCACCACCACCATCAGCGCGGACGAACAAGCCATCCGCGACTGGCTCTGTGCCCAGCTCGGCGACCGCGCCACCGCCGACCTGCTGTGGGACTTCGCCACCACCCACCGCGACATCGTCTGCTGGAAACTCGAAGCCGAGCACGCCCACGCCATGCCCCACACTGAGTTCGGCGCCAGTGTCAGCGGCACCCCCGACACCGACCGTGCCACCGCCGCCCGCGCCATCCACCCAAGCCAGGACGCCCGCGACCTCGAACGCTTGCGCAAACGCGCTGAGGCACGCCTGCGCCGCACCGTCCACTGGTACTACGCCGAGATCGGCGAGTACGGCAAAAACCACGGCCTCGCCGTCACCGACGGGGACCGCCGCCGCCCCGCCCACTACGTCGAGGCGGGCTAGCGATGGAGCCGCCTGCGAGTACGCTGCCGAGTACGCTGCCGATGCTGTGGCTGACCAGCGCTAACCTTGCTTGCAACCGTGTGATGCCAACTCGTACGATGCCGCTGACCACGCATGCCCCGGGCCAGTCTGGCGACCGGGGCAGCGGCATCTTTCGGTCCAACTCGGAGGGATAGGCCGATGTGCGATGACCCTCAGGGCAGCGGTGGGTGGCGCTGGGTAACCGGCACCACCGATGCGCCAAAGCCCCAGCTCACCATCGAGGCCAACCCCGAGGTCGGTCGCATGCTCGGCCCTGACGGCAAGCTCGCCAAGATCGTCCGTGCTAAACCTGACTGGCCGATCGGTTTCCGCTGATGGGATGGCGACCCAAGCCAGCCCGGCCAGCCCTCGACCCTCGTTGGGACTGGGTTGAGGTCCACAACATCGGCAGGGTGGAGCCGCACTATGTCCCCGGTCGCTGCAATCACCTCGAACTCGAACCAGTCACGTCCGTCAGCGGCGAGGTGGTAGCGCAGCTCTGCCGGACCTGCGACGCGCAGCTTCCACCACCGAGCATGGTTGGCCGATGGTGACCCGGCCATGCCTAGAGCCAGGCTGCGGGCGGCTCATCGCCGTCCCTACTGGCTCCCGCACCCGCCGCTGCCAGACCCATGAACGAGCCACCGACCGAGCACGCGGCACCACCACTGATCGCGGGTATGGGACGGCCCACCAGCGGCTGCGTGCCCACCTGGTCGCCACCTCCAAGCCGACCGACCCGTGCTGGCGCTGCGGCCAACCGCTCGGCCCAGACCCGACCAAGCTCCACCTCGGCCACACCGACGACCGAACCGGCTACATGGGCCTCGAGCACATCGAGTGCAGCTGCGGGCACCGCCGACCCGACGGGAGGACCCACCCCGCCCGGTAAAGTCCGTTTCGCCGAGATGCCACATGACCCGCACGCACCGATCTGTTTTTCCGTACGCGTCTGGCGTTTCCGCAGGTCAGAGGCTTGCGGGCCGACACCGTCCGTCCGTTTCACGCGGTTCGTGCTGGCCCCATCACTTTTCTTGAGGTAACCGATGGCAGGGATGGGACCGGCACCGAAGCCTGGAGGTCAGCGGCGGCGGCGGAACGCGCCGCTGGCGAACACGGTCAAGCTGCCGGCGGAGGGCCGCGCGGGCCCACCGCCTGCGTGGCCGCTCGGCGGTCGCCAGTCCGCCGCCCTGACCGTGCTGTGGGCCCAGTTGTGGGCGACGCCGCAGGCGGTCGCGTGGGAACAGCTCGGGTGGACCCGGGTCGTTGGTCGCTACGCGCGGTTCCTGCTGAAGGCAGAGCAGCCGCTGGCGTCGGCGGCGTTGCAAGCGGAGGTCCGCCAGCTCGAAGACCGTTTGGGCCTCACCCCCCTGAGCCTCCTCCGTCTTCGCTGGGAGATCATGACGGATGAGGTCGCCGAGCAGCGAGGAGATCGGGGGGCGGCAAGCGAGGATCTGCGGGCGATCCTCCGCGCGGTCGAGTAGCACCGGCTGGAGGAGGCCGCGATGGGGTGGCGTGGCCCACGCGATGACGACCTATTCGGCTACCCGACGCTCGGCTGGCAAGTAGCCACCTGGATCCATGAGCATTGCATCATCCCCGACGGCTACCGGCAGGGTGCTCCGTGGCGCTGCACCCGCGAGCAGCTGCTGTTCCTGCTGCACTACTACCGGGTCCATCCCGATGCGGAGCCGTGGCCGTCGCCGCGGAACCTGGTCTACTACGGCGGGCAGCTCCGCCGGGTGCAGAAGTGGGGCAAGGACCCGTTCGGCGCGGCGATCACGCTGGCGGAGGCGCTGGGCCCGGCCCGCTTCGCTGGCTGGGACGTCGCCAGCGAGCCGGTCGGGGCGCCCTACCCGACGCCGTACATCCCGATCCTTGGGGTGAGTGAAGACCAGACCGACAACACCTACCGGCCGCTGTACACGATGTGCACCCATGAGCGGAGCCCGCTGGCCTCAGAGGTGGACATCGACCCGGGGAAGACCCGGATCGAGCTGCCCCGGGTCGGCGGGACGATCGAGCCGGTGACCTCCAGTCCGCAATCGCGACTGGGGCAGCGGATGACGTTCGCGCCGATGACCGAGCCGCACCTGTGGCTGGCGCGCAACGGCGGCCGGAAGCTCGCCGCCAACGTGAAACGCAACATCGCGGGGATGGACGGCCGCTGGCTGGAGCTGACCAACGCATGGGACCCGAGCGAGGGCAGCGAGGCGGAAGCGACTGCGGAGGGTCGCGAGCCGGGCGTGTACGTCGACACGGTGGCGCTGCGCCGGGTCGCCGACCTCGCCGATGACTTGAGCTTGCGGACCGAGCTGCTGCGCCAGTACGGCACGCATGCGCTGGAGCGGGGCGGCTGGGTCAACCTCGACCGGATCATCGCGGAGATCCGCGCGCCGCGGACGCTGGAGCCGGACGCGCGCCGCTACTTCCTCAACGAGATCGTCGTCGGCCTCCACGACGCGGTGAACGCGACCGTGTGGGACGCGCGGGCCCGCACCAATGACCTCCGGCCGCATCAGATGGTCGGCCTCGGTTTCGACGGGAGCCGTTCAAGGGACTGGACCGGCCTGATTGCCAGTCGTGTCACCGACGGCCGCTGGTTCCGGCTCGGCTCGTGGGACCCGGCCGACTACCCGGACCATCGGGTGCCCCGCCCGGAGGTCGACCGGGTCCTTGCGGCGGCGTTCGACGCCTATGACGTCCGCTACCTGTTCCTGGACCCCTACCGCTGGCAGGAGTACGGGGACGTCTGGGCAGCCCGCTGGCCGGGGCGGGTCGTCGAGTTCCCGACCAACGCCGAGCAACGTATGGACGACGCGATCACCCGGACGCTGGAGCACTTCCAGGGCGATTTCACCCACGACGGGGACCCGCTGCTCCGCGCGCATGCACTGGCGGCGGCGCTGGCGAATGGGAGCCGACGGCGGCCCCGCCCAGACGAGGACCCGTCGCTGCAGCGGTACTACCTGAAGGTCGTCAAGAAGCACGACAACGACTTCATCGACCTGTTCGTGGCGGGGATCCTCGCGGAGATGGCCCGCGGGCAGGCGATCGAGGACGGCGCGCTGGAGCGGACGCCAGCCCCGGCGACCGCGAAGGCGACGGTGGCGGTGACGCTCGACCGGGACCCGTGGCGTCCGACCGGCCGGCTCAAGCTCTGAGAGGCAGCGCCGAGCCCCCGAAAGGCATCTGCCCGCTGGTGGTCTGCCACACCACCACACCCCCGCGCTGGCAGCGGGCACGGGCGGATTCGAGGGCTCGGCTGCGCCGCAGCATAGCGAAGGACTGGGACATGGAGATCCGCATCAAGCTTCCGAGACTCACGCCAGGCCTGCTGTCGAACCTGCTCGGCGTCGCCGGGCTGCTCGGCGGCGTCGTCGCCATCGGCGGGCTGACGAATCCATGGTGGGCGCTGCTGGCCGGCAGCCTGATCGCGGTCGGGCTGTCGTACGCCGCGTCGACCCACGCAGAGGCGGAGGGCGCCAGGCCGGCGCGGCAACCGGCGCCAGTGTCGGCGAGTACTGAACAGCAGCGGCGGCAGCGCGCGGCATAAGGTCACGGACCTGGAAGCGACTGCGCTCGGCCTCGTGATGAAAGCCGAGCGCAGCGGCACTCCACACGTATGTGAAGCGTGAGGGGTTTCTCCCGGCCGAGCCCTCGGGGCCGGGCTAGGTGAAGAGGCGCGTCCACCTCCGACCTGCTCGTGGAGGCTATCACTTTGAGGTCATGGCTCTGGCCGGCAGCGCAGCGCGCGACCGAGGCGACCCCCGACCAGCTCATCGCCACTGGCGCGCTGCTCGGCACCGGCATCACCGACCCCGTCGACCGGGACCGCTACTGGAAACCCGCCGGCAGCGCCGGCCGCGAGGTCCCCTACTGGACCCAAGAAAAGGCCCGCGCCTACTCGGTGGCCGCTTACCGGTCCAACCCGATGGCCAGAGCGATCATCGACACCTACACCTCGTTTGCCGTCGGGGACTCCGGCGTCTCCTTCCAGGCCACCAACACCGACGTCAGTGAGGTCGTCGA
>WNGR01013423.1_pt1 | contig 10535 bp, 10 predicted proteins | sample 5407581 | NCBI WGS metagenome assembly WNGR01 (sample SAMN13153383, study PRJNA577476) | soil metagenome | isolation source: 80 cm soil or saprolite under Garry oak tree replicate 2 | place: USA:California | collected 2016-06-15 | reverse complement strand
TGGCGCACGGCCGTGTATCGCACCGCCGAGGCGATGACGGTGTTCGCAGTGATGACGGCGGGGCTGTTCCCGCTGATTCACATCGGGCGGCAATGGTATTTCTACTGGCTCATCCCCTACCCGAACGAGCGCGGCTTGTGGCCCAACTTCAAGTCGCCGCTCATCTGGGACGAGTTCGCGATCGGGACCTACTTCACCGTCTCGACGGTGTTCCTGATCATGGGACTGATCCCCGACATCGCAGCGGTGCGCGACGTGGCGACGGGGTGGCGCAAGAAGTTGTACGCCATCACCTCGCTCGGCTGGCGCGGCACCAACGAGCAGTGGCGCCACTACACGCGCGGCTATCTCTATCTCGCGGCGCTCGCGACCCCGCTGGTCTTGTCGGTGCACAGCGTAGTGTCGTGGGACTTCGCGATGGCGATCGTACCGGGCTGGCACGCGACGCTGTTCGCTCCCTATTTCGTGGCGGGCGCGATCTATTCGGGCGTCGCCATGGTGATCACGCTGCTCGTGCCGATCCGCAAGCTGTTTCATCTCGAGGAGCTGATCACCGTTCACCACTTCGAGAACCTGGCGAAGCTCTGCCTCCTCACCGGCCTGATCGTCAGCTACTCGTACTGCGTCGAGAACTTCACGGCGTGGTTCGGCGGTCACCATGCAGAGCGCGCGGCGTTCTGGTACCGGGCGTTCGGGCCGTTCTGGTGGGCGAGCTGGACCATGAACATCTGCAACGGGATCCTCCCCTGGCTGCTGTGGTTCAAGAAGATCCGTACGAACATCCTGGGGTTGTTCGTGATCTCGATCTTCGTGAACATCGGCATGTGGTTCGAGCGCTACGTGATCATCGTCGTGTCGCTCGCGGGGGAGCCGTTCGAGCGGTTTGCGAACGCCACGTACAACCCGACGTGGGCCGATTGGGGAATCATGGCGGGCAGCTTCGGCTGGTTCTTCATGTGGTTCCTCTTGTTCGTGAAAAACTTCCCGGCGGTGTCGATCTCCGAGGTGAAGGAAGTGCTCCCGGCACCGAGCCGCGGTAAGGCGGTGCACGCGTGAAGCTCACGAACCCGCTCACCTCGATCTTCCACCCGCCCCCGACCCCGGGCGTCCTGGGCGTGTTCGGGCACCTGGACGCGACCGTCGATGCGATCGGCAAGCTGCGCCAGGGCGGCCACACCGACTTCACGGTGTATTCGCCGATTCCACGGCACGAGATCGAGGACGCGCTCGACCAGCCCGTGAGCCCGGTCCGCATGTTCACCCTGATCGGCGGCATCGCCGGTTGTGCCATCGGGACCTGGATCACCCTGTACATGTCGTACGACTGGCCGATCGTCCTGGGCGGCAAACCCGTCGGCTCGATCCCGCCGTACGTCGTGATCATGTTCGAGATGACGATCCTGTTTGGCGCGCTCGCGACCATCCTGGGCATCCTGTTCAACGCCCTCTTCGCGGCGCGCCGCCTCGGGACGGTCGCCTACGACCCCCGCTTCACGAACGACAAGTTTGGCATCTTCGTACCGTGCGAGCCGGCGCGGGCGGGACAGGTGGAAGCCCTGCTGCGCGGCACCGGTGCCGAGGAGGTGCGCCGTGCGTAGGTGCGCGCTCCCCCTGGTGGCGCTCGGTATCCTCACGGCGTGCAACCCGGACGACGTGGTGCATCGCGTCGGCTGGTTCGCCACGATGCGGCACCAACGCAGCATCAAGCCCTACGCCAGGCCGATCCCACCCGTCGCGGGCACGGTGCCGGTGACGGGGGTCGAGCCATCGGTGAATCTCCAGATTGCCGACCGCCTGGCGAATCTGCGCACCCGCACGTCCGAGTCGATCAACCGGGGCCGCTTCCTGTACGAGACCTATTGTCTGGTCTGCCACGGCGTCGCCGGGAGAGGCGACGGCCCGATCTCGGCCACGAACCGGCAGACTCCGCCCGGGCCGTTCTTCGGCGTGCGCTCCCTGGTGGACGATGCGATCACCAAGCGGACCGACGGCTACATCTACGCGGTGATCGTGAGCGGGCAGGTGATGGGGCGCGGCCTGATGCCGGTGTACGGCGACAAGGTGCGGGGCAACGATCGCTGGGACGTCGTCAACTACGTCCGCACGCTGCAGGCGCAGGCCCGGAGCAGCGGCGGACGCGGGGAGCGATGAGCGCCGTTGCCGCGGGTGCCCGGGGGCAGCTGCGCGAGAAGGCGCGGCAGTTCCCCGTGGGCGCGTTTGTCGCCACCGGACTCCTCGCGACGGCGATCGGTGCCGCTGTATTCCTGTGGGCGCTCACCACGGGCCAGGCGCCCCGGGCGTGGCAGGCCTACCACGTCAACTTCATGTTCTGGATCGGGCTGGCGCAGGGCCTCGTGGTGTTCGCGGCTACACAGAAGCTCGCCAAAGGGCACTGGTCCGGGCTCCTCATCCGCTTCGCGGAGTCCGCGGCCGGGTTTCTCGTAGTCGCCGTGGTGCTGTACGGCGGTCTCGTGGTGGGGCGGACCTACATCTTCTCATGGCTGCGCGAGCCGCGGCCCGACATCGGCGCGTGGCTCGTGAGCGGGTTCTTCTTTCCGCGCAACGGCCTGATTCTCGCCGTCCTGGCGTGGCTGTCGTGGCGCTTCGTGCGGCACGACGTAGCGCCCGATGTGCGGGAGCTGGCCGACGGACGACCGGTGGATCGGCTCGAGGGCCGGGATCAGATCGCCCGCGAGGCGGCGATTCTCGTCGTCGGGTATGCCTTCGGCTACAGCCTGCTGGCGTTCGATTTGATGATGTCGCTCGCCCACAAATGGGTGAGTAACCTGTTCGGCGCCTTCTACTTTATGGGCAGTTTCCTCGCCGCGCTGATGGCGCTCGCAGTCCTTGCTATCGCGCTGCGCCGTCGGATGGGCTTGGCGCAGCTGATCTCGGCGAAGCAGCTGCACGACCTCGGCAAGTTGTGTTTCGGCTTCACGGTGTTCTGGGCCTATCTCATGTGGGCCCAGTTCCTGGTGATCTGGTACGGTAACCTGCCGGAGGAGACGTATTTCATCTTCTATCGGCTGATTGGGCCCTGGCGCCCTGTCGGCGTTGCCGTGTTCCTGTTGGTGTTCGTGGTCCCGTTCATCGGCCTGCTCGGGGTGAGGCCCAAGCGGTACCCACCGACGTTCCTAGCGTTCGCCCTGGTGAGCCTCGCTGGAATCTGGCTGGAGCGGTACCTGGAAATCGTTCCATCCATCAACGGCGGCGCCGCCCCCGCGCTCGGCGTTCCCGAGATCGGCGTGACCCTCCTCTTCGGGGGCCTCTTCCTCTTATCGATAGCGTGGTTTGCCCGGCGGTACCCGATGATCTCGCCCCGCCTCGCCGCCGACACCTTGGAGCGCGAGGCGCACTAGGTCTGGTTGGAGGCTTATCCGCGCGAGGCTCCTCCGGCGCTTCTAAGGGTAGCAATGATGCGCGATACAGAAACCGGCGCGCTCACTCACCCGGACCCGGAGGATCACATGCGATCGGTTGTGTTCGTAATGGCGGTAGGGCTCGTGCTCGCCGCCTGCGGCAGCTCGACGTCGTCGAACGGCGGCGGGGGATGCACACCGACAGCGACCAAGGTCTGCACGGCCGGGGGCACTCAGTTCAGCCCGGTGAGCCTCACGGTGGCGGCTGGCACGACGGTGACGTGGGAGAACGGGGACGGTGTCGCACACACTGTCACCAGCGCGACCGGTTCGTCAGACACCTACGACCTTTCCCTCGCTACGGGAACGGTGTCCCACCAGTTCATGACCGCCGGCACCTACAACTACTACTGCAAGTTTCACGGGATCAACGGCACCCCTCCCACCGGCATGCACGGGACGATCACGGTCCAATAGCGAGTCTTGCAAACGGAGCGCCTGGGTCTGCTACGGCCGGAGCGGCGCGAGCCGGCGCTGCAGGGCGGCGAGCGAATCCGCGGACAGGGGACCCCGCACCTCGACCACGAATGCCGCGGCGGGCCGATCCGCGAATGCCCCAGGCGCCGGCGCCGCCTTGGGCTGGGCTCTCCGCTGTGCCGCGATTGAGTCCGCCGGAGCCCGGCCCAACAGCGCTCGCTCGGGGAGACTCACGCTATCCCGTCGGGCCGCCCCCCTGACGACGAGGGCGTCGAGTCCGACCACGCTGGGTCGCCCGGTGATCACGTCGATGGCCGTGCTGGAATCGAGCGGCTGCTGCACGACCACCACCGCCGCATAGCCGATCATGCGTGCCCGGTAGATGCCTCGGACCGGAAGGTCGGGCAAGGCGTACGGATCCGTGCCCAGGAGCGCGCGAGCGCTGTCGAGCGTGAGCGGAGGCCCGGTCACTGCGTATGGCCCGACAATGCGAGTGACAGTTGGCGCGGGAGTGGGGGGAGGACCAGCAGACGGCTGCACCTCACGCGCGGCGCGCTCGGACGCCACCTCTTCCGCGGGTTGGTCTTTCACGGCCGATTTGCGTTCCGTCGCGACGGTGGTCGGCGCTGCGGCCGCGGACCGGAGACGCTGCATCTGTCGGGGGGCCGCCGGCGAGGGGGTAGGCTCCGTTGCCGGAGGCGCAGTGAGCGCCTTGGCTGTCGCGACGTCGCCGCTGTTCTGAAGTGCCGCCCGCTGCCTCGGCAGAACGCCCGAGCCGAGGTACAGACCGGCGCCGAGTGCGAGCACCACCGTCGCTGCCCATGCGAGTGGCAACCGCACGCGCCACCACAGCCGCACAGGGGGCTCGCGGTCGCGGGGTCGGAACGGCGGGATGGCGCGATCCGGGGGCGCGGCGAGTCCGAGCAGCTCATCCGCCCGCGCGATGAGCGCCCGCTCCTCGTCCAGGCGGACGCGGCACTCGCGGCACTGCGCCACGTGCGCTTCCAGGTCGCGCGCCTCGCCCGCCGGGAGCTCGCCGTCGAGATAGCCGTGCAGCGTGCCGTCATCCACGTGCGACATGTTCACCCGTCTTTCTCGCTTCGAATGCCTCCACCAGGCGGCGGCGGGCTCGGGCGAGGGTCGTGCCGATGGCGCCGCGCGCCAGTCCGGTCTGCGCCGCGATCTCGTCGTACGACAATCCCGAATCCCACAGCAGCAGCACTTCGCGATCGCGCGGCGTGAGCTGCTCCAGCGCGGCGCGCACCTGCGAGCGTTCGTTGTCGGTGTGCAGGGCCTCGTCCGACGGGGCAGCGCTCGGCGGCGGCTCGCTCTTGAGGAGCGTCAAATGGCGTCGCTCTCGCGCCGCGCGGCGGGCCTCGTCCCGCGCCATGTTGGCGGCCACCACGAATAACCACCCCCGCGTGTTCTCCGGTTTGTGCATGAGCGCCCGGGCGAACGCCTCCTGCGCCAGGTCCTCCGCCCGCTCGGCGCTCCAGACCTTGCGGTACAGGAAGCGCACGAGCGCGCGGTAGGTAGTGCGGTAGACCTCCGCCAGATCTTCGGGCATACGTCAATTGCGGATTGCGGATTTCGGATTGCGGATTGAGAGGCCGCCCTCGCGTCGACAGGTAGCCATTCGAATCCGCAATCCGCAATCCGCAATCCGAAATCGGCTCATCCCCGAAACTCCCTCACCAGTTTCGCCAGCTCGCCGGGCGCCCACGCGGTCTTGCCCCCCGCCCCAATCTTGATGCTCACACGCCGTCCGGCTACCAGCACGGCGGGCTCGAGCGTCGCGGGCTTCATCAGCTCGGGGATCGCGCGCAACAGAGCGAAGTACGCGTCGCTGAATGCCGCGACGTCGACCACCCGCAACGAATCGCCGTGCGCGATGTCGGTCCAGGTGCTGTCGCGCCACGCAAACATGCGGCCGCCCACCCGTTGAGTTTGCCACGCCCCGCCGTCGCCCCGCGCAGTGCCGCCCTCCTGCCCTCTGGTCACGACCACCGCGTCGAGCTGGAGCGAGCCGGCGAGCGCTTTCTCGGCGCGGGAGCGCTGAACGGCGTCGGCACCCGCCTGATCCCGCGGCGCCGGGGCGGCGGGCGGGGCGCGATCGAACATCGGCCGCACTACCATCTGGTTGGGCTCCTGCACCAGGTACGACGTGTACTCGGTGAGGATGCCGTAGCGTAGCGCCAGTCGCTTCAGCTCGCTCACGAGTTCGGCGTTCGGTCCGTGGAGCCGGAGCTCCCGCGACAGGGCACCCGCTTTGCGTGCGACCCAGAGCTGCGGGATGTAATCGTTGCCGGATGCCTCGCCGCCGAAGCGCGCCGTGGTCGCGAACCGCTCCTCGCGACCGTTCCTTCTTCCCGTGATCGTCACGGACCGCTCCCCGCTCGCGTCTCCTCTGTATCGCCCGAACAGCACTAGCTCGTCGCCCGCGAACAGATCCGGCAGGCGCTCCGGCTGCAGATCATAGAATTCGACGCCGTCACCCCGCACCGCGAGGTCGGTGAGCACCGGGCTCGAGATCTTCGCTGCGAGCGCACTCACCGTCTGCTCGATATCGCCTCCCGGCCGGATGTATTCCGTGATCCCCCGGGCGCGGTCGGTGAGCCGGTCCAAGAGGTATGTGTTCACATCGTACCCGATTCCGAAGGCGAAGACCCGAAACGGACCGCGGCTCCGCTCGGCCTGATCGGCCAGGCGCTCGGGATCGGTCTCGCCCACCGTAGGCAGTCCGTCGGTCAGGAAGACGACGACGCCCAAAGCGCCTTCGCGCGGCTGCTCGGCCAGGCCCTCGGTGAGGGCGCCGGCGATGTTGGTGCCCCCGCCGGTGTCGAGCCGCCGGATCCAATCCTGTGCCGCGCGGACGTTGTCGCCCGACGCGTCGGTCCAGCCGGCGGTGTAGCGGCGCACGCCGCTCCCGAACGTGACGACGCGGAACCGGTCGCTCGAGCGCAGGCCGCCGAGCAGCTGCACCAGCGCCGCCTTCGCCTGGTCGAGCTTGTCGCCCGACATCGATCCGGACACGTCGAGTACGGCGACGACATCGCGCCGCAACGGCTCTCCCACCTCCGCGGCGCGTCCCGGTGCAAGCAGCAACATGAAGGAGCCGTCCTCCCCGGCCGATTGCTGGGTGAGAAGCGACATGCCGACGAGCCCTCGCGCGAGCGGCAGGAGCAGCTCGAGGTCGCCTGCGGCGGTCGTATCGGCCAGGGCGAGCTCCAGGTGATCGCCGCTGCGACTCACCGTCAGCCGATGCGTGGGCGAGTACGGATCGCCTACGCGGGCAGCGCTGTCCACCTGGAGGCGGAAGCTGCGCGAGGCGGCCGCCGTGCCGGCCGCGTAGCGGAATCGCAACGCGTCGCCGATCCGATCGAGCACCTGCGTGTAGCGCAGCGTGATCTTGCGCGTCTCGCCCGGGGTGATGGGAAAGACGCGAGCCCGGAGCAGCCCGTGGCCGGCCAGCTCGATCAAGGCCGGGTCGCGCTTGCGCCGCACGATCTCCTCGTAGATCGACCGCGCCTGCGCGGCGTCCATCGGCTCCCCCTTGAGCTCGCGATCTCCTTGCCACAGCGAGAAGTCGCTGAACACCGTCTCGCCGGGCAGCGGATAGAGGTAACTCCCCTCGTCCATCAAGGGCCCCGAGTTCCGGAACCATTCTTCCACGGTGACGCGCGCGATGCGTCCGGTCACCGCGACCTGCACTGCGCTGCGGATTTTTTCGATCGCGCCGCGCGGCAGCGGCCGTACCGGCTCGATCCAGCCTTGGGCGAATACGGAAAGGGCGATCGGGCACAGCACTGCGACGAGCCCGGGCAGGCGTTTCAGGGACAACATGGATTGGTTCCTGTTGAGGGACGCCATGAGAGACGATTGCCGGGAAACGGGTTGCACAGCTGACCGGACGAGGGGATGAGGGGCGCGTGGTACCGTGCGGCGCGCCAAGGGGTTGCGGTGGGTGCCACGGCGCACGCATTTTGGGGGCGCGCCGCGTCGTTGTCGGCCGTAAGATTGCAGCGCCCTAGGGATGGGGACTCGTGCCGCGCTACACTTACCGCCGTCTCACCAAGCTGCCTACCACGGCGGAGGACTTACGCCGCCACACCCTTCTCAATCTGCCGGGGATGCTCGCCGGGCTCAGCTTCGAGCACATGGTGATGCACCCGGGCGCCGTGGTGCCGATCACGATGGAGGAGGGGGCCGGGATTCTGATCTTCACACTCGCGGGGCGAGGTGTGATGCTGCTCGACGGGGACCGCATCGAAGTGGCGGCGAACGACCTGGTGCACATTCCCGCGGGCGTGCCGTTCGGGTTGCAGACCCTCGGCGGCACGGACTGGACCTACGTAGTGCTGCAGGCGCCGGTAGAATAGCCGAAAACCTTTCGCCTATCTGACCGCGCATTGATTCGGTCCGAATTCCAAGATCTCCGCCTCCGCCTCTAGAACCTCCACCAATCCCAGATTCGCCAGCTTGATCGTCCGGTAGGTCTCGGGCGGTGGGAGCGTGTTGTCGGCGACCCATCGCAGGAACGCGGCTTCCTCGCCGATCGCCAGGCCCGCGTTCGCGTTCCGCACACGGGCCAGACTGTGCCACTGGAGCCGCGCCCAGGCATCCCGCTGTCCGCCCAGGTCCGGTCGGCCCACCGACCGGACGAAGAGGAAGTCCCCGGTAAGGGCGAGTGAGTCGTCCACCACGAGCGCGATACTGCCGAGCGTGTGTCCGGGCACGTGCTCCACGCGCACCGTGGCGCGGCCGACCACGATGGTGTCACCGTGCGTGACCGGTTGGCAGGTGAAGCGGCCCTCACTCCCGTCGTACGGCGAGCGCGCGTCGTCGGGATGGAGGAAGTAGGGGACCTGCCACCGCGCGGCGGCGGCGCGCGCACCGCTCAAGTAGTCCGCGTGCATGTGCGTATCGACCACGCCGGCGGGTGTGGCGTCGAGCTCCCGCAGCAGCTCGTCGTACCGCTCGAGGTGACGCCCCGGGTCGACGACGATGGCGTCCCCGTCGCTCACCAACACGTACGACAGGGCGCCCTTGCCCACGCGGTCGAGCTGCACGACCCGTTGCACCGTCGGCGTGGGAGTGAGGAACCGCGGCAGATAGACCGTCTCCCATGCGGCCATCCCGCCGGTGACGGAGTACGCATCGAAGCCCTGCGCGCGCAAGAACAGCGTCGCCTGCCTGCTCGAGTTCCCGTGTCCGCACATCACGGCGACCGGCCGGCGAGGATCGAGCGCCAGCGAGTCGAGCTGTGGGAGCGCGTACATCTGCGAGGCGGGGAAGGCACGGAAGTCGAGCGTCGGCCCCAAGCTCACGGCACCTTGCGCGACGCGCTCGCTGGCGCGGATGTCGAGCAGCTGCAGCGGCTCACCACGGTCGAGGCGCTGCGCGAGCTCGTGCGGAGAGATCTGAGGGAGCGCCGGGCTGGGCATGGGGAGTTATTGTGAACGCGTTCACAAGCGACACTAGAGACATCGTACCGGAGGACATCAGCAATGCGGTTGACCGCGCTCACTACGCTCCTCGCCCTTGTCGCCGGCGCCTGCGGCGGCGGGAGCAAGCCCAACGCGTCCCAAGCAGCAGCGGCCGTTCCGGGGACGGCGAACGCCGCCGCCGCACCGGCGGCGCCCGCGACCGAGGCGGTCGTGGTCGAGGTAAAGATGACAGGAAACGGCACCACCAAGGCCGCGTTCGAGCCGGCCGCGGTGACGATCAAGACCGGCTCGACGGTGCGGTTCATCAACGTGTCGGGTGGCCCGCACAACGTCGCGTTCTACGGCGATTCAATTCCCAAGGGTGGCGCGGACGCGCTGAAGAAGGGCATGCCGAACCCGATGGGGGACCTGACCGGTCCGTTCCTGACGCAGCCGAACGAGAAATACGACGTGTCGTTTGCGGGAGCCCCGGCCGGTGTCTACAAGGGCTACTGCATGCCGCACGTCGCGCTCGGCATGCACATCACGGTCACGGTGCAATAGCCAGCGGTCCGCCCAGTGGGACGTCACGGCCCCGGGACGAGCTCACCGGGGCCGTTTGACTTTCGCCTGCGCGCTGGCCGAGGCCCGTTCTGACGCGTAGTATTGCGGGACGGGGGTGCGGCCCCCGCCGAGGAGCGCTTGAGCCGCGCTTGCGGTCGGGCGCTTAGAAGGAGCGCTATGGTGCGCATCTGGCAGTCCCCGTTCGTGCGGCTGGCGGCCTATTATGTCGTCCTGAGCCTCGCCGTCGGGTTGCTCGTCCGGGCCTTCCCGCAAATCGTCGATCTGTTCGACGCATTCCAGAGGCTCTCACCGATTCACGGCACCAGCCGGAAGGACGCGCTGGACCAGGCCGCCAACACGCCGGGAGTCGCGAGTCTCGGCTCGGCGAACCTCGCCCTCATCACGTTCTTCTCGATGCTCGGGGCGTTGGCGCTGGTCCTGCCGGTCGCCTGGGTCTACATGATCACGAAGCAGCATCGCGGCTACGACCAGTCGGTGGTGCAGACCGTGATCGTCCTGCCGATGACGGTCGCCGGCACGTTGATCCTGGTGCAGAACAGCGTCGCCCTGGCGTTCGCGCTCGGCGGCATCGTGGCCGCGATCCGCTTCCGCAACACGCTGAAGGACACTAAGGACGTCGTCTACATCTACCTCGCGCTGGGCGTCGGGCTCGCGGCCGGTGTGTTCGCCCCCGTGGTATCGGCCGTGA
>WNGR01008955.1_pt1 | contig 10535 bp, 15 predicted proteins | sample 5407581 | NCBI WGS metagenome assembly WNGR01 (sample SAMN13153383, study PRJNA577476) | soil metagenome | isolation source: 80 cm soil or saprolite under Garry oak tree replicate 2 | place: USA:California | collected 2016-06-15 | reverse complement strand
CGGAGCTTTGTCTAAAATAGAATAGGTAAAAGGATGCCCATTCTGACGACTGAACTCACGTTTGCCCAGAAACTAGCCTCGTCTATGGGCTCTCCGTCGATGATGTCTTCCGGCGAGGTGACGTCGAATGGGTCAGGTCGAGACTCTAATGGAGCATCCAAAGTTATGGGAAGAGCGATTTTACCTCGCTCCGAAGCGGATAATCCACGGAAAGCAAGACTAAGAAGGCCGGTGCCTGCGAGGGTGACGGCGACTGGAAGCTGGAAGTTCGATGGCATGCTGGCGGCCAGAAGGAGGCCTTTCTGTGCAGACCCGCGTGAATCTCTACTGGTACTGGTAGTCACAACAAGACGCGTTAATGGTTGACGTCGACGCGTCCGAGCAAATCAAACCATACTCGGATCGGGTCACAGCTCCGAGATGCTGTTCTCTCACACACATCACCATCACGGGCCCAAAAATGATGGGATGTAATTGATTCATATCGTCAACAAAAAAACACAGTGCTCTCATTTCAAGCTTAAGACTGGCATCGATACATTTCCTCCATAAAAACAGCAATAGCCACCAATGCTGATGCGCTGATGCATCATGATGCGGCGAATCGCCGTCACGGTTTCACCCGCATACATTGATACTTTTAGCACCTTCACACCCCAACATCTCGGTCTCAGTCGTTCCTGACAACAAACGGTCACCGGAAAGAGCTCTCTACGCATTCATATTGGTCACAGAGCGCCAGTAACCAATTGAGCACCGCCTCTGTTTCCAGCGGTGTTTCCAGCGGCAGTACATTCCATTCGCGCTAACTCGGATCGTGTCAAATCTGTTGTTTCTCCAGCGGCCCCCGAGACATATAAGAATTCATGGACCCATTCCCCGTTACTGGCAACTTTTCACTTCTCTCATTCCTCTCTTTGACTTGTGTTGATGACCGTAATTCTGAGCCCTTATTGGTCCGATGGTGTGCAAAAGCTAAAAGTAGAGCCCCAAAGTACGTCATGGCCTCCTGGCGTGACTCGAGTTCATATTGACTGTCCTGTTGCCGTAGCGTCCCCGCCTCCACCGCGTGGTCACTTGCCTCCCGCATTCAACGACTCGGTGCACGCCGCACGTTGTCTCGCTCAACTTCGTTCGAAAGACAAACCTATTGAAAAGTATATTTATCTTGCGCAACTCAAACACGCAAATGAGGAGTTATTCTATCGATTGTGTTTGGCTAACTTGTCTGTACGTAGCATCCGATATTTTTCGTCTCCGAATAGTCGGTATTGAACTGGAGATAGGAATTTACTCCTACCATATACACGCCCACCGTTGGAGATGCGTGCCTCCAGCATTCACACATTTTTCGTCACCCTGAAGGGCTGGTACGCCGCGTGGTGTGTCATGCGCGTGTATCGACAATTTATTTCAGTATATTTCCATCAAAGACAAAGGTAAAATTGGAGACATTCTAAGGAGTTGGCCACACCAGGATGACGCAAGGATCTCTGTAATCATGGATGGTGTGACTTGTTTCCTTCTTTCGTTGTCTAAAGACTAATAGTGGGTGTCAGGCTCACGCATCCTTGGCCTGGGAGATCTTGGGGTCAATGGGATGCCTATCTCCATTGGTAAACTGTCCCTTTATATTGCTGGAGCAGGGTATGTACTTGCACGTGTTTTAAACATACCCGAAAAGCACCAACATGAGCAATTTAGGATTCGTCCCTCATCTGCAATCCCGATCTGTCTCGATCTTGGAACCAACAATCAAAAGTTCTTGGACGATCCGTTGTATCTTGGACTTCGGCAAAGGCGGATCTCAGATGAAGACATGACCGAGTTTATGGAGGAGTTCATGCTCGAAATGTCCCGCGCATTCCCCAGACTCCTAGTACAATTCGAGGTTCAAAAACCCAACTTTTCATAGCTGTGTCTTGCTGATGCACTTCACTTAGGACTTCTCCACCGAGCACGCCTTTCACTACCTAGACTCCTTCCGGAACCGTTACCCAGTCTTTAACGATGATGTGCAAGGCACCGGCGCTGTAGTCCTGTCCGGTTTTTTGAACGCCGCAAAGCTTTCCTCGGCTGCTTCCGGTCAACCTCTGACATCCCATCGAGTCCTCTTCCTAGGTGCGGGATCCGCCGGGGTGGGTGTAGCTATGCAACTTCTTAGTTTCTTCAAGCTGCAAGGCCTCTCTCAAGAGGAGGCGAAAAGCCATATATACTTGGTTGACTCGCAAGGCCTCATTTTTGATTCCCGAGGACCTATGGCAGAGCACAAGAAGTGTAAGGGCACCTCGGCTTTCTGGACACCTTGTCTTACAACCCCTTGTGACGTAGACTTCTCTCGGAGTGACTACAGTGGTCCGCCTTTAACAAATTTGACCGACATCATTGAGTACGTCAAACCGACGGCATTACTCGGTCTTTCCACCATAAAGGTCGTTATCCCCGATTGTCTTATCTGGATTTGCTCCTGACACTCCTGACATGTTTTTAGGGCGCTTTTAACCAGGAAGTCATCGAAGCGATGGCTGTTATCAATACGCGCCCCATAATATTTCCCCTCTCCAATCCTGTCCGCCTCTCTGAGTGCGAGTTCCACGAAGCCCTCAGGTTCACGCAAGGCAGTGTCCTTTTCGCTTCGGGCTCACCGTTCCCCGATACCGTGTGGGATGGCAAGGTCCACTACCCTGGCCAAGGCAATAACATGTATATATTCCCAGGTCGGTGTCCATTTGGCTCATGCCGTACGCTTCTTCCTGATAACTTTATTTGATATAGGCCTGGGCTTGGGGTCAATCCTATCCCGTGCGAGCGTTGTCACGGATGCCATGGTTGAGGCTTCTTCCTTAGGCCTCGCTGATTCCCTCACCCAAGAGGAACGTGATTCTGACCTTCTCTATCCCCGTCTGGAACGCATTCGCGAGATAAGCGCCTTCATAGCCACCCGCGTTATCCGCAAGGCTCAAGAAGAGGTAAGCGGCCAATTTTCGCATGCGAACGGCCGAACTTACCGCCGGATTCTTTAGGATGTGGACAGAAATGGCGATTTGCGCTCGCTTAGTGATGCACAACTTCTAACGTATGTAACAAGCAAGATGTGGAACCCGTGATCGGCCCTCCTTTTCTATGGCTTGTACTTCTGCGATAGTTCAAAAAATGGCCTAGATATGCACCTTGCGTTTAGAATTCGAAACGACACACTGACTATCATCACCGTCTGCGCAATCGCAAGCGCCCGTAAAAGTGGTTGATTACCGCTTGTTGCAAGCCCCAAGGCGTTTCACCAACATGACCCCATTCCCGTGTACCCGTGTGTAACAACCTTGCGTGGACCTGAACCTTCAGCTCCAAATCAACCATCACTCCCGATAATCGGAACCCGATGTCTAACCACCAGGCTGGCTATTTCTGCGGCTTCGAGAAATCCTGAGCGCACAGAACGACAGCACCGAGCCCCTTCATAATCGCAATAGGACTTTGTGGTGGGGCTGCTCCATAACCAATCGAGGTGGATCCCTGCGACCTTTGATGTCATTGCTTATCGTGGGTAAGTCATGCATGACACAGATTCCTCATGGTGCTCGCCACCCTTTATTTAGATGGGCCTTTGGTCCGCCCTTGGGTAGGGTGTGAACACCCAAACTTCGTTGCACGGGCCTGAGCCATCCAGAAAGATATCCGAACGAGCACTTTTTCTCACTTGCGTGTCACAGACGTAAAAACATTTTCTCCTTTTGAGTGGCGACTGGCCGCGAGAATTTGTTGAAAAGCCGGTCGACTGATTGCACCGAATAGTCATGACAACACGAGCGACAGCGATTCCGAGCCCAGGTGTGTGTGTGCCAAAAAAGCAAGCAAATCGACGGAAACGGTAAGCCAGCATCGAGAACCGGTTGCTGGGGGCTATTGCACGACACTTATTTTCCTTCGGGTGGGGGAACTGTGTCCTTACTTGGGTCGACGTTCCTGCCCTGCCGCCTTCTCTCTTCTGAGGCCCACACCAAGCTCCGATGTTTTGCAAGGAGTACGGGCCAAAGGTCCCTCTAGACCCAAAAAAGGAAATGAAATTTATGCGCTCGGTCATCAGTCCTTTGCAGATGATCTTTCCTTACTCGTAACGCGTAACGGGTGTACAAACTCGTCGATCGCACGTCATCATGTGCATGCCTAGGCACTGACAGAGGACCATGAGGCCTCTATGGAAATGTCTCAATGCAGCCCGCTCTCCATGTAGGTAATCTACGCACTAACGTCCCACAGCGCCGTTAGACACACGCGGTCGGGTGCCCGGTGTTTGAGGTAAGAGTCTCGTCGGCGGTCTCCCCGGACTTCCGATTCTGTTAGAACCAAGGTGCTACAGTAGTGTATTGCATTCGCTAGACGGCGTCCGCTTGGCGCTTGGCTGACTCTTGTACTCTGAGGCAGGCTGATAGGCGATGGGCTACCGGATATATTCCAACACAAACTCACGCCGCATGCCACAGGGATGAGATCTTACGTCCATGCTCCATCACTGTGACTTGTGGGGCAGGTCCTTTGTCCCATACGGACCGTCGTCTCGACCCTCTTTGCCCATCCCTGGCTGTTCGCACGGCTTCTATAGACTGGTCAGGACCCTGAAAAGTAGTTCTTCTTATGACCTGTGGCGGGGAATCAGATTTTCGACACGCCACTTCTACCCCACGGCCCGGCCAGCGCACAGAGTCAGCTGGATGGGCGGCCGGTCCTTTCGGCGAGATCTATGTCGCGTTATCGCCCTGGCTGCCCCACGACTGCGGCTGTGTGGTTGCCCCAAAAACGATAAAACCTTTGTAAGGTCACCACGCCCTGGCGCGTTAATCACCGCGGGAGAGATTAATATGGGGAAGCTCTGAGGAGCTACTGCACAAAAGGGATACGATACTTGGACCGTTAAGCAACTACTGCATGGGGCGAATCTCACACGACAACCTACCTCGACGTTGCGCGTCCTACCGCGTCTGGCTATCGGGCTAGTGTTTCCCCCCCCCACTCCTACGCCCTATCCTGCGTGAGTGCAAGATTACAGTAAATTTGATTTCTTTTTTTTAAATTTATGAACTCGGTTGGTGATGTGCTCGAATGGTCAGGCAGCTCTTCGATGCGGAGCGGCAAATCCCCCTTCCAACTCTTTTTGTCTCTCGCGCACGCGGCGCTACGGCCTGCCCACCATTACCCCGATCCGCTTCGGTGCTTTCTGTAGTCCGTCCGAACCGGATCGACAGGGAGCAGCCATTATTGTACCCCGTCCCGTTCCGCCAGCGCCACACACAGCCAGCCCAATTTCGCGGCTAGAACGTCTGGTCATCGAAACGTGAGGGGAGAGTGTGCCACCAATGGGCGATTCTCTGACGAGTTTACGAGTTGCATCTCAATTCTATTTTCATTTTTCCTTCCTCGCCTTCCGCTCGCACCAGACCCTTTACCGCCGCGTCTTCTATACACGTTACACGCGCACCAGGCACTGACGAAGTTTCGGACACGTAGAGTACCTCGCGGTGCGCAAGCCAGTTAAACGACAAGCTTGATCGGTCCAATGAGATCGGCGTTTATTGGCTATCCCGCGAGTTGCCCATCTGGCGCAGTAGCGGAATAGGACGAGTTGGGCCCTTACCTTTCCTTTGGAGGAGTGCAAGTGGGGGGGGAGTCTGAGGCTAGTCTGACAACCTCGAACGTGTCGCAATCCAAGAGCTCGGCCCTTGCCCCGCTCCTCTACATTCCCCGTTTGACCGGGCCGATCAGCCAATCAAACGAGGAGAAAGAAAGAAAGAAGGAAAGAGAAACAGAGAGAGAAGTCGGTTGACATGTCAGATAATGAACGTCGCCGCATGCCCAGAAGCACTTGTCACTTGTCAAGTCAAATCTAGGCAGGCATCCACCATAGCCGGATAGTCGGGAACCTGGGGCGGTAATATATTTGGCGGTGGGCGGCCCGAACACTATACTCAGCTACTCAGCTCAGGCCCAGCTAGCCATGCCCCCCCTTCCTCGGACCGGGCATTCGATTCGTTCCCTTTTATGCCCCTTGGCTTGGCTTGAAGCAAAGTTGGTGAGTGCCTCCTTCATGGAACTCCCCTATCCTGCATTGCGTCTGTTGTATCGTCACAATCTTGTGTCCCTGTCAACGCCAGCCTCGGTGCGACTCCCAGATCCTCCTTACCACATGACAAGAAGTCCGATACAGTACATGTCATTCCCTCGGAATCAGCCGCTAGATCCGATCAGCCGCGGCCTGCCTCTCTCACTGCAGCGTGCTCGGTGAGTGCGTACGTCGGGTCATCCATCTTCATGCCGCTGGACTGCCGCCCTCAATCGAGTGGAGTATATGTATACTATGTCTTCCATTTCGTTGGCTTACCGATTGACCTACTTCGTCGGCACGGACCACGTTGTGCGATAAAAAAATAACCAATGTGCTTTATCAAATATGTTTTTTTATTCAGACCCGACCCGGGCCGACCAGTCGCTGTGTGCTCTGCTCCTCGACCTGTACGCGCACTTAGTAGAGGCTGCTTTATTAACAGAAATAGACACACGAGCGTCACAGAAACAATTGGCGAGGTCGAACAAGCGAAGTTCAGGGCCATGGCCATACGCATTCTTCGCTCAACGCAATTGGAGATCAGATAGAAGACCATACAGTAAGCAAGCGCTCGAGTCAAATGTGGGGGTAATTCGACAAGCGAGTCAACACATGGCGCATTTTTACCATAGACCCCCGTATTTCCGTGATGCGCCAGAACCTAGACCCCTTTTTTTCACTCTGTTTTTTTTTCTTCGATGGCCCCGCCCAGCCCGTCTACCTGCCCATCCAGCCCTAACGGAGTGGATGGAAATTGAAATGTATATCGTTAATAACGGAAGATGCTTATGAGAGATATGCCTTACCCCGTCGACGACGAGGAGTTCGCCGCAAACGTACTGGCTAGCTCGGCTAGCAAGGAACACAATAGGACCGGCAAAGTCTTTGGGATCTCCCCAGCGCCCGGCTGGAATGCGGTCAGATATCTGCCGGAGGCGGGCTGGATCTGCTAATAGCTTCTCATTCCTGGGAAGAGAGGTAATGTCAGTGTGTGTCCTTCTCTGGTCATATGAGGCAGTAAAGTTCGAGAAATGAAGGGGGCGTTCCCAAGAAAGAGCCTCCGTAGGGAAAAGATAAGATTGCGGGCCGGTGGCGGGCCGGAGAAGTTCGCGGACTTTATAGATCCGTTACAAAAGGGGCAATCGTGATCATGATGGAGATGGTGCACATTGGTACGTTGCTGAAGAGAAGAAGGGGTTGGATTGGGGATGGTTACCCACTCACATGTCTGTAGCGATATAGCCGGGACATATGCCGTTAACCTGGACATTGTGCTGACTCCACTCGTTGCTTAAGGCTTTCGTGAGCTGTCCTAAGGCGCCTTTGGCAGCGGCGTATGCGGGAACAGTGATACCCCCTTGGAAAGTGAGGAGGGAACAAAAGTTGATGATCTTTCCATGACGCCTTGGAACCATGTGGCGACCTGCAGCCTGCGAAAGGAGCCAGACGGACTTGAGATTGACGTCTAAAACCTGTGAAGCGAAGCAAGGAGTAATAGAGTAAACAAATAAAGAAGGGAAACAGAGGTCACGCATGGGAAAGACGGAATTGTACCATAATGAGAAAAACAAAGAACAGATGTGGAGTAGAACGTACATCGTCCCAATCTGTTTCTGAGAAGTCGAGACTCGGTGATCTCCGTTGGATGCCAGCACAATTTACTAGTACATCGATGCGGCCTCCCATCGAGAGCCTTCTGAAAGACGCCCTTTACGGAATCAAGGTTGTCCAAGTCGCAGTAAACGACGTGTGCGGTAGCACCGAGGTTGTGAATTGCATCGATGGTGGTAAGGTTTGGTGGCGTTTCGTCCTTGGGTTCACGGAGTACAAGACAGATAGCAGCACCGGCCTCAGCAAGTGCAATGGCGCAGGCAGCGCCAATACCTAAGTTAAGATTCATATAATCCCATTTTGAGGAGAGAGAGAGCGGGAATAAACAGGTACAAGTGGGGAAATCAAATAATGAAGGGATAGAGAAGTGTGAGACTGACCCCTGGAGGCACCTGTGATGAGGACATTCTGACCGGACAAGTCAAAGAGAGAAGGAGCGGGTACGGATGGAGAAGGTTCCATGGATGGATGGGATGAGATGGTCTGTCCTGAGGACCTGAGGCCTGAATCTTGCGGTGTTGAGACATTAAATTGGCCGGACCGGGATCGTGCCGAGGAACTGAGAGAAGAGTGACCAAGTTTATCGATGGAATTGGAAAATGGTGATTGAAGTGATGAGGGAATGGTATGAGAGATCCGCCCACAAGGGCGTAGTAGAGAGAAAAGAGCCGGGAGGTGGAGGGGAGATGAAGAGGTGGCAGCAGGCGGGGCGGCTAGAGATGTAGCTGACGAGTCGGAGAAGCGGTCGGTCGGTGAACGGAACTCAGAATCTAGATGGACTGGACTGGCAACACATGTGTCAGGCCAGGTAAGGGTCAAGCTATGGTCAGATGTGACGGGCGGAAAGTCGGTCCGGTCCGTAGGAAAAAGGAAAGAAGACGGAGAGGAACCCAAGTCACATTTACTACTGACTCAAGCTCAGTCTCGCGCCCTCTCATTCTATTCGAATCTAACCATTGATTTTTTTTCGCTCACGAGATGCTTTTCCCTTTCTGCATAAATATCAATGCTCATCCCCCCTCCCTTCTCTCCACTTCCACTCACCCATTCCCATCATTCTTCTCTTCTCTCTCATGTCTCCCATCGCTCTATCTAGCCACCAAGCCGCCGTCCTCTACGGCCCAAAGGACCTTAGGGTCGACGACCGTACCCTCTGGCCCCCTCTACATGGCCAGGCCCAGGTCGCCATCGTAGCCACCGGCCTTTGCGGGAGTGATTGTAAGTCCTCGCCCCTACTCCTACCCATTCTCCCCTCTCCTCCCCCCCTTCTTCATCTGTTTTCTCACCCTCCCTTCCACGCAGTGCACTACTATCTCCATGGCCGGAACGGTGACTTTGCCCTGCAAGCCCCCTTAGTCCTCGGTCATGAAGCCGCCGGCATCGTGACCGCTGTCGGTCCTGGCGTCAAGAACCTGGTACCCGGTCAACGGGTCGCCATTGAGGCTGGCGTCATGTGCAACAACTGTGACTACTGTTCCAAAGGCCGCTACAACCTATGCAAGAGCCTCCGCTTTGCCAGCAGCGCGAAAACGTTTCCACATCTTGATGGGACTCTCCAAGAACGCATGAACCACCCCGCCCACGTCCTCCATCCGTAAGCGCCCCCATCCCCTCAGTGTTGCCGCCATAATTCCCACACCTTTATCTCGTAGTCTCCCCGAGGATGTCTCCTACGAAGAAGGTGCCTTAGCAGAGCCCCTCTCCGTTCTCATCCATGCTTTCCGTCGGGCTGCCCTTTCATCAGGCCAGACCGTCCTCGTTTACGGTGTCGGTACCATTGGCCTCCTGGCTTGTGCCCTTGCAAAATCTTACGGCAGTTCACGTGTTGTTGCTGTGGACATCAATCAAGCTCGCCTCACCTTCGCCAAATCACACGGTTTTGCCGACGACGTGTTTTGCCTTCCGGCGACTCCAAGGGCAAAATCGCCAGAAGAACAACTCCGAAAAGCAAAGGAGAATGCCGACCTCCTCCTTGAAGTCTTTGGTGAGGAGAACGGGTTTGATGTGGTGTTCGAGTGCACTGGCGCCGAGCCATGCATACAAATGGCAATCCATGTACGGTTTCTTCCATCCGCGTTCCCGTCCATTGGATCAACTGACGTCTTCGGCACCTTTATCCATATAGACGGCGATCACTGGTGGGCGGGTGATGCTTATCGGAATGGGGACTCGCAATACTTCCCTCCCACTTTCGGCTGCAGCGTTGCGAGAAGTGGATATTCAAGGTTCCTTCCGATACGCAAATACGTACCCTGATGCAATCAACCTCCTCGCTTCTCGCAAGCTACAAAACCTCGATAAACTTGTCACCCATCACTTTGATCTATCTGACACTGCACATGCTTTCGATCTTCTCACTCGTGGCATGGACGAGCAGGGAAATATGGTCCTGAAAATCATGGTTGGGTCTGGTGCACCCCCATCGCACCGGTAGTTGTCGTTCGTCGGTTAAATTAAGCAGTATACCCGTTGCTTATGAGATACACACCCTCTTCCCTCATGGCTGGTGATGTCCCCTGCGTCTGCATTCTTTTATTATTGGTTCTTTGGTTGCTACTATATCCATCTCAGTTCATTGTCCTATGTTTCTATTTGCACTTGTTACAGTATTATATCCTAGAATCAGATCATTTGTACTGCTTCTGCTACTTGACCTAATCTCTTGTTTCGCGATGGACCCCCGATAGTAGATTACCTCGGGCTCAGCCACCTCCTGTCAGGGAGAAGTAAGCTTCATACGCCTCTCAACTTTAACCTTCACGCCACCCAATGACCAGTTGGACGCATAACCATCTCAGCTCCCCTTCAACCTTGCGTGCCACTTTGA
>WNGR01040383.1_pt1 | contig 10537 bp, 14 predicted proteins | sample 5407581 | NCBI WGS metagenome assembly WNGR01 (sample SAMN13153383, study PRJNA577476) | soil metagenome | isolation source: 80 cm soil or saprolite under Garry oak tree replicate 2 | place: USA:California | collected 2016-06-15 | reverse complement strand
CTGGGCTGCTCAACATCAACCGGATGTCAACGGCAGTACGGACCGGATTCGAGCAGGACTCGATCGAAGTAGGCGCCAAGATCGAGGTCGAGATCATAGAGGTCCAGCCCGGCCGCAATCGGATCCTGCTCAGGGACGCGGGGCCGAATCCTGACTAACGGCTCAGTGGGACTGTAGCGCTGCATCGTTGACTGACGGTCGCTGCGAAGGTATCCTTAGTTGACACTTCTTGAAATTCGCCCCAAAGGGATTGATGGGGTAGCGCAACAGACATTTCGTAGACATACTGTAGGGGCGGTGCTCTAGGGCACCGCCCCTACGTTCAGTCTGAGGTCATCTCAGGAACGGCACTAGCTGGCCGCGCGGCGGTCGTCAGCTTGCCGTTGCTTCTGGGCCCTACGCGCCCCGACCGCCATCCCGGGCAGGGCCAGCGTCCTGCGGCATTTCTCGGGCTTGGCATCCCCGTGCGTGGGATCGGACTGACCGCCACACGGCTCACTGGCGGGCAGAAGCGGGTCAGCGTCGGGGTCGCCGACGTCGACGTGCTCCCAGGGCAGCGCGCGCGCCTCGTCGGTGCGGATGCCGGTCGACAGGCACAGGGCGCGATGTAGGCGTGCATCCGGGTCCCGGCCGTTGCCGCTACCAGCGCCGACGCCTGGTCCGCCGTCAGGCTCCAGCTTGGCCGCCCCGCCTGGCCCTTGGGCGTGCCGACGAGCGTGGCGACATTGCGGCCGACGAGATCCCGCGCCTCGGCATGCCGGATCGCCCGGGTCAGCGCATTGTGGCCCATAGCCCACGGCGGCCGTGGAGTACCGCCCGGCCGTCGTGGTCAGCGCCTGTTGCACGTCCGCTGCGATGAGCTGGCGAAGCCTGCAGGCGCCGATCGCGGTCAGGATCGGGGCCCGGCCATGCTTCACCGCCGCCAGCATGCACAGGCTCGAGCTGTCGGCGTCCAGCCTCAGAGGTCACATCGTGCTTCAGCCACTGTCGTGGGCAGCTCGGGTCGCGTCGGTGTGCTTCCTGCGGCTCACGTTCTTGTGCCTTCGCCAGACTTCGGGGCGGAGCCAGGGAATAGCCTGTCCATGGCGTCTGCGCCGCTACGGATGACGGGCCGCAGCTCAAGCCGGTACACCGTCTCGGTGACGGTCGTGGAGCTGTGGCCGACCAGGTGCGAGATCTCCTCGATCGCCATGCCGGACTCCGACATCAAGGACACGAACGTGTGACGCAGCTCGCGAGGCGTCCACTGTCCTTGAAGTCCCGCGCGCTCGCAGATGGTACGGAACGCTCGCCGCACGTTTCCTGCGAGGAGCGGCGTACCGACGGCGGAAGCGAACACGAGCCCGTTCTCCTGCCACCTGCTGCAGGCGATCAGGCGGTCCCTGCTCTGTTGCATCTTCTGCATCCTGAGCGCCTCGATGCAGAGATCGGACAGTCGTAGCGACCGCCTGGATTTCGGCGTCTTGGTATCGCCCGAGGCACGATCCGACCGCCACACATGGATCGCGATCATGTCGTGGCCTGCCCGCACGCCCTCGGAGCCAACCTCAGTCACTGGCTGCCAGCCGGTCGCGTCGTCCACCCACGTTACGACGTGATCCCACCGCAGAGCCCGGACTTCCTCGGTGCGCAGGCCGGAGAGGAGGGACAGGACGATGTAGGGATAGAGCCGCTCACCCTCGGCTGCCTTCAGCAGTTCTTGTGCCTGGGCGAGGGTCAGCGACTTCGACGGCCTGCCGGCTTTGCCTATGGGTACATCGATCAGCTCGGCGACGTTCCGGCCGACGCGCTCGTGCACCTGGGCGAACCGGATTGCTCGCTCCAGCGAGTTCCGAGAGATCTGCAGGTATCTTGTCGAGTGCCGGGATGACATCGACTCCAGGCCCTTCCTGACCTCGAGAGCCGTCAGTTCGCGCAATGGCCGGTGGCCGATCTTCGATAGCAGCGGTGTGAGCGCCTCGTTGTAGGCGTTCTTCGTGCGTTCTGATCGCCCGGGCAGGCCGCCTTCGACCCAGTCGGCCACTGCCTGGTCAACCGTGTACTTCCGGGACGACCTCGGTGCGCGGCCCAATTCCTCGCGCAACTCGTCCATGGCCTCCAGCACGGCGGTCTTGGTCGGGCCGGTGACCCTGCGCCGCAGGCGCTTGCCCCGGCCGTCGAAGCCCATGCTGACCGAGCCGCGCCAGCGACCCTGGCAGTGCCTGTGGAACTTAGCGTCAGTGCAAACGGTGCCCTTACGGTGCTCGAAGCTGACCCCGCGCGTCGATGCCACGACCCGGAATCTACACCTTCTGGCTGCACCGGTGGGACCAGTTTGGCCCCGAAGTTGATCTTCTTCAAGATCGACATAGGCTCTGACCTGGTGGTCAGGGGCGGGGTCGAACCGCCGACCTTCCGCTTTTCAGGCGGACGCTCGTGCCAACTGAGCTACCTGACCTTGCCCGGCTCCGGCAGGGCCAGCGCCACGACGCGCGGCCTGGAGCCCCGCCGACCGGAGCGGTCCTGACGGGATTTGAACCCGCGACCTCCACCTTGACAGGGTGGCGAGCACTCCGAGCTGCTCTACAGGACCATGCTGTACCGCTACTATCTCAACAAGCCGCGCATCGCATACTATGCGCTGCGCACGCCTGCCGCATATTCGTCAGCCGTACCCCCAACGGGATTCGAACCCGCGCCGCCGCCTTGAAAGGGCGGTGTCCTAGGCCGCTAGACGATGGGGGCCTGACGGCCACCGCCGTCTTGCCCGTGGCGCCCGCCGTCGGGGACCGATTCAGCATAGGGGACGGAGGCACCCGCGGCAAAGCGGCTGCCATCATCCGGCCGACCGGTTCGGCCCGGCAGGCCAGCCGACCGGTTCGGCCCGGCGGGCCGGACGGCCGCTCCAGCCAGCCCGACATCCCAGGACCGTGCCGGGCGGCCGGGCCAGACCCGAGCTAGCCCTGAGCTAGCCCTGCCGGGTCTTGTTGACCAGGTCCTCGACGATCGAGGTCTTCTGGCCTTCTTCGGGGATGACGATCCACGCCAGGACGTAGGCGAGCACGCCCGTGCCCACGGTTACCAAGGTCACCAGCGCGACGATCACACGGAGCAGGTTGACGTCCATGCCGGTGTAGTCGGCCAGCCCGGCGCATACACCCGCGATGATCCTGTTGTCGCGGGGGCGGACCAGCGCCTTCCCGCTGCCGTTCGTGTAAGTCATAAGTACATTATTCCGCACTCCGCGTGGCCCTAACGGCCGGGCGTCCGCACGCACGCCCTGCGCGCACGATGCGGGCCCGCTTCGGCCCTCTACCGGCCAGCTCGGCGCCGGACCGCCCCGCCGGACCGTCGTCCGCACCCCCAGGCGCGGACGACTCCCGGCCGGCACCGGCAGTTCCTCGCCGCCGCCCACGGGCCGGGCACCAAGGGGCGGGAACGGGCACGGCACTCCCCGGCTACCCGCGCGAACGCCGCACGCATACGCTGGCCGCAGGAACACCAGAAAGGACCGAGCCATGCCGCGCACCAGAGAATCGGTCGGCACCGACCTGCTGCGGATCGACGACGAACTCAGCGACGACGAGCGCCTCGTGCGCGACACCGTGCGCAAGTTCGCGGCCGACCGCATCCTGCCGAACGTCGCGGACTGGTTCGAGGCCGGAACGCTCCCCCGCGAGCTCGTCCCGGAGCTTGGCCAGCTCGGGCTGCTCGGGATGCACCTGACCGGTTACGGCTGCGCGGGGATGGGGCCGATCGCCTACGGGGTCACCTGCCGGGAGATGGAGGCCGCCGACTCGGGCCTGCGCAGTCTGGTGTCGGTGCAGGGCTCGCTGGCGATGTTCCCGATCTGGAAGTACGGCTCAGAGGAGCAGAAGAACGAGTGGCTGCCCCGGATGGCGGCGGGCCAGGCGGTCGGCTGCTTCGGGCTCACGGAGCCCGACCACGGCAGCGACCCGTCGAGCATGAAGACGCGCGCGGTCCGCGACGGGTCGGACTGGGTTCTCTCCGGTTCCAAGATGTGGATTACCAACGGGTCGATCGCCGACATCGCCGTCGTGTGGGCTGGCACTGAGGAAGGAATCCGCGGCTTCCTGGTCCGCCGCGGGGCGCGCGGCTTCACCGCGCGGAACATACACAAGAAGCTCTCGCTGCGCGCCTCGGTGACCTCCGAACTGCACTTCGACGACGTGCGGTTGCCCGCGGGCGCCGTCCTGCCCGGCGTGACCGGGCTGAAGGGGCCGCTCTCCTGCCTGACCGAGGCCAGGTTCGGCATCATCTGGGGCGCCACGGGCGCAGCTCGCTCGTGCCTGGAGTCCGCTACGGACTACGCCACGACGAGGGAGCAGTTCGGGAAGAAAATAGGCAGTTTCCAGCTGACGCAGTCGAAGCTCGCGTGGATGCTCGCCGACCTGCAGCGCGCGCAGTTGCTCGCGCTGCACCTGGGCAGGCTCAAGGAGGCCGGGCGGGTCACCCCGGAGCAGATCAGCCTCGGGAAGATGAGCAACGTGCGGACGGCGATCGACATCGCCAGGACGGCGCGGACCATACTCGGGGCCAACGGCGTCACGCTCGAGTACCCGGTGATCAGGCACGCCAACAACCTGGAGTCGGTGCTGACCTACGAGGGCACCGAGGAGATCCACACGCTCGCGATCGGCCATGCCCTCACGGGCATTTCCGCCTACCGCTGATCGTGCTCCGCCGCAACTTTTCCATGATCGTGGTGGATTCGGGTCGGATAGACCAGTCAATCCACCACGATCATGAGAACGCCTGAGGCGGAGGGGTGATTTGGGCCAGTTTATGGGAGATCGGCTCGGCGCGGGGGATCGGCTCGGCGCGGCGGATCGGCTCGGCGCGGGGGATCGGCTCGGCGCGGCGGATCGGCTCGGCGCGGCGGATCGGCTCGGCGCGGCGGATCGGCTCGCCGCCGGGGATCGGCTCGCGGCAGTGCTCAAGGACGCGGCCGCTGGGCGGTTCCCGCCCGCCGACGGCGGGGTCACGGTCCTGCCGCAACCGTCGCCGCGCGACGCCGGAGTGCTCGGGTTCACCGCGCACGCGGTCATCTTCACCGACGCCGACCCGGACTGGGTGACCGGCCAGCTGCCGCCCGGGGAACTCGGGGCCCCGCTGAGCTCCGCCTTCCTGCAGACCCTGTGCGGCGCGACGGGCCGGGTCGCCGGCAGTATCGACATGCTCTGCGTTGCCGAACCGCTCGACGGCCCGCCGCCGATCGCGCTGACCCCCGGGGCCGATGCCTGGCATCCGAGGATCGAGCGGGCGCTTGGCTTCCGGGACGGGGTGAGGGCGTGGCGCGCGGACGGCGGCGTCGTGCTGCTCGGCCGGGGCGTGGCCGGCCGGTGGGAGACGGCGATCGAGGTCGACCAGGACCGGCGCGAACGCGGTCTCGGCCGGGCTCTCGCCCGCGCGGCCAGGCATCTTGCGCCCGGCGGCGAACCGCTCTGGGCGCAGATCGCCCCCGCTAACGCGGCGAGCGTCCGGGCGTTCCTCGCGGCCGGGTTCGCGCCGGTCGGAGCCGAGGTGCTGCTCGCGGCCGCCGATGCCGCGCCGGGAAAGGCCAAGCCGGCGATGCGACCATAGTGGCATGAACGAGGCCGAGCGGGTGATCGACAACCGAGGCGAGTCCAGGTTCGAGGCGGTGGTCGACGGAGCGGTCGCGGAGCTGATCTACCGGCGGCGGGCCGACCGGCTCGTGCTCATGCACACCGAGGTGCCCGAGGCGCTCGGCGGCCGGGGAATCGGCGGGCTGCTGGTCCGGGCGGCCGTGGACCGCGCGGCCCGCGAGGGCCTGACCGTCGTGCCGCTCTGCCCGTTCGCCCGCGGCTGGCTGGAGCGGCACCCGCAGGTGGCATCGGACGCGAGCGTCGACTGGGGACCGCCGCCCGACGACTGACCGCTGCGGCGACTCAGACAGTCAGCCGGTCGTGTCTTTGGCGGGCAACGGAAACGACCGCGGCAGCCTGATCCGCCGCGAACCGCCGGCACCTGGCGGCCGCCAGCAGGCTGCCCCGGCAGCCTGCGACCATCAGGACGCGAGCCCCGGTCCGCTCGAGCCAGGCGGCGACCTCGTCTCTCACCGCGAGTCCGCGGTAATTTTCGGTGGCGAGCGCGAGCAGCGGGCGGCCCAGGTCCCGAGCCGCGACGGCGGTTTCCCGGCAGCCGTCGCCGCCGGCCGGGTCGATCAGGACGACCGCGTCGGACAGGCCGACGCACGTCCGGGTGCGGTCCCTGAAGTCGTCGCCGGCCAGTTCGTGCAGGACAGCGCCATGCAGGTCGAGCCGCCGCGACGGAGTGAGCGGGCCGTCCTCCTGCCGGAACCCGCGCGGGAAGACCAGGTGCACGGGCAGGCCGGCGTCGAGCGCGGCGGTGGCCGCGTCCGTGTCCACGCCGGTCTGCCCGCCGGTGAGCACGCACATGCCCGGCGTCCGGCGCAACTCAGCCCGCAGCGTTGCCAGTGACCTCGGCCGACGTGGTGACAAAGCAGTCCTCGATCACCGAGATGGTCTCCTCGCTGAGTCCGCTGTCGAGGCAGAACTGCCGCGGTCCGCCGCCCTGCTCCCTGAGCAGCCGCATGAACCCCTGGATCGTCTGCTCGCGCAGCAAGATCACCTCGGGCCGGTGCGTGTCACGGTTCGCATACAGCGGGTTCTCCTCCAGCTTCTTGGTGACCCGCCGTGCGTTCCTGTTGGACTGAACGTAGTCCATCGCGATCTGGCCGTCGGTCACGCCGACGAGCCCGAGCAGGAGTGCGGCCATGATGCCGGTCCTGTCGCGCCCGGCGGCGCAGTGGAACAGCGTCGCGACCCCGGCCCGCAGGTTGTCCGCGATGACCTCGAACGTGCCCTTCACCGCGGCTCGCCCGGTCCTGAGGTTGGTCATGTACACCTTGGCCAGCTCGACCGGGTCGTCGGACGGGAACGGCTCGCGCCCGAGCCTGCCAGCTCGGTCTCGGCCTTCGTCCGCAGGTCCACGATCGCGCCGATGCCCAGCTTGTCGAACAGGATCCTGGCGTCCGCGGGGGTGATGCCGTCCAGCGAGTCGCCCCGGTAGATGACGCCGTGCTTGGTCCGCCGCCCGTCCCTGGTGCGCAGCCCGCCGAGATCACGGACGTTGTAAGCGCCCTGTAGCTCTACGGCGGTCATCTGTGTTGCTCCTTGCTGGCAGTTCGGTGCCTGCGGTCGGCGCCGACGGTCCGGCTGGTGCCGGCACCACCCATGACGGCTCGGCGCCCGCGGGCGTGCGGGCACCGCTGTCAGGGTATCCGCAGCAGAAGATCCGTCAGCGCCGCGCCGGCAGCGCCCAGGCGGCGATGACGGTCCAGGCCAGCAGGATGACCAGGGCGATGGATTCGAGCACCAGCGCCAGAACGACGTACGAGGCGCCGATCCGCTCGTGGAATCCGAACAGGCCGAACCACAGGCTGATCAGCAGCGCCAGAATCGTCGATGCGGTGAACCCGGCGGACAGGAGGCCGGCCAGCGGCCGTGGCCAGGCGAGCAGCAGGACGGCTAGCACCACCCCCGCGATCGCGTCGGCCAGGAAGAACGGGCCGTCGGTCGGGATGAAGTGGTAGCCCTGGACGTGCCAGAGATACCAGTGCACCCACCCGATCCAGGCCAGCAGGCCCACGCCGGCCAGCCGGAGCACGAGTGCGGCGTAGAACACGTCGCCGCGCTGTCTCAGCTCGGGTCGCCGCCTGAGCTCGGGTCGCCGCACCGAGGCGAGCAACAGCACGTTCGAAAATCCGCGCGCCCGGCCGAAGCCCGGCCGGCCGACCGATGTCCGCTCTGCCATGGTTAGTCCCCTCCGGGGCTGCTCGTTCGGTCCGGCTGGCGGCTCACCGGGTGTCCTACCTGACCTGGTAAGCGGCCACGGCGCGCATCAGCACGGGCGATGCGGACACCCAGTTCGCCGTCGGCGCGGCCGCGATAATGACGCTTGACGTGGTCCGGCCGCGCACGAAGCAGGCGAGTTCGGTGTAGTGGTGCGAGTTGATCTTCGTCACGTACGCGTCGACGACGCACGTTCCCGTCCCGCCGAGGAACCGGACGTCGCGGCTCGCGGCGATCAGGCGCGCGGTCGACGCGTTCTCGTCCGTCAGGTGCTCGATCCGGAAGTCTGGCCAGTTCCGCAGGGACTCCGTGCTCTGCTTCGGCGTCGCGTTGAGGTACAGCAGGTACGACCCTGACGCGCTCAACTGCGCCGCCGACACCGTGCCGCGGTCCCCTTGCACGAGGTGCATGGCCGGAGGATAGGCGACCACGGCCTTGCCGCCGAGAAGGCTGGCGGTGCGCCATCCCGCGGGCGCGTGCTTGGCCGTGAGCGCCCGGACCGGCGGGACCGACGTCCCGCCGCCCGGACGCTCCGGCTCGCCAGCCGCCGAGGAGGATGAACATCCCGCCACGGCGACCGGGACAGCCACCGCCACGACTGCGACGGCCCTGGTCAGCCCGGCCTTGGTCCGGGTCAGCCCGGCCTTGGTCCGGGTCAGCCCGGCCTTCGTCCAGGCCAGCCTGACCTTGGTCAGGGTCAGCCTGGCCTTGGCGTGGCTAGACGTTGCCGTCACCGTCGCTGGGCCCGCCGTTGTTGTCACCATCGTGGTCGCCGCCGTTGTTCTGCGGGATCCCGCCACCGCCGCCGCTCCCCGAGGACGGCGCGGAGGTGTGCGTCGCGTGGTGGTGTGTGGTCGGATGGGACGACGAGCAGCCAGCTACCAGTGCGGCTAGCAGCGCGAGACTGCCGATCAGCGTCCTGCTGAATGTGCTTGACATGCGGGGACCCCTCCCTGTGGTGGTCCGTTGCCGTCGCCTGACGCAGGCAAGACGGCACGAATATGAGTACGGACCAGCCCGCCATCTGGTTCGGGCTGCGCCAGATTACGTGACCAGGATCACACTTGACAGTTCTTCACCCGTGTCCCGGCGCGAGCCCAACCACCAGCCTACGGCCGCTCCCGCGGCCAGCGCGCGGGAGGCTACCGGGGTGCGACGAGCAGCGTCTGCCAGGCGCGGCCGCAGGCACCGACCTGGTCAGACAGCCGCGTCATCGCCAGTCCCGTGCCGTCGGCACCGACCGAGGTCGCCGACTCGAGCAGCAGCCACTCGCCGACCGGGTCCCGCGGCAAGGTGACCGCGAGGTCTACGTTGATGAAAAGGAAATCGGTCGACGCCAGCGCGGCGCCGACTCCGCTGCCTGAGTCGGCGACCAGCAGGGCGCGCGACATCGGTGATGACTGCACGTCGGCCAGCAACGGGATCCTCGGCCGCGTCCACGCGGCCCTGACCTGCGCGGTGGCGGGCCGTTGCCCGGCGGGGCCGGACCCGACGGTTCCGCCGGACACGGCAGGCTCGGCGGGGTCGGCCGGCATGAACCGCCACTCGATCGACGCCAGGTAACCGCGGTCGTCGCGCCTGAAGATCGGCGGCGGCGTGCCCGCCCCCTCGGTCGGCACCGGCGCCGGCGGCCCGCCATCGGTGATCTCGGGAACCGCGCCGGCCGGCCGCTCGATCCGCCAGCCGCGCGCGTGCAGCACTTCCTGGCCGTCGGACTCCATGACGGCCTCGACCAAGGCGATCCGGCGGCCAGGGCGGATGGTTCTGGTCCTGATCGAGACCTTGCCGACCGGGACCGGCCGCAAGATGTCGACGGCAACCCTGGCCAGCCGCTGCCGGTCCTCCGGTTCGTGCCCCTCGAGCGCCAGGGCGGCGAGCGCGGACGGCGGCCCGCCGTGCTGGGCGTCGGGAGACCACGGCCCCGCGGTCGCGTCCGTCGCGACATAGCAGTCGTGACCGGCGGGCTCGTAGAAGGCGCTCTCCACGGAGGGATGCTACCGGACGGTACCGGCAGCGCAGCGGGACCGTCTCGAGCGCAAGACCCGGAGCGCAGCGGCGCAACCCCGGCCATGGCCAGCGACGACATAAACGAGGCTGAGCAGCGCCGACGGCCCTGGACGGCAGAGCGTTTCCGTCCGCGCGCCTGGGTTCGGCGTCGAGCGGAGCGCCTGCCGGACTCGGTACGCTTGCCCCGGTGGGCTCCCGTCGGCGCGGCAGCCACTGGGGCGTTAGCTCAATTGGCAGAGTAGCGGACTTTTAATCCGTAGGTTCCGGGTTCGAGCCCCGGACGCCCCACCCGGCTTGACCTGGTATTACACCTGTCGTACCGGCCCCGCGTTCGGGCGTGTCGTGGAAACATCTGGTCCGCAACTTCGCGGTTTACAACGCCCCGGGCGCGCAGTGTCCGATCACGGATAGTGATCAGGATGTTGAACCAGGCAGAGCCGAAAGCCTGCGCTGGAGTGCGGACGATGTCACAACGACCCCTCCCGATGAAATGCTCAGCGCAGTCCGATCAAGCAGGGCACCCCCGGCCAGCTTGTGAGGTTCGACGCGCTCCGACGGCTCGTTATGCGCGGCGACTCGCGGCTCGTCATGATGCGCCGGAGCGCTCAGAACCAGGCATTATGCGGCGGCTGGCCGCACCCGGGATCGGTGACCTGGTTCCTGGCAAACCTGCGTGCCTTGCCAGTTACGGGTTA
>WNGR01008951.1_pt1 | contig 10537 bp, 7 predicted proteins | sample 5407581 | NCBI WGS metagenome assembly WNGR01 (sample SAMN13153383, study PRJNA577476) | soil metagenome | isolation source: 80 cm soil or saprolite under Garry oak tree replicate 2 | place: USA:California | collected 2016-06-15 | reverse complement strand
AGTGGGGCTATTGGCAGGTGCCAAGCTTAAAGTTCGCGACGTGTGTGCTCCAAATGAAATCGCCACTCGTAGTCAAATATTCCTGGGTGTACCAAATAGTGCAGTCATCACTCGGATCGACACTGGCAGTCGAGTAATCGCCCCAGCGAGAGTGTCCCTTCTGAAAGCCGGTGCTCGTGGCTAACGTGGTCTCGGATGACAGTACTCCGAGGATATCGGTGGAAGCACGCGAAGCGACGCTGATAAGCGGATCGGTTGTTGAAGAGGAGACGCTGTATCCAACGGCGATGTTGCCCTGTTTGTCTTGAGCGATGCTGCCCATCCAGCGGTAGTCGGTATTGGGCGCAAATGTTCCTTGTTGATATACGGTGGGACCCGATCCTGTATCGCGCAACTCGTACCAGCGGATGCCGGAGGCAGAGTTCGCGGCAACGGAGTGATTCACGAGCAGTGATGCGTAGGAACCGAAGTTGCGATAGGAGAGCCTGTACATCAGCCGGTCGGCAAGCGAGTCCAACTGCTGAGTGGTTCCTTTTTGCGGAATGCAGGCGCCACCATTGCATGCTTCGGAAAATGGGGACACGGCAATGCTGGAGGGACCGGTCAATGAAACGGTTCCGGCACCATAGTTGGGAGTCATGCGCCAGACATTCAAGGAGTTGCTGCCAAAGCTCATGAAGTATTCTTTGGTACCCGCGGGCGGAAGAGCAGTGGTTCCCGAGGCTCCGCTGGCACCATCGAGGTCGGCAGGAAGGACACCGCCGTAACTTCTGCTCAGCTGTTGACAAATCATTTTGGCCGAACCACCCGCAAGCGCGGTGGTGCGATCCATTGCGCAGAGATCCGCGCCGGCAAATACGCGCCCGTGCGCGAAGAGGTTGAAGGTGAAGTAGTAGCCATCCGTCCAGACTCCCACCTTCGGATAGTCGTTGAAGTTCGTTCCGAAGTTGTAGGCATAACGGTTCCATGTACCCGTGAAGTCTGACGTCTGCGAAACTGCCACGCATTGGTAGTAGGGTGTGGTGGAAACGGCGAACTGGGTCGCAATCCAGCGCTGGGCTTGCTTGTCATAAAGAACGATCGGGTCGCCGGAGTTATCGGTGTTGCATCGACCAGACGTGAAGCCGCTCCAGATTGTGTTTCCCGCGGCGAAACCCGAAGTTGGATACACCTTGGTTCCAGTGCTCTTGTCGTAAACCGCAAATGCCGTGTTCACCCATTGAACATACTGTGTGGCACCCACTGAGCCCTCTGTGTCTGGCGGCTCACCCGTGATGCTGTAGGCAGTGGATAACCCTAGCCCATCAAATCCAGAGGAATTGCTGATCGTCGCCGAAGTAGAGGACGAGGGGAAGCTCTGCAGCGCAGAGTCTTTCCCGCCTGCGGAGCCGTGGGGGACTGGTCGAAGAGGCCGATCTGGAATTCTCTCCGTGGATGGAATTTGGGCAGGAGTGTCGCGCAATGGGCGCGAGATGTCGTGACCTTCAGGATTGAGAACCACTGTTTGAGCGCCCGACGGAGTTGCGAAGCAGGCGAGCGATACAAGAAGACAGCTTGCGTGGACAAAGCGAAAGCTCATTGAGACTGGCCTCTAGGAAGGATTCTGCACGGGCAGACGATCTTTCAGCCTTTGCGCAGTGGAATGAGTGTACATAGGCAAATGTTTGCGGGCAACGTGGATTGCTCCGCTTGTCGTTTACCGGATTGCATACTCCTCCTCGGAGGCGTCAGTGCATCTCAAAAATAGCAATCGACCGCCAGAGATCGAAAAAATTGCGGAAGCTAGAAAACTCATGTGTGGGACGGGGCTTGTTCGTGGTATCTTTCGGCAACAAGTTCACCGGCTCAAAAATCTACAGCCGGGTGCACACGAATCTTCCCTCAAATTGGAGAATCAGATGGCATCAAAGGTGCTCGTTGAGCCCCGTTCCGTGCCCCGTAGACCTGTGTACAGGGCCGTGAATCGCACTGTCGAACGCGTCTTCTTCGGCGGCATGGCGATACTGCTTTGCGCAGTGGTCATCGTTGGTTTTTCGCCAACCTACTTTGGGGCCGGTATGCTGCGGGCTCCGCTTCCCAGTCCCATCCTGCATGTGCACGGAGCGGCTTTCACGCTATGGATGATGCTTTACCTTGTCCAAGCCGCTTTTATCTCGGCGCGCCGTGTGAGTTGGCACCGCACCCTCGGGGTAATCGCCTTCTGTCTTCCGCCGGTCATGATTGTCCTGGGGGTGATCGCGGCGCTCGATGCACTGCATCGCGGGGTGATGATTGGCCCTCTGGATCCGGCTGTCTCGCTCTCTATACCGCTGCTCGGCATCAGCTGTTTCACCGTCGTAATCTACTGCTCATGGCGAGCCAGGCGGAGGCCGGACGCGCACAAGCGCCTCATTTTGCTGGCAACCATCGGGTTGGCCGACGCGGCCCTTGGCCGCTTTCCCTGGAGCCGCATGGCGCTGTCGCCGGCATCCGGGGCCGTGATCGGACTAGGCATCCTGATTCTGCTCGTGATCGCGTACGATCTCGTGTCGCTTCATCGGATTCACCGCTCGACGCTGTGGGCTGCGCCGCTCACGTTTGTGGTGGGAGCGTTTGCTGTTCCGATCGGGATGACATCGGAATGGCATGTTCTCGCGGCGTTTCTTGACCGCACGATCGCCGTGCACCTGTAGGGTCTGTTCACACTACTGGGGTGGTGCCGCACTTTTTGCCCCGCGCGGTTAGTCTGGAAGAGATGCCGCCGATACTCAATGCGCAAAACGTGACCAAGCAGTTTGGGGCCAATCCCCTGTTTCGCAACATCTCGCTGACGGTAGAGGACGGGGACCGGATCGGGCTCATTGGGCCGAATGGGGCGGGCAAATCGACTTTGCTGGCGGTGCTGGCGGGGCAGGTAGAGCCGGATTCGGGTGAGCTGGCGGTGCGCAAAAGGGCGCGGGCGGCGTATGTGCCTCAGGATTCGCGGTTTGCCGCAGGATTGTCGATCCGGCAGGTGCTGGAGCGGGCGATGGCAGCCGTGCACGTGAATGAGGCGGAGCGCGAGGGCAGGCTGCGGGAGTTGGCGGGGAGGACAGGTTTTGCCAGCCTGGACGATGAGGCGGCGGCATTGTCGGGCGGGTGGCGCAAGCGGCTGGCCATCGCCGAAGCCCTAGTCGGCGAGCCCGAGGTGATGCTGCTCGATGAGCCTACCAATCACCTCGACCTGGCGGGGATCGAATGGCTGGAGGAGTTGCTGACGACTTCATCGTTCGCGGCGGTGACGGTGAGCCATGACCGCTATTTTCTGGAATCGACATCGAGCCAGATTGTCGAACTGAATCGCGTTTACGCTGATGGGCTGCTGCGAGTGAAGGGGAATTTCAGCCGCTTTCTCGAGGAGAAGCAGATGTATCTCGAGTCGCAGAGCCGGCAGCAGGAGAGCTTGCGCAACCGCGTGAGGACGGAGATTGAGTGGCTGCGGCGGGGACCGAAGGCGAGGACCACGAAGTCGAAGGCGCGCATTGATACCGCCAACGCGATGATCGGGCAATTGGCAGCCATGGATACGCGCACGGCGACCAGTACGGCGGGCATCGACTTTGAAGCCAGCATGCGGAAGACGAAACGGCTGGTGGAGTTTGACGGTGTGGCGTGCGATGTTCCAGCGGGTGAGATCTCTGAAGGCGGCGCAAGACCGAACGAGAGCAGACGGCTGTTTTCGGGGCTGAATTTTATTTTGACAGCCGGCAGCAAGGTGGGGCTGGTGGGCCCGAACGGCAGCGGGAAGACGACCTTTCTGCGGCTGCTGCGGGGCGAGATTGAGCCGGCGGCAGGGACGATACGGAGAGCGGAGGCGCTGCGGCTGGTGTATTTCAGCCAGATGCGGGAACTGGATGACACGGTGACGCTGCGGCGGGCGCTGGCGCCGGAGGGCGACGCGGTGATTCACCAGGGACGCACGGTGCACGTGGCAAGCTGGGCAGCGCGGTTTCTGTTTAGCGGCGAACAGCTGAATCAGCCGGTAAGGAACCTGAGCGGCGGCGAGCGGGCGCGCGTGCTGATTGCGCGGCTGATGCTGGAGCCTGCGGACGTGTTGCTGCTGGATGAGCCTACGAATGACCTGGATATTCCCACGCTTGAGATTCTGGAAGAAAACCTGCTGGATTTTCCTGGGGCGCTGGTGCTGGTGACGCACGACAGGTACTTGCTGAATCGGGTGGCATCGACGGTGCTGGGGCTGGATGGACGGGGAAAAATTGAGCAGTTCGCGGACTTTGGGCAGTGGGAGACGTGGCTGGAAGAACGGGAGATAGGGACTAGGGAAAAGGGACTAGGGACTGAGGGACTGGGGATTAAGGGACTGGGGACTGGGAGACCGGCTGGGCAGAAGAAGAAGCTTTCTTATCTGGAGGCGCGGGAGTTTGCGGCCATCGAGCAGCGGGTGGAGGAGTCAGATGCGCGGCTTGCGGCGGCCCGAGAGCAGGTGGAACACCCTGCGGTGGCTATCGATGCAACGGCGCTGCAGGAGGCGTTGAAGGAGCTGGATGCGGCGCAGCACGAGAACGACGCGCTCTATGCCCGGTGGGCGGAATTGACGGAAAAGGCCGGATAGGACTCAAATCTGCGCCTGAAGCGGCGCCGTGCCGAGTAGCGACTAATTGCTTGCGAGCAAAGACTTTGGCGGCTATGCCGGTTTAGCCTATGAACTTATTTAGGCGAACCATCGTCTATCTCACGTGGTAAAAGTTAAGTTGCGGACTATGTTTGGACTCCCCGCCGCGGGCCACTGGGATCGCAGCGCCAACCTGCTGCAATGAAAGCCGATATGCCCAACACAGTAAAAGTTTTGATCGTGGAAGACGAGCCCCATGCCTTGATGGGACTCGCCGAGTTGATCTCCGGATGGGGATATCGCACCGAAACTGCACGTGACGGAGTGGAGGGCTGGGAGAAGATCCTTTCCTGGAACCCAGCGATTGTGGTCACTGATTTGAAGATGCCGCGGCTGGACGGAATTGGCCTGCTGGCCAAGCTGGCGGAACAAGGACCGACGTTCAATTCAAACCTGGCCGTGGTGCTGCTGACGGCGCAGGGATCGATACAAGTAGCCGTCGATGCGATGAAGCTGGGGGCATACGATTTTCTGCTCAAGCCGGTGGATGCGACGCGGCTGCGTACGATTCTGGCCAATGCCACGCGGCAGCGCGAAACCGACATTGAGCTGGAAGTGGCGCGTCGGCGACTACGCGATACCGGGGTGCTGGGTTCGATGGTCGGCACTTCGAAGGCGATGCGGGAGATTTTCGCGCTGATCGAACAGATTGCGCCTTCGAATGTGTCGGTGCTGATCACCGGCGAGAGCGGAACCGGCAAAGAGATGGTGGCGAGGACGCTGCACGAGCTGAGTCCGCGCAAGCCGAAGCCGTTTATTGCGGTGAATTGCGCAGCGATTCCGGAGACTCTGATCGAGAGCGAAATCTTCGGGCACGAAAAGGGATCGTTCACGGGTGCGGTAGAGCGGCGCATCGGGTGCTTCGAACTTGCCACTGGGGGAACGCTGCTGCTGGATGAACTGGCGGAGATGCCGGTGGGGACGCAGGCTAAGTTGCTGCGCGTGCTCGAAGAGCGCAAACTTCGGAGGCTGGGGGCACGGAACGAGGTTGATGTCGATGTACGCGTACTGGCCGCGACGAATCGCGATGCCGAGGAGGCGATTGGCCATGGCAATCTTCGCGCGGACCTTTTCTACCGGCTGAACGTGTTTCACATTCACATGCCGCCGCTGCGGACCCACCTTGAAGATTTGCCCGCAATGGCGGAAGCGATGCTGGCGGAGATGAATCTCAAGCATGGGCGCAAAGTTTCAGGCGTGGCGCCTTCGATCCTTGACCGGATGATCGCCTACCACTGGCCGGGTAACGCGCGCGAACTGCGCAACACCATCGAGCGGGCAGTGATTCTGTGTCCCGACGGGGCTCCGCTGGACGCCGGGCATTTGCCGCCAAGCTTCGGCAGGGCACAGATGCTCACTCCACAGGTGGGCGACGAAGGCGTGGTGCCGGTGCGTGTGGGCACAACGGTGGGCGAAGCGGAACGACTGCTGATTGTGAGAACGCTGGAATCTACGGGACAGAACAAGACGCGCGCTGCCGAGATTTTGGGAGTGAGCCTGAAGACGCTGCACAACAAGCTGAAGGAGTACAGCCAGACGCGCGAAGAACAATCTGCCTGAGCCATGCGACTGAAGACAAAACTCGTGTTGGCCATTACCGCCCTGGTAATGCTGATCTCGGGGCTTCTTTCGCTGGTGTACGTGAGCCAGCTGCTGCATGCGGCGGTGCGGCAGTCGTATGACTCGAATCGCATGGTGGCCAACCAGGTAAAGTTTGCGCTGCAGAACGCCCTGGTGGCCGGCTTGAAAGATCGCACGGTCGATCCAAACGATCCTGAAGAGTTGCGCGATGTGACCGCTGAAGCGGTGCGAACCAACCAGCCGCTGCAGGCCGTGATCGACGCGGTTAACCGATATTCGCTCTCGGTGTACGACATTAACATCGGCGACAATCGCGCTCGCACACTGCTCAGTACTAACCCCGACAACCTCGACAAGCCACTGCCTTCAAGACCGGATTACAACCAGTTGCTCAATGCCAACCCGGTACAGCTTATGCTGGAGGTTTTTGGGCCGCCGAAGGTGTTTGAAGTGGTTGTGCCTCTGGAGCGTAACGGCGAGCCGTTCGCCTCGGTACATGTTGGGGTCCGAACGACGTTGCTGCGCGCCCTCTACCAGCCGTGGCTTGTAGAAACGATAACCTTGATGGGCTTTGCGCTGGGATCGGCGCTGGTGGTGGCGCTGCTGCTGAGCAATCTCGCGCTGCGCCCACTGGAGCAGATCAACATGCAGCTCGACTACTGGACCGTCCCAGGCGAAGAAGCCAGTGGGGAGGTGGAAGCGGCACGCGAAGATACTGCAATCCGCGTTTCGAACAAGATCGAGCAGATCGGCCAGCGCATGAGAAACGTGGAGGAAGTGTTTTCGGTTCTGAAGGACAACCTCGACCAGATTCTCGGTAATCTTCAGGATGGGATCGTGCTGTTTACCGGGGACGGCCGTGCAGTGTTGGTTTCAGAGGCGGCACGCAGGTTTTTGCAGGTGGATCGCAGCCGCGTGCTGGGCATGAACGCCTCGGAGATCTTTGACAAGTCGACGGTGCTAGGGCGCGTGTTGCGCGATGCATTTGACACCCGGACGGCATTGCATCAAGAAGAGATTCGCACCGAGACAGGAAGACGGATCCAGGCTTCAGTGGATTTTATTCAGGACGATCTGACACGCCAGGGACTCGGCTCACTGGTCACGCTGCGGGACCTGGAATCGATGGAGGAGATCGAGTCAGAGTTGGAGCTTTCGCGCCGCATGTCGGCCATCGGAAGGCTGACCTCGGGTGTGGCCCATGAGGTGAAGAATCCGATTAATGCGATTGTCGTCCATCTCGAGCTTCTCAAGACCAAGCTGGAGGGTGCGAACTCTTCGGCCGCCCGTCACCTGGAGGTGATTGATTCCGAGATTCATCGCCTCGACCGCGTGGTGCAAACACTCGTTGATTTTTCCCGGCCGGTGGAGTTGCAACTGCGGGAACAAGATTTGCGGTTAGTAATTGGTGACGTACTTGCGCTAGCCAAGGAAGAACTGTCCACGCGCAATGTTAAGCTGGTGCACAAATTCCCCGTGCAGCCGCTGGTGGCCAATGTGGACGCCGACATGTTGAAACAGGCGGCATGGAACGTGATCCAGAACGGCGCACAGTCGATGCCGGATGGTGGAACGCTGGAGGTGGTTCTGGAAGCAGATCGGAAGACAGCGGTATTGCGGATTGCGGATGAGGGTACTGGTATTTCAGACGAGATCATGGAAAAAATCTTTGATCTGTATTTCACTACAAAAAGCGGTGGAAGCGGTATTGGCTTGGCCATGACATACCGTATTCTGCAGTTGCATCATGGTGCAGTCGAAGTACAATCGAGAAAAGACCGTGGAACCGAATTTCGATTGAGAATTCCGTTGGCCGCTACGGACTGGGGACGCCGACATCTTCAGCCGGCGGGATTTGAAGACGATAAGGGGCTTGGGCAATGAAGTTTCCAGCGAGGAGTGTCGCGTGGCTACTGCCGCTGTTTATGACGGCATGTATTCACCGCGCGAACCAAGCCAAGAATCAGCCCCTGGCGCCTCCCATTGAGGACACGCCACTTACCAAACCGGATACCGCGCCGGTAAACCTGCCTCCGCCGGTGGTAACGATTCCAGTTCCACCAGCCGCTCCGACAACGACGCAAGTGCCTGAGAAGCCGCTGCCGAAGCACAAGAAGCCCTCGCCCAAGGGCCCTCCCGTGCCAGCTCAGCAGACGACGCAGCAGGCGTCAAATGCAGCACCGGAAGTACCCGCGATTGGAGACTTCACGTCAGGCGATGCTCCGGACCTGCGCAAGCAGACCGAGGATTCCATAGTCGAGGTGGAACGCAACCTGAATGGAATCACGCGGAAGATGAGCGATGGGGAAGAGAAAACTTCGACGCAGATCAGGGAGTTTCTCAAGCAGGCCAAGACGGCGCTGGGCTCCGGCGACGCGGATGGTGCACATACCCTGGTGGTGAAGGCCAAGGTGCTGCTGGGCGAATTGATTCCGTAGCATCTCGACAGTTTCGGAAATACTTGGTCTTTTTTGCTTTATGGAAAGCCGCCGCTCCGTGATGGTCGCGGCTACCAGATTTTTGTTTTTGGTCTACATTATTTCCGAAAATGCGTTCGCTCACTCACCCTTGTCGGGTTGCCACCGTGGTCTTATCGCTCGCCCCAACTGAGTTTGTTGCGCAACGCCTCGAAGAATCCACCTTCATTCAAGCGAACCAGGTTTACGGTATGTCGGGAGCGCTGGCAGCGAATCTCGTCATCCAACTGCAGTTCGAAGGCGCGCTGGCCATCGACTGTGAGCAGGGCAAGATTGGGGATCCCTTCGACACGAACGGTGAGCGATGCGTCGCCGCGAACGACGATGGGGCGCAGGGTAAGCAGATGCGGGCAGATAGGCGTCACTACCATAGCGTCGACGTCGGGAGTCAGGATGGGTCCGTTGGCTGCGAGGTTATAGGCAGTAGATCCGGTAGGCGTGGAGACGATGACACCGTCGGCGCGGAAGCGGGCGACGATTTTGCTATCGAGCTCAACCGCGAATTCGCCCATGCGCGCGATTTCGCCCTTGGTCACAACGATGTCGTTGAGTGCCTCGTAGCCGGAGTGAAGTTCCCCTTTGCGCCAGAGCTCGGCATGCAGCATGGCCCTTGGCTCGATTACATGGCAATCGGCACACCAGCCCTCAAGCGTTGCGTAGAGGTCGGCGAGGCGCACCTCGGTCAAAAAGCCGAGGAAGCCGAGATTGACGCTGAGGATGGGAGTTCCTGTGGCGGCGAAGATGCGACTGGCCGAGAGCAGTGTGCCGTCTCCGCCGAGAACAATGATCAGTTCGGGGGCAAAGCGGGGCAGTTCGGTGCGGTCGACGGCTTCGGCGTCGGTGGTGTACTGACCACCTTCGCAGTCCAGCACCGGTTCGTAGCCACGCCGGCGCAGCCAGTCGATCAACTCCGGTAAAAGTCGTGTGAGTTCTTCTTTGAGCGGCTTCGAAACGATCGCGACTCGAGTCATGCGGTCTCAGTGTACCGGATGAGGCCGGAGCCGAGAGGGTCTCGAGAATCCAAGAGATCAGGCATCGAGGTGAGATTTCGAAACGAGAGGACGCTGGGCGAGGAGCAGAAATTCCCGGTTGCCCTCTGCGCCGGTTATGGGCGAGTCGATGGTCTCGACCACTATCCAACCGAGTGAGCGAACGTGATCGGCCACTTTGTCGATAGCCATCTGGTGAGCTTCAGGGTCGCGGACGATGCCGCCCTTACCAACATTGCCTCGGCCCACTTCGAATTGCGGCTTGACCAGGATCACGGCCTGAGAAAGCGACGGAGCGGCGGCGAGGACGGGGCCGATCAAGAGGGTGGCGGAGATGAAAGAAACGTCCATGACGAGGAGAGTGGGGTGGGGTATGCCGGGCTCTTCAACGAGCGCGCCGGGCGCGAGGAAACGCGCGTTGGTGCGTTCAAGCAAGCGGACGCGGGGGTCGTTGCGGAGCTTCATCGCGATCTGTCCGAAGCCGGTATCGACGGCGGTTACGTGGGCCGCTCCTCGCTGCAGCAGGCAATCGGTGAATCCTCCGGTGGAGGCTCCCACATCGAGGCACGCTCTGCCGGTTACATCGATGTTCCAGTGATCGAGCGCGCCGGCGAGTTTCAGGCCTCCGCGGCTGACGAAGGGCAGGTCTTCGCCGAGGATGCGGATGGACGCGGCTTCGGGAACAGAGGCTCCCGGCTTGTCGATTTTTTGTTCGTTAGCGAGTACCCGGCCGGCGAGGATCATGGCGCGTGCGCGCTCGCGGCTGGGAACGAGGCCTCGTTCGACCAGAAGGAGATCGATACGTGTTTTGCTGCCGGTTGTCATTTTGATTCTTAGGG
>WNGR01010101.1_pt1 | contig 10540 bp, 6 predicted proteins | sample 5407581 | NCBI WGS metagenome assembly WNGR01 (sample SAMN13153383, study PRJNA577476) | soil metagenome | isolation source: 80 cm soil or saprolite under Garry oak tree replicate 2 | place: USA:California | collected 2016-06-15 | reverse complement strand
CTTTTCCTTACTAGAACCTAAAGATTGAGCGATCATCGTAAGCTGGTTTTCTAGTTTTTGGATATAGTTAATTGCGGCCTCCCCAGCAACAAACTCTAATCTGACAACTCCATCCTGAATCCTCTCAGATTTAGTTATTTTAATGAGTCCTATTTCACCTGTTGTGCTGACATGCGTTCCACCACAGGCTTCGATATCCCAATTTTCAATATTTACAATTCTGATATTGCTAGTTGGGACAACACCCCCCTGATAGATTCTAAAACTGTAGTCCTGCTCAGCATCAACACGGTCATAGATCTTGATCTTAACTGGTAAATTTTGTCTAATTACATTGTTTGCGGTCTTTTCAATTCTTTCAACCTCCTCCCTGTTGAGAGAGGAATGGTGAGTAACATCAAGTCTGGCATAATTTTCCTCTTTGAATGCAGAATTCTGCCATACCCATGATCCAAGGTTAAATCTTGCCGAGGTATTAAGCACATGAGTTGCAGTATGGTGTTTAGTGATTAATTCGCGCCGCCGGTCATTTACTGTTCCATGCACGGTTTTGCCGTCTATGAAATCTAGGGGACCTTGTAGTTTATGAACTATGATATCTGCTTGTTTTATAACTTCAAGTACTTTCACGCCGTCAATCTCTCCAGTGTCTGGTTCTTGTACACCACCCCGCGGATAGAACGCAGTCTGGTCTAGTATGATAAATTTTTTATCGATCACCTTAAGAACCTTGGCGGTAAATTCACGGATTGACTTGTCCTCATAGTATAATGGCCTGGTCGGTGCAACACCATCCAAGCCGTAGATTGGTTTTTGAGCTTGAGCTGCTGCTTGGCTAGTATGAAGTTCAGCGAGCTTTGTGTAAAAAGTAGGCGGGATACTGTCTATTGCTCCCAAATCGACTAAAAAGTCTGGAGTAACACCGTCAGATTCGTACATTCTTATTAGATCATCCACCATCAGCTTCTTCTCAGTACTTTTAATTGAATTAGCAATTGCTTCCATCCTTTCCCTAGATCCTATATATCTACCAGATTCAATCTGAAGTATTGTCCTGACATCTTCTCTATGTTCCTCAAGTTCTGGATACATCTGCTTGATATAATCAATATGCATATCAGCAATATCTTCGAGTTTCATGCTCCAACCTAATCTTTCCAAAATCGAAAGTGCCCTACGTAGAATCACTCTTAGATTATAGCCTCCTCCCACGTTTGATGGGAGTGCACCATCAGAGATGGCGAACACCAGTGTACGAGTGTGATCTGCAATGGTATAAATTGCCTCGTAGGGGGCAGTCATTTTTGTAAGAAGGTCATCGGAGATTTTTAGTTCCTTAGCAATGAGTGACTTTACCGCTTGAATGTCTCCACTCATATAATCAAGTTTAGTAGAAACTGCTGTAAAATATTTGGATAGAATTTCTGGACTTTCAGAGGTTCCAGAATTGTCAACTAATTTTCGTACCACCGGGCCAAAAGAACAATCGTAACTTGTCGGTGTTCCCATTGTTATCCATGAAAGTCGCTCAAGTCCAGCTCCCATATCAATAATCTTGTTGGTCATTACTCTATAGTCGTTCTCGTTCCCTTCAAATTCAGTAAAAACAGCATTGCCTAGTTCAAGTCCACTCACAAAATATTCCAGAGAGTAACCAAAGGCACCCGCACCCATCCATACATCTTCTACAAAAGTGATCTCCTCTTTTCTTATTCCCAGAGCGTTTGTAAGCATTCTATAATCAAGCTCAATGCACCTATCTTTCCAATAGCCACCATGTGCGTCTGCATTGCAAACCTGGCCGATCATACAGAAGCTTGTGTAATGTCTGCCACTCAAACCCACATTTTCTATATCGTTAAAGCGCAAACACATTTGCGGGACTAGAAGTGGATTTGTAGGCAGCTCAAAAATTACCTTGTTCCCGATTACTCTTTGAAAATCAACAATCGATGCTATAGTAAAATAGAGATCATCACGCCACCTGCAGACTACCGGATATCTTCTGATTATCGAGTGTGCGTTGGATTGAAAGTATTCTTCTATTTTTTTCCAAGCGTTGACGTAATCAAGTCTTTTATTTGTAGGAGGCTCACCTATAAAACCGTAGTACTGGTGGTCTGGACAAAACTGCTTCTCATCCAGGGACCAAAAAAATTTACCGCAATTATTGCATCGTTGACGCTTGAAGCCTAATCTATCAAATAACGAAACCTTGTAATATCTATCTGGGTCTGATGAAAAGATAGCAGTAAGTTCTTTTTTTCCCAATGCTTGCTACCCCTAGCGAAATATACTATTAATGCTTTTATAATAGCTTATATCATAATAAAAGTTTTGACCTTGCCACTAGTCGTAACGCTAGCATTGGGGATGTTAACATTTTCGCACATTTTTGTAAATAAAGAATATCTGAAAATAATTAGCATGCCGGAATTAACCACAAAAAAGGACCAATTTTATTAGGAGCTATATTTAGCGCCTTAAATCCCTTTTTTCTAATATGGTGGCTCACAGTGGGTTTAAAGCTGATTTCTGATTCAATTCATTTCTACGGTTTTGTCATCGAATTCTTTTTTTGTTCTCATTTCACATTTGGAGGGACTATGCTTGGTTGGCAATAGCATCTTTTATGATATAAAGAGGCATTTCGGTATTAAAAACCAAATTCTATCCTGCAATTCTTATTTCAATAAGTACCATTCTTGCTTGTTATGGAGTCTATATCATTCTAAACATTTTTTGATGCGACCTGAGAAGATAACAGGCAGACGACCCAGCACTATACACTATTCGTAGTTGTATTTAATGTTGCTTGCAAACTGTCGAGGTTCGGTTGCAACGAGTAACAGTTGTTTAAACTAGCAGATAGAGTTAAGATCTAGGAAGGTGTAGTAGATAGATGACAAACCAGAAAACAATAACCATAGCTGCAGCACTTTTTGTTGCAGTACTAGCGACTGTAAGCACACAATCAATGGCTTTTGCTCTTGCGGGTCCACCGCCTGTGCCTAAACATGTTTCGGTTCATGACCAACTAGCGATTCACATATGGAGTTCACTTTGCTCACAACTAGGTTTCCTGGTTCATGGAAATTCGCATTGCAGAGTATAGCCTCATTACGCTTCAGAATGGATCTAATCTATCTGTGTATTTTGTTTCACTATTCGAGACTGTCTTGGGTTGTGATATACTTGTTTAGATAATGAGGATTTAAGAAGACTAGTATTTCGATTTGGATGTTATTCAACACTTTTTCGAATTTTGCGCGGATAGATTTTGTGCCTTCCCAATCGTCACCAGGTCGATGATTTTTGTCGGCCTAGTATCGTTCATGTATATCATAAAGTTCTCTCAATGCTTTCTTACCGCCGTTCTCCCATTTTTGGTGACAACTCGCATACAACATTGAACAGTTACTCATCTCATATTATAGTTCATCTAATGGTCGTCGCTTTGTGACCATATTAGCGATTCTATCTGCTTTGTGACCTGTATATTCTTCACCCAAATGATGAAAAATCAATTTCGTGGATCTCGTAGGCCACATAGTAAGAAATAGAGATTTGTATCGATAAAGCTAATTTTTGTTTGCAAACTGTCTCCAAATTGTCCCAGCCTCGTAAATGCTAACCCACTATTTGGTTTTCTGTAAATCCTTCACAGGTTCACGTGTTCCCATGGTTATCAGGTTTTTGCCAATGTGAATAGAAATAGTTGTGTAGAACTGTTATCACAGGTGTTTTAACATACATCCCTGACTTTATCAAAGGGAGTTTGTATCTGTAAGTAGAACTCATTCTTGTAGTAGTTGATATATCAATATCTGGTTTGAAACATAAAACCTCAAAGGGGAGTTCATATTTCAGGTAGAAGTCTCCCCAAATTAACGGATAGCACGCTTACATAATCAACTATAAGGTACGATGATTTAATGTCTCGTGAAATTGGGTTGATAGTGTTGACACTTTTGAATAGATAATTTAATTTTGTCTTGTTATCACCGCCTTTGAACAACATAAAGAAGGCACTACACTCCAGAAGTTCATGTAAATCTGTTCAAATTGTTCCTTTTATTTAATAAATTACACTTACTGCTTGCAACGCCATATGCGTTACTAGAACATAATTTCACTTTTCAGTCTTCTTGGGTAGTTTGTGATGAGGACAATAATATCGTCGTCATTGTCCTCACTGTGAAAGACTTAAAACACTTACCTTAGAATAAAGGATAAATTGAAAGTATCAGTCTTGGGCGCTGCCAAAGAAGTCGGCCGATCAGCGTTCCTTGTAAATGTGAATAGTACAGGCATTTTGATGGATTATGGTGTACTCTTGAAAAGAGAACCAATCTTCCCTATGCATGTCAGGCCAAAAGATGTTGATGCTGTGGTGATTTCTCATGCTCATCTAGATCATTCCGGATTTGTCCCATCCCTGTTCTTGTCTGAATCAGCATCAGTACAAGCACTGGGTACGCCTCCCACATTTGAGCTAGCAAGATTATTGATCGAGGACATGATAAAAATATCAGGGTTCTACCTACCCTTTGAATATATTGACATAATAACAATGATGAAAAATTCCAAGAATTTGCAATACAAGGAAACATATATGGTAAACGATGTCAAAGTAACTCTGCATGAGTCTGGCCATGTGTTGGGCGGTGCTTCGGTTATTTTAGAACATGATGGTAAACGGATATTCTATACTGGAGATATTAATACAAGAGGCTCAAAGTTACTCAGACCTGCCGATTTGGACTTTGGTGAGATTGATTTAATGATCATAGAGAGTACTTATTCTCAGAGTGAACAGATGCCACGAGCTCAGGCTGAAAAAGAGTTACTGGAGTTCGCGTACGATGTACTTGAGAGAGGTGGAACACTGTTTATCCCCGCGTTTTCCGTAGAAAGAGCTCAGGAAATTGCAACGGTTCTAAAATCTAACAATTTTCGACACAAAGTTGTAATGGATGGAATGGCTCTTAAAGCAAATCAAATTATGATGAAACATCCAACCTTCCTCAAGGATGCCGAAATATTCAAGCGAGCAATCAATGAAGCAGAATGGATAAGCGGGTGGAATAGAAGAAGGAGTGTTGTTAAGGAGCCCTGCGTCATCATTTCTCCTGCTGGGATGTTGGTTGGAGGCTCTGCAGTATTCTATCTGCAAGAAATCGCTAAGAGTGATAAAAATGGTGTTGCAATGGTATCATATCAGGGCGAAGGCACACCTGGTCGAACACTTCTCGATAGGAGAGTGGTAAGTTTTGATGGTAGAGAAAGAAAATGTCTTGCTGATGTGAAACGGTTCGAATTTTCCGGACATAATAGTAGGAGCGAATTATTCGAAATTCTTGAACATATAAAAGGTAACCCAAAGGTGCTTACCGTCCATGGCGATGGACCTTCATGTACTAAATTTGCAGAAGAGATTAAAATCAAATACGGTTTTGAATCAAAAGCTCCGGATGCAGGAGAATTAATTGAAATATGAGTTGATTCTATTACTCAAATGGTGCAGCATTTCATTACTCGGCTTTTTTAACATCTCGGTGTAATGAAGAAACTCTCCATTCCCAGCTGTGCTGAATTATTCTCCCGAAAGTTTTCTTCCCATTTTGAGAGCACTAATATTATTATCATTCTTTCCGTAATGAAGTGGTAATGCATTAGAACCGATTCTTCCGACTCAACTATCTGGCTTTATTGTCTTGCTGTCAGCGAAATGCTACTTAATAAGCATATTTTGGGGATTATATTTATAAAATACCCGATTTTTGTACATAATGAAGAAATGCGTATCATGTAAGAATGCCATCCCACTAAATCAAAAGTGCTTCACGTATTCCTTATCTTCACAACTGAACTGTATTTTCTGTGCTGAAAAAGAGATCCCAAAACAATTGAAATCCTACTGAACGACTTAAGAAAAATAAAAGACGAAGAAAATAAAAAAGTTCAATAAGGTTGACAATACATTTTGGTTTGGACCAATGTGGTTACACCCTTCTTCATTTTATTGCCAACCCGTCATTAACCCAGAGGTCAGCATTAACAGCGGCCAAATGTTTCTTTGGGAGCAGATAGGTAATTCTTGGTATGGCATATATGGAAATCACATCATAAAATTTTCTACATCATCGACAAACAAAAGTTTCTGTATTGATAATAACAAAAATAACGATATCTAATTCTATTCCTATCCTGAGGTCAAGGGATGGGAGAGAAAAGTCTTTAGACTTGACGATGACATTAAAAAAATATTATCGACTCTATCAAATGATACTTTGGTCTATAAGATAATTAGAAAATACCCTGGTCTCCGTTTGATGCGACAAGAACCGTATCAATGCATTTTTTCCTTCGTATGTGCCAGTAATACTAACATATTGATGATCCGTAAAATGCTCAAGAACATCTCGAAAAAATTTGGCTGCAAAGTAATATTTGACGGAAAAGAATTTTACACATTTCCTTCTGTCCACAGTCTGAACAAAGCAACGACTAACGAGTTGCGCTCGTGTGGTGTGGGATATAGAGCCAAGGCAATTCAAGCTGTTGCAAAACATATCGTTTCAGGCAATCTTGATATAGATCACTTGATTCGTATTAAGTATCATGACGCAAAAGAAGAGCTCTTGAAGGTATATGGTATCGGCAATAAAATTGCTGATTGCATCCTATTATTCTCGTTGGAGAAACTCGATGCCTTCCCTATCGACGTCTGGATTTTAAGGGCACTTTCACGATACTATAGGTGGCTCTTCACTGAAAATGAAGATAAGTTCAAAATGATTGATAGAATAACTATAAATCAATACAAAGTCCTCTCAGAGACTATCAGGAATTATTTTGGTAAATATTCTGGATATGCACAGCAATATATCTTCTACTATATACGTGAAACTGCAGGTAAAAAATGGTAAGAATCGGGTTACATACATCGCTTGAGATCATTTTATTTCCTTTGCAAAGGTTCTGTAAATAAATAATGCATCCTCTTCGTCTTTCGCACCGACTATTGTTGCAGCACCGCTTGTGAGAAAACTGATTGATAATTTGCTGGCATTTGTACTTATTGCAGTAATCCCCAAATTACCTCTCATTTTAATATCATAACCCAGCGATTCTGCATTCTTCATTATTCCGGTCAGATTGATTGATGCAGGTACTGTTGACGATGGAGTAACAGTATATGTTCTCTTGCCTCTATCTCTTCCGCAAAGCTCTTCAATTATCAGTTCTTCCGCTTGTAAAACAAGTTCTTCTTTCATACTCTCTTTTTTTGGCCCGCATGAAGAGCATTCCTCATTTCTAAACATCTGGATCTTGTCAAATGACAGCTCATTCAGGTCTATATAGAGCAACTTGTTTACAAGCGTAGGATGTTGCCCTGTAAGAATCTTTACTGCCTCCGACACTTGAACACCGGCCACCAAATACAGTACTGATGGATGTACTCCTTCTGTACTACATGTAGGCATGTCCTCGTCAGCCAATGCGGGGAATATACACCGTAAACATGCGGATTTATTTGGTAAAATAGTACACACTGAGCCTAACATTCCCAGTGCCCCACCGTAGATAAACGGGATATTGTACCTGATACATGCATCATTAAGAGCATATCTTGCATCAACACTATCAAGTGCATCAATTATAATATCCGCTCCTTTGACAATACTTTCGGCGGTGTATTTAGTAATAGAAAGAGGAACTGCCTCGATTTCAACATGAGGATTCATTTTTTTCAGACGCTCTGCGGCCACTTCAACCTTGACTTTACCTATGTCGTCTTCATTGTAAAGATGTTGCCTATGTAAGTTTGAAATTTCAACAACGTCTCTATCAACTATTTTCAGTTTACCAACACCCATTGCTGCTAATTGAGTTACGATCGGGTTTCCGATCCCTCCGACCCCCACCACACAAACTTTAGCATCGCGCAGCTTTTCCATTCCAACGAATCCGATTTCTTCGAGCATTATCTGCCTGGAAAAGCGTTGCATATCTTCACTTGTCAGCTCCGCACCACCAGCCACTGCTGGCAATATATACAATGAATCCCCGTCTTTGAGTAATGTTGACATTCCATCACTGTTAAAGCGCATATTCTTGCCGTTAATGTAGATATTAATCAGGGCACGTGGCTTACCATTCAGATCAAATACCCGACGTTTGAAATCATCTCCCAGCATATCAGAAACCTTGGCAAATGCTTCATGTAGGTCATGAGCTTCTAACGAAATTTTTTTCTCTCCCATCCCTTTATTCAGGACTGATGGAATGACGAATTCGATATTAGCCATTTTGAATGTTTATGTTAACCGCTCCTGATTCACCATGTAATTATCCAATCATTGCTGAAACTGTTTGCACGTCCGGCTTTACAGGCCTAAGTTTTGGAAGCGCAGTTGCTAGCGCTTCTGTAGCTTTTAACCCATTTCCTGTGATATAGCAAACTACTTTTTCATCTTTGTCGATTTTACCTTCTTCAACCATCTTTTGAAGTACCGCTACCGCTACTCCACCAGCAGGTTCTGTAAACACGCCTTCTGTCTTGGCCAGCATTAGTATCCCATCAATAATTTCGTCATTAGTAGCCTCTTCTGCAATTCCATTATACTGCCTTAATCTTCTGAGTACATACAACCCATCTCCGGGATCGCCTATCGCAAGACTTTTTGCAATGGTGTCAGGTCTTTCGACTGGTATAACTTCATCACTATTTTTCTTGAAGGCATCGACTATTGGAGCGCAGCCGTGTGGTTGGGCAGCCGTGATCTTTAGATTTGCTATGCTCTCAATTAATCCGAGGTTGTGCAACTCTTCAAATCCCTTGCAAATCGCATTTAACATTGCTCCACTTCCAACGGGAATAATAAGATTATCTGGAACCTGCCAGTTCAGCTGTTCAGCAACTTCGTAGGCAAGAGTCTTTGAACCTTCAACGTAATATGGCCTCATATTTATATTGACTATTCCGATGCCTCTCGAGTCGCCGATTATGGACGCAACCCTGTTAGCATCGTCATAAGTTCCATCCACTGCTACATATTCAGCTCCGTATGATAATGCTTGCGCGATCTTTATGTTTTCAATATCGGAGGGGGCAAAAATGTAGCAGGGCAATGCTGCTTTAGCAGCATGAGCAGCAGTTGCAGAAGCTAGGTTACCAGTAGATGCGCAACCTACTGATTTTAATTTAGTTTCTTTGGCCCTAGAAACGGCTACTCCTGCTGGTCTATCCTTAAATGAAAATGTTGGATTTACAGAATCGTTTTTAATAAATAGATTCTTCATTCCTCCTAGTTGTGTGCCAAGCCTATCGGCATGTTGTAGCGGAGTGAGACCTGCATTTAGACTCACAATATTGTTTTTATCAGCAATAGGAAGGAGTTCGAAATAACGCCAGTAATTTTTCTCTCGTGATTCAAAGGTGTTCTTTCCTATACTAGAAGGAAACCTGTAAATAACATCAAGTGGACCAAAGCACTCTTCACATATATATCTAAACTGAGGTTCATATTCTCTTCTGCACTCCCTACACTGTAGCGACTGTATAATACCCATGTTTTGATTACCAATTATCTAAAAATGCAGTAGATAAGGTTGGCTAATCACAATTTTAGTAATACTGAATTTTTAAAAAAAATAATCATTATCAATAAATTTCCATTTTGTAACTAATAATTGTTAATAGCCGATTTTAAATAAATATTTTAGTAACTTTGTGTAGGTTCAGTCAAATTTTTCCATCTACTAGTATGTTATGAAAGCACGAGCGGTTGCCAGTATGACACACAGAGGTTTCCGAATCTACCACATACAGGCTGAATATTTCCAGACTCCTCACCTTTCATCCATAATTTACCGCGGGAGGTGCTCCAAAACCAAGCGTTTCCGGTTTTTAGGGTATTGTCAAGCGCTTCTCTATTAGTATAGGCAAGCATTAGGATATCCTTTGTCTTTCTATCCTGAAGTACCACAGGGATTAGACCATTTCGTCTCGCGAAGTCTATATCTGCTAATGACTTGTTCAAACGCATATAATCTCTAGTCCACAATTAAAAATGATTCGGAATAAACTAATTGTCTAGTAATAGTGTTAGCGCAATTCGAAGGCACTTGGAAGCGGCATTCTCTCCCAACAATCTAACCTACCGTCTAGTACCACTTCTAAGCCAATAAAAACTTCTGACGCCGTTGTGACTCGATTCGCCGTTTAGATCAGAATTGGCCTTGCATGAAAGGCACTCGCACGTGGGCCGAACCGATCCTTAGGTACATCACGAGACAACAGTTATGGATTAATTAGTCTAAATATAGTTATTAATAAGGATACCCGCGCCAGAAGATGACATTCTTCATTTTCCAATTTATTCCGAGTCCTGTTCGGCATTTATCAAACTAGGTTTTTCAAACTACTCGTTTCTACACGATAAGGAGGTGGACGCAATAAGTTGGCAAATAATGGACAGGTTCTTTTTAAGATATAACCACCTAATGTGGCTTTTTTTATGCAGAATTGTGA
>WNGR01008947.1_pt1 | contig 10540 bp, 10 predicted proteins | sample 5407581 | NCBI WGS metagenome assembly WNGR01 (sample SAMN13153383, study PRJNA577476) | soil metagenome | isolation source: 80 cm soil or saprolite under Garry oak tree replicate 2 | place: USA:California | collected 2016-06-15 | reverse complement strand
GGAGGAGCGACAGGGGGTGATCTACGTCAACGGGAAACGGCTGGTGGAGCCGTATCTGAACAAGCAGCGAGATACCCGGACGCTGGGGCCGTGGACGGTCCCCGCCGGCGACCTGTTCGTGCTGGGGGACAACCGGGTGCATTCGGACGACTCCCGATTCGACCTCGGCCAGATCCCCATCGACCACGTCGTGGGACGGGCCTTCATCGAGCTCTGGCCGCCCTCCCGGTTCGGAGGGCTGGCCGGGGGAACGCGGTTCGCGGGGTAGGGTGTCGGCGGTGCGAGGAACCAACGGTCGTGCAGGCGCCGAGGGGACGGACCTGGATCGGTACGAGCGGCGGCTCCGGGCTCGGGGCTTCCGGCTCATCGCCGGGGCGGACGAGGCCGGACGGGGAGCCCTGGCCGGCCCGCTGGTCGCCGCGGCCGTGATCCTTCCCGACGGGTTCGACCTGAACGGCATCAACGACTCCAAGGTCCTGACGGCGCTTCAGCGGGAGCGGGCCTTCGCACGGATCCGGTCGCAGGCCGTGGCGGTGGCGGTGTGCCGGGTCATGCCGGGGCGCATCGACCGCCGGGGCCTGCACCGTTCGAACCTGTTCCTGCTGCGGCGGGTGTTCCGGGAGTTGCCGGTCCCTCCCGATTTCGTGCTGTCCGACGGGTTCCCGCTGCGCGGGCTCCGCGTGCCGCACCTGTCCATCAAGAAGGGCGACGCGGTGACCGCCTCGGTGGCCGCGGCCAGCATCGTGGCCAAGGTCACCCGGGACCGGATGATGGACCGCTACCATCGGCGGTTCCCCGACTACGGGTTCGACACGAACCGCGGGTACGGGACCGCCGCCCACTGGAACGCGCTGGAGCGGGTGGGGCCGAGCCCCATCCATCGGCGCTCGTTCAAGGGGGTGGCGCCGCTGGCGGCGGCGTTCGGCCTGGACGGCGCCACCGTTTCGGGCGGCGAGCCGGTCGGCGCGGCGAGAATGGAGTGGCCATGAGCGAGGAGGAGCTCGAAAACTTCGAGGCGGACATGGAGATGCAGCTGTTCCGGGAGTACCGCGACGTGCTGCCCATGTTCACCTACGTGGTCGAGACCGAGCGGCGGTTCTACCTGGCAAACACGGTCGACGTGGTCCCGCACCAGGGGGCGTCGCCCTGGTTCGAGGTCGTCCTGAACGACGCGTGGGTGTGGGACATGTACCGGCCGGCCCGGTTCGTAAAGCGGGTTCAGGTCATGACCACGCGGGACGTCAACATCGAGGAGCTTTCCCACAAGGACGACGCGCTCGGCACGGCGCCGCCGGGCTGAACTCCGCCCGCCGGGCCGCTCGGACTCCGTTCGTGTCACTGCCCCGGTCTACCGTGGTGGCGTGGACGGCGGCACGCGCGTGCAGACCGCCCGGGGAGCGCTGGGCAGGCTCGGCGAAGAGGCCGCCCTGGCCCGGTACCGCGGAGCGGGGTACTCGCTGGTGGCCCGGAACTGGCGCTGCCCGGCGGGGGAGCTGGACCTCGTCCTGCGGCGGGGGGATGTGGTCGTCTTCTGTGAGGTGAAGACCCGGGCCGGTGGCGCCTTCGGCGGCGGGCACGAGGCGGTCACCTGGCGGAAGCAGCGCAAGCTTCGGCAGCTGGCCGAGCTGTTCCTGGCGGGGCTGCGGGTGGCTCCGGCGGCGGTCCGGTTCGACGTGGCCAGCGTGCTGGCCCGGCCGGGGGTGCGCCCCGCCGTGGAGGTCTTCGAGGACGCCTTCTGAGCTGCTGATCATCCTCTCCGGGCGCGCTTCGGGGTTGTGCCGGGCGATTCCGCAGGTCGGCGCGTCGCCCGGGGAGCGTGTCACTGGGAGGTTCTAGCGTTCGCGCGTCGTGTATGGACGGGTCGTGGGCGTCGCGGTCATCGGCGTGCTGGGCCATCCGGTCACGGTCGAGGCGCACATCGGCCGGGGGCTCCCGGCCCTGTGCCTGACCGGGCTGCCGGGGGCGTCGGTGCAGGACGCCCGGGAACGGGTCCGTCCGGCCGTGGAGAGCTCCGGCCTGGAGTGGCCGCTCCGCCGGGTGGTGGTGAACCTCTCGCCGGTGAACCTGCGCAAGGAGGGGCCGGGGCTGGACCTGCCCATCGCCATGGGCGTCCTGGCGGCCTCGGCTCAGGTGCCCGACGGGCTGCTCGAGCGGTACGCGTTCTCGGGCGAGCTCTCGCTGAAGGGCACGCTGATGCCGACGCCCGGGATCCTGGCGGTGGCGATCGCGGCGGCCCGGGCTGGGCTCGAGGGCGTGGTCGTACCAGAGGCCAATGCACGGGAGGCCGCGCTGGTGGAGCGGCTCCGCGTGGTCGGCGCCCCTTCCCTGGCCAGGGCCGTGGAGTTCCTGCGAGGCGAGTGGAACCCGCCCGCGCCCGAGCCGGCCGAGCCCGACGTGGTTTCGCCGGCCGCGGCCACGGTCGACTTCGCCGAGGTCCGCGGGCATGACCAGGCCCGTCGCGCCCTGGAGGTGGCCGCCGCCGGCGGGCACAACGTCCTGCTGGTCGGCTCCCCGGGCGCCGGCAAGACCATGCTGGCTCGGCGGCTGGGCTGCTCATCGGCAGCGGGCTGGTGACGGCCCGACCGTTCCGTTCTCCCCACCATTCCGTCTCGCTGGCGGGCCTGCTCGGCGGGGGCAGTGGCTACGTTCGCCCCGGCGAGATCTCGCTCGCCCACAACGGGGTGCTGTTCCTGGACGAGCTCACCGAGTTCCATCGGGACGCCCTGGAGGCGCTCCGCCAGCCGCTGGAGGACGGACGGGCCGTGGTGACCCGGCTGGCGGGTACCGTCGAGTTCCCCGCCCGGTTCACGCTGGTGGCCGCCGCGAATCCCTGCCCGTGTGGGTTCGACGGCGACCCCAGACGGGCCTGCCGCTGCCCGCCCAACCGGGTCGAGGCCTACCGGGGGAAGCTCTCGGGGCCGCTCCTGGACCGCATGGACATCCGGCTCTTCGTGCCGAGGCTCTCGCGGACCGAGCTGCTGGGCCGCTCGCCCGGCGAGGCATCCGCCCGAATCCGGGATCGGGTCGCGGAGGCCCGCGACCGGCAGCAGCGCCGGTACGTGGGGACCCAGGTCCGGTGCAACGCGGCGCTTCCCGGTCCGATGGCCCGGCGGGAGGCCCGCCTCTCGGCCGACGCGGAAGGGCTGCTGGCCCGGGCCGTGGACGCCATGAACCTGTCCGGGCGCGGGTTCGACCGGGCTCTCAAGGTGGCCCGAACAGTGGCGGACCTGGCGGGCCAGGAGCAGGTCTCCGCGGCCCACCTGGCCGAGGCTCTCTCCTATCGCGTGGACCTGGGGGAACCGGAGGCGGCCCGTGCTGTCTGAGCGTGGGTCGCCGGAGCGTGGGTCGCCGGCCCCGGACCTGGCCTGGCCTCCCGGATTCGCCGGGACGGCGGCCGACCGCCGCGCCATGCTGGTCCTGGCCTCGCTCCAGGGGATCCGCCCCCGGCGCCTGCTGGAGCTGGCGGTGGGTGTGGGTACCGCCCGAGCCTGCCTGGCGGCCGTGCTGGCGGGGCGGGAGGGGAGCGAGGCCGACCGGCGGTGGGCCGCCACCATCGACCCGGACCGCGTGGAGGGGGCGATGCGGGCGTGCGAGGCTCGCCTGGCGACCCCGGGCACTGCCGAGTATCCCCGCCCCCTCGAGGACCTCACCGACCCGCCGGCGGCGCTGTTCGTGCGAGGCGCTCCGCTGGCCGAAGGGGCATCCCTGGTGGCGGTGGTCGGGGCGCGTCGGTGCTCCTCGCTCGGGCGCGAGGTGGCCGCCGACATCGGGGCCGGCCTGGCGGCGGCCGGCATGACCGTCGTGAGCGGCGCGGCCATGGGGATCGACACCGCGGCCCACGAGGGCGCGCTGCGGACCGGCGGGCGAACCGTCGCCGTCTTGGGGTGCGGGATCGACGTGGCCTACCCGCCCAGGAACCAGGCGCTGCTCGACCGGATCGTCGCGTCCGGCTCTGTGGTCGCTGAATACGCGCCCGGCGTTCCGGCGGAGCCGTTCCGCTTCCCGGCCCGCAACCGGATCATCGCGGCCCTGGCCGAGGCCGTCGTGGTGGTGGAGGGAGCTCGGGGCAGCGGCTCGTTGATCACGGCCGATCACGCCCTGGACCTGGGGCGGGCCGTCTACGCGGTGCCCGGACCGGTGACCAGCCCACTGGCCGAGGTCCCGCTGGCGCTGATCCGGGACGGGGCCGGCATGATCCGAGGAGCCGAGGACCTGTTGCTGGACCTCGGTCGCCTCGACCCCGAGGTGTCCCGGGCCGGTGGGGCCGGAGGGGTCGGTGGGGCCGGCGGGGCGGCAGCGGCGGTGGGCGAGGATCTCCCCGAACGCGAACGGGCGGTCCTGGGCGTACTGGCGGGGCCGACCCTGCCCGACCAGGTCGCCTCGAGCCTCGGGTGGGACCTGGCCGAGGTGGTCCCCGTCCTCGTGGCTCTCGAGCTGCGAGGCCTGGTCCGAAACGTGGGCGGCCGCGTGGAGCGCCGCCTGGTGGCCGCGCCATGACCTCAAGGGAGCGGGCTCGGCCTCGTGGCGCCCTGCGTGGCCGTGCCCGCGTGGTCGCCGTTCACACCCGCTCCCGGCCAGACCTGCCGCGCGCTCCTGCTATGCGCCGCTCGCCCCCACTCCCGCCCGCGCGGGCCTGCACCGCCCCAGGAACGCGGGGACGCCGTCTCGGGCCACCAGCCGCACGGCCAGCCCGGCCGCGTCCGCCAGGCTGGCCGCGAGGGCAGCGCGATGGCCGGTACGGCACGTCACCCACATCTCGCTTCCGGACGGCAGCTCCTCCATCCGCGAGGGGAGGTCGCCCACGAACACGTGCCGGCTTCCCGGGATGTGGCCGTCGTCCCATTCCACCCGCTGGCGAACGTCGAGGATGCGGTCCGGGTCGACGCGGCCCGCGCCGAACGCCTGGCACAGTTCGTCCACCGTCGCGGTCGGGTAGGCGCGGGTGGGGAGCCCGGCCTCCGCCCACGCCGTCACGCCTCCCTGGAGGTAGCCGGCGATGGCCTGGTAGCCGATACGGAGCAGCTGGACGGATGCGCGACCGGCCGAGTCGGCCTCCGGCTCGGACTCGGGAACGACCAACGCGAGCGGGGCCCCGAAGGGCACGACCCAGCCCACGTAGGTGGCGAACTCGTCGTTCAGCTCCACGTTCACGGATCCGGGGATGTGGGCCGCGGCGAACTCCCGCCGACTTCGCCCGTCCACGATCCAGGTCCCCCGCGTCGCCAGGTGCTCCAGCTCGTGGGGTGCAAGCGGCCCGGTGGCCGGCCATGCCGGGCCCAGCACCGAAGGACCGGCCCGGTTGATCGGCGCCATGTGCCGGTAGTACGCGGGATAGGCGAGCAGGCGCGCCGACTGTTCGGCCACGAAGGCCTCCTCGTCGGGGGCCCTCAGCGCGGCGTTCTGGTGGAGCTCGGCCGCGACGGTCGAGGTGCGCTCTCCGGAGGGCGACACGGTGGCGCAGAAGCTCCCGGCCCCGTGGGTCGGAAGGATCCGCGTCGCTCCCGGGAGTGCGGCCAGCCGCTGCAACGAACGGTACTGGGCCCCGGCGAGCTCCTCGGCCCGCTCCTGGCCCAACAGGTCCGTCCGTCCCGCGCTGCCCACGATCAGGCTGCCCCCGGTGAACGCCGCTTCCGGCTCCTCCCGCCCGTCGGCCCAGACCAGGTACGCCAGGTGCTCCGGCGTGTGCCCCGGCGTCTCCACCGCGACCAGCCGCATGGAGCCGACGCGGATCTCATCGGCTTCGCCCAGCCCGAGGTGCGGGAACGCGTAGCCGCCGCGCGCGGGAACGGCGATCCGGGCCCCGGTCGCGGCGCGGACCTCCAGGGCGCCGGAGACGTAGTCGTTGTGGACGTGCGTTTCCAGCACGTGACCGATCCGGACCCCCAGCGCCTCCGCCACGGCGAGCATGCGTCCGACGTCTCGCTGCGGATCGATCAGGGCCCCCTCACCGCCTGACGCGATGAGGTAGCTGTTGTCGCCGAGCCCCGGGGTGACGAACTGCTCGAGCTCCACCCGGCTCCTCTCCGCCGAAAGTCTACCCCCCGTGTCGGGGCCGGAAGGGGCCGCTCGACTCGCCGGGCGAGGGTCCGACGGGTTGGTTGACCTCCCGAAACCCTGTGGTAGAACGGTTGCGCCCGCGCCTACCCGGAAGGCTGGCCGTGCTCGAGCCACCCGAGATCGATGACGCCGATGCCGCGCTCATCGAGGCGTTCGTGCGCCACCTGGCACTGGAACGTCGCCTGTCTCCGAACACGGTGGACGCCTACCGGCGCGACCTGACGCAGCTGGCGGCGTTCCTGTACCGGGCGCACGGGGCCTTCGGCTCGGCCCGGCACCCCACGCTGCGGCGGTTCCTGGCCCAGCAGGCCACAAGGGGGTACGCCCGGGCCTCGATCGCCCGGCGGGTGGCGTCGATCCGGTCCTTCTACCGATGGGCCCACGCCCGCGGATTCGTCCCGACCGACCCCGCGGGCTCGCTGGGCCGGCCCCGGGTGAGCTCGCGTCTTCCCTCCGTGCTCCGGCCCACCGAAGCCGCCGCCCTGGTGGAGGCGCCCGCCCTGGTACGCAGTCTCGCCGCGGACGGAGCGAAGGGCAGGGGGGTCGAGGACGCGGTGGCCCTCCGCGACGCCGCCATCCTGGAGCTGATGTACGGGTCCGGCCTCCGAGTGGCCGAGGCCGCCTCGCTCACGGCCGATCGGATCGACCTCTCCGCCCGCCGGGTGGTGGTGATGGGAAAGGGTTCGAAGGAACGGTCGCTGCCGCTGTCCGACTTCGCGGTGCAGGCGCTCCGGGACTACCTCTCGAATGGCCGCGGGAGGATGGCCCCCGACGAGGGCTCGGTGGCGGCGGAGGCCCGGCGCGCCTTTTTCAATCGGCGACGGAAGCCGATATCGGAACGCGACATCCGCGCAATGGTGGAAAAATACCGACAGAAGGTGCTGTCGGGCAGGCACGTGAGCCCACATGTGCTTCGCCACTCCTTCGCCACGCACCTACTGGAAGGGGGAGCCGACATCCGATCCGTGCAGGAACTGCTCGGACACGCCAGCCTGGCCACCACGCAGCGCTACACGCACGTCTCGCGCGCGCGGCTGTTCGCGGCGTACCACGAGAGCCACCCGAGGGCCCGATGACGAGGACCACGAAGGCGGCCACACCGGTGGTGGAGTTGGAGGCCCTGTGGCGGGAGTTCAAGGAACGGGGGTCGAACGACGCCCGCGAGCGGCTGATCCTGCACTACGCCCCGCTGGTCAAGTACGTGGCCGGCCGTGTGGCGACGGGGCTGCCCGCCACCGTGGAGCAGGCCGACCTCGCGTCGTACGGCATGTTCGGGCTCATCGACGCCCTGGAGAAGTTCGACCTCGGGCGCGCCATCAAGTTCGAGACCTACGCCATCCCCCGGATCAAGGGGGCGATCATCGACGAGCTCCGGGCCATGGACTGGGTTCCCCGGTCCGTCCGGTTCAAGGCGCGCGAGATCGAGAAGGCCTACACCGACATCGAGGCCAGGCTCAAGCGGGCGCCGACCGAGGCCGAGATCGCCGGGCACCTGGGGGTCAGCGTCACTGAGCTCCACGACATGGTCAGCCAGATCTCGTTCGTCTCGGTGATGGCACTGGACGAGGTGGTCGCCACTGGCGAGGACCGCGGCGAGGGGGTAACCCTCTTGGACACGCTGGCGGACTCGGGGATCGATCCCATCTCCGGGCTCGAGGGCCAGGAGACGCGGGGCCTGCTGGCCGCCGCCATCAACTCCCTGTCGGAGCGGGAGAAGATCGTGGTGACCCTGTACTACTTCGAGGGCATGACCCTGGCCGAGATCGGAGACATTCTGGGCGTCACGGAGTCCCGGATCTGCCAGATCCACACCAAGGCCGTCCACCAGCTCCGCGGGCACCTGGTCGAGACGCCCGAGTAGGACCCGGCCCGAGGGCCAGGAGCCTGTCCACGCGGTCCGCGCTTCGAAACATCTTTCGGTGACTGTGACGCAGTTCACTGCACGTTCCGCTTCGACGTCCTAGAGTCGAGCCGCTGACCTCCGGGTGCCGAAAGGAGCTGCGGCACCCGTGCGAAGAGCGTTCGTCTGCGTGGTGGTGGGGTGCGTGTTCCTCGCCCTCGGCCCGCCGGCGCGGGCCGACATCGGGTTCGGGACGTGGTCGTGGCCGGTCGTGGGGCCGGTCATTCGCGGGTACGAGCCCCCGCCGACGCCGTACAGCGCGGGGCATCGTGGCATCGACATCGCGGTGCCGTTCGGAACCCCGATCCACGCGCCGGCGGACGGAACCGTCACCTTCGCCGGGTTCGTGGCCGGATCGCTGTTCGCCACGCTCGACCACGGTGACGCCGTGCGCAGCTCGTACTCCTGGATCTCGGCCGTCATGGTCAAGAAGGGCGACGTGCTGATGCGCGGGCAGGTCTTCGCCCTCACCGGGCACGGGCATCCCGAGGTGCCCACGCCCCACCTGCACTTCGGCGTCCGGATCAACGGCGACTACGTGGACCCGATGCTGTTCCTGGGAAGCGGCAGTCTGGTGAACATCGTCCACCTCGCGGACCTGGGGCCCCAGGCGCAGGCGTGGGTGGACCGGGAGCGGACGCGGTTCCACTGGGCGGAGGATGCGAGCCGAACCGCCCCGGCCGCGCGCTCCAGCCGGCGGTCCGCGGTACCGCCGGCCCAGCCCAGGGGTGGTGGGCTGGTCACGCTGCCCGGCCGCGGGCCGCCGCCGCGTGCCCGGTGACCGCGTGGCGGCCCGCCCCCGGCCCAGTCGCGACCCCTACAATGGCCGCTCGACGCTACCGAGGATGGTCCGCTGCAGGTCCCCGCACGAACTGAAGACGTCTCGGCCCGCAGGTCTGTGCGGGGCGGACTTCGCGTTGCCGGACTGGTGACGACGGCCGCTGCGCTCCTGATGGGCCTCGGGCTGGCGCTTCCCTCGGCTGCAAGCGGGGCGGGTTCGCCCACCCCGAGCCCATCGGTGACCGCCAGTCCGTCGGCCAGTCCGTCGGGCACCCCGAGTCCGGTGGTGTCCCCCCCGATTCTCGGCGCCGCTGACGCCACCGATTCGTGGCTCCAGTTCCAGAGCAGCGCCGGCCATACGGGCGAGGTGTCCGACGGAGCGCCGCCGCCCCTCCGGCTGAAGTGGAAGTTCCGCATCCCGGCGAAGGAACGTGTGCTGTCCGGGGCCCTCGTCGACGGCCAGCTGGTCGTGGCCGAGGGACGGCACGCCGTCTACGGTGTGGATGCTTCCGCATGCTCCTTGACCTCGTGCCCTCAGGCGTGGGCCCTGCGTCGCGTGGCAGGCCCCGTGGCCATGCCCGCCATCGTCGTGGTGGGAGGGCATCACGTCCTCCTGTACACCGAGGGGGCCAAGGCCACCGAGTCCGGCCTGGTCGCCTACGACTTGGGCACGGACTCGGGCCCGGCTCAGCCGAAGCTGCTGTGGCGGGCGGGCCTGGATGACGTCACGTCGAGTGGCATCTCGGTGGATGGCTCCAGCTCCACCGCGTTCCTGGGAGACCGTTCGGGCACCGTGTACGGGGTCGACGTCTCGGCGGCGAAGGTCAAAGGCCTGCGACCGGCGGGGGACGCGTTCGCCTGGAGGTTCCGAGGAGAGGGCATCGTCGACGCCCCGCCGGCGGTGGCGGACGGCAAGGTGTTCGCCGTGCTGCGCGATCAGTCGAACGGTGCGGTGGACGTCGTCGCCATCGACGAGGCCACCGGGAAGGCGGCGTGGCCGCAGCCGTACTCGCCCTCCGCTCCGCCCACCTACGGCTCCGCGCCCACAGCCGACGGGGGTCGCGTCTACGTCGGGTTCGCCGACCAGACCATGCGAGCCCTCGACGCCAGGGATGGGACCAGCCTGTGGTCCTCCCGCCTGAACTCACCGTTCTTCCCCCTCACCGCGCCGGCCGTCTCATCGGGAGTGAACGTGTTCGCCCTGGCCACGTTGCCTGGGTCGGAGGCCGGCCTGTACCGGCTGGACGCCACGACCGGCGAACGGAGTTGGTGGTTCGAGTTCGGGTCGTCCACCGTGGTCAGCTCCCCGGTCCTGGTCGGGCGGTACGTGTACGTTGCGCTCGATGACGGGAGCCTCGCCGCCATCCAGCAGGCGTCCGACGTCGAGGTGTGGAAGCGGGGGACCGGGAGCGGGGGGCTGCGGCCTCTCGCGGTGGGCGGCGGCATGGTCGTCGTCAGCAAGGCCGGCTCGCGAGGAGGGCTCATCGCATTCGAGAGCGACCCCACTGGCCACCTCGTCCACATGGTGTCTCCGACCCGCCTGAACCTCGGGCGGTCGCTCCGCAACTACGTGGAGGGGTTTGCCGCCGTCGTGGTGGTGGCGTTGCTCCTGAGCTACGCGGCGGGCCGGGTCCGCCGTCGCAGGAGCCGGACGGCGGAGGAGCCGGCGTGACACCTTCTGTGTCAACCCACCCGCCTCTCATGGGCGCTGCAGGGCTGTTTTCAGGCCACCTCCTTTCGGCCGAGTTCGAGTCGCTTGGCGCCACCGTGCCGGGCGGCGTCGTACGGGGTCCGGTCGACCCA
>WNGR01008945.1_pt1 | contig 10540 bp, 10 predicted proteins | sample 5407581 | NCBI WGS metagenome assembly WNGR01 (sample SAMN13153383, study PRJNA577476) | soil metagenome | isolation source: 80 cm soil or saprolite under Garry oak tree replicate 2 | place: USA:California | collected 2016-06-15 | reverse complement strand
CCAACGAAAGCTGTTCATATTTTTGTCCCATCGCAACACCTTATACAAAAAGTGTTGCACTTCGTTTGTGAATTTAGGGAGACGAGCTTGAACTTGGCGCCGGCAAATTCCTTCAGGAGGAGCGGAAAATCATGAGCGTTTGACCCTGGGCCGGTCGTGCCCACAATGAGGTCTTGGTTGGCTTTCCGAATATCCTCGAAGTTCTTGTAGGGTAAATCGGTTCTAATGGAAAGCGCCACGCCATCAGCTCCCGTTGACCCGAGCCAATGAAACTTGCGCACGTCGAAGCGAACCTGCTCTACTTTTGCGAGTTGAGCAATGGCAACGTTTGGGTTGGAAGCTAAGATGGTCAATCCATCCGGCTTGGCCACGTTGAAAACGTTATTGGTAGCGAGCAGATGTGCCGCCCCCGGCATCTCTTGAACGATTACCGTAGGCTTTCCCGGAATGTACTTTCCAAGATGGTGGGCCACGATCTGCGTGGCTGCAATCAGACTACCGGCGCCTTTCGCCCCGATGATGAGGGTGACGGTCTTCCCTTCATAGAAATTTGTTTGCGATCGCGCGGGCGAAGCGACCAACGGGATCATCAAGAAGCTCACCAGCAGACTCACTACCAACATTCGTCTCATAAATCCCTCCTAATCTGTGAAGTTAATTAAATTCGGAAATTTTTTAACGCTGCAGGAAGCATCAAGCCCGCCTCTCCCCCGCAACAAAATTCCTCGCTCGAAGCCAGCCGAGAATATCCAAGAAGAAACAAATTGTGTCAAGAGGCAAGCGGCGTGCGATCCGGACCGGCTGGACATCCTTTCTACCTTGGAGTAAGGGGATTTGATGGTGATCGGCTAATACACTCATTGCAAAATCAATTCTTCTGAAAGGAAGGAGAGAATATGCCTTTTTATAAGATTGCGGAAATGCAGCAGAACCCTAGCACGGCAAACCCAGAACAGTTCGTACAGACTGCTGTCGGTGAGTTCATGAAGGCGGGAATCGTGACCAAACCCGACGAAGAAGGCCCGCCTCTGCACATGCACCCGAACGAAGAACAGTTCACACTCGTTCTTGAGGGCAAGCTCCACTTTGTACTCGGTGATGAAGAACGCATCTGCGAACGCGGCGACTTGATCCACATCCCACGCTTTACCAACCATAGAAGCCGCGCCATCGGCGGTCCGGCAATTTTCTTTACGGTAAAGAGTCCCGCGGGAGACGGCGACCTAGACCAAGACTACAACCGCGCTGAAGGCGCCGAAGAAGCCGAGAGACGTTTCGAAGAAGCTAAGAAAAAAAACTTATAAGGCTTCGCTTCGAAGCCCCTCGCGCGGCACACTGACTCTGGTTTGGAGTCATAGGGGCATCAAGAGGAGCCGCGCATCATTGAACTTTTTTTGGTGAACGCGGATCGACAATGAAACTGATGAGGCGTCGGCGTACAACACCAAGCGGACGGAAGCGCGCCAATCTCTCAGCACGCCGCTTACAGCAGGCAAATTCAACCATCGACATTCACGCCCATTTTGTCCCTCAGGGTTATCTCCGGCTCATCGAGACGGAAGGAGAACCTCATGGAGTACGCCTGCGTTCGGGTCCGAACGGACCGATGATCCTGGCGGGCCAGTTCCCGATCGGCCCCATCACAGCCCATTACCACAACCTGGATCTCCGGCTGAAAACGATGGACGCCCAGGGCATAACAGTCCACGCCCTCTCGCTCATGCCGCCGATGGTCTACTGGGCGGATGGTACTCTCGCTGTGCGACTAGCCAGGCTCGTTAACGATGCGATAGCCGAAGCCACTCGCGCCCACCCCGACCGCTTCGTCGGCCTGGCAACCCTTCCTCTGCAAAATCCCGAGGCCGCTGTCGGCGAGGTAGAGCGGGCGGTTACCGAGCTCGGTTGCCGCGGCATCTATCTCGGCACGAACGTTCGGGGAAAAGAGCTGAGCGATCCTTCCTTCCTCCCTGTCTTTGAACGCATTGATGCCCTGAGAGTCCCGATCTTTCTCCACCCGCTCAACGTCATTGGGTCGCAGCGGCTTACGAGCTATTACCTGCATAACCTTCTGGGAAATCCGTTTGATACGGCGGTAGCCGCCGCCAACCTAATCTTTAGCGGACTCCTCGATCGTTTTCCGAAGCTCGAGGTTTGTCTCCCGCATGCCGGAGGCGCGCTTCCTTATCTCATCGGCCGCCTGAACCATGGTTGGAAGGTGCGACAGGAGTGCAAGGCTTTGAAGAAGCCGCCGTCGAGCTATCTCAGACGCTTCACCTACGATACGATCAGCCACGCACCAGAATCACTCAACTACCTCATCAAGCTCGTTGGAGTCGACCGTGTGATGATCGGAAGCGATTACTGCTTTGATATGGGCTACAACCGCCCGGTTAAAGTCGTTACCGCTCTCAAGCTGAGTCGCAATGACCAAGAAAAGATTCTCGGCGGCAACGCCGCCCGTCTGCTTCGGCTCGCAAATTTTGCCCCTGGGATCCTTAGAGGTAAGAAAAGGCGAGCTTCCGTCAGGATTGAAAAAAAATGATGAAGAAGGTCAACTGAGGAAGGTGGTAAAAGTTCAAACTCTCCCAGCAAAGGGAAGGAGGCTCCCAAATAGCCCTGGCCTTGCAGACCTAAAGGAGTTTGTGTCGAATGGACGCTCGACGAGCATCTGAGACACCCGCGGGAAGTAATGCGCGAGTGAGGGAAGAATTGTACTAGAGCATGTTAATGGGAGGGCAACTTCGCGTGCAGGGGACGCTGACTTTTGTAGGCTTCGATATCCCGCAGGGCCGCCGTCTCTTGTATAGAGTTGTTCGCTGCATCGAGGCTCCTGATATCGTCCTCCAATTTCCGCTTTCTAGCGTTCAGTTCGTAGATCTCTTTTAGGAGCCCGGCTTGAAGTTCTCTGTCAGCAGATTTTGGCATTTTGTCCCCCTTTGAAAAGATAAACGGTTTCAAAGCAATAAGTACTCCAAAGGGTAAGTCTGTGAATTTTCTACAGATTGCTGTGACAATTGACACTCGATCGTCGTCCGAGTGACAGAATGACAGGGACAATTAGCTGTGGCCTAGTGCAGCATAGGATTGGATGGGGGAGTATCCACCCGCTGGTTTTTTAATTGTCTTGTCCGCAAATTCCATAGTGCTAACGTGGACGTACGGGTAGGTGCCGTCCTTTGAAAGCCGTTTCAGCCGCAGTTGTTTGACTTCCCGAGGAGCGGTAATATCCGTGAGCAGATAAAGATGAAATGTCGACTGACTCGGCTCATCTATTGCAGTTTTCTCATAAGCGTTGCATTTTCAAGCTCTGGAGTTTTGTTACCGCCCGACTCCTGGGGTCACAAAGTGGGTGAGCCGGAGTTGGAAGGGCTGCCGATCTGGAGGCAATGTTGCGGAAACGGTGATTGTGTGCCGCAGCCCGTGAAGATAATCGCCAAGTCGGATACCGGGAAGAAGATTGTGGTGAACATAGAAGGAATAGAGGCCGCTGTCGAGAAGGATAAGTTCACACCCGTTCCCTCTGACCGGACCTGGGTTTGCTATCAAAACCCGAACGGCCGGATCAGCAACGAAAACATTCGCTGTATTCTATATCCACAGAAGAGCGGGACTACGTAGTCCGTCAATCTTCCGGCTTGGTATGCCCTCGTTGCCCGGTTGAAACTGGAAGATGCAAATTCGCGATCTCTATGCTAGTAGGCGCGAATTTCGCCCGTCTCAACTATTTTTGTCTCGACACCATCTAAGGACTTGGGCAGAGCCTGCCGCAGCGGTTCCGTTGCCTGCTTAACGTAGATCTCAATTGCTGCTTGTTTCATAATCGTGTCCGAAAGTCCGACACCCACTCCGATGACTCCTGGTGTGGCCAATAGCCTACCCTCGTGGCGCTCTTTAACCCTTCTGACGGCATCTACGGCAGATTCGCTGACATGTGCGGGTAGCTGTGCACTGGCAGCCTGAGTTTCGGTGACGCCCGAGAATTTTTTTGCCCACGCCAGTATTTTCCCCAGAAGGCTCGCAGAGGGATCGGGACCGATTCCGGTTCCGACCATCGAAACGTGAAACGCATCTAGCACGTCGCCGATCGGGTTGGCGATGGCGGTTGTGCTGCCGCCGGCAAAAAGAAGCCCGACCGCGCGCGGATCGGTATCGACATTCTCCACCATTAAAGAACCAGAATCGCCTGCGGCAATGAAGCTTCCCGGGCCAACGACGATCTGGTTAGTAAATCTTGCAGTTTTGCCTGAGCCATAAGAGACATCGATGGTAGCATTCACAGCGGTGATGTTACCATGTGTCAGTCCAGTCGTGCGGCCGCTTTTCTTGACTGCCATACTCAGACTGGGAGCCACGGTATCGCTGCTTAGCGTTCCGATGTCTATGATAAAACCCGTAGGGTCGACATTACCCACCCGAACCTGAGCAATTGCAGCATCAACAGCATTCGTGCGCATAGTCCCTTTGGTTTTGAAATTAATCGAAATAAAGTTAGACAGATTCGCTACGATATCGGTGCTATCCTTAAAGCATGCGGGACTCTGATCAATAAGGCCGGGCTGAATGATATCCTCACCGAGCGCAGCCACGTTAGTCCTTGCCAGGACGTGATTGTTGCTGAGAATATATTGATTGCCACTCGCATCTTTCACTAAAGCTCCCAGGGTGCCGCCATAGCAGAAGCCTTTGCTGATATCCTTGATATTTCCTCCCGAGGTTCCGAGTTGAATTGGAAATGGCTCGTCAACCCGGTGGGCAGGCCCACTGTCAACCCAAATAAGGAGCGGAACAAACGACAATGTTAAAATTCCTAAAAATATGGCTTTTTGCCAGTAACGAATATGTTTACTCACCATTTCCTCCAAAATCGTCTTAAAGCTCGGAAAGTAAGACTGATATCACATTGGTTGGTCAGCCTAGTCGCGGTGCACCGTTTGACTTGTAGCTTCGAGCTTTTCGAGAGAATTAGAATCGAGCGTAGGATCGATCAAAATTACAGGATTGCGGCGTAGTCTCGGCATGCTTGCGAAGCGGCTGCAGCTCCCCTTTCGACCAGCGGGCGAAAAGGGAGCTGCGCCCAAATTCAAGAACTACTTGATGTGTGCAACACAACTTTGGATCTTGCCCTTCTGCTTTCCAGTGATAATTTTTGTACGCTTGAGAATGTTCGTTTCGTGAGACACGCAGCTGACAAATTGTCCATGGTTTTTCGCGTCAAGGCAATGATCAAACATTTCGTCAAACACGTCAGCGGTCGTACAGCCATTTGGATTGACTGTATTCTGGATACCCGTGTCGCAAGTGTCGAAAAGCAGCACTGTTGGAGCCAAGTTGCTGTTAGGGCATAGATCTAGGACAGTAGTACCATCCGGTCCGAAGTCTGGTACTCCATCACCATCGGTATCGACGGGTGGTGGCGGTGGCGGCGTCTGGGCACTTACCGAGATTGCCCCGAGAAATAATGCCATAGCGTTTGCAGCTATGAACAGAGTTATTTTCTTTGAAAACATAAGGATCCTCCCTTTCAAATTTAAACTGGGTGTGCATGTGAGCAACAACCATACCATTCTTTCGGGTAGACACTGTCGCGATCGCGCCCGATAGTGAGTGGATTCGGATTTACTAGCTTTCTATTTCTTTACTATTTTGTGTTCGATTGTCTTTTAAGATGCACTTGGGGAAAATCACAAAATTGTCAGTGGCGGTGTTCAGATATGTCAGCTAGCGGAAGTTACGCACCAAAGCCGTTTTTGGACATAGAAATCTAAATCGCGTAAAACCGCGCATTGCAGACGATGAGAGCGGAAAGATGCGATTGAAAAGGCAGAAGATGGATTCTGGCAAAAATATAGGGATTGTTTTGAATACCCCGGATTAGACACAATCCGCGGAAGATCGATACTAGCACCCGGCCAGCAGAATCATTTTGGATTTTGGATTGCCGATTTTGGATTCAATCGAAAATCAAAAATCTAAAATCGAAAATCGGAAGAGCTGTCTCAAGTTTGCAACGGAAGACTGACCGGTTGATGGCACTCGGCAGAAAGATCGGCGGCTAACGTGATTTCCATCACCTGCCGCGCCTGCCCGGGCGTTACTAACACGGCGCGATCAAGCGCCACCGCTTCGACAAAGTGGATGGTCTCCGCTTCCATGGGCCCCTGATAGACGTGAGCTACCTGCTCGCCCGGCATTGTCGAGAGCGGGAGGGTCATTCCGCCTCTCATCGTGTTCAGCACGATATCGCGGTGGCTGTCGTCGATGAGAAGGGCGCCTTCGGTCCCGACGAACTCGAGGGTCGCCGTCGAAAAGTGTGGGTAACCCGGCGGCAGCGCCCAGCCCGCGCCGATGGTGAAGGCGGTTCCGTCTTCCATCGTCACCATGATCCACTGGCAGTCGGGGACACCGTGCGCCTGCTCCATGATCCGGTAGACCGACTGCGCGTAGACGCGCACCGGCTTCGTGCCCTCGAGGCACCAGAGAATAAAATCGATATCGTGCGTTGCTTCCATCACGGCGGGTGAGAGTCGAATTCGCCCGCCGATTTTGTTGCCGATGGAGCGAGAGACGTTGCGACTCACCAGCGCGGTCACCGGACGACCAAGGGTGCCGTTCAGCAGGCTCTGCTTCACGTAGGCGTACTTTGGGTTGAAGCGCTGCGTGTAGCCAATGGTGAATTTGAGCGATGCTTTTTTTGCAAGGGTCATCATCTCGTCCGCCTCCTGCAAAGCGAGTCCCATCGGTTTCTCCAGCAACGTGTGCTTGCGCGCGAGGAGACAGTCCTTCGTGATCGGGTAGTGCGTAGTCTCGGGCGTGCTGCAGACGAAGATCGCGTCGATGTCATCACGGCGCAGAAGCTCGCGATAATCCGTGGTTGCTGTTCTTGCTCTGGTCTCTTCCCCGATTCGTGCAACCTTCGCGGGATCAATCTCGGCAATGTGTACACTGTCCACTAACGGATGATTGGCACAGACCTTCGCGCGAATTTCGCCGATCCATCCCGTGCCGATGATGCCAACGTTGATCTTTCGACTCGCCATTTTTTTCTCTCCTTGGAGCGTATCGAGGCCCATCCATTTAGGACGGTCACGGCGGCACACTACGCCAGATACCTGGGCGGATCAAGCGTAAAACAAGTGGAAATCCCGTTGCGTTTTTCCGGTCCAAATAGTAGGTTACCGACCGTCGTGGCACTTTCTCAAGGATGAAGGCTGAGGGATGAAGGAATTAAAAATACAGTTCTTGTTCCTGCATCGCTACTAAGTCCTTTTTCCTCCTTCCGCCTTCATGCCTCATCCTTTGTAGATGAAGGAGGCCTTATGCTCGGACTCAAAAGGGCAGTGTTACTCGCATCGCTAGCGATAGTCATCTCGGCTGCCGTCCCGCTCGCGCAGGAGTTTCCGACGAAACCCATCGAGCTCGTCATCCCGTACGCTGCCGGCGGTTCTCATGATCTGACAGCCCGGGCGCTCACGAGCGTAGCCCATCAATATATCGGCCAGCCCATGTTGGTGGTACTCAAACCAGGCGGAGGAGGAGCCGTAGGTTCGCAGGCTGCCATCAGGGCAAAGCCCGATGGCTACACGCTGATGCTCGGTGGCTCGGGGCCGAATACCATCCTTCCCCTCCGCGAGAAGATACCCATCGGTCCGGATCAGTTTGCTGCGATCGCCCGGATTAATTACAGCCCGGCCGTTTTTGCTGTTCGGACGGAAGCGCCCTGGAAAACGTTCCGCGAGGTGGTTGACACCATGAAAAAGAATCCGGGAAAGTTTAACTTTGCTAACACCGGACCGTGGGGAGCGGGGGATTTCCCAATGCGAATGGTTGCTCGGGCAACGGGGGTTGAGTACAACAACATCCCGTACGATGGCGGTGGCCCGGCGTTGCTCGCCGTGCTCGGGGGTCATGCCGACGGGAGTTTTCTTTATACCGCTCAGCTCCTTCCGCAGATCGGCGCCGGCAAGATGCGCGCCCTCGCGGTCACCGATACCCGGCGGCATCGTGATTTGCCGAACGTTCCGACGCTTCGCGAAGAGGGCGTCGACGTCGTGTTCACGCAGTGGCGATCGGTTCTAGCTCCCAAAGGGATTCCTCAAGCCATCGCTCAGAAATTGGAAGCGGCATTTAAGCAGATGACCGAAGACAGCTCGTTCCAGGCCCTCATTAAACAGCTGGGCGATGAAATTCACTTCCAGGCTGGTAAGGAGTTCGAAAACACCTGGCGACAAGAGTGGGAGGGGTTCGCCAAGGTCGTGGCTGGCGCGCAAAAGTAGCTTCGAGGAAAATGGTCCGGCGCGACGGGATTGTGGCAGCTATGGCGCTGGTGTTCGGCGCCGCAGCGGCGTATGAATCAGCGAAACTTCCGTTCGGGACGGTTCACAATCCCGGGCCGGGATTTTTCCCATGGTGGACCAGCGCGGTCATTGTTTTGCTTGCACTGATCCTATTGGTTCAAGCGCTGGCGTTCGGTTCAAGCACCGCGCGAGAAGAGCCTGGCCGGATCGCGAAGTTGGCTACCCTCTTGATCGTTCTGGGCGCTTACACCTTCTTGCTCGATCCGCTCGGCTATCCGCTCTGCACCTTTCTCCTTGTCCTCTTCATGTTGCGCGCGACCGATCCTCAGCGGTGGCCGGTCGCTCTGGGCATGGCGGCGCTCACCGCAGTCGGTTCGTACGTCGTGTTCGCCATTTGGCTGAGTGTACCGCTGCCCCGCGGACCGCTCTAGGATAACTTCTTGACCACGAAGGACACAGCGCGGCTATGCCGCAACCAAAAGGAGCTAAACGAGCAAAGTAGGTTTGAACCACGGAGCACACGAAGTCCACGCAGGTTCTAATCAAAAAATCTCCGAAAGCTTCGTGTCCTTCGCGCCCTTCGTGGTGAGAGTGCTTCTCAAATTTGCGCAAGCTGCGACAAACTTTAAGCATAGTAGTACGAAGCGCACGAAGGAAGAATATATTCATGACGCTCTGGCGTGTTGGCTCGATGACTTAGAAACTTCGTGATCTTCTGATCTTCGTGGTGATAAGTTTTTGACCACGAAAAACATGAAGTGCGCGAAGCACTGCAAAAACATGGACATCTTCAACAATCTCGCCACCGGCTTTGCAGTCGCGCTTGCTCCGATTAATCTCCTCTACTGCTTCCTCGGATCATTCATCGGCACTGCCATCGGCGTCCTCCCGGGCCTCGGCCCGCCGGCGACTATCGCCCTGTTGCTGCCGGTCACGTATGGGATACCGGCCACCTCCGCGGTTATCTTACTCGCGGGAATTTTCTACGGAGCGATGTACGGCGGCTCGACGACATCGATATTGTTGAATATCCCCGGAGAGGCGGCATCGGTGGTCACCTGTCTGGATGGCTATCAGATGGCGCGACAGGGGAGAGCCGGCGCGGCGCTGGCGATCTCGGCTTTCGGCTCTTTCATCGCCGGGACGCTGAGCATCGTCGGCTTGATGCTCCTCGCGCCACCGCTGGCCGCGTTTGCGATCAAGTTCGGCCCCCCGGAGAATTTCGCTCTCCTGGTCCTCGGACTTATGATGGTCGGCTACTTGGCCGGAGGGTCCATGACCAAAGGGCTCATGATGGCTTGCCTCGGATTGTTGCTCGGAACGGTCGGACTCGATCCGATCATGGGAACCCAGAGATTCACCTACGGGATCTTCAAGCTGAGTGAGGGATTTGAGTTCATCCTCGTGGCCATGGGACTTTTCGGCATCGGCGAGGTCCTGGTGAACGTCGAACAGACGATCAAGGCTGAAGTCTTTGAGACTAAGCTTCGAGGGCTGTTGCCGAACGGAGAGGAATGGCGCATGTCGGCGGCGCCGATCGCTCGTGGATCATTGCTGGGATTCTTCATCGGCGTGCTGCCGGGTGGCGGCGCGATCATCTCGTCGTTTATCTCGTACGCGCTGGAAAAGAAACTAAGCAAGCATCCCGAGCGCTTCGGGAAAGGCGCCATCGAAGGCGTGGCGGCGCCGGAATCGGCGAACAACAGCGCGGCAACCGGCTCGTTCATCCCATTGCTCACCTTGGGGATCCCGGGTAATGCGTCGATTGCGATGATCTTCGCGGCGCTGTTAATTCACGGCATAAGGCCGGGGCCGTTGTTGGTCGCGGAAAAACCAGAAGTCTTCTGGGGGCTGGTCGCCTCCATGTACATCGGCAACGTTATGCTTTTGGTTTTGAACCTGCCGCTCATTGGGCTTTGGGTGAGGCTCCTTCGAGTTCCCTATCCGCTGCTGGCGCCGCTGATTCTGGTGTTTGTTCTCATCGGAGCATACAGCGTCAACAACAGCGCGTTCGACGTGGGGATCACGATCGCCTTCGGCTTCTTCGGCTACCTGATGCGTAAGTTCGACTTCGAGCCTGCGCCGCTCGTCCTGGCCATGATCCTTGGTCCACAACTCGAAGCCTCGCTGAGGCGTTCCCTGATCTACTCGCACGGTGAGCTGGGAGTCTTTTTCGAGCGGCCGATTGCTGCCGCATTGATGGCGCTGGCTCTGCTGATGCTGGTGTCGCCGATTTTTCGCTGGGC
>WNGR01013235.1_pt1 | contig 10541 bp, 7 predicted proteins | sample 5407581 | NCBI WGS metagenome assembly WNGR01 (sample SAMN13153383, study PRJNA577476) | soil metagenome | isolation source: 80 cm soil or saprolite under Garry oak tree replicate 2 | place: USA:California | collected 2016-06-15 | reverse complement strand
AAACTTGTTGAATCGGTCGAGTTCGCCAGGGCTGCCCCAGGTAGTCCAGGTCACCGTCGTGGCACTAGGAGCACCACCCCCGCCGCCCCCACACGACTGCAGAATCGCTTCAACGCCACTGAGCGAAACCCCGAGCGCAAGTGCACGGGTGACAAATTCACGGCGGCCAATTTTACCTCGAAGTAAATCTTGCGCTAAGTCATGCGTGGTACTCATGGACGTGTCTCTCCTTCATTCGTTTGGGCTGCCTGCCCTGCGAATGTACATGGTTCTTCATCTGGACGAGTACAAATGTACCTGCGAGCGAGAGCTTTCAGATACAACTTCCTGCGTAGGTCATATTTTATTATATGTCTGGATGCCCAGTTGCGCCACTTTGCCGAGCAATTCCGTGAGCTGTTCACCAAGCCGCAGTTCAAGTACTTGGTGACCGTACTGCTGGGGCTGATGCTCCAGGATCGACCTGATGCTCGAGTACATAATGAGCAGCAGAGGCATCAAAACTGTTCTACAAAAATCCCTCACTGCCAGCGTCTATCAGTCGGAAATGGAATTTGGTTATCGTAGTGATAGCCAATACTACTCAGAGCAAAGGAGGGAAACCATGCCTGAGAACGCTTACAATGCTCCCACTGAACCCCAGGATATCCCCGACGACTTGAAAGTGCCGGATGGAAATATTCTGCTCTTGCAAGCATACGGCAAGGGGGTTCAAATGTACGACTGCCCATTTGTTGATTTTGCAAAGGCGACACCGCACGCGATCCTCTTCACGGGTGACAGGGATGAAGGCGACCTCGTGGCTATTCACTTCAAGGGACCCAGCTGGCAAGCCATGGACGGCAGCATCGTCGTGGGTGATGCTGCGAATGCGAAACATGTTGTCGCTCCAGACCCCGATGGCGTTGACTGGTTATTGCTCCCTGCCAAATCGAACACAGGCAATGGTCTGTTTAGCAAGGTCACCTACATTCAACGGCTGTTTACAGACGGTGGTAAGGCTACTCTAGCCGGCTGCGATCAGGTGCAAGGTCAAACACAGGAACTCGTGGAGTACAGTGCGCAGTACCTTTTCTACGTCGCTACACCTGACAATCGATAGTACTGCACGACAGATTACCAGGGTTTCACGGCTCTAGCAGTCTCGCGCATCAGACGTACGACAGCACTGGAAGATTTGAGGCGAAAGGTCGTTCTCGCTTTCGCATGTCTGATGCGCGAGTCGAGAACGACTTTTCTTGCATCCATCGAGTGCAGAAGCGCGGTGATGGCTATCAAGGGAGCGGGGAAGAGGTGCCGGAAACGCCGTATTTGCCTTTGAAATGGGGATGGTGTATACTACGTATATACAGCATGAGGGTATTCTCATGAAAATACACATACCTTGTAGTGGCCAGCACCGCGTAACCAGTTGAATATACCGACCGGGAATGACGATGAATAAACGCATTTTGCTGGGCATCGATATGAATATCTCGGCTCCCACACAACTTGCACTCCACGCGGTCAGCGCGCTTATGGAGCAGGCTTCGCCACAGCTACATGTAGTGCTACTCGGCGTTATTCCCGTCCCCTATATGACCTCCCCCTCCCTTGGTATGTACGTTGGACACCTCCTCCCCATGTCAATCACCTCTGAACAGCGCAGCCAGGCGGAAGACGACCTGCACAAAGCGCGTACAGAACTGCAAAAAGACGGTGTTGCTCCAGAGCAAATCGAGGTCATCATTCGTATTGGCATCCCTGCCGAAGAGATTGCGAAAGCAGCAAAAGAGCTGCAGGTCAATTTCATTGTGGTGGGCAGCCGTGGCAATTCTTTGCGCCAGAAAATACGGCGGTTTTTTGTGGGCAGCACCTCAAGGCGGGTGTTACAACTTGCCCCTTGTCCGGTGTTGATCGTCTCAACTCCGCGAGTAGCACTCCCCGCCGACCTTGTTGCCTGGTATTCAGAGGCGATTACCCAGTATCTGCAACAGCATACCAACTCGCTCACAGTCTTCACTCCTCAAGAAGTGGCACAAAAGTTTATTCCACCAAATAAGAAAAAAGCTGGCCGCAAGGAAATTGCCGCCGCGACACTTGCCCTGGAACAATTGACCGGTTCCGGCGTGCTCTGCCGCCACGATATCAGTGGCGTACTGAAATATGTGAATGATTAGACCTCAGTTAAACACTTTACTTTTTCCCCCTGATATGGTATCTTACCTATAACCAATAGAGATGGCACACATGTGAGACATGTCCCTTCCCAGGAGTAACCAGAGAGGAAGCACCGGCGGCTGAAAGTGCTCCTACTCGCAAGAAAAGGATACCCCTCACTAGCCTGCACAGAGCCAGTAATGTGTACGCCTCGACCCCGTTACAGGTTGTCAAAGCGCGTTATAAGTGGGCACAATGAATTGGGCCCCTACAGGTGAGGAAACGCGGAAACTGGGTGGAACCACGAAGAGTGTTATTACCTTTTCGTCCCATTGTGGGATGGAAAGGTTTTTTTATTGTCTTGTCTTATGGAGGATTCGTCTATGTCGGTAGAAGTAGAACTTGAGGAATCGGTTAGTTATACGCCGATTCAACGTATGCGGCACTCCGCGGCGCATGTGATGGCGGAGGCGGTCCAGGAGATTTTTCCCGATGCACGCTTTGCGATCGGACCAGCCATTGAAGATGGCTTTTACTACGATTTCGATCTCCCGCGTACGCTCACTCCCGAGGATTTGCCTGATATCGAGCAGCGCATGGCGCGCATTGTTGCCGGAAAATACCCCTATATCCGCGACCGGTGGCCGCGCGAGAAAGCCTTAGAGTACTTTCGCAATAAGGGCCAGATCTATAAAGTTGAAATTATCGAAAACTTGCCCGATGCGGAGGTAGGTATCTACCAGCAGCACAATTTCCTTGACCTGTGCCGCGGCCCGCACGTGAACAATACGGGAGAGATCGGCCCGTTCAAGCTGATGCGCGTGGCAGGCGCTTACTGGCGCGGTGACGAAAACCGTCCCATGCTACAACGCCTCTATGGCACGGCATGGTTCACGCAGGAGGAACTGGACCAGTACCTGTGGCGCCTGGAAGAGGCGTTGAAGCGTGACCACCGAAAGCTGGGGCGCGAGCTCAAGCTCTTTGTCTTGAGCGATGAGTTACCCGCGGGCGTGCCCATGTTCCTGCCCCGTGGCGAGACGCTGCGCTACCAGATGGAGAGCTACGTCCGCGAGACCCAGGAGCGCTACGGCTACCAGCATGTCTGGACGGCCCACCTGGGTAAGGTACGTCTTTATAAAACGTCCAAGCACTGGTTCACCTACCGCGAGAATATGTTCCCGGTGATGCAGGGCGAGCAGGAGTCCTCAGAGGACGACGCCTATGTCCTGAAGCCCATGAACTGCCCGCACCATATCACGCTCTACAAAGCGCAGATGCACAGCTATCGCGAATTGCCGGTGCGCTACGCCGAATTCGCCACGCTCTATCGCTATGAAAAGGCTGGAACGCTAACGGGCCTGGCGCGCGTCCGCAGCCTGACGCAGGACGATGCACACGTTTTTATGCGCCCGGACCAGATTCAGGAAGAGTTTGATCGCTCGTTTAACCTGACGCTCGAGGTCTTCAATACCTATGGGCTGGAAGACTACTGGATCGCTCTGTCGCTGCGTGATCCGCAGAATAAAGAGCATTACGTCGGTAGCGACGAAAACTGGGAAAAGGCCGAGAGTGCCCTGCGTGCGGCCGTCGATGCCAAAGGCATAGAGTACAAGGCGGTCATCGGCGAAGCGGCATTCTACGGCCCAAAGGTGGATTTCATGGTGCGCGATGCCCTTGGTCGCGAGTGGCAATGCTCCACTATCCAACTCGACTTTGTACAGCCGGAAAACTTCGGCCTTGAGTACATCGGCGAAGATGGGCAGGCGCATCGCCCGATCATCATTCACCGCGCCGTCACCGGCTCAACGGAGCGCTTTATGGCAATGATCATCGAGCATTTCGCTGGCGCCTTCCCGGTCTGGCTCTCTCCGGTGCAGGCAATGGTCATCCCTATTGCCGATCGTCACATCGAGTACGCCAACCAGGTGATGGAGACCCTTAAGGCGGCAGGTATACGCGTTGAAGTGGATGCACGCAGCGAGCGTATGAACGCCAAAGTCCGTGACGCCCAGCTGCAGAAGATCCCCTACATGCTCGTCGTTGGCGACAAAGAAGCCGCGGAAAACGCCGTGGCCGTGCGCCTGCGCACCAACGAAAACCTCGGCGCCACACCCTTGAGCAGTTACGTTGAACACGTCACAAACATCGTCAAAACCAAAAGCCGGGAACTGTAATGTAGAGGTAGGCCAAGGGCTTACAGGAACAGGTTTTTTGAGGGGAAGGAGCGTATTACAATGTCAGCAGCAATGGTACCTCAAGAATCCAACAATCATCGTAAATTGGGACGTGAGCTTGGCCTCTTCACGTTTTCGCCCGAGGTCGGATCCGGGTTGCCGCTCTGGCTTCCCAAAGGGGCTATCCTGCGTGACACCCTTGAACGCTTCCTGCGCCAGGAACAGCTAGAGCGCGGCTACCTGCCAGTGATTACGCCGCATATCGGCAAGATCGAACTGTATAAAACGAGCGGGCATTGGTACAAATACCGCGAGAGCATCTTCCCGCCCATGGTCGAACCTCGCCCTGACGCAGAAGAACGCGACCATTGGACGCATTCTCATGATAGCTGCGCTGCCCCATCCTTTGAACATGCTCTCGAAGCAGAGGATGATGGACCTGATGGTATAGATGCGGAAGCATACATCCTGAAACCGATGAATTGCCCGCACCACATCCACATCTATAAGAGTGAGATGCGATCCTATCGTGACCTGCCGCTGCGCCTGGCCGAGTTTGGCACGGTCTATCGCTATGAACAGAGCGGCGCACTCAACGGCCTCTTGCGCACGCGCGACTTTACGGTGGATGACTCGCACATCTTCGTCACGCCCGAAGAGGTTGAGGAAGAGTATATCAACGTTATCAAGCTAGCCCTTTTTGTCTTCCAGGCCCTCCAGCTTGATGACTTTGCTGCCCGCCTGGGTTTGCGGGATTCCGCCAGCTCCAAGTATATCGGCAGTGACGAGGCATGGGAGAAGGCTCAAGCAGTGATAATGCGCGCCGTTGAGAAGCTCGGTATTCCCTATAGCATCAAAAAAGGGGAGGCGGGATTCTATGGTCCGAAACTTGACTTCCTCTTCCGCGATGCTTCTGGTCGCCAGTGGCAACTTGGCACGGCCCAGGTCGATTACAACCTGCCTGAACGCTTCGATTTATCGTATGTCGGCGAGGATGGGCAACTCCACAGGCCGGTAATGATCCATCGAGCCAACGGCGGCTCAATGGAGCGCTTGATTGCCATCTTGCTTGAGCACAATGGCGGCGCCTTCCCTGCCTGGTTGGCACCCGTTCAGGTGATGCTCATCCCCATCTCTGACCGGCACGTAGCCTATGCTCAAGGGGTCGCGGCTCAACTCAGGTCCAGCGGGGTGCGCGTCGAGGTTGATACGCGCAAAGAGCGCATGAATGCCAAGGTCCGTGACGCGCAGGAACAGAAAATACCGTATATGCTGGTTGTCGGTGACAAAGAAGTTGCCGAACATGCCGTCTCTGTCCGCCTGCGCACGAACGAGAATCTCGGTGCCATGCCGTTGACGAGTTTTGTAGAACGCATCACGAACGTCATCAATACGAAAAGCCGGAATTTGTAGGATTTGTAAACGATTCCCTGGGGGACCGACCGCAAGGGTCAGCCAATATCCATCAAGCTAAGTAAAGCCCATCAAATGCTGTAGGGGCGAGGGCGCGGCAGGAGGACGGCACGGTCATGCTGAGCGCAGCGAAGCATCTCGACGCCCACCCAGACAGGCCCTTCGCTGCGGCTCAGGGTGACAAGAGAACCCTCAGAGGGACAACGGAACTCACCCTGTCATGCTGAGCGCAGCGAAGCATCTCGACGCCCACCCAGACAGGCCCTTCGCTGCGGCTCAGGGTGACAAGAAGGGGCCACCTTCACTTGTGGTCGCCGATCAGACTAATCCAGGTATCCGTATGCGGGCAGCGTTAAAAATTCAACAAACTCCTCGCTTGTAATAATCTTATCCAGCAGTTGAGCGGCTTCTGCAAACTTACGCGAAGGGTATTCTTGCTCGCCAACCATCTCTTTGATCTTCCCAAGCTCCTCGGCCATCATCTGGCGGAACAGCTCAACCGTCACTTTTCTGCCATCTACGAGAATGCCCCGGGGGTGGCGAATCCATTGCCAGATTTGTGACCGGGAAATCTCGACAGTGGCGGCATCCTCCATCAGGTTATTGATAGGCACGCAACCAGAACCCCTGAACCAGGACTCCATATATTGCAAGCTGACGTTGATATTCGTGCGCAGTCCGGCCTCCGTAATCGTACCTTCGGGCACAGCCAGCAAGTCAGCCGCCGTCACATGCACATCTTCGCGTTTCTTATATATCTGGTTCGGGCCGGGCATGACCTTGTCGAACTCTTCCAAAGCCACGGCCACCAGGCCAGGATGGGCCACCCACGTGCCATCGTGCCCATCCGTCGCCTCGCGCTTTTTATCCGCCTGCACACGTGCCATCGCCTCCTCGTTTGCCACCGGATCGTTCTTAATAGGGATCTGTGCAGCCATCCCTCCAACGGCGTGGGCATTGCGCCGGTGACAGGTCTTGATGGCGAGCAAGGAATACGAGCGCATAAAGTGTGTCGTCATGGTTACCTGTGCGCGGTCAGGCAGAATAAAGCTGGGAACATTGCGGAACTTCTTGATCGCGCTAAAGATATAGTCCCAGCGCCCACAGTTCAAGCCGGACGAATGCTCCCGCAGCTCAAATAGTATTTCGTCCATCTCAAACGTCGCCAGGATCGTCTCGATAAGCACGGTTGCTTTGATGGTTCCACTGGGAATACCCAGTTCCTTTTGAGCCAGCAAAAAGACATCGTTCCAGAGCCGGGCCTCCAGGTGATTCTCGAGCTTGGGCAGGTAGAAGTATGGACCAGTCCCTCTCCTTAACAGTGATTTGACGTTGTGGAAGAAGTACAGCCCAAAATCGAACAGCCCCCCGGAGACCTGTTTCCCATCGATGAACACATGCTTCTCCGGCAAATGCCAACCGCGCGGGCGCACAAGCAGCGTCGCGGTCTTCTCCTGCAGCGCGTACTGCTTGCCCTCAGGAGCGGTATAAGTGATCGTCCGGTTGACGGCATCGCGCAGGTTGATCTGGCCCTGAATGGTGCCTTCCCACGTAGGTGAAAGCGAATCTTCAAAGTCCGCCATAAAGACTTTTGCGCCGGAGTTCAGCGCGTTAATGATCATTTTTCGTTCAGCAGGGCCGGTAATCTCCACACGCCGGTCCTGCAGGTCACGAGGAATGGGGTCGATCGTCCATGAACCCTCACGAACATGTTCAGTTTCAGGAAGGAAATCAGGCATCTTGCCCGCGTCAATCTCGGCCTGGCGCTGTATCCTCTTTTGCAAGAGTTCTTCGCGCCTGCCAGTAAATGCCCGTACTAATGTAGCGACAAAAGCCATAGCTTCCGGGGTTAATATCTCGGCAAATTCAGGAGTGATTGGGCCTCTGATCTCTATCCCTTCTGGATACCCAGGCTGTTTCGTCGTTGGCAGTATATTCGTCATTGACAATCTATTCCTTTCGGCAAGTCAGGTACACAGGTCAACTGCAATATTGCGGAGGCTCTTCAGCCTTCGCAATATTGCAGTTGACCTGTGTAGAATTTTAATGAAATTGTTCTGCTTCGGTCGAACCCACGAGCGCAACTGTTGAGGACTTACCGCCAGAGACTACCTGGGCCACCTCGTCGAAGTAGCCTGTACCTACTTCGCGCTGATGCTTGGTGGCCGTGTACCCTTCCTTCTCCATCTCGAACTCGGCCTCTTGCAATTTTGAATATGCCGCCATGCCGTGATCGCGGTACCCTCGCGCCAGCTCAAACATACTATAGTTCAAAGCGTGGAATCCTGCAAGGGTAACGAATTGGAATCTATAGCCCATGTTCGCCAGTTCTTTCTGGAAATTCGCGATGGTTTCTGAATCTAGTTTTTTCTTCCAGTTGAACGAGGGTGAGCAGTTGTACGCCAACAGCTTCCCGGGGAAGCGTTCATGGATGGCGTCGGCAAATCGTTTTGCCTCGTGCAGATTCGGCTCAGAAGTTTCACACCAGATGAGGTCGCAGTATGGCGCGTAAGAAAGCCCTCTGGCGATGGCCGCGTTCAGACCGCCGTGTATTCTGTAGAAGCCTTCTGGCGTTCGCTCTGCTGTCAGGAATTTATGGTCAACCGGGTCAATATCACTGGTGATGAGGTGAGCGCCGTTAGCATCAGTGCGCGCAATAACTTCAAAATGGACACCGGCGGCACCGGCTTCAATCATTGACTTCATAAGCTCGAAGACGTTCAGCGGCCCGCCGAAGCCAGCCTCCGCGTCGGCCACAATGGGAGCAAACCAGTAGGTTTTACCATGACCTTCCGCGGTCTGAATCTGGTCGGCGCGTTGCAGTGCCTGGTTGATGCGGCGTACCACGTGAGGCACACTATTTGCGGGGTAGAGACTCTGGTCAGGATACATCTGTCCACTGATATTAGCATCGGCAGCCACCTGCCAGCCACTGAGATAAATGGCTTTTAAGCCGGCTTTTACCTGTTGGACAGCCTGGTTTCCGGTGAGAGCACCAAGAGCAGCAACATAGGATTCGCTCTGTAACAGATTCCATAACCGCTCGGCTCCAAGCCGGGCTAGCGTATATTCAATCTGGACGGAACCGCGCAAGCGGATGACATCCGCAGCATTGTACGGGCGAATTATCCCTTTCCAGCGAAGATTGCCCTTCCAGCTATCCTCCAACTCTTCAGCATAGCGGACCTTACTATTTTCTGAATGTCTGCCATTGCCATGACTATGATGCTTTCCGTTTCCATTACCATTACTCCCATTATGCATATAGCTAAATTCAGTAGGAGTATCTTGACCGCTCATGCCGCTGTTCCTTCCTTTTGTATGAGGCCATTGGAAACCAATATAGACCCCATTGTCTACTTTCTTTTCCTTTTAAAAGGGTAACACGAAAGAGCGCATCAGGTCTAGGAATTAGCTATCAAGCTTGTTTTATGTTACATAAGCAATTAGTTATATATGTTGGCGGAAATATTCCTGTCAATTAATCAATAGATCCGGACACATGAAGATCCAAAGTGTCACAACTGCATGCATGGCAGTTTTTTGATGCTCCCTTCGATGCAAGGGTGGATTTGCAAGCAGTCAAGGCGCTGATGCGGGGCACCTACGTCGCTTTTGCCTCATCGGACATTGCCGAACGGCTCGCGGGGAGTGTAACAGGCACGATCCTGCCATTCTCCTTCAACCCGGAGTTGGAATTAATCGTCGATCCTTCACTGCTCGAAAACGACGAGATCTATTTCAACGCGGCGCGTTTGGATCGTTCAATGGTTTTGAAGACGAGTGACTATGTCGCGGTGGCCAAACCGCGCCTGGGACGCATTGTCGCAGATCGAGGAATCCCGCCGGAAGTCGCTTCTCCAACGGATGGTGCTACCGGGACCCAGTAGCACCATTAATGTATGCAAGAGAATTAGCAAGTTTGTTGCAATTGTTGCAATTGTTGCAATTGTTGCACTTGCATCACTTGTAACAGACTGACGTTTGGATCAAATGAGACATTTGGGCGGCCCTATTTGAAAAAGGTTGCCCATTTGTCCTTGTTAACTAATGTGTTACTGCTTTTATTCAACTTGCGGCACTATAATACATCAATACATCCCATCTCTTTTCGCTAAGCACAACATAGAATATAATAGTCCATGTAATAATAAGCAGCGACTGACAAAAACGTAAGCTTTTCGAGAGCGGGAGTATGGACGCTGGCTTGATAAATCAACAAAAAGGCGCTGAAAGTTCGGCTAGTAGCGCAACCCTGTCAGCTCAACAGTTCTATCAGCATGATCCTTTGCTCATCATGCTCAAAGACAAGTTACGCCTGAATGATTTCTGGATTATCGCTGGAGTGATGCTGTTTCCAGCAGGAGTCTTTCTATCTGGGTGGCTTTTGTGGATCAACAAGGTGCAATTCTGGACCCTTAGCAATACGTTGGGTGCCCTTCTGCTGACCTTCGTTGTCTTTCCCCTTCTCTTCTTGATCTACTTGCTCGTTCCCAGCTCAATTGCTAGCCTCTTCAATACATTGAGTACCAATGGGGTGATTGGTGAGCATCGGAGACATCAGACAGGACCAGAGACGTATGAGAACTTTGTGCGGCAATTAGTCACCTGGACGGATAGGGGCTGGTGGACAGCGGCAACCCTGGTCATTCTTGTCTTCTATGTCTGCTATCGGTTGTTGCTGATCGAATCCCGGATTTCCAGTCCTGTACCTTATTGGTTTAGAGTCAGTTTGATTGTCACGTATTTACCCTTAATGTATGCTGTATGTATAAGTGTTGTGCGGCTCCTGCTTACATTGGTTTTTACCAACTG
>WNGR01023073.1_pt1 | contig 10542 bp, 11 predicted proteins | sample 5407581 | NCBI WGS metagenome assembly WNGR01 (sample SAMN13153383, study PRJNA577476) | soil metagenome | isolation source: 80 cm soil or saprolite under Garry oak tree replicate 2 | place: USA:California | collected 2016-06-15 | reverse complement strand
GCGTCCGCCGGCCGAGAGCGCCAGCGCGTAGACGAGATCGGTCGCCGCCTGCTCATCGGCGGTGCGCTCGCGATACGACGGCGCCACCTGGCGCTCGGCGACGATGGGGCGCGGATCGTGGGGCCGCATGACCATCCACGTCCGGTTGGTCAGCGACCACATGCGGTCGAAGTCGTCGTAATCGACCGTCCACGCCGGCCCGAACGTCGGATCGTGGAGCGTGACGACGCGCCGGGCGTCGTCGTAGCCGATGACGACACGAAACGTGGCGAGCAGCGGATCCCACTGGCCTGGCCGCGCTTCCAGCGGCTGCATCGTCCCGAGGAGGCCGGGCGCGCGGGCTGGATTCGCGAAATGAGCGAGCGGCGTGATTGCTCCCGGTACGATCACCGGCACGCCGGCATCGAGGAACGACTTCACGGAGGCGAGGCTGGGCGCCGTGCCCTTGTCGGTGATGCCCCATTCCTGGAGCGCCGTGCGGTCGTCCATCAACGACCAGTGCTGTCCCCAGTAGCCCAGCACCATGAGGAACGAGGCGTGGAACGACGGGTTGGTGAGATCGCGCTCGCGAAACCAGAGCCGCGCCGCTTCGTTCCAGGACACGTAGGGCACACCGGGGAGAAACGCGCGATCGGCCGCGCTGGCCGGTCGCCCTTCGGATTCGAAGACGTCCGTCCCGCGCTGCGACGACGCGCATCCGACGACTGCCAGCATCACCGCGAGCGCCAGCGCCGAGCCGAGTCGCATGAATCGAGGCTAGCGCGACGCTGGACCACGCCCAAGCACCTTGTTAGGGTGGAGCCGCCATGAGACGAGCCTGCTATCTGAACCCCGGCCGTGACCTGGCCACTGCCGTCAACCTCGCCCGGCGCGTCGAGGCCCTCGGCTACGACAGCGCGTGGGTGACGCATGGCCTTGGCCGCGATTCGTTCGTCGTGCTCGCGGCGTATGGCGCTGCCACCAGCCGCCTCGGGCTCGGCAACGGTGTCGTTCCCGTGTACCCGCGCCATCCCGTCGCCATGGCCCAGGCGGCGCTGACGCTCTCGGAGGCGACGGGAGGCCGCTTCCGCCTCGGGATCGGTGTCAGCCATCGCGACAGCATGGAGGCCCAGCTCGGCCTGACGCTCACCGAGCCCCTCGCCGTCATGCGCGAGTACGTCGCGGTGTTGCGGGGCGGCCTCGGGGCCGGCGCCGACTTCAGCGGGCGTCACTATCGCGTCCACTGGAGCATGGGCATGCCCGAGCGCCCGCCGGCGCCGCCGATCTACCTGGCGGCGCTCTCCGTGAAGATGTGCGAGCTGGCGGGCGAGATCGCCGACGGTGCCGTGCTGTGGCTCACGCCGCCGGCGTACGTTCGCGACGTCGCCGTTCCCGCCATCGAGCGCGGGCGCCGGCGAGCCGGCAAGACGCTCGACGGCTTCGAGATCGTCGTCGCCGTGCCGCTCGCCATCACGGACAATCGGGCGCCGGCCCTGGCTGCGTTCCAGAACGAGCTCACCCGCTACCTGATGCTGCCCTTCTACCGCGCGATGCTCGAAGCCGCGGGCCTCGGCGAGCACATCAAGGCGTTCGATCGCGACGGCACGACCACGGTCGCGCTCGCCGACGCGCTGGGCTCCGTGGGCCCCCCGGCTGCCGCACGTACATATATGGATGCGTACCGCCGTGCCGGAGCGACACTGCCGGCGGTCCGACCGATCACCTTCCCCGACGCGCCCTGGTATACGAGCACGCTGGAAGAGGCGGCGAAATTCTAGCTCGTGCTCTGACGTGGTTGGTTGCGCTGGTCGTCGTCGGATGCTCGAGCGTGAGCGATTCGCGCGGCTTGCCGGCGGACCGCCGCGCGTCCGTCGTGTACGTCGCCCTCGGCGACAGCACGGTCGAAGGCGTGGGGGCCACGAGCAAGGACCGGAACTACGTCAGCCGCCTGCTGAGCCGCCTGCGCACGCGGTATTCCAATGCGCGTGTCGTGAATCTCGGCATCGGCGGCGCGACCTCGGCGGACGTCCTCGCCGGCCAGCTCGATCCGGCCATCGAGATCAAGCCCGACCTGGTGACGCTCTCGATCGGGCCCAACGACATCACCCAGGGCGTCCCCGTCGAGAGCTACGAGCACAACGTGGAAGCGATCCTGCGCCGGCTGAACGACAAGACCCGCGCCGTCATCGTGGTGAACCTGCTGCCCGACCTCGCGGTGACGCCTCGCTTCCGCGGCCGGCCGCAGGAGGCGACCGTGGGCAGGCTCACGACGCGCTTCAACGACGCGCTCCGCCGGCAGGCGACCGCGACCGGCGCCGAGATCGTCGATCTCTACGAGGTGAGCCGCGAGGAAGTGCCGCGGCGCCCCGAGCTCGTCGGGAGCGACGGCTATCATCCGTCCGACGTCGGCTACGAGCGCTGGGCCGAGCTCATGTGGCAGGGCATCGAGAGGAGGATCCGCCATGGCGGATGATCGCGTGCTGCTGACGGTGCTGCTCCACCACGATCAGTCGAAGCCCCTCGACGAGATCATGGCCCACGCCAAGAAGACCGGCTTCTATCGCGACTTCCCGCCCGAGGGCGCCGAGATCGTGTCGTGGGTGGTAGCGATGTCGTACGGCTTCATCATCCAGCTCCGGGTGGCGCCCGGCGCGCTCCGGTCCGTCAACCGCTACATCGAGCAGAAGGCGTGGGGTGCCTTCCGCTACCAGGTCTTCCCCTCGTACGACTTCGTCCCGATCGCGGCCCAGCTCAAGAAGGACCACGCCTGAGCGTCGAGAACCTCCTCGCGCTGGTCACGCTGACCGCGATGGAGCTGGTCCTCGGCATCGACAACATCGTCTTCATCGCGATCCTCAGCGGCCGGCTGCCGCCGGTTCAGCAACCACGGGCGCGCCGCCTGGGCCTGGCCCTGGCGCTCGGAACCCGGCTGGCCCTCCTGTTCTCGATCACGTGGATCATGGGCCTCACACGGCCGCTCTTTGCCATCGGGGGGCTGTCCGGGCGCGACCTCGTCCTCATCGCGGGTGGCCTCTTCCTCATCTTCAAGGCGACGTGGGAGATCTACGACAAGGTCGAGGCCGGCCCCCACACGCCCCCGGCCACGCGCGGCGGCGGGACGTTCGCGGCCGTCGTCATCCAGATCATGCTGATGGACGTCGTCTTCTCGCTGGACTCCGTCATCACGGCGGTCGGCATGGTCGATGAGGTGTGGATCATGGTGGCCGCCATCGTCATCGCCATCGTGGTGATGCTGATGGCGATGAACGCGGTGAGCGATTTCGTCGAGCGCCATCCGAGCGTCAAGATCCTGGCCCTGGCGTTCCTGCTGCTGATCGGCATCGTGCTGGTGGCCGACGGCATGGGACAGCACGTGCCGAAGGGCTACATCTACTTCTCCATGGCGTTCGCCCTCGGCGTCGAGCTGCTCAACATGCGGTTCCACCGGCGCCGCCGCGTGACCGACACCTCCGCGTAGCGCGTACGCGGCTACGTCGTCTCGCGGCTGGCGCAGGCCGCCCTCGTGGTGTTCCTCTCGCTCTCCGCCGTCTTCGCCATGGTGCGCCTGGGCGGCGATCCGGTCCTGCTCTTCATGCCGATGGACATCCAGGCCAAGGACGTGAACGAGTTCCGCCAGCGCCTGGGCTTCAACGATCCACTCCCGGTGCAGTACGCGCGCTTCGTCGGCGGCGCGCTGCGGGGCGACTTCGGCGAGTCGCTGCGCTACCGGCGCGATGCCCTCGGCCTCGTGCTCGAGCGCCTGCCCGCGACGCTGCTGCTCGCGGCCAGCGCCGTCCTGCTCACGCTCGTCGTGGCGGTGCCGCTCGGCGTGATGACGGCGGTGAAGCGCAACACCGTCGTCGACTACGCGGGGACGCTCGGCACCGTGATCGGCCAGGCGGTGCCCGGCTTCTGGCTCGGTCTCATGCTGATCTACGTCTTCTCCGTCCGGCTGCGCTGGCTGCCCACGGGGGGGATGGGCTCGCTCGCCCAGCTCATCATGCCCTCGGTGGTGCTGGCGGCGTTCTTCTCGGCCCGCATCGCCCGCCTCGCGCGCTCGACGATGCTGGAAGCGCTCGGCGAGGATTACGTGCTGACCGCGCGCGCCAAGGGCCTCAGCGAGCCGCGCGTCGTGGCCAAGCACACGCTGCGCAATTCCGCGATTCCGATCGTGACGCTGGCCGGGCTCGAGATCGGCCAGCTCCTCGGCGGGGCCGTGATCACCGAGACGATCTTCGCGTGGCCCGGGCTCGGCCGACTCACCGTGCAAGCGCTGCTCAATCGCGACTTCCCGGTGGTCCTCGCCGCCGTCTTCGTGATCTCGGCCACGTACACGGTGATCAACCTCCTCGTGGACGTCCTCTACGGCTGGCTCGATCCGCGCGTGAGGCTGCGCGCGTGAAGGCCTGGCTCGGCATCGGCATCACGCTCGCCGCCATCGTGGCCGCCGCCGCCGCGCCGTGGCTGGCGCCGGTCGATCCGCTGGCGAGCGACTTCGCTCAGAGCTTGCGGCCCCCGGGCGCGCCGGGCCACCCGCTGGGCACCGATCAGCTCGGTCGCGACCTGCTCGCCCGCGTCCTCTACGGCGCGCGGCTCGCGCTGTTCATCGGCGCCTGCACGGTCGGCGTCACCGCCGTCGTCGGCGGCCTGCTCGGGCTGCTCGCCGGGTTCGTCGAGCGCTGGCCGTCGGCGGTGCTCATGCGGCTGGCCGACGTGCAGCTCTCGTTTCCGTTCATCCTCCTGGCCATGACGATCAATACGATCGTCGGTCTCGGCCTCCGCAACATCATCCTCAGCCTTTCGGCGGCTGGATGGGTCGTGTATGCTCGCGTGGTTCGCGGGGAGGTGCTGTCGGTGAAGGAGCGCGACTTCGTCCAGGCGGCGGCCGCGCTGGGCGTGGGCCGCGCGCGTTTGCTCTTCCGTCATGTGCTCCCCAACGTCGCGCCGTCGATCATCGTCGTGGCCAGCCTGCAGTTCTCTCAGTTCATCGTGGCGGAAGCCGCCATCTCGTTCCTTGGCTTCGGTGTTCAGCCGCCCACGCCCGCGTGGGGCTCGATGCTGGCCGAGGGCCGCGACTTCCTCTACGTCGCGTGGTGGCTGGCCGCCTTTCCGGGCGCGGCGCTGGCGCTGACGGCGCTCGGCGTGAACCTGCTCGGCGACTGGCTCCGCGACACGCTCGATCCGAAGCTTCGCGTTTAACGGAGGCTTTATGCGCTCCTTCTTCCGCGCCGTCACCGTCGTTCTCGTCGTCGTCGCACTCGCCGCTCCCGCGCTCGCCCAGGACCGGGTCAAGAGCAAGGAGATCGTGATCGGCCTCGGCGCCGAGCCGCGGACGATGCTGGCGGTGACGATCGTGGACTGGACGACCAACAACATGCTCGAGCACATCTACGACCGGCTGCTCGACCGTGATCCCAAGACCTTCAAGCCGGTGCCGATGCTGGCCACGAGCTACAAGATCGTCAACGACACGACGTGGGAGTTCACGCTGCGCAAGGGCGTCAAGTTCCACAACGGCGAGCCGTTCACCGCCCAGTCGGTCAAGGCGACGCTCGACTACGCGCTCGATCCGGCCAGCAAGAGCCACTACGCGACGGCGTCGTACTGGGGCCCGCTCAAAGAAGTGCAGGTGGTCGACGACTTCACGGTGCGGTTCCTGACGAAGCAGCCGTGGCCCAATCTCATCGACCACGCCTCGCTGACCAACCTGCTCATCATGCCGGCCAAGGCGTTGAAGGATCTCGGGCCGCAAAAGCTGGCCGAGAAGCCCATCGGCACCGGGCCGTTCAAGTTCGTCGAGTGGCGACGCGACGAGCGACTCGTCCTCGAGCGCAATCCCGACTACTGGGGCGGCCCCGCCGACGCGAGCCGCGTGACGTTCCGGTTCATCCCCGAATTCAGCGCGCGAATGGCGGCCCTGCTCTCGGGCGAGATCGACATCATGAAGGACGTGCCACCGCACGCCGAAGTGCTCAAGGGCCGCGCCACACGCATGTGCGGCCCGCTCGCGCCCCCCAACGTCGACTACGCGCCGGTGGAGTGCTACACGCACGACCCGGCGCGCGCCCACGCGCTCTTCAAGGAAGCCGGCGTCGACCCCTCACGGCTCGTGCTCACGCTCGACACGCCGTCGGGCCGTTACCCGCTCGACAAGGACGTCTCGCTCGCCATCGCCGCCCAGCTCCAGCGGCTCCAGATCAAGACGAACGTCGTCGTCAACGAGTGGGGGACTCACCTGGACAAGATCAAGAACCGCAACACCGGTGACCTGTTCTTCCTCGGCTGGGGGCCGGCCCTGAACGGCCAGGGCACGATCCAGCCGCTCTTCCTGGCCGACCAGACCTACTCGTCGTACGGCAACAACAAGGTGATCGACGAGAAGATCGCCCGCGCCGTCACGGTGATGGATCCCAAGGGCCGCGCGGCCGCCTACGCCGAGCTGCAGAAGCTCGTCCACGACGAGGCGCCGTGGGTCTTCCTCTGGCAGCAGCACGACCTCTACGGCGTGGCCAGCACGGTGGAGTGGACGCCACGCGCCGACGAGAAGGTGTGGATGTACGACGCCAAGATCGTGGCGCGGTAGCGCCACAGGAAAGAGCCGCGCGATGAGCATCACGGTCTTCACCAATGCGTTCCTGATCGACTGCACCGGCGCCGAGCCCGTCGAAGGCGCGGCGGTCGTCGTCGAGGACGACACCATCAAGGACGTCGCCCGCCACGGCGCGGTCGGCGCGCTGCCCGGGCCGGTGACCACGCTCGACTGCAAGGGCGCCACGCTGATGCCCGGGCTCACCGACGCCCACGTCCACATCTGCGCGATCACCGAGAACATCACCGACCAGCACCGCTACTATCCCGCCAGCTACATCGCCGCTCGCGCCATGCGCCGCGCCGAAGAATGCCTGATGCAGGGCTTCACGACGGTCCGCGATGCCGGCGGCGCCGATTACGGCTTCAGGCTGGCGCTGGAGGAGGGCCATTTCCCAGGGCCGCGGCTGCTCGTCTCGGGCAACTATCTCTCACAGACCGGCGGCCACGGTGACAAGCGCCGGCGCGCCGAATGGATCGATCCCGTGGGCTGCTGCGTCGGCATGGTCGGCTCCATCGCCGACGGTGTCGACGAGGTCCGCAAGGCCGCGCGCGAGCAACTTCGTCGCGACGTGGACCAGATCAAGATCATGGCCTCGGGCGGCGCCATGTCCCCGTCGGACGAGCTCGACACGACGCAGTACACGGTCGCCGAGATGCGCGCCGCCGTCGAGGAGGCCCAGGCCGTCGGCAAGTACGTGCTCTCGCACGCGTACAGTGACTCGGCCGTGCGCCGCGCCATCGAGGCCGGCGTACGCTCGATCGAGCACGGCAACCTGATCCGCGAAGGCGCGGCCAAGGCCATCAAGGAGGCCGGCGCCTTCATCGTGCCGACGATGGTGACCTACGAGGCGATCTATCGCGAGGGCAAGCGCTACGGCATCGGCGATCACCAGATCCAGAAGATCGACCTCGCCCGCCAGCAGAGCGTGCAGGGCCTCACCTACGCCTACCGCGCGGGGTGCAAGATCGGCTCGGGGTCGGACCTGCTCGGCGACATGATGAGCCAGCGCGCCGTGGAGCTGGAGCTGAAGGCCCAGGTGATGACGCCGATGGAGGTCCTGCTCTCGGCCACCCGCGTCAATGCCGAGTTGTTCCGGATGCAGGACAAGATCGGCAGCGTCGAGCCGGGCAAGTACGCCGACCTGCTCGTGGTGGCCGGCAACCCGTTGAAGAACCTTCGCGTCCTCCAGAATCAGGACAGTCTCCGCCTGATCATGAAAGGTGGCCGTGTCTACAAGCGAACACTCTGACCTGATCCTCGACCAGTTCACGCGCCAGGCGGTGCCGTTCTCCACGGCGCCCTCCATCAAGGACGAGGCCGCGCTCACGCTCATCGTCGACTGGAGCGGCGCGGGGCCCTCCGACACCGTGCTCGACGTCGCCTGCGGCCCGGGCCTGCTCGTCTGCGCCTTCGCGCGCGTCGCGCGTCACGTGACGGGCATCGACATCACGCCGGCCATGCTCGACCGCGCGCGCACCCTCCAGCACGAGCGCGGCCTCACCAACGTCACCTGGCGACAGGGCGACGTGCTGCCGCTGCCCTGGCCCGACGGCTCGTTCACCATCGTCAGCGCGCGCTTCGCCTTCCACCACTTCCTCGACCCCCGGGCCGTGCTGCGCGAGATGCGCCGGGTGTGCGCCGTAGGCGGCAAGGTCGTCGTGGCCGACAGCGCTCCGGCGCCGGAGAAGGCCGACGCCTTCAACGCCATGGAGCGGTTGCGCGATCCGTCGCACGTCCGGGCGCTGCCCCCCGGTGAGCTGAAGCAGATCTTCAGCGACGCCGGACTCGGCGAGCCGCGCGTGACCCACTACCGTCTGGAGGGCGAGCTCGAAGGGCTGCTCGGTCGCTCGTTCCCCAAACCGGGTGACGCCGACCGGATCCGCGAGCTGTTCGCCGCCTCGCTGGCCGACGACCGGCTCGGCATCGACACCCGGCGAGACGGGACGCAGATCCGCTACGGCTTCCCCGTCGCCGTCCTCGTCGCCGATCGGGCCTGAAACGCTTCTTCTGCTGAGAGCTGGCGCGGCGTCTGCGATGATAGGCGTCATGCGGCGCCTGTCACTGCTGTTCGTCGCGTGCCTGCTCTGTGGTCTCGCGGAGGCCTTCGCTCAGAACGCGCCGCTCACGCCCGAGCAGCAGGCGTTCGTCGAGCGCTACGTCGACGCCGTCCGGGCCAAGGACGTCGGGCGGCTCAAGGCGCTCGCCCATCCGCGATCGCTTGCCTGCATCCAGCCCGAGACCGCATCGTTCTACGACGACGTCTTCGCGAGCCGGACGCGTCAACCCGCCGGCGCCCAGTACGCGGCGTCGGTCCAGACGATCGCGCCCGGCCAGCCGCTCATGATGGAAGGCGACATGACGTATCCGGTCCGCCCGACTCACTGGATCCAGATCGACCTCGCCCCGGGAGCGATCTCGGGCAGCGTCCTCATGGTCCAGGTCGTGGCCGAGCGCGGCGCGTGGCTGGAGGTGCTGCCGTGTCCGACGCCCGCGACGCTGGCCAAGTATCGCGCCGCCAGGGCAACGACCTCGACCCAGGAGCAACGCGCCAAGGAGCTCGTCGCCAACCTGAAGGACCCGCTACGCGGCGAGCTTCGCCAGCTCCTGCGTGACGGCCGGAAGGTGAGCGCGATCATGCGCTACAACCAGGAGGCGGGCGAAGACCTCAGCGTCGCCCGTCGGGTCATCGAGCTCCTGAGCGAGCTGAAGGATTAGGCGGGAGCCGATGGATCTGCGGCTCGCCCCGATGGCCGGGGTCACCAACGCGCCGTTCCGGCTCGTCTGCCGCGAGGCCGGCGCCGGGCTCCTCACCAGCGAGGAGATCGATGCCCGCGCTCTGGTCGAGGGCAATGCGCGCACGCAGATGATCGCCCACTACCTGCCCGAGGAGCGCCCCATCGCCTTCCAGCTCCTCGGCGGGGATCCCGACGTGCTGGCCGAGGCCGCGCGACGACTCGCGGCGACCGGCGCCGACGGGATCGACCTCAACATGGGCTGCCCCGTCTCGAAGATCGTGGCCAAGGGACAGGGCGCGGCGCTCATGCGTGATCCGCTGCGCGCGGCCGTCATCTTCCGCACGCTGCGGAAGGCCGTCGACGTGCCGTTCACCATCAAGATCCGCTCGGGGTGGGACGAGCGCACGGTGAACGCGGTCGAGATCGCGCGCATCGCCGAGGGCGAAGGCGTGGACGCGATCACGGTCCATCCCCGCACGCGCTCGCAGCAGTACACCGGACGCGCCCCCTGGGCCATCATCGCTGAGGTGGTGGCCGCGGTCAGCGTCCCCGTGGTCGGCAACGGCGACGTGAGGAGTCACGCCGACGCGAGCGAGCTCGTCACCGCCACCGGCTGCGCAGCGGTGATGATCGGGCGGGGCGCGCTGGGTGCGCCGTGGATCTTCGCCGGCGAGCCGGTGGACCGCGAGACGCGCGCGCGCATCATCCACCGCCATTGCGCCTTGATCGAAGAGCACCTGCCGCCGCGCGATGCCCTCGTCCAGCTCAAGAAGCATCTCGCGTGGTACTCGACGGGGCTCGCGGGCAGCGCCCGCCTGCGCACGGCGCTCTTCCAGGCCGAGACGCCTGCCGCGGTTCAGGAGATGTTCTGGGGCAACTGGTGAAGCAGCTCTTCTTCGAGGACTTCGGCGTCGGCGACCGCTTCGGCAGCCCGTCCCGGACGCTGACCGACGCCCACTTCATGTTCTTCGCGGGGATGACCGGCGACGCGCATCCCATCCACTACGACGACGAGTACGCGAAGAAGACGCGCTTCGGCCGCCGGCTGGCCCACGGCCTCTTGCTGACGTCGCTCACCGCCGTCGGCGCCTCCACCCTCGCGCCGTTGATCGAGGATTCGATCGTCGCCTTCCTCGATCAGTCGACACGCTTCGTGGCCCCTGCATTCGTGGGCGACACGCTGAAGCCCGACCACGAGGTGACCGCGCTCGAGCGCAAACGCTCGGGCGGGCTCGT
>WNGR01021395.1_pt1 | contig 10542 bp, 9 predicted proteins | sample 5407581 | NCBI WGS metagenome assembly WNGR01 (sample SAMN13153383, study PRJNA577476) | soil metagenome | isolation source: 80 cm soil or saprolite under Garry oak tree replicate 2 | place: USA:California | collected 2016-06-15 | reverse complement strand
GGAGCCGATGCGATCGGCCTCGTGTTCTACCCGCCCAGCCCGCGCGCGTTGAGCATCGCGCAGGCGGTCGAGATGACACGGGTCGTGCCGCCGTTCGTGTCGATCGTTGGGCTGTTCGTGAATCCGACGCCGGAGTGGTTCGGCGAGGTCACCTGCAACGTGCCGCTGACGATGCTCCAGTTCCACGGCGACGAAACGCCTGAGCAGTGCGAAAAGCTGGCGGGCGTTGCGGGTTTGCCTTGGTTGCGCGCGTTGCGGATTGCGGCAGATACTCAACCGGCCGATTTGGTAGAATCGGCGCTTAACTATTCAGCTGCCAGTGGTCTTCTGTTCGACACACACGTCGAAGGCTATGGCGGCGGCGGGAAGGTCTTCGATTGGTCACTTATTCCACAAGAGCTCGCGCGTCGGGCCGTTTTGAGTGGTGGGTTGAACACGCAAAACGTCAGTGATGCGATTCATCGCGTGCGCCCGTACGCGGTCGATGTCTCGAGCGGCATCGAGGTGCCGGGTGCAAAGGGCGTGAAGGATCACGCCCGGATGGCGGCGTTCGTGCGCGCAGTGCGCGAAGCGGACGCCCGGTGATTCCCAGGCCGCGCCTCGCAGCGAGCGGGTGCCGCGGCATACTGAGAAGAGTGACGGAATATGTACAATTTACCCGATGAACGTGGCCATTTCGGCCAATATGGCGGCGTGTTCGTTGCCGAGACGCTGATGCACGCGCTCGACGAACTGCGCCAGGCCTACGAGAAATACTCCCAGGACGCTGACTTCATCGCCGAATACGAGCGCGAATTGAAGTACTTCGTTGGTCGTCCTTCCCCGGTTTATCACGCCCAACGCTGGAGCGAACTGCTCGGCGGCGCGCAGGTTTATCTGAAACGCGAAGACCTGAATCACACGGGCGCGCACAAGGTGAACAACGTGATCGGCCAGGCGTTGCTCGCCAAACGCATGGGCAAGCCGCGCGTGATCGCGGAAACGGGCGCGGGTCAGCACGGCGTTGCCACCGCCACCATCGCGGCGCGCTTCGGCATGGAGTGCATCGTCTACATGGGCGCGGAAGACGTGCGCCGCCAGGCCGCGAACGTCTACCGGATGAAGTTGCTGGGCGCGACCGTCGTGCCCGTCGAATCCGGCTCGCGCACGCTGAAAGACGCGCTGAACGAAGCGATGCGCGACTGGGTCACGAACGTCGAAAACACGTTCTACATCATCGGCACGGTGGCAGGGCCGCATCCGTATCCGATGATGGTGCGTGACTTCCAGCGCGTGATCGGTGACGAATGCAAGGTGCAGATGCCCGAGCTCACGGGCCGTCAGCCGGATGCCGTGATTGCGTGCGTTGGCGGCGGATCGAATGCGATGGGTATCTTTTATCCGTACATTGACGACAAATCGGTGAAGCTGATCGGCGTGGAAGCCGCCGGCGACGGCATCGACACGGGTCGTCACGCGGCGTCGCTGATCGGCGGCAGCCCGGGTGTGCTGCACGGTAACCGCACGTATCTGCTGCAAGACGAGAACGGCCAGATCATCGAGACGCATTCGGTGTCGGCGGGTCTCGACTATCCGGGCGTCGGTCCCGAGCACGCATGGCTCAAGGACAGCGGCCGCGCCGAATACGTCGGCATCACCGACGAAGAGGCGCTCAAGGCGTTCCACGACTGCTGCCGGATCGAGGGCATCATCCCCGCGCTGGAGTCGAGCCACGCGCTCGCGTACGCGGCGAAGCTCGCGCCGACTTTGCCGAAGGACAAAATCCTTTTGGTGAACTTGTCGGGCCGGGGCGACAAGGACATGCACACGGTCGCCGAGCGATCGGGCATCCAGTTCTGAGCGCCCAGGCGATGCGCGACGAGTTCGAGGAGCCGCAGCCGCCCGCGCTGGATGGCGACGCCGAAGCCGGCGTTGCCGAGGCGTTGCGCGCGGGCGCTGTGCCGCTGTTGCCGGTGCCTGCGGGCATCGAGCTCCTGAACCGCGATTTTCTGACCGATGCAGCGAACCTGCCGGACGGCTCGATCGATCTGATCGTCGCCGATCCGCCGTACGGCCTCGGCAAGGACTATGGCAATGATTCCGACATGCGCTCGGGCGAGGATTTTCTCGCGTGGACGCGTGCCTGGCTCGAACTCGCCATTTCGAAGCTGAAGCCGTCGGGTTCGCTGTATATCTTCTGCACATGGCAGTACGCGCCGGAAATCTTCGTGTTTCTGAAGAGCCGCCTGACGATGGTCAACGAGATCATCTGGGACCGGCGCGTGCCGAGCATGGGCGGCACGACGCGCCGCTTTACGTCAGTGCATGACAACATCGGTTATTTCGCGGTGTCGAAAGACTATTATTTCGACCTCGATCCCGTCCGTATCCCGTACGATGCCGCCACGAAGAAGGCGCGTTCGCGTAAGTTGTTCGAAGGAAGCAAGTGGCTGGAGATGGGCTACAACCCGAAGGACGTCTGGTCGGTTTCGCGTCTGCACCGGCAACACGCCGAACGCGTCGACCATCCGACCCAAAAACCGCTCGAAATCGTCGAGCGGATGGTGTTGGCCAGTTGTCCGCCGGGTGGCCGCGTGCTCGATCCCTTCATGGGGAGCGGCACGACGGCAGTCGCTTGCGCCCGTCAGAAGCGCGAATTCGTCGGCTATGAGATCAATGAAAGTTACTGCGCGATAGCGCGAGAACGCGTCAGTCTGGCGGCAAATCCGCCGGAACCCGTTCCGCGCCGGAAAGCAGCCGTTGCCAACACTACGACGACGGCTTGACGCCAAACCGCGCAGTCATCGACTTCGAGAAAATTCCATGTCCCGTATTCAATCCACGTTCGCGGCACTGGCCGCGCAGGGCAAGAAAGGTCTGATTCCGTTCATCACCGCCGGCGATCCCGATCCGGCGCGCACCGTCGAGTTCATGCACGCGCTCGCGAAGGGCGGCGCCGACGTCATCGAACTCGGCGTGCCGTTCTCCGACCCGATGGCCGACGGTCCCGTGATCCAGCAGTCGTCGGAACGCGCGCTGGCAAAGGGCGTGTCGCTGAAACACGTGCTCGCCGACGTCAAGCGCTTCCGCGAAACCAACGACAAGACACCCGTCGTGCTGATGGGCTACGCGAATCCCATCGAGCGCATGGGCGCAGACGCGTTCGCCGCTGCCGCGAAGGAAGCGGGCGTCGACGGCGTGCTGGTTGTCGACTATCCGCCCGAAGAATCCGGTATCTTCGCCGAAAAGATGAAGGCGGCCGGGATCGATCCGATTTTCCTGCTCGCGCCCACGTCGACGGACGAGCGCATCGCGGAGGTTGGTAAAATCGCTAGCGGTTACGTCTACTATGTATCGCTCAAAGGTGTCACGGGCTCTGCAAATCTGGACGTTTTGAGCATCGCGGGTAAAATCCCGGCCATCAAGTCGCGCGTACCGCTGCCGGTAGGCGTCGGTTTCGGCATTCGTGACGCGCAATCCGCGCGTGCCGTGGCCGAAGTCTCCGATGCCGTCGTGATCGGCAGCCGTATCGTGCAGTTGCTCGAAGAAGCAGCACCCGAGTCCGCTGCGAGCAAGCTGACGAGTTTCATTGCTGAAATTCGCCAGGCGCTCGACAGCATCGGCGCGACTGCCCGATAAACATCATTTTTGTCGCGGTTAACATGACGGCGCGGTTCCTGCTGCGCCGTCTTTAGTATCGCGAATCCTGGAAGGAATCATCATGAGCTGGCTCGACAAACTGTTGCCGCCGAAAATCAAGCAAACCGACCCGAAGAGCCGCAAGGGCATTCCGGAAGGGCTGTGGATCAAATGTCCGGCGTGCGAAGCGGTGCTGTACCGCAACGACGTCGAGGCGAATCTGCACGTCTGCCCGAAGTGCGACCACCATATGCGGATCGGCGCGCGCGAACGGCTCGAGGGCTTGCTCGATCCGGAAGGCCGCTATGAAATCGGCCAGGAAATCCTGCCGGTTGACGCGCTCAAGTTCAAGGACAGCCGCAAGTACCCCGACCGCCTGAAAGAGGCAATGGACGAAACCGACGAAACCGACGCGATGGTTGTGATGGGCGGCGCGATCCACACGCTGCCGGTCGTGGTCGCGTGCTTCGAATTCGCGTTCATGGGTGGTTCGATGGGTTCCGTGGTCGGCGAGCGCTTTGCGCGCGGCGCGCAGAACGCGATCGAACAGCACGTGCCGTTCATCTGCTTCACCGCCTCGGGCGGCGCGCGGATGCAGGAAAGCCTGCTGTCGCTGATGCAGATGGCCAAGACCACCGCGATGCTGACCAAGCTCGCCGAAGCCAAGCTGCCGTTCATCTCCGTGCTGACCGATCCGACGATGGGCGGCGTGTCGGCGAGCTTCGCGTTCCTCGGCGACGTCGTGATCGCCGAGCCGAAGGCGCTGATCGGCTTTGCCGGCCCGCGCGTGATCGAGCAGACCGTGCGTGAAAAGCTGCCGGAAGGCTTCCAGCGCGCCGAATTCCTGATGCAAAAGGGCGCGATCGACATGATCATTGACCGTCGCAAGCTGCGCGAAGAAATCGCGCAACTGATGGCGCTGCTGACGCGCCAGCCGGCTGACGCGGTCGCCTGACGCCGTCCCTGGCCGTGACGCAACGCACGGCTGACAGGAACAACCAACGCGCCGCGAGAAGTCTTCAAGCGGCGCGTTGTCATTTCTAGGATAATTCCGGTCCGCACTGCCAGTTTTTCAGATGACCACTTTCCCCACACTCGACGCGTGGCTCACGCACCTGGAATCCGCTCATCCTGTCGGAATCGACATGGGCCTCGCGCGCATCAGCAAGGTGCGTGACGCGTTGGACCTCAAGTTCGCGTGCCCGGTGATCACCGTCGGCGGCACGAACGGCAAGGGTTCCACCTGCGCGATTCTCGAATCGATCCTGCTGCGCGCGGGTTACACCGTCGGCTGCCATACGTCGCCGCATCTGCTCGCGTTCAACGAGCGCGCGCGCATCAACGGCCAGGTAGCGACGGATGCCGAACTGCTGCCGCACTTCGAGGCCGTCGAGAAGGCGCGCCAGTCGCTGCCCGAAGCCGTTTCGCTGACGTATTTCGAGTTCACGACGCTCGCGATCATGCATCTGTTCGCCGGGCGCGGGCTGGACGCGGTGATTTTCGAAGTGGGGCTGGGCGGTCGGCTCGATGCCGTCAACATCCTCGATACCGATTGCGCGATCATCACGAGCATCGACATCGATCACACCGACTTCCTCGGCGATACGCGCGAGAAAATCGCGTTCGAAAAGGCGGGCATTTTCCGCGCGGGCAGGCCGGCGATCTGCGCGGACCCCGTGCCGCCGCAAACGCTGATCGATCATGCGGAGAAAATCGGCGCCGAGTTGTGGCTGTTCGGCCGCGATTTCCGGTACGAAGCGCAACCGGGCAACGAGCGCCAGCAGTGGAGCTACATCGGCCCGACGATGCGTCGGTCCGCACTGGCTTATCCGGCGCTGCGCGGCGCGAATCAGCTGCTCAATACGACTGCGGCGCTCGCAGGGCTCGAAGCGGTGCGCGACCGTTTGCCCGTGTCGGCGCAGGATATTCGTCTGGGTCTGGCCAATGTCGAGCTGCCGGGACGTTTCCAGGTGTTGCCGGGCAAGCCGTCGGTCGTGCTGGACGTCGGCCACAATCCGCATGCAGCTGCCGTGTTGGGTCAAAATCTCGGCAATATGGGCTTTTTTCCGTACACGTACGCCGTTTTTGGCTCGATGCGCGACAAGGACATCGCCGGCGTGCTCGAACATCTGAAAGGCGAGATCGATCACTGGAACGTGACCGATCTGCCGACGCCGCGTGCCGCCAGCGCGGAAGAGCTGGAAACGGCGCTGCGCGATGCGGGCGTCAGCGACGGCCCGGATTGCAGCGTGACGCGTTTTGCGACACCAGCAGAAGCTTTCCAGGATGCGCTAAAACGAGCCTCGGACAATGATAGAATCGTGGTCTTCGGCAGCTTCTTCACGGTTGCAGGCGTCATGGCCTACCGTAAATCGCAGCAACACTGAACGCGCGGGCCTCGAACCAAGCCATTCATGGGTATTTTCTCGTTCGGCAAGAAAGACGACGCACCTACACGGCGCGGCGCAAATTCCAGTTCCAGTCGCGGTAGTCGTGCCGAGCGCACTGAACGCGCGGAACGCGTCGAACGACGCAGCCGCCGCACGGACCGTTCCGGCGACGCCGACGCGATGCTGCTCGATCCCACGCTTCCCGAGAAGCAGCGCGCGCGACGCCGCCTCGTCGGCGCAATCGCGCTGGTGATCGCCGCCGTCGTCATTCTGCCGATGGTGCTGGATTCGCATCCGAAGCCCGTCACCGACGACATTTCCATCGACATTCCAAGCCGTCCCGCGCCGAAGCCGCGCGCGTCGGTCGACAACGACACGCAAGCCGCCGTCGCGCCGGACAATCCCGCCGCGCCGGATGCCGCATTGGCGGCCTGCCTGCGAAGCCGCAAGCGCCCGCTGTCGTCGCCAACAACGCGCCGGCTGCAAAGCCCGCAGCGAAACCGCAGGCTGACGCAAAGCCCGCGGCAAAACCGGAACAGAAACCCGCAGCCACGGAAACGGCGCAAGCAGCCGCGTCGGGCACCGAAACGGGTACGCCCGCAGCGCCTCCGGGCAGCCGCTTCGCAGTTCAGCTCGGCGCGTTTCAGGACGATGCCAGCGCACACGCGTGGGCGACCAAGTTGAAAGCGGCGGGTGTGCCCGCATATACGGAGCGTCGCAAGCAGGCTGACGGCTCCAGTCGAACCCTGTTGCGCGCCGGTCCGTTTGCGGACCGTGCGGCGGCGTCGGCGGCAATCGCGAAGGTGCGCGAGGCCGGTCTGACGTCGGGCGCGAACAACGGCGCTGCGCAGTAATCCGGCGATGTTCACCGCGTTCGACTACGCTGTAATGGCGGTGATCGCCCTGTCAGCCATGCGCGGAACGTGGCGCGGCTTTTTGTCCGAGGTATTCGGGCTGATCGGCTGGATCGTCGCGTTCTTGGTGGCGGCGCGTTTCGTGGGTCTGCTGGTACCCTACGTGCCGGCGAACTGGCCGGGCGGCGCGTTGACGCAGTGGCTGATCGCGTTCGCTTTGATCGTCATTGTCGTGATGCTGGTGGCAAGCGTGGCGAACGCGTTGCTGAGCCGGCTGGTGCAGGTGTCCGGTCTGGGCGGCGTGGATCGCTCGCTTGGACTGGTGTTCGGCCTCGTACGCGGGGTCATATTGGTGCTGGTTCTGGTCGCCCTCGGTGGCTTGACCGAACTGCCCAAACAGGAATTCTGGCGCAACGCGCTGCTGCGGCCCTACGCCGAGCAGGGCGTGCGAGAGTTGAAGCCTCTGCTTCCCGAAACGCTCGCCGCCTACGTCCACGTGTAGCGATCACGATCGCGTTGCACGCAAAGGGCGAAGGCGGATGACAAGGCGGGCCGATGGTGAAGCAAGCAGAACCACGGCGCGCGCGGCTGTCTCACAGGCAGGCAGCACTGATCGAATTTCGTACCCTTTGAAGGACATGCCATGTGCGGCATCGTAGGCGTAGTTTCCCAGTCACCCGTCAACCAGCTCCTCTATGACAGCCTGCTGCTCCTGCAGCACCGCGGTCACATCGGCCAGGTGCGTTACCCGACGGCGGGGTCTGCGTCGAGCGAAGAGGAAGCCCAGCCGTTCTACGTGAACGCGCCGTTCGGCATCATCCTCGCGCACAATGGCAATCTGACCAACTGGCAGCAGCTGAAAGACGAGATGTTTCGCATCGATCGTCGCCACATCAACACGAATTCCGACACCGAAGTGATGCTCAACGTGCTCGCGCACGAAGTGCACACGGCGAGCACGGGTCTGCAACTCGATCCGGCAGCGATGTTCAAGGCCGTGACGGGCGTGCACCGCCGCGTGCGTGGCTCGTACGCGATCGTGTCGCTGATTTCCGGCTACGGTCTGCTCGGCTTCCGCGACCCGTTCGGCATCCGCCCGCTGTGTATCGGCAAGCTGGAAACGGCGTCGGGCACGGAATGGATGCTGGCGTCGGAATCGGTGGCGCTGGAAGGCATCGGCTTCGAGTTCGTGCGCGACGTCGCGCCGGGCGAGGCGATCTTCATCGACTTCGAAGGCAACTTCCACGCGCAGCAATGCGCGCCGAACGCGAGCCTGAACCCGTGCATTTTCGAACTCGTGTATCTCGCGCGTCCGGATTCGGTGCTCGACGGCGTGCCCGTCTACAACGCGCGTCTGCGCATGGGCGACTATCTGGCCGAGAAAATCCTGCGCGTACTCCCCGATGACGTGAAGATCGACGTCGTCATGCCGATTCCCGATTCGTCGCGTCCGGCAGCGATGCAGGTCGCAGCGAAACTCGGCGTCGAATATCGCGAAGGCTTCTTCAAAAACCGTTACGTGGGCCGCACCTTCATCATGCCGGGCCAGGCGGTGCGCAAGAAGTCGGTGCGCCAGAAGCTGAACGCGATGGGCATCGAGTTCAAGGGCAAGACCGTGCTGATCGTCGACGATTCGATCGTGCGCGGCACGACGTCGCACGAAATCGTGCAGATGGCGCGCGATGCGGGCGCAAGCAAGGTGATCTTCGCGTCGGCGGCGCCGCCCGTGAAGTTTCCGAACGTCTACGGCATCGACATGCCCACGCGCAGCGAGCTCGTCGCGCACGGCCGCTCGGATGAAGACGTGGCGCGCCTGATCGGCGCCGATTTCCTCGTCTACCAGGACGTCGACGCGCTGAAGAACGCGATCCGCGACATCAACCCGGCGCTGAAGGAATTCGAAGCGTCGTGCTTCGACGGCAACTACATCACGGGCGACGTGACGACGGAGTACCTCGACCGCATCGAAACCGCGCGTCTCGCACCGTCTGCGCAATCGGACCGCGACGCGGCGAGCGACGCGATGGAAGGCGGCGCTGCGCGTTCGCAATTGCACCTGCAACTGTCGGTCGAGTAACGCGTCGTAAGCGCGCGAACATCGGGTCAACCGGTTTCGCGCGCTGCAACAGCCGCTGAAACCCGGCGCGAAAATCCGGGCGCAGTGTTACCATCGGGTCTTGCGTCGATTTGATCTCAGCTTGCGGACGCGGGGAAACCCAAAACAGCTAAAGCGAACGGTGAGCAGCAGCACAGCCATCGCGCTTATAGCGTTCCCCGCACACGAAGCCCGCTTATGCCGACGCAAAGCGGGCTTTTTTGTTGCCCTCGCGTGTGCGAACCTCAATGGCGAGTGCGCGGCGAGCGCGTGACTTCGAAAAACGGAACAGAACGAACATGGACGACTCCCTCAACTTCGACACACTCGCAGTCCGCTCGGGCACGTTGCGCAGCGAATTCGGCGAACATTCGGAAGCGATCTTCCTGACGTCGAGCTTTGTCTTTGCGAGCGCCGCAGACGCTGCTGAGCGCTTCAAGAATTCCGAAGACTATTACACGTACTCGCGCTTCACGAATCCGACCGTGACGATGTTCCAGGATCGTCTCGCGGCGCTCGAAGGCGGCGAGGCGTGCATGGCGACGGCGTCGGGAATGAGCGCGATCATGTCGGTGGTGATGTCGGCGTTGCAGGCGGGCGATCATCTCGTCAGCTCGCAGAGCCTGTTCGGTTCGACGCTCGGTATGTTCTCGCAGATCTTCAGCAAGTTCGGCATCACGACGACCTTCGTCGATCCGACTGATCTCGACGCGTGGAAAAACGCCGTGCGTCCCGAGACGAAGATGTTCTTCCTCGAAACGCCGTCGAACCCGCTGACGGAGATCGCCGATATCGAAGCGATCAGCAAGATCGCGAAGTCCGCGAATGCGCTGTTCGTCGTCGACAACTGCTTTTGCAGCCCGGCGCTGCAACAGCCGCTGAAACTCGGCGCGGACGTCGTGATGCATTCGGCGACCAAGTTCCTCGATGGGCAAGGGCGCGTGCTCGGCGGCGCGCTGGTCGGCTCGAAGCAGTTCATCATGGAAAAGGTGTTCCCGTTCGTGCGCAGCGCGGGTCCGACGCTGTCCGCGTTCAACGCGTGGATTCTGCTGAAGGGCATGGAAACGCTGTCGCTGCGCGTCGAGCGCCAGTCGGCGAATGCGCTCGAAATCGCGCGCTGGCTCGATACGCATCCCGCTGTGAAGCGCGTGTTCTATCCGGGCCTCGAATCGCATCCGCAGTACGAGATCGCGAAGCGCCAGCAGAAAGCGGGCGGCGCGATCGTTTCGTTCGAACTGAAGGGCGACACGCCGGAAGCGATGCGCGCGAATGCGTGGCGTGTGATCGACAGCACGAAGATCTGCTCGATCACCGGCAACCTTGGCGACACGCGCACGACCATCACGCATCCCGCCACCACGACGCACGGCCGCATCACGCCGGAAGCGCGCGCGGCAGCGGGCATCACGGAAGGTCTGATCCGGCTTGCCGTTGGTCTGGAGAATGCAACCGATATCCGCGACGATCTGGCGCGCGGCCTTGCAGGCTGATGAAGTGAAGAAGTGAAGAAGTGAAACGAAACGGGCGCTGCGGAGCGCCCGTTTTGTCATACAGCAACGCTCAATGCAGCAAGGCGCGCCATTGA
>WNGR01014697.1_pt1 | contig 10542 bp, 9 predicted proteins | sample 5407581 | NCBI WGS metagenome assembly WNGR01 (sample SAMN13153383, study PRJNA577476) | soil metagenome | isolation source: 80 cm soil or saprolite under Garry oak tree replicate 2 | place: USA:California | collected 2016-06-15 | reverse complement strand
CACCCGCCGTCACTCATCTGCTCACCGAGGAGCCGTTCGACGATGCCGTGGACGTGCTCGCCGAAGTAGGCTCCCAGCGCGACGACTTTGCCGTGGATGCAAGGCTCCACCTCGCCCGCAAAGAAGGGCTCGCCATCGTGCTCCCACGCAACGTGCTCGCGGACCCGGCGGACGGCCTGCCGCGCTTCCACTCCGGCGGGATCGAGTCCGAATGCCCGCAACAGCATCAGGCTCCACGCGGTGGAGGTCCATTCCGGAAAGAGCGTGCCTTGCCTCTCGGGTGGCAGGGACTCCCACCAATTGATCGCCTCAGCCGACGTAAGTCTGGCGGGAGTGCTTTTGTCCCAGTGGCCATCCTGCCTCTGCAGGGCCAGCAACCGTGCGCCCCAGCCCTCGGTAGCGACTCGAGCACGCTCCGCTGCAACATCGTCCTCGGGTATATCCGCCAGGTCGCGCATAACCTGCCAGCGGATCGCCGGGTCCGAGTCCAGCAACCAGTCGACGACGTCCATTCGCTTCAACTTCTGCCAGGAGAATAGGTCTCCCGGTGTGGCTAAAACCGCAGCGCCGGCGAACTCTGGTGGGCTGTGGGTCCCGTAACGCGAACCATCCAATGGCTGTCGGCCGTTGTATTAGCCTCCGCGACCCCGACGGTAAACGTCGGCGCGATGGGCGATCGCCGTCACGGTGATCGTCTCAGTCGAATCGTCGATTGAATAGATGATCCGGTACGGACCGCGTCGGGCCGACCATTGACCTTTCAATTCAAGGTGCAGAGGCTTGCCCATGCGGCGAGGATCCGTTGCGATCGAATGAATCGCCTCCAGTGCGGCGGCGGCGGCTTTCATCGGTAGGCGGTCGATGTCGCGGGCGGCAGGCGAGGCGATGACTACTTGCCATCGCCGCGAGCTCATCGCGCCTTCAGACGCGTTTCGACGTTTTTGATCGGGATCGTGTCGCCGCCCCTGGCGGCAGCAATGCCAGCCCGGATTTTCCTCATCAGCCGTTTGTCCGACAGAATCTCCAGCGTTTCCTCGAGCCCCTCGATGTCGTCCAGGCTGACGATCATCGCCACGGGCCGGCCGTTGCGCGTGATTGTCACGCGATCCTGTTCACGCTCTACGCGATCGACCACCTCTGAAAGCTTGGCCTTTACCGAGGCGAGAGGGATGGTCTCCATAGACCAGAATTATAGTCCAGCCAAGTGGTGGGCGACCCGGGACTCGAACCCGGATGGGTTACCCCACACGCCCCTCAAACGTGCGCGTCTACCAGTTCCGCCAGCCGCCCTGCTGCGGCGGTTGATTTTAGCGGGCGTTTGAGTCGTCCGCCATGGCGAGCAGGGTCGTGACCGTCGTCCAGTTTCGAGAAGTCGCCGCGATCCCAAGTGATTTCGACGCCAGCCTCTCCCCCAGTGGTGTCCGTCCGATCCCTTCGGGGTACCACGAGTAGACCTCCCGGCCGATGATCTCGAAAGCCTCCTGGGTCGCCACCGCACGGAGGTCGTCGGCGAAACGTGGCGGCAGCTCGGTCGACAAGAAGGTGACGATGTAGCCCTTTGGGTTCACCGCGACTGTCGCGAGCGGGTTTCGGCGCACGACCGTCGCCAGCTCGGCGTGCGATCGTACCAACACGGTGATGTCAAACCCAAACCGTTTTTTAATGAGAGCGTTAACCCGTTTTGCGACCCGCTCGGGTGACGCCCGGCTCGAAAGCACGACGTTGCCGCTCTGGACGTAGGTCTGGACGTCGCCGAATCCATCGCTCTCGAGCGCTTCGCGGAGCTCAGCCATCGCGATGCGATTGCGCTTCACCAGGTTGATGCCTCGCAGCAGGACGACGTGTCGCGCCATTCAGGCGTTAGGCGCGCCTTACTGACGCGCGGTCAGGGCGACGGTGTACCGCGAAGGGTCCCGGCAAGCATCGCCCCACAGGCACCGAGGACGATGAAGGCAAGGATCCACACAACAATGCTCGCAATAGCCGCGCCCCAGAACCCGAAGAAGCCGATCTTGAAGGCGGTGCCGGCTGAGACAACCACCTGCTGCTGCCGTGGCGCGTTCACCGGTGGCACAGGTAGCCAGTTGGCACCGTCCCACCTGTAACGGCCATCAGGGGACAGATTGCCAATCCCAAGCGGAGCCAATTGGCTCGGTGGCTGGCTCACCGCCCGGTAACGATTAGTGACTTGTTCATTCGGCGGGCTAAGAGTAGTTGCTTTGAATGCAATTCACGCGCGCGTGACCGCACCAAGATGGTGATCTCGAAACCGAAGCTTCGCTTTATCACGGCGTTCAGTTTGAGACCAAATTCGAGACCGTTTGAGATCGCCTTTGATACGGCACGCGCGAGACAGTTGCCGCCATGAGCACAACCGCGATCCGCTCCGCCAGGCTCGAGCGTCCGACCACGGGAATGAGCCTCGGACGCCTGACCGCAACCAACGCCATGTGGCTGGGCCAGGGGTCCCACTGGCCGCCGATTGCGCTGCTGGCTCCCATCCTCGCAGGCTGGCTGAGCGACCGGACTCGCACTCGATGGGGTCGACGAAGGCCATGGCTGGTGGCGGGTACCGCGGTGAACGTGGTCGGTCTCGCTGTCCTCGCGATGGCTGGGACGCCGCTGATCCTCGCGGTCGCCTATATGGTCGTCCAGCTCAGCTTCAACCTCGCCGGGGGTGCATATGCCGCCATCATCCCCGACGTCGTCCCGGCGGCAGACCGCGGCCGCGCCTCGGGAATGCTCGGGATGATGAACGTCGTCGGGTCGGTGGTCGGACTCGCGGGCGTCATCGCCGCTCTCAAGGTTCTCGGTGAAAACCGCATCGGGATCGGGGTCGGGTATGGGTTCTTGATCGCGATCCTGCTCGTGACGACCGCCGTCACCGTGGTCGCGGTGAAGGAACCGCCCGCGCCCGCGACTCGTCCTAAGCCGCTCGCGCTTTCGCCGCGGGGCCTGGTGGCCATCGCGGCAGCGGCGATTGCCGCGATCGCGTGGCTCGGATATCTATTGGTCCCGCTTGGCGCGTGGGTCTCCGTGGTCGCGGGCACCGGCGTCGGCGCGGCCGCGGTCGCCGCATTCAGCGCAATTCGCGTTCCGGCCATGCGCGAATTCTTCGCCGCGTTCCGCAGTCGTGACTTCTTCTGGACCTTCGCTACACGCGCATTCGTGATCATGGGCATCAACACGATCCTTCCGTTCCTCGCCTTCTATTTCAAGGATGTCATCGGCGCCAAAGACCCTGGCACTGAGAGTGGTTTGTGGGGGCTCGCAGTGCTGGCGGGCGCAATCGTGCCGGCGATCGTCGGCGGACACCTGTCCGACCGTTTGGGCAAGCGCAAGTTGTTCGTCTACATCTCAGGAGGAGTGCAGGCGCTGGTCGCTTCCGTCCTGCTGTTCGGCCTCGTCCAGTCGCTGCCGGTCGTCTATGTCATGGGAGTCGTCTTCGGCATGGGCTACGGCATGTACTACGCGGTCGACTGGGCGATCGCATGTGACGTGTTGCCGGACCGCGAGAAATCGAGCGGCCGCGACATGGGCCTGTGGCACATCGCTTTCACGCTACCGACGGCTCTGGCTCCGGCGATCTTTGCCCCGATCCTGATCGCATTCAACGAGCCGCATCACGTCATCCTGGGATTGGCGACCGGCAATCACCTCGGTTTCAGGCTCGTTTTTGCGGGCGCGGTGTTCTGGTTCGTCCTGGGCACTGTGTTCGTCAGCCGGATCAGAGCTGTGCGATGAAAGCGACCGCGATGCGGCGGATGCTTGCCGTGTTCATCGATTTCTTTGTGATTTACGGAGCCTGGGGCGCATTCGGGCCGTTGTCTCGGGTTTTCTCCTTTTACTACGCCCTTGGATTCTTCTTCGTCCTGGATGTGTGCTTGACCGCGTTTCGCGGCGTTTCGCTCGGGCGCTGGCTCACCGGCATTCGCGTGGTCAAGCTCAACGGCGGCGAGCCGGGACTCGGTGCCGCGCTTTTGCGCACTGCGATTGTCTTCTTGACCGGCTGGGTCGGCCTTCTCATCTTCCTGGTGACAGCCTTACTCGCCAGATGGGGGTTCGAAGGTTTATTTCCTTCCCGAATGTGGTGGGACGCCGCGGCCGGCACCCGCTTGGTCTCGGCGAAGGCTCTCCTACCTGAGTAAGCCACCCGGTCGTGGATTGAGTACGATCCAAACCATGGCCAGCGAACCACCGCCCGCGCAACCCGCGGGCTCACCACCACAGACGGCCGCGCCCCCAGAACCTGGCCCTGGCGCATCTCGCGACGAGTGGCGCAGGTGGCGGCACCAACAGCGCGATTACTGGCGCGCGCAGGGACATCCGGGCGGCTGGTACGGGCCAGGGCCGTGGAACTGGTGGGGAGGCGGCTGGTTCTGGGGAGCGGCGCTGCTTGTAGTCGGCATCTATTTGCTGCTTCAGAACCTTGGTCTGCTGACGCGGCTTCGTGGCGACGTGCTGTGGCCGGTGCTGCTCATCCTCTTCGGCGTCTATCTGCTGGTCCGCCGCGGCCGGTGGTGGCGACCCTAAGAACGAGAGCGTGGTACCCGCTGCAAGACTCGAACTCGCAACCTCCTGATCCGAAGTCAGGCGCTCTATCCATTGAGCTAAGCGGGCGCCGCCGGGGCGCGCGCAGGGCGCACTTCCCGGAAATCAGCCTACCGCGTACCGCTGGTGGTTCAATCCCCAGGCCGCGTACCGCATCAAACCCATGGCTCGGTAGCGGCGCCGTCCCGCGACGGTGGAAGCATTCTCGATCGCCGCGCGCAGCGCTTTGGGCGTCCTGCCCACAAACTCCGTGAACGCGCGGCCCATCGCGTCGAGGATGTGCGCGTCGGAGCCACCCAGCTCGGCCGACCCAAGGCCCATGCTCATCCGCCGAGCCAGCTGATTGAAGACATAGAAACCAGGCGTGGCGTTCTCGACCTCGATCGCGTCAAAGTCGAGTTCGGCCGCGAGCCATCCGACACCGTGGACCGGCGCTGTGGGGGTTCGTCGCTGGGTCCGCCAGAAAGGATGCACGGCGACCGCGAGGCCGCCTTGCTCATGGATCGCATGCACGGTGGCCGCGGCTGACATCCCGGGCCGGATGCGCCGCTCGATGAACAGACCCACGATGTGTCCGTTGCGGCTCGAAACCTCTTCTCCGATGACCACGTGCAGTTTCGAGAATCTCGCGGCGTAGTCGGCGGCGCGAAGCGCGCCTTCTATGGTGTCGTGGTCTGTGACGGCGATCACATCCAGCCCGGCTGCGCGCGCGTGATCGACCAGCTCGTGAGGCTCAGGCCAGCCGTCACTGGCCGTCGTGTGCATGTGCAGGTCGGCTCGACCCCGAGCGGGCATGGGTGTGCATCCTACCGCCGCCGGGCTTACCATCGACCTGCTAAAGCGAGCCTCTGGGGTAAAGATAGGTGGAGGTGGCAGTTGTGGAAGGCTTGATGCAGGACTACGAGCTCAGTCTGCAGCACGTGCTGTGGCGGATTGAGCGACTGCACCAGAAGAAAGAGGTAGTCACGAAGCGCGATGAGGGGATTCACCGCATCACCTATGGCGAGATGGTGCCCCGCATCAACCGCCTGGCCGGTGCGCTGAAGCGCCTGGGCGTCAAACCCGGCGACCGCGTGGCCACCCTCGCCTGGAACAACAGCCGGCACCTCGAGCTCTACTACGCGGTCCCCTGCATGGGGGCCGTCCTGCACACGCTCAACCTCCGCTTGTTTCCTCAGCACCTCGAATTCATAGTCAATGACGCGGAAGACAAGGTTTTATTTGTCGATCAGTCGCTTCTTCCAATCCTGAAGCCGCTCGCCGGCAAGATCCCAAGCATCAAGACCATGGTCCTGATGGGCGACGGCGCGCCCGCTGCGATGAACGAGAAGGACAACGGCATCGCGGACATGCTGGACTACGAGACCCTGCTCGCCGCCGAGAGCGAGAGCTATCCCTGGCCGAAGCTTTCCGAGCGCATGGCCGCCGCCATGTGCTACACGTCCGGCACCACCGGCAACCCGAAAGGGACCGTCTACTCGCACCGCTCGCAGTTCATCCACACCATGGGCGTGCTGCAGGGTGACAGCCTTGGCCTTACAGAAAGGGACGCGCTCCTGCCGGTCGTCCCCATGTTTCACGCCAACAGCTGGGGCCTTCCATACGCCGCCGGGATGGCCGGCTCAAAGCTTGTCTTCGCCGGCCGTTTCTCGGCCGATGCGAAGTCGATCGTGGAGATGGCCGAGCAGGAAGAGGTGACCTTTCTGGCCGGCGTGCCGACGGTGTGGATCGGACTCGCGACCTATATGAAAGAGAGCGGAAAGCGGCTGCCCAAGGTCCGCACCGTCGTCTGCGGCGGTTCGGCCATCCCCCGCTCCCTCATGGAGGCCATGGACAGCGTTGGTCTGCGCATGCTGCACGCGTGGGGCATGACCGAGACGTCCCCGCTCGGCTCGGTGGCCCGGGTGGCCGCCGGCACCAAGCCGGATGACGAGCTGCGCCTGCGCCTGACCCAGGGCCGCGTCGCGCCGGGGGTCGAGATCAGGATCAGCGACCCCGCTTCGGGCGAGGAACTGCCGTGGGACGGGGTGGCGTTCGGCGAGATCCAGGTCCGTGGGCCGTGGATCGCCCGCGGCTATCACAACGGTTATGACCCGGGCAAGCTGACCGAGGACGGTTGGTTTCGCACCGGTGACGTGGCCAAGGTCGACCCCGACGGCTACATCCAGATCGTCGACCGGACCAAGGACGTGATCAAGTCGGGCGGCGAGTGGATCTCCTCTGTGGAGCTCGAGAACGCGGTCATGGCCCATCCGAAGATCGTCGAGGCGGCCGTGATCGGCCTTCCGCACCCGAAGTGGGACGAGCGTCCGGTCGTCTACGCCGTCGCCAAACCCGAGTTCAAGGGCCAGGTCACCCAGGACGAGGTGATCGAGTTCCTCAAGGACAAGGTCGCCAAATGGTGGCTGCCCGATGAGGTGAGGTTCATCGACGAGGTGCCCAAGACCTCGGTCGGCAAGTTCGACAAGAAGGTCCTGCGGGCAAGCGCCGTACCCATCTCGGAAGGGGCAACCCAGGCGGCGCGCAAGTGAGCGCCCACGCCGGCGTTCGCGAGCACCGAATCGGTCGCGACAAATTCCACTACAAGTGGGACAACGCGCTCGAGCCGGCGGTCGAGATCGATCCCGGTGACGTGGTGCACTTCGACACCGAGGAGGTGAGCGCGGGCCAGCTCCTGAAGGGCGACCCGGCCTCACGTCTCGGCACGCTGGACTTCGACCGACTCTATCCGCTGGGTGGGCCTGTCTACGTTCGCGGCGCCGAGCCCGGCGACGCGCTCGAGGTCGAGATCCTCGCTCTCAAGCCGGGGTCGTGGGGCTGGGCGGCCATTCTGCCGGAGCTCGGCTTGCTGGCCTCTGACTTCCCCGACCCTTACGTGCGCTACTTCGACCTCGACGACCGGACGTCCGCCGAGCTGCGCCATGACGTGCACATCCCGATCGCGCCCTTCTGCGGCACGATGGGCGTCGCCACCGACGAACCGGGGCGGCACGACGTCCTCCCGCCGACCAAGGGCGCCGGCAACATCGACACCCGCCACCTGACCGCCGGGACAAAGCTCTACCTGCCGGTTTACGTGCCCGGCGCGCTGTTTTCGGCCGGCGACTGCCACGCCGCGCAGGGAGACGGTGAAGTCTGCGTTACCGGGATCGAATGCCCGATGACGTTCTCACTCCGGTTTGGAGTGGTCAAGGGCGGCTCGCCACGCCCCTGGAGCTACCATTTTGTGACGCCAGCGGCGCCGCTCCAGCCGCGCAGCGATGCCGCCGGGTATCACTCGGTCTGCGCTTTGGGCCCCGACCTGATGGAAAACGCGCGCAACGCGGTGCGGTACACGATCGAGTGGCTGCAGGCCGACCATGGATTGAGCCGCGAGGACGCCTACATCCTGTGCAGCCTGGCTGGAGACCTGCGGATCAGCCAGATCGTGGACCAGCCCAACTGGGGAGTCTCGTTCTACCTGCCTTTGAGCATCTTCAGCTAGACCAACGCCCCCACCCGGCCTTCGGCCGGCCTCCCCAGCGAGTGGGGAGGTGAATCCTGTCCTGTCGGGCATACTGACAACCCCATAGACGCCAAGGTGAGCACAACACAGTTAGGGCGGTACCCGATCGAGGCCGAGCTGGGGCGAGGCGCCATGGGAGTGGTCTACCGTTCGACCCATCCGCGGCTCGAGATCCCGGTTGCGATCAAAGTCCTCTCCGACCAGTACTCGAGCGACCCCAGCTTCCGCCAGCGCTTCCACCGCGAGGCCGCAACAGTGGCCTCGCTCAACCACCCAGGCATCGTCCGCGTCTACGACTTCGACGAGGACGGCCCGGTCCTCTTCATCGTCATGGAGTGGGTGGACGGGCGATCGATGCGGTCGTGGCTGGATGAGTACGGCCGGTTCAGCGTCGACGTCTCGGTCGACCTGATCCAGCAGCTGCTGTCGGCGGTCGGTGTCGCGCACGACTACCAGGTCGTCCACCGCGACCTCAAGCCGGACAACATCCTGATCTCGAACCGTGGCAAGACGAAGATCCTCGACTTCGGGATCTCCAAACTGATCGACGACAAGCACCGGCTGACCGCCACCGGCAGCATGGTCGGGACGCCCGCCTACATGGCGCCCGAGCAGGTCAAGGGCGACCCGATCGACGCCACCGCTGACATCTACTCGCTGGGCATGATCCTCTACGAGCTGCTTCACGGCGAGCCCCCGTTCACGGGACAGCTGCCGGCGGTTCTGCACTCCCAGGTGTTCGACAAGCCGCGTGCGTCGACCGCGATTCCCTCCCCGATCATGGAGATCATCTGGAAGGCGACCTCCAAAGACCACGAGCAGCGCTTCCAGACCTGCGAGGCGTTCGCCGGCGCCTTCCATTACATGCCGAAGGCCGCCATCGCCCATCCGCCCGCGGAAGCCATCTCGGCGGAGGCCGAAGAGGAGGAGGGCGAGGAGCCGAAGCCCCTCCCCGCTCGGACCGACGGCCAGAAGCCGGCTGGCGTCTGCACGTACAGCGATTGCAACGAGCGCCGGGGTTGGTCCTGCGCTTACACGGACATGACCGGCCGCAAGTGCAGCAGCTGGTGGTGCCGCCGCCACATTCAGTTCATCGAGCGCACGCCTTTTTGCCCGCGGCATGCGAGCGTGATCCGTGCCCTGGCGCCAACGGCCAACACGATCTTCGAGATCAAGAACCGGCCCGCGGTGGATGACCGCGCGCTGCCCCTGGCGGCGCTGGTTGCCGAAGACGTCGACAAGGACGTGACCGAGCTGGTCCGCCGCCGCTACCAGAACCGCAAGGACGTCACCATCGCGCGCGACCGCACGGTCCGTCAGACCTGGTCAGGGCGCAACGAAGTCGCATGGGAGCGGAGCTGGGCCGCGCTGAAGAGTCAGGGCTACATGATCCGCATCGCGGTCCGCGTTTCGGCGGACGAGCCGGACTTCGTCCAGCTGCTGATCGGCAACACGGTGGTGTTCAAGGAGGTGCCGGACTGGATCAGCCGGCGCCGCGAAGGCGAGCCTCCCGACCACGCTGACCGGGCGCGCTTCGGCAAGAAGCTGTTCGCGGCGATCCTCGAGCACGTCGACGCGCCGCGCCCAGTCCCGTCGGCGGTGCCGGCGGCGGCGCATCAGATCGAGCCTCCCCCACCGCCTGAGATCAACCGTGTGCTCATCGAGGGCATGGTCTTGCGGTTCGCCGGGACGGCGACCCGCGTCACCGGCTTCGAGGTGGCGGAGACGCTGGCGCTGCCTTTCAGCGCGATCGAGCCGATCCTCAAGTCGCTGACAGGCTCGAACTTCCTCGACGCGCTGGGCCTCGCGTCGGAGCAAGGTCCGTGGCTTGGCCGCCCGCTGCCGGAGCGCATGGCTTACGCACTGACCCGGCAGGGCCGCACCCGCAGCGACGAGATCGCCGACGCGAGCACCCGGTACATGGGACCCGCGCCCGTCTCGATGGCGGAGTACAAGGCTGTGCTCGCCGAAGCGGCGAAGCCGGGCACCCTGGATCTGGTCAAGGTGAGCCTTGCGCTGAGCGGGATCGAGCTCGCGCCTGGGGTGATGGAGGCGGTGCGCGCGGCGGTCAACTCGCGCTCGTCCATCTTCATCTATGGCGCGCCCGGCAACGGAAAGACGACTCTTGCCCGCCGGATCCCAAGTCTGCTCGGCGGTCCGATCGTCATCCCGGTCGCCCTCGATGTCGGCGGCGGTGAGGTGATGACGATCTTCGACGGGGCCGTGCACCGCCTGGAGCCGAACCAGCCGGCCGACCGCCGATGGCGTCGTGTCGCCCGGCCGCTGGTGCAGGTGGGCGGTGAGTTCCAGCTCGAGATGTTCGAGCCGACGTGGGAGGACGGGAGTCGGGTCTATGGCGCCCCGCTGCAGGTCAAGGGGAACGGTGGAGTGCTGCTGATCGACGACCTCGGCCGCCAGCGCGTGTCACCCAAGCAGATCCTGGACCGGCTGCTCGTGCCGCTGGAGCAGGACACCGATTTCTTGAA
>WNGR01008935.1_pt1 | contig 10544 bp, 7 predicted proteins | sample 5407581 | NCBI WGS metagenome assembly WNGR01 (sample SAMN13153383, study PRJNA577476) | soil metagenome | isolation source: 80 cm soil or saprolite under Garry oak tree replicate 2 | place: USA:California | collected 2016-06-15 | reverse complement strand
AGAGGGAATACTGGATGCGGAAGCCAGTCTTCCTGCCGCCCTCTCCCGAGGATATAGAGTTTGCCTTCGGCAAGTATGCGGAAGTCGGGCGTTTCACGGCGATTCTGGACATGGTTGCATACCACGAGAATCTTCTTTCAACCACCCAGTGTGTGCAGGCGCTTCAGGGTCTGATGCACGAACTCGGCGCACAGCCGCGAAAGATGCAGGGGGTGTTGTACGAGGTCGTCCACATGATTCAAGCCCTCCAGCAACGCGAGGACGTGGACATGGGCCAACTCGCGGCGCTCGAATATCAGTACCTGCCGATGCTTGAATTCCAGGCCGAGCCCATCGCCCTGAATCGTCTGCTTGGCGCGTCGCCGGAAGTCTTTATGAGCGTCATTTGTGACGCATTTGCACCAGCCACGGGAGAGAAGGGAGAAATTACAGAGGAGCGCCGCTTACGCGCCCGGTTAGCGTACCGGCTGCTCCAGTCGATCAAAACGGTTCCTGGCTTGTCACCCGAAAGCCTGGATGTCGATTATCTGCGATCTTGGATTTCCCAAGCAAGAGAATTGGCCAAGGAAAAAGACCGAGCGGTGATCACCGATCAGCAAATCGGGCAAATCCTTGCTTATGCCCCCGCGGATGACGAAGATGGGGCATGGCCAGCGAAGGCCATCAGAGATGTGATCGAAGAGCTCGCGGCTGAGGAAATCGAGAAGGGCATCGCGATCTGCCGGTTCAATCAGCGAGGCGGGTTCTCCAAAGGGTTGTACGACGGAGGACAGCAAGAGAGAGGACTTGCGAGCCAATATCGCACTTGGGCGGAGGCAACGCGCAATTGGGTCCGTACGAGCGCGCTACTTCGCCAGATCGCCGACGATTGGGATTATCACGCGGAGCGGGCGGACACCGAAGCTCAACTCGACCAGTTGCGGGACAGTTAGTAAGGGCCTTCAATTGATGCGACCCGTCTTCCCTTGCAGTTCTGGTGTACCCTTACCGTCCGTAAGCACGACGGGATCGTTGCTCCATGCTGCCTTAAGGTCAGCCTCAATTTGTTCTTGCCGCGAGCGTGTCCATGGTGCGTAGTGGCGCTCGGTAATGCGGATGCTACTGTGCCCGAGAAGTACGGAAACCCTATCGAGCGGGACGCCAGCGAGTAGCAGCTCGACGGCGAACGTATCGCGGAGTCTGTGGGCATGACCGGCCGGCACCTTTGCTAATTCAAAGAGCCGCTGAAGCCGGCGCTGCCATTTTCCTTTGGCGCTGCGCACAGTTGATTTGCCTGTCCAAAAGAAATAGCGCGCGCTGGAGTGAGGAGCTGCATCCAACGCCTTGACGACCATTGCCGGCAAAACGCAATAGACTGGCACTCCGTTTTCTCAGTGTGGAGGAGCAATTTGCCGTCCACAATCCAGCCTACGTCAAGCTGGACTGCATGTGGCGGGACTTCGATCTCCGAGCCCGGCTTATGCACTCGGGAGATGAGCCGCCAATACAGGCGACCCCCCCACGATGCCAACCAACCACTGTTCGAGGTGTGACCAGGATGAGCGGCTTTTTCCAGCCAGCCCAAAGCCTTCGCAACACTATCCAGAACAACTTTTGCAGAGCGCTGACTCGGCGGCGAGGTCGTCTTGCGCGCAAAGCCAAGAGCCGCTGGCGGAGGGCCAAGTTTTCGAGGATGAGATCCTCACGCGAACGGAAAACACTGATAAACCAGCCGATGAGGTGCCGGAGCCAGGAGATCATCGTGCAAAATCTTATCGGAAATCCGGCAACAAGCCGTTTGCAACTCATTCATTTTCCGAGTGCACTAGGTTTTGACGAGGGACACCGGGATCAGTTCCGCACCAACGATTCTGTAGTACCGTCTGGCCAGCCCGGCGGAACCGTTGCAGCATTCCTGATCGCGCCGTTGACTGTTCCGGTTGTGTTTAGCGCCGCCAACCCGTAGGCGACAAAAATAGCAGGTGAAGGATTACTGGCAGCCGTTGAAACCTTTGGTTAGGCAAATGGAGGAAGCGGGCGGAGGTGGGATGGCAAGACCCCGCTCGTTCATCAATTTGATGAGAAGCCTTTCGGCCTCAGGGTGTGGGATGGCAGATTGCACGCCGACTCGAACCAGGCCGCGCGCCCAATCCAGTGGAATCCATGTTTTTCCGAGCAACGCACCATTTATGCTGTCCCGGCTCCCTCCGTCGTGCGCGTCTAACTTAGCGCCATGATCCACTAGGAGTTGAATCACTTCGGTCCTTCCTTTGTGGGCCGCGCCGTGCAACGCGGTGCGTCCTTCGTCGTCGGCCACGTTCGGATCGATACCCAGAGTTAGACACATCTTCACAGCATCCAGGCTCTCGGCCTCCGACCATTCGAAGGTAACACCCTCCACCCATCCGATGCCCGAAGCTACGGCTAACGGCGTTACGTTATGCGCGGTAAAGATTTTTGGATTCGCACCGTGTTCCAGCAACAGCTTCATCAAGGTGACATCGCCGGATTGCGCCGCGCGCAGGAAGGGCGTCGCGCCGTCTTCGAACAGCCATTGCATGGTGAAATTATTTCGCGTCTCGGTGCTGTCGCCAATGCATTTCGCCGGCGTCGATTCCATTCGGCAGATTCGGGTGTTCACTTGCGCACCCTTGGCCAAGAGCAACTTGATGTAGTCCAAATGGTCCATATCGGGCGTGCGCACCGGATAGTCACCGCTTTCAATATTGCGGTTATCAGTCGCAAGATACAGGGGCGTCCAGCCGCCGCTATTCGCGATGTTCGGATTCGCGCCGTTATCCAACAAATACGCCGCCAGTTTGTAGTGCCGGTTTTGCGTCGCCACGAGCAGGGGAGTCCACCCATAATGGGTTCGCTGATTCACATCGGCGCGCGCCTGTACCAGAATCTTGGCGCACTCCAGGCAATCTTCGCGGGCTCCGTACACCAGAGGAGTTAAACCACCGCCATCCGTTTTCTTCGAGGGAGCAAGGAAAGCCTCAGCATCCTCTCCAAGCGGCTCCGGCGGATTTTGTGCACCCGCGACGGCCGGAACTGGAGAAGCTCCCGGTGCACTCTTGTTGTTTGCGCGCGCTCGGGCTTGGCCCAGAACGCCTAGTCTGGAATTCAATCGTTTGGTCACCGTGTCGGCAAGATTATTCCTGGCGTTCCTGGTATCTGGGTTCGACGCAGCCAGAACGTCCGCTCCATGCTCGATCAGTAGCTGAACGGCGGCAGGATGCGCCTGCTCGACCGCCCACATCAGCGCTGTGGTTCCGCGGAGCTTATCCTTTGCGTTGACGTCCGCTTTCTGATCTAGCAATACCTGGATCGCGTCCACGTTCCCGTTTCGGGCAGCGAGCATAAGGGGAGTTTCTCCCTGCGGCCCGCGCTCGTTCGGATCGGCGCCAGCCTTCAAGAGTCTGCCGATCATGGTTGCGCTACCGTTGATGCAGGCCAAGTAAAGGGGAGTGGCGCCTTCGTGATTCGGCGTGTTCACATTTGCGCCCGCGGTGATCAACAGGGCCGCCATCTCCAGGTCGTCTTTGTACGCAGCCCACTGGATCGCGGTGGCTCCGTCGGCCTGGGGAGCGTTTACGTCCGACCGTTGAGCGAGCAGAGATCGCACCGCGGCCTTATCGCCCCTCATGGCGGCGTCAGCCACGGGGCTATTTGCAGCTCCAGATGCCAACGGATAAATCAACAGCGCTGCACAACAAGCCATGATTGGCAGGCGAACACGCATGTTTCTTTAATCTTCCTCCGTCAGCCGTTACACAAGATTCGGCAACGCTCCGGTGCTGTCGCCGATGCCGTCCTGGTGAACCCCGTACAGGTCCAGAATGCTCAACAGAAGATTCCCTGTCGTAACGGTCTTGCTCGGATAAGCCAAATGACGATTCCCTTTGAGTTGCCCAGACGCTCCGCCAATCAGCACGTGAGGCACATCGTAATGCAAGTGTTGATTGGAGTCGCCCATGTTGCTGCCATATAGAATCAGCGAATGGTCCAGCAAGCTGCCGTCTCCGTCTTGCGCCCTCTTCAGCTTGTCGACGAAATACGCCAGGCACTTCACGTGGTACCGATTAATCTTCGCGTACTGCGCGATAGTATCGGGATTCTCCGCGTGATGCGACATCCCATGAAAGCCGCCGTTGACGCCGCTCTCCGGATAAGACCGGGCAGTTAAGTCGCGAGCATACAGAACTGTGGAAACCCGTGTAATATCGGCCTGGAAGGCCAGCGTTTGTAGATCAAAATGCAGCTTCACATGGTCGTCGAACGACTCCGGCACGCCGGCCGGGACCACTACTCCTTCGGTCGATACGGCGCCACCGGCCTTTTTGGCGATCTCCAGCCGCCGTTCCAGCTCCCGAATGTCCGTCTCGTACTCATCGAGCCGGGAGCGATCGCTTGGACCAAGGTCCTTCTTGAATCGAGCCAAGCTTTCGGTGACCGAATCCAGGATGCTGCGATCTTGCTCTCTGCGAGCCGCTCGCTCCGTCGCCGTGCCGCCGGCGCCAAATAAGCGCTCGAAGGCCACTTGCGGATCCAGCTCCATGGGCAGCGGCTGCGTGGGCGCGGCCCACGAGATGGTGTTCGAGTAAGTACAGCTATAACCCTCTCCGCAATTGCTCGAGTTGGCTCCGGGGTCCTCCAGCGCCAGCTGAAGAGAGGGCAACAGCGTCTCCTGGCCGATCTTCTGGGCGATGATCTGATCGATGGTTGTGCCATCGTAGATGTCGGCGCCGGTGGTTTTTTTCGGTTTATTGGCGCACAGAAAGGCCGCCGCGACCCAATGGTCGGCGCCAGTCTGTCCTGGAGGAGGCTCGGCCGACTTCGACCACAGCCCGCTCAGAATCAACGTGCGATCCCGGAACGGTTCCAGCGGCTCCAAGATCATCGGATACTTGAAATTCTTGCTGCCCGGCTGCGACTTCGGTTCGCCCGGACCTCCCGCCTCCGGCACCCACCATCCTGGCGCCGCACCATGCGGAACAAAGATACCGGTGAAGCGCGTCTTTGGATTGGCCGCCGTCCTGACTAGAGGCGTCTGCGCCGGCACCATCGAGTCCAGCAGTGGCAGCGCCAACGCGGCTCCGGCTCCGCGGAGGACGGTGCGCCGGGATAGGTGTTTCTTGGTTATAAACATTTTCTCCTCCTTTCCATATTATGGACCGCCCGAAGGTCTCAAGACAGCCTGGGTCTGCGAACCGGCCGGAAGCTTTTGATCCATTTGGAACGCGTCGCTTTTTACCACGCCGAGGATCAGGGATGAGAAGCGGTAGTTGCTCGGTTCCGCCTCGTGCACGATGGAGCGAATCAAAGGCATATCGTAATAATCCGTTCCGCGGCCCAAACCGTAAATCAGCAGCTTCTCGACGATGACGCGGGCAAACTGGGGCGAGTAGCGCAGAAGCGCTTCCCGCAGTCCCTTTACCCCGTTCAGTTTGGAGCCGTCTACGAGTACGCCGGAGGCATCGATAGGGTTTCCATCATCCGTGATGCGCCACTTTCCGATGGCGTCAAAGTTCTCCATGGAAAAGCCGATTGGGTCCATGATCTTGTGACAACTGGCGCAAGGCTCCACCTTGCGGTGCATCTCCATCTGCTGGCGCATGGTCGGCTTGCCGCCGGCGTGGACCGCGCTGGCTTGCTCCTTTAACGCCGGCACGTTGGGAGGCGGATCGGGAGGGCTTACACCGAGGAAAACCTGCAGGATGGTCTTGCCGCGCCCCACCGGAGAGGTCCTCTGGGGTTGCGACGATATGGTCTGAAGGCTCGCTTGACCGAGGAGTCCTCGGCGCATATCAAATTGCGGCGCAAGCTCCACTCGCCGGAAGTTGCTCCCGTAGATATTTGGCATTCCATAGTGTTTCGCCAACCGCTCGTTCACGAACGTATAATTCGCGTCGAGCAGATCGATTACACTGCGGTCCTCATGCACGATACTGCCTATGAACAGTTCGGTCTCCCTTCGCATCGCCAGTCGCAGATTGTCGTCGAAATCCGGATATAACGCCGCCGTCGGAGCCCAGGACTGCAACGCGCGCAAGTTCAGCCACTGCCCGGCGAAGTTGACCACGAGTTGGTCCGAACGCGGATCAGCAAGCATCCGCCGCACCTGTTGATCGAGCACTAAAGAATCATGTAGTTTATTTTGGCTTGCCAGCGTGATCAGCTCGTCATCAGGGATGCTGCTCCAAAGAAAGAAAGACAGACGCGACGCCAGCTCCAGGTCACTGATCCTCCACGTACCGCCTACGGGAACGCCAGGAGGCTCGGCTTCCTTGCGGAACACAAATTCTGGGTCGGCGAGGATGCGCTGCAGCGCCCTTTCGATCCCGGTATCGAAATTCCCCTCCTTGCGACCCTGCTGGTAGAACCCCATAAGCAACTCTGTATCTTGGTCGGTCACTGGCCGGCGGAAGGCGCGGCGGGCCAGCGTATTTACGATCTCCTCCGCGCACTCGGTCTCTTCCGTCGTACTGGCGGGATGGCACACGAAAATCTTCCGCCGGCTGGGCGAATCCGTGGCGCCGGCCGGATTGAAGGGGCCGAGGATCTCAAGCTTGCCTACATGAGGATAGAACTTAAATCCAGGCAGACCACCTGTTTCAATCGTGCTCCGGAGAAAGTGCTGATTCAGGTCGCTACCCGGCGCTAACTGAGTGGCAAGGAAAGTGACGCCTACCCCGTGCACGCCTGCGCTGACATGAAAATGAACGTCGGCTGTGCCGGCGTGCACCGCGGAGCCGCGCGCCAGATCCTTATCCCAATCGTAGAGGTGTACCCTCTCGCCATCCACCAAGAGTTCCAGTTTTTCCCCCGTTATTTCTCCAAATGCGCGATTGTTGTCCATGAGGCCCTGGTTGATGGGGAATAGCTTGAAGACGTAGTCACCGTCAGCTGGGAACTCATGCTGCACAATCAATCCGCCGCGCGTTCCGAAAGGCAGGCCCTCGAGATGGTAGTCCTGAGAGGTGTCCGACGGCACGCGGTAGGTGAACAATGACGGTTCTGTAACATCGCCAATGGCCCAACGGCTGATTTTCGCCGCAGTCGACGTGAATCCTTCCAGCAGCGCCGGCGACAACGATAAGGCACCTGCGATATTGTCAAACCCGCGCGTCGAATCGTCCGACGGCAGAAACTTCGCTGGATCGATTTCCAGAGCTAGCAGATCACGAATCGCATTCCCGTATTCGGTGCGATTGAGGCGGTGCAGACCCGGCGGAGGCAGGCGGGTTACGGTGTCGCGGTCGAGTTCGTTTTCGATCGATGTGATCAGCGCCTCGTAGATGGCCGGAGTGGGACGCGGCAAACCCGACGGAGGCATCATCCCGGCCCGAAGCTTGCGCACCACTTTTTCCCAAACCTCGGCGTCCTTGCGAACCTCGGTGGAATCCAGTTTGTCCAGCATCAAGCCCGCTGTTTTCAGCCTCTGGTTGTGGCAGGGTACGCAATATTGATCAATGATTGCGCGTGCCGTTGCGGCGGGCGGCCCGGAAGGGTTTGCGGGTTGCTCCGGGACGCGCGTCTGCCCATACGCGGCTGGAACCATAAGTATGAGAAAGAGAATCCTTCTAACCTCACCGCTCCACTTTCCAGACCAGCCGGTGTTCATGAGTAAGGACCTAAGACGCAACTGTTAGCAACGCCCTGCAGGTAATAGGCGCGACCAGCATACTTTTGGCGAACGACGCCCGTACGAACCCGAACTGAAGAATGTCCGGAAGAAAAAGTACCTCGGCCAGGGAACCCGCCGCCCATGTGCCCGCCGCCGTGTTGGGCATAACTCAGGGGAGCAAGAACAAGGGAAATGGGAATTAAGCCGATAACGCATGCGGTCCGCATTTGCGTCCCCCTGATATCGGGGCGATTATATCGCCGAAACGCGCGAACGCCGCAGTTGTGTTACACGCCTTACGGCGCTTTGCAAACGAGGGTCGCCGCATCATCCGTGCTGCCGCCTACCTTGTAGGCGGCCACCTGAGGGTAGGGACAAAGCGGTCGGGTCCGGTCCACCACGCCATTCGTGAAGTGCGATGCCATCATCCTATCGGGTACTTCGCCGCGCTCCACCCATTGAGCCAGCGCGCCGGTTGAATCGAACCTATTGGGCCCTTCTCCGCCCCCGCAGTGCGCCATGCCTGGAAACATAAAAAGGCGCACCGAATTTGCGCTTTTTGCTGCACCAACCGACTTCCGTACGCTCTCGTAGTAATTGACGGTGTTGAGCGGCGCAATAAGCTGATCGCTCCAACCGTGATACATCAGCAATTTTCCGCCGCGACCGAAGAACTCTTTTAAATTCGGATCGATATCGTTGAGTACGTGATGATCCTGTTTATCGGCGAGGGCAACGTCGCGGGCAGCCATCGCCAGAACCGCGAGAAAGCCTATAAGACTTTGGGGGAAAATGACGAGCAGTGCCCTGACTGGGGAGAGACCGGCACGCTTCATGCGAACCTCCATCTCGGGTTTGAATGGCTCCGCGAGAATAGGGATTCTACTACGGCCACTGTGTTACACCTTTTATGAGGCGGCGAGACTCAGGGCCTCGCCGCGTTGCTTTCGAGGCCTTCCTTGGCGGGCAGCCGAAACGCGAGATATTCCCCGGAGGATGGACCGCCACTGACGGCGACGACGATGTACTGTTTGCCGTTCAGCATGTAGGTCATCGGCGATCCGCTCTGAGGCGCGGGCATATAGAGGGCACCGACCTCCTTGCCGCTGGTCTTGTCGTAGGCGCGCAGCATCGCGCCTCGCGGATGGGATGGCGTGGTGGTCACTTGAGGATCGCCGGAGATGACTAGCGTCTTGGTGACCAGGGTGCCGACAATACCGACTTGGCCGGTGCGCGGGATTTCGCGTCCTTTGAGGACGGGGCTGTTGCGGATCACGTCCGGCGTTTCACCGTGCGGGATCTGCCAGACGATCTCGCCCTTATCCAAATTGATCGCGGAGATGGTGCCGTATGGCGGTTTCAGCAGGGGAAGTCCCTGAACTGCCAGGACTGGACCCCCGCCCGCCGACGCCGCAGGGAGAGGCGTCGCATCCGCGCCCGCATTCTCACCCGGTCCGCGGGTCATGCGAACTTCTTGCCCTGCGATGCCTTGGACGTAGTCCATGTCCGAGAAGTCCTTGCTTGGCGGAGGAACGAGCCCCAAAGGGAAGAGGCAGGCATTGCAAGCCTGCACATAGACAATGTGCGTTTCGGGATCGTACGAGCCGCCCGGCCAGTTCGTCCCGCCCGCTGCCGTTCCCACGGTGAGCGTCGCGAGCGGCGCCGGGAGCTTGCTCAGGGCCGGCGGAGTGAAAATCGGGCCGATCTTGAACTTGGAGACGACCTGCTCCGCTTGCGCGCGAAGATCGGGCGTGAAGTCAATCAAATCGCTGCTGGAAATGCCGTTGCGGCTGTAGGCCGGCGGCTTGGTGGGAAACGGCTGGGTGGGCGAATACCATTCGCCAGGCACGTCGCCTTTCGGCACCGGGCGCTCCTCGAACGGCCAGACGGGCTGGCCGGTCACTCGATCGAAAATATAGAGGAGGCCCTGCTTGGTGGGTTGCGCCACAGCCTTGACGGAACGGCCGTTGACGTTAATATCGGCCAGGATCGGTGCCGAGGAGATGTCGAAGTCCCACAGCGCGTGATGAACCAACTGATAATGCCACTTGCGCTGCCCCGTTTTCAGATCAACGGCGACCAGAGTTTCACCAAACAGGTTGTTTCCGGGGCGGTGACCGCCGTAGTAATCCCCCGTGGGCTCCTCCACCGGCAAATAAACCAAGCCAAGATCCTCATCCACGGAGATCTGCGTCCAGACCCCGGTGTTGCCGTTGATGGCCCAAGAATTGTTCAGCCAAGTATCGTTGCCAAACTCGCCGGGTCTCGGGATGGTGTTGAAGGTCCAAAGAAGCTGGCCGGTGCGTACCCTGAAGGCGCGAACCAGTCCCTTGGTGTTATTGTGCGTCTTGGGCGTTCCGCCTTCTCTCATTGCCGATCCGACGATCACCACGTCTTTGACCACGATCGGCGTGGAATGGAGCCCGATTTCACCGTTCACCAAATCAATCTGCTGACCCGTTCCATACACCACGCCCTGTTTGAGATCCACCAATCCGTTTTTCCCAAAAGTGGGCACGGGCACGCCGGTCTTGGCGTCCAGGGCGACGAGACGATAACCCGGAGTCACGTAGAGAATGCGCTGTTCTTTGCCATCTGACCAATAGGCCAAGCCGCGGCCCGACAACTGACGGGGCGCAGCGGCGCCGCGGGCACCCTCGTGCTCGCCGTGTACCCAGAGCAATTCGCCGGTGGCGGCGTCGACCGCCACAACCGACCGGCGCGTTCCTGCAGTCGTGTACAGCACGCCGTTGATCATCAGCGGTGTTCCCTCCAGCTTGTATTCGGGACGCGTTCCCAGGCTATCGGTCTTGAAACTCCAGGCCAGCTCCAGTTTGTTGAAGTTCGATGCGTCGATCTGGTCGAGGGGCCGATACCTAGTGCTTGCGAGGTCCGCGCCGTAGGTGGGCCATTCGCCGTCTTTGGCGCTGGACTG
>WNGR01016890.1_pt1 | contig 10545 bp, 11 predicted proteins | sample 5407581 | NCBI WGS metagenome assembly WNGR01 (sample SAMN13153383, study PRJNA577476) | soil metagenome | isolation source: 80 cm soil or saprolite under Garry oak tree replicate 2 | place: USA:California | collected 2016-06-15 | reverse complement strand
TCGCAGAATTGATCGACGATCGGCCTAGCAGTGCGGGGCGAGGCAGAGCCCGCTTGGCTGGAAGCAGCGCCAGAACGGTACCGGAGTGGATTGGCCGTTCACGCAAGTATTCACCGTACACCAATTAAACTGGTCGCAATCGGACACGCAGCGGCCGCTGGGCTGCGCACAGGCGCCCGCTAGTTTGCTTGCCGTCTTGCCTGCTCTTACATGTTTTGCTGCCAGAGCAGGGGACAGCGACGCAGCGCAAAACGCTACCGCAAGCGCGATAGCAGCGATCGATTTTTTGGACATATTTTTGGACATGGACGGCCCTCCCAGACTCATTCCCCAAACAAATTAGCCAAAATCATAATGAGCCGACAAGCAGCGGTTTTTTTGTAATTCGCAGCTAGCCCCGTGCGCGATAAGTCGAGACGCCCTGGTCCGGCGCCCACACGTCGGACGGCAACTTACCGGCCTGCCAAAACACGTCGATCGGCATTCCCCCGCGGGGATGAAAATAGCCGCCGATGCGGAGCCATTTTGGCCTTAACAGCGCAACCAGTTTTTTCCCGATGGCGACCGTGCAGTCCTCATGAAAGGCGCCGTGGTTGCGGTAGCTGTTGAGATAGAGCTTCAGAGATTTCGATTCCACGAGCCAGCCTTTCGGGACGTAATCGATGACGAGCGTGGCAAAATCTGGCTGGCCGGTAATAGGGCAGATCGCGGTAAATTCCGGGAAAGTGAAGCGCGCCACATAGTTTGTGTCTGGATGCGGATCGCGCACGCGGTCGAGCACCGCATCGGCCGGCGATGCGGGTATCGGCACAGAACGGCCAAGCTGGCGTGGTTTGGTCCTCATACGACCGTATTGGGTCGTTTCTTTGCGTCCGTCAATTTATCGCTTGAGATGCCGACCGGCACCCGAGCATTTGCGCAGTCCCTGTGGGGCTGCGATCGGCATTTTTTTGGCTCACTTTCGGGCATGACGTTCCAGGCATGACCTTTGAGACACGACTTTCCAGACATGACAATGACCGGCTCGATCCTGTAGAAGCCTCGCAGCAGCGCATGAGCCTCAGCACTTGGCTGCGGAACAGTGCATGCGCCACTTTGTGCATTCGATCCGGACTCCGCATGACAGCCATCGTCGACATTATTGGCCGCGAAATCCTCGACAGCCGGGCTAACCCGACGGTCGAGGTCGATGTCGTGCTGACCGACGGCTCTCGGGGCCGGGCCGCGGTACCGTCGGGAGCCTCGACCGGCACGCATGAAGCCGTCGAACTGCGCGATGGCGACAAGGCGCGCTATCAGGGCAAAGGCGTGCGTAACGCTGTTGACGCCGTCAATGGCGAAATATTCGACGCGCTGAGCGGCATGGACGCTGAAGCGCAGGTTAAAATCGACGAAACTCTCATCGCGCTCGACGGCACCCCGAACAAGGCGCGGCTAGGGGCGAATGCCATCCTTGGGGTCTCTCTTGCGGCCGCCAAGGCGGCGGCGGCGGCGAACGGGCTACCACTTTACCGTTATGTCGGCGGCGCTGCAGCGCGACTTCTTCCGGTGCCGATGATGAACATCGTCAACGGCGGCGTTCACGCCGACAATCCAATCGATTTTCAGGAATTTATGATCGTGCCGCTCGGCGCTAAATCCTTCGCCGAAGCTTTGCGCGCCGGCTCGGAAATCTTCCATACGTTGCGCGCCGCGCTCAAGGCGGCTGGCCACAACACCAATGTCGGCGACGAGGGCGGCTTTGCGCCTAATCTGCCATCGGCCGAGGCCGCGCTGGACTTCGTCCTTTCGGCAATCGAAAAAGCTGGCTACCGCGCCGGCGAGGACGTGGCGCTGGCACTCGACCCGGCTTCAAGCGAATTTTTCAGCGGCGGCGCCTACCAGTACAAAGGCGAGGGCAAAACGCGCTCGGTCGAGCAGCAGGTCGAATACCTTGCCGAACTCTGTAAGCGCTATCCAATCGTGTCGATCGAAGATGGCATGGCGGAGGACGATTTTGCCGGCTGGCAGAAGCTCACGCAGAAAGTCGGCGCGCGCTGCCAACTGGTCGGCGACGATATCTTCGTGACCAATGTGGCGCGGCTGTCGGACGGCATAAAAAACGGCATCGGCAACTCGATCCTGATCAAGGTCAATCAGATCGGCACGCTGTCGGAGACGCTCGCCGCCGTCGAAACCGCGCATAAGGCCGGCTACACGGCAGTCATGTCGCATCGCTCGGGCGAGACGGGGGATTCGACTATCGCAGATCTCGCAGTCGCAACCAATTGCGGCCAGATCAAAACCGGCTCTGTGGCGCGCGCAGATCGCACGGCAAAATACAATCAGCTGCTCCGCATCGAGGAGGAACTCGGTGCGCAGGCGGTCTATGCCGGCCGGAGAGCGTTCAAGGCGTTGGGCTGAAAGCGATTTCGCGCGCTTGTCCGGCGCCCGCGATCGGCGTTATATCCATCACGGTTCGTCGGGGATGCACGATGGAACAGACACTTGAATTAAAGCCGGGCAACCGCCGGCTTGTCGCCGATCGCTTGCGCGATTTCATCGTCACGTCGATCGATAGCGCGGCGCCATCCGACATGCCGTTCGCGCATCTCGTGCTTGACCGCGTCTTTCCCGATGACATTTACGCGCTGATGCTCGCCAATATGCCGGAGGTATCGGATTATCGGCCGATGCACGGCCGCAGCAAAGGCCATGACCTCAGCGACGGCACGCACACGCGCGTGAAGATCGATCTATTTCCGGAATATATCCGCCATCTGCCGCCGCAAAAGCGCGCCGTTTGGGACCTGGTGGGACGCGCGCTCTGCTGTCGCGCCGTGAAACAAGCTTTCATACGGCGGCTTGCGGCGTTGCTCGAGCGCCGCTTCGGCGCCCGCTATGCGAAAGTCGGCATGTATCCAATTCCGATTTTGACGCGCGACATTCCGGGATACCTGATCACCCCGCACACTGACACGCGATGGAAGGGCATCACGGTCCAGCTTTATCTGCCGCGCGACCACTCGAACACGCATATCGGCACCATTTTCCACGAGAGGCTTTCCGACGGCTCGCTGCCCAAGCGCAAACAGATGTCGTTTGCGCCGAATAGCGGCTACGCCTTTGCCGTCGGCACCGACACGTGGCATTCGGCCGATCCGGTGGGCCCTGAAGTGCGCACGCGCGACAGCATCCTTTTGACGTATTTCGTCGATGCCGGCGCACTGCGTTTCCTGCGCAATCGCGGCAAGCGCTTCGGCAATTTTATCCTCAACGAAGTTCGTAACCGGCTGCCGTGATGCGGCGCGGTACTTCATCGTAGGCGCGCCCGGGAAAATGCCGGCATTAATCCCAATTTAAGCGACGTCCTCGCATGCTGCGGCATGGTCACCCGCAAACGCCTGCGCACGTTTCTCAACACGCTTGCACTCTACGCCTTGGCGGCCTTGCTCATCGGCTATTTTGGCGTCAACGCCTATAACGGCGATCGCGGGCTAAAGGCCAAGGAGGACATCGATCGGCAAATGGCCGCGCTCACCGCCGAGCTCGACCGGCTTCACGCCGAACAGGCGCAGTGGGAAAGACGCATTGCGCTGCTGAAATCGGGCGATCTCGATCCCGACATGCTTGACGAACGTGCACGTGCGCTCCTCGATTACGCCGACCCGCACGATTTGACTCTCGTGCTGAACAGGGATTCTCAGCCGACAGCCACGTCGAGGCCTTGAAGAGGTCTTGAACGGGCCTTGAACTTGCCAGCGCACGTTCCGAAATGAGCTTCTTCGACAATGATTTGGCCGCCTGATCACACGCCTGTGGCAGGTACGCCCCCGCTTTTCACCAGGGGGGGAATTCGGCTATGGGATAAGTGCCGCCGGACGTTTTGAGGTAATGATGGCCGTCGCCCAAACCAAGCAATCGGCTCACACTGCGCAAGGCTTGCTTCCCAGCGCGGATCTTGCGGCCAGCCAGACTTCCCCGTCGGAATTTTCAAAAGAACAAGAGCTGCAGGCGCTCCGCCAAATGCTCTTGATCCGCCGGTTCGAGGAAAAGGCCGGGCAGATGTACGGCATGGGGCTCATCGGTGGATTCTGCCATCTCTATATCGGGCAAGAAGCCGTCGTCGTGGGCATGAAACTTGCCATGCGCGACGGCGACCAGATGATCACCGGTTACCGCGACCACGGCCATATGCTGACCTGCGGCATGGACCCGAAGGGCGTGATGGCGGAGCTCACCGGACGCCGCGGCGGCTATTCCAAGGGCAAGGGCGGCTCGATGCACATGTTCTCGCTGGAGAAGAAATTCTACGGCGGTCACGGCGTCGTCGGCGCGCAGGTACCACTGGGCACGGGGCTCGCGTTCGCCAACAAATACCGCGACACCAGTGACGTCTGTCTGACTTATTTCGGCGACGGCGCAGCGAACCAGGGCCAAGTCTACGAGAGCTTCAACATGGCCGAGCTCTGGAAGCTGCCGATCGTCTATGTGATCGAAAACAATCGCTATGCGATGGGCACGTCGGTCGAACGTTCCTCCGCGCAACCGGACTTTTCCAAGCGCGGGTCTTCCTTCAACATTCCAGGTTCGCAGGTCGACGGCATGGACGTGCGCGCGGTGAAAGCGGCCGCCGACCAGGCAATCGCTTGGTGTCGCGCCGGCAAGGGACCAATCATCCTGGAAATGATGACCTACCGCTATCGGGGCCATTCGATGTCCGACCCCGCCAAGTACCGGACCAAGGAAGAAGTGGACAAAGTGCGCACCGAGCACGATCCGATCGAACAAGTCCGCAAGCGGCTCCTTGATAAAAAATGGGCGAGCGAAGACGATTTGAAAAAGATCGATGCCGCGGTGCGCGCCGGCATCAACGAGGCGTCGGAATTCGCTACCCACGACGCCGAGCCCGATCCCGCAGAACTTTATACCGACGTTTATCGCTGAAGTGCCATTGCCGCGCCCATTGTGAGCCGCCATGCCGACTGAAGTGTTGATGCCCGCGCTGTCGCCGACGATGGAGAAGGGCAATCTGGCCAAGTGGCTCAAGAAGGAAGGCGATCCGGTCAAATCGGGCGACGTCATCGCGGAAATCGAAACCGACAAAGCCACGATGGAAGTAGAAGCGGTCGACGAGGGCACGCTCGGCAAGATCCTGGTGCCCGAAGGCACCAACGACGTCGCGGTGAACACGCCGATCGCGATGATCCTCGCTGAGGGCGAAGACGCCGCCGCTTTGAAGGACGGCAGGAAAGCGCCGAGTAAGCAAAGTCAGGCCGAGCAGCCCGCACGTCAGCAGAAAGGTGCGGAATCCGCGCCACCTGCGGAGAAACCCGAGCCGGCCAAGAAAGCGCAAACGCCGGCGCCGGCGAGAACTGGCACCGCCAAGCCGCCGTCCGCCGACATCACGCCGGAGCCGGAAGTACCCGAAGGCACCGAACTCGTCCCCATGACGATGCGCGAGGCGCTGCGCGACGCCATGGCTGAAGAAATGCGCCGCGACCCAGACGTGTTCGTGATGGGCGAGGAAGTCGCCGAATATCAGGGCGCCTACAAGGTAACGCAGGGGCTGTTGGACGAATTCGGCGCACAACGCGTCATCGACACACCGATCACCGAACATGGCTTCGCCGGAGTAGGAATAGGCGCGGCACTCGCCGGATTAAAGCCGATTGTCGAATTCATGACGTTTAACTTTGCCATGCAAGCGATGGATCAACTCATCAATTCGGCCGCAAAGACCCAATACATGTCCGGCGGGCAGGTCAAAGTCGCGATCGTGTTCCGCGGCCCCAACGGACCGGCGTCGCGCGTCGCCGCGCAGCACAGCCAGGACTATTCGGCCTGGTATTCGCACATTCCCGGCCTGAAGGTGATAGCGCCGTCGAACGCCGCCGATGCCAAGGGTCTGCTCAAGGCCGCAATCCGCGATCCTAATCCGGTGATGTTTCTGGAAAACGAAATTCTCTATGGCCATTCCTCGCCGGTGCCCAAGCTCGACGACTATGTGCTGCCGATCGGCCGCGCTCGCATCGTGCGACCCGGCAAGGATGTCACGATCGTCGCTTGGTCGATCGGCATGACTTATGCGCTCAAGGCTGCTGACGAGCTGGCGAAGGAGAATATCGAGGCCGAGGTGATCGATCTGCGCACGCTCAAGCCGATGGACTCCGATACGATCGTTGAGTCGGTCAAGAAGACCGGCCGTCTCATCACGGTCGAAGAGGGCTGGAAGCAATCAGGCGTCGGCGCCGAGATTGCCGCGCGCGTCATGGAGGATGCGTTCGATTATCTCGATGCGCCGGTGACCCGCGTCTGCGGCAAGGACGTGCCGATGCCCTATGCGGCAAATTTGGAAAAGCTCGCGCTCCCTTCAGTCGCCGAAGTGGTCGAGGCGGCCAAAGCCGTTTCGTACCGGTAAGCCCCTCGCTCAATCTGGCGCGCCATGCCCGTCAACATCCTGATGCCCGCCCTGTCGCCCACGATGGAAAAGGGCAATCTTGCGAAATGGCTCAAGAAAGAGGGCGATCCGGTCAAGACGGGCGACGTCATCGCCGAGATCGAGACCGACAAGGCGACGATGGAATACGAAGCCATCGAGGATGGCACGCTGGCCAAGATCGTCGTGCCCGAGGGCACCAATGACGTTCCGGTCAATCAGCTCATCGCGGTGCTCGCGCAGGAAGGCGAAGATGTAAAAGCCGCGGCTGCGGCCGCAGCAAAAGCCGGCCCCGCGGCAAAGGCGCTGAGCGCAGCGCAAGCCACGCCGAAGCCAGCACAACCGGCCACTCCCTCGATCGCAAAGGAAGCGAAAGCTCCGCCTCCGCCAGCCGCGCCTCGCGCTGCCTCGCCCCAGCGCGGAGAAGGTGAGGGGGTTCGGACCGACGGCCGCATTTTCTCCTCGCCGCTTGCTCGCCGATTAGCGAAAGAAGCGGGCCTCGAAATCGGCCGCGTCCAAGGCTCAGGACCGCATGGCCGCATCGTCGCCCGCGATGTGACGGCGGCCCGCGAAGGCCGCGGGATACGTGCGCCAGCCGCCACTGCCGCGGCAGGCCCCGCGCCGATGATCGCGCCTGCCATGACCGATCAGCAGATCCGGGCGCTTTATGAGGACGGCAGCTACGAGGTTGTCCCCCATGACGGGATGCGCCGCACTATCGCGGCGCGGCTCACCGCATCGGTGCAGACCATCCCGCATTTTTACCTGACGGTCGATTGCGACATCGGCAAGCTTTTGCAAGCGCGTGAGGAGATCAATGCCGCCTCGCCGAAGGACAAAGACGGCAAGCCGGCTTACAAACTTTCGGTCAACGATTTCGTCATCAAGGCCTTGGCAACGCCAATGTGAGCTGGACCGAAGGCGGCATGCTCAAGCACAAGCACTCCGACATCGGCGTGGCGGTGGCGATGCCGAATGGGCTGATCACGCCAATCGTGCGCAATGCCGAAACCAAATCGCTATCCGCCATTTCCAACGAGATGCGCGAACTCGCGGCGCGGGCGCGCGACCGCAAGCTCAAGCCGCACGAATATCAGGGCGGCACCACGGCAGTATCGAATCTCGGCATGTATGGGATTAAGGATTTCACCGCCGTGATCAATCCGCCGCATGCGACGATCCTGGCGGTCGGCGCCGGCGAGGAGCGTGCGGTGGTGCGTAACGGCAAGATTGAAGCCGCTCACCTGATGAGCGTGACCATGTCGTGCGATCATCGCGCCGTCGACGGCGCGCTTGGCGCTGTGCTGATCGGCGCGTTCAAATCGCTGATCGAAAATCCGGTGATGATGCTGGTGTGAGTATCAGCGCGGGTCGAGCCCCTTGGCCCGGAACACCGCAGCGGCTTGCGGCGATCGTAAGCTCCCGATCAGCGCCTTGCCAATTTCCAGATTTTTGCTTCTCGCGATGATGGCGGCGGCAAATTCGGTGACCAGGTTCAGATCGCCAGGGAGGAATCCGACGATTTCAACGCCGGCCACGTGCAGCAATTCCGCTTTCTGCTGTACCGCAAGCTCGGCTTCGCCGGTTAAAAGCAGCTCACCGGAAAATCCGCCGGCTGGTGGAAATTTGGTCTTCGGCTTCATCTGTTCGGCAATGCCCATGCGCTCGAGCAGCTTGGCAAAGTAGACGCCGCTGGCGCCGCCAGCCGACGGCTCGCTGTAGGCGATGGATCGTGCGTTGAGCAGCGTCTGTTTGAGCGCTTCTGGCGTCGAAATGTCCGGCTTGGGTACGCCAGCCTTCACCGCGATGGCGACGCCTGACCCGGCCAGCGTAACGTCAGAGCCGGCCGCGACCTTGCCCTTTTTGCGCAACGCATCGATCCCGGCCCGGCTGAGAATCAATACATCCGCTGTTTCGCCGGCCTCGATGCGCGCCACTAGCATCGGCGCGGTGCCCCAGGTGATCGCGAGCGAGCAGGAATTTTCTTTCTCGAAAATTCGGAACAGTTGTTCCGCGGCGCTGCGCACGCCGATGCTGCTGTAGACCATGAGTTCGGTCATTCGTGATCCTTCTTGCGTCGCTTTATACCGCGTGCGAATGAGCCCGTGAAATAAACGCGGAAATGGTGCCCGCGACAAGCACCGTGACGGCCGTTAAGGTGACAAGGAATATTTGGCGAGGAATGAATGCCTGACACCAATTACGACATCATCATCATCGGTTCGGGCCCCGGCGGTTACGTCACCGCCATTCGTGCCGCGCAACTCGGCTTCAAGACTGCGATCGTCGAGCGCGACTATCTCGGCGGCATCTGCCTCAATTGGGGCTGCATCCCGACCAAGGCACTCTTACGTTCGGCCGAGATCTTGCACTATCTCCAGCATGCCAAGGATTACGGACTTTCAGCCGGCGAAGTGACCTACGATCCCGCCGCCGTCGTGAAACGCTCGCGCAACGACGGCGTCGGTTTCCTGATGAAGAAAAACAAGGTCGCCGTGATCTGGGGCGAGGCTTCGATCGAGACGCCCGGCAAAGTGACAGTGAAGCCGAGCCGCAGCGAAGCGCCCAAAGGCGCGCTCGGTCCCGGCTCCTATCAAACCAGGCATATCATCATCGCGACCGGGGCGCGGCCGCGCGTCCTGCCGGGCATCGAGCCGGACAAGAAATTGGTCTGGACCTATTTCGAGGCGATGGTGCCGGACCGCGTTCCGAAGACGCTCCTTGTCATCGGTTCGGGCGCCATCGGCATCGAGTTCGCATCCTTCTATCGCACGCTCGGCGCCGAGGTGACCGTCGTCGAGGTGCTGCCGCAAATCCTCCCGGTGGAGGATGGCGAGATCGCGGCCTTCGCGCGCAAGAGTTTCGAAAAGCAAGGCATGAAAATCTTCAGCGGCGCCAAAGCGACCAAGCTCGAAAAGAAAGCCGATGCTGTCACCGCCACGATCGACGACGGCAAGGGCGGCACGCAAACGCTCACTGCCGAGCGCGTCATCTCGGCCGTCGGCGTGGTCGGCAATATCGAAAATCTCGGACTGGAAAAGCTCGGCGTGAAAACCGACCGCGGCGCGATCGTGATCGACGGCATGTGCAAGACCAACGTGCCGGGAATCTACGCCATCGGCGATGTCGCCGGCCCGCCGCTGCTAGCGCACAAAGCCGAGCATGAAGGGGTGATCTGCGTCGAAGCCATTAAGGGCCTGCATCCACATCCGATGGACAAGCTGCTAATTCCCGGCTGCACTTATTGCTCGCCGCAGATCGCCTCGGTCGGCTTGACCGAACAGGCCGCCAAAGACAAGAAACTGGACGTCCGCATCGGACGTTTTCCGTTTGTCGGCAATGGCAAGGCGATCGCGCTCGGCGAGGATCAAGGCCTCGTCAAAGTGATTTTCGACAAGAAGACCGGGCAACTCCTTGGCGCACATATGGTCGGCGCCGAGGTCACCGAATTGATCCAAGGCTATGTGGTGGCGATGAATCTTGAGACCACCGAAGAAGAGCTGATGCACACCGTGTTTCCGCATCCGACGCTGTCGGAGATGATGAAGGAAGCGGTGTTGGATGCCTATGGTCGGGTGCTGAATATTTGATATGCGGACGCTGACTCCGCTTGCTCCCGTGAAAGCGGCACTGGAGACGGGACCCGTTCGCGGAAACGAAAGCTTCGGTCAGCCGACCAACTTTCATTGTGGCAAAAGTTATGCTGCGAACTCAAAAAACGCTGACAAAACATTACGATCAGTTCATTTGAGCTTCGCGAACAACCGGTGGCTTGCGGCGCCCAACCCCGCACCGTAAGTATCATCGGCGGGTCGATATCCGCACGGAACCTGCTGCTGCGATGGCCGTATTGATCGATAGCGTTGCTGAGCCGCGCCGCCCGCGTCACCCGGAAAAGGCGCATCGGCCCGATCAGCCTGTGCTACCAAAGCCCGATTGGATCCGCGTCAAAGCGCCGGTTTCGCCCGGTTATCTCGAGACGCAGCGGATCGTCCGCGCCAACGGCCTGCACACCGTGTGCGAAGAGGCCAGTTGCCCGAATATCGGCGAGTGTTGGGACAAGAAGCACGCCACCTTCATGATCATGGGCGACACGTGCACGCGGGCTTGCGCGTTCTGCAACGTCA
>WNGR01016369.1_pt1 | contig 10547 bp, 12 predicted proteins | sample 5407581 | NCBI WGS metagenome assembly WNGR01 (sample SAMN13153383, study PRJNA577476) | soil metagenome | isolation source: 80 cm soil or saprolite under Garry oak tree replicate 2 | place: USA:California | collected 2016-06-15 | reverse complement strand
TTTTCTGGGTGTTCCGTTTGCCCGGACTATGCATTGCGGGTTCGAGATGGCGTTCGTACGCCCCCCAATGATCCGTATAAAAACGAGTGAGCCCGAAGGGCTCCAGCAGCGCTTTGAGCTGGAGAAAGACCTCGTCTTTGCGGCGCCCAAAGACATACGCCAAGACGGCCTTATGGTCAAAAAACTGATCTGGTCATCTCCGAGAGGAAGTACATCAAGAATGGCTGTCCTCTGCCTGATGCAGCAGAGACCCAATCCGCGACCAGTACAGCCAGAGACTGATCACCGAGAACGTGCCAAACGCGATCAGGACTTCCACCCGCCCAGAACAGAGCCACCATCCCGTCGACGCCTCGGTCTGCTCCACCCGGCTCACCACGTTGAACACAAAGCCAGCACACAAGACCAACCCTGCCCAGTAGTGTGCCGTATCCGTGTGCGTCCGTAGCAGAGCGGTTTCTTCCGCGTCAGGGCGTTCTGGGACAGGACAGACGGACAGGTAGAGTAACCCTATCGCAATGTAGAGCGCATTAAAGACCAGAAAGATCAGCATGGGCAAGGCCACATGCCCCCATGACCACCCCCAAAGGCCCATGACTTTCCCCAGGGCTAACAGCACGGTGAGCCCACCGAACAGCCACACACCTATCGTCTCGAGCGTCTTCTTACCCTGGTGGCTCGACCAGTGCATACTCCCTCCTACGCATGCGGCGAGGCACGAGCATCCATGGAGAGACTGCGCCCCAGCGCCCCCTGTACGCCGCTATGCCGCGTCGCCGTCATAGTACTTCAGCAGCCCACCGAGCCGTTGGCGACACCGCATGGGGCCTTGACACACTCGGCCTTGGCTGACCCCAGGAAAGAGCAGCACGTTGCCCTTGCCTTGATGGTGCCGCTCGTGATGAAAATGCGCGACATACTGCGTCAGCGCATGGCGGAGCGACGCTTCCCCACACAGGATGAGCCGCGACAGGCACTCCTCCTTGACCGATCGCACCCAGCGCTCCGCATAGGCGTTCAGATTTGGCGACCGCGGCGGCAAGGCCACCCGCGTCACCCCAGCCGCGTCAATGATCTGCTGAAAGGCGGGACAGTACTTCCCATCCCGATCGTGGATGAGATACTGGCCGGGTGCCAGGAAGCCCCACTCCTCCATGGTCACGTTGCGCGCGATCTGCATCATTCACTGCTCGTTGGGATGGGGCGTCATCCCGGCGATATGCACCTGACGGCTTCCCAGATGAATAAAAAAGAGGACGTAAGACGTCACCAGCCCGCCCAACGTCCAGACCTCGGCGGTGAAGAAGTCGGTCGCCACGAGGACGTCCATGTGTGTGCGGATACACTCCTTCCACGTGGTCGTGGTTTTGCGTTCCGGGGCCGGGGGAACGCCATGACGCTTGAGAATGTTGCCTACGGTCTGGTCACTGATGGTGTGCCCAAGGTTGGCGAGGGCGCCGACGATCCGGTCGTAGCCCCAGGCGCGATGCTCCTGGGCCATGCGGACGACCAACGCCTCCAGATCCGGATCGATCGAGGGGCGACCGGGCGCCTTGCGCTGCGGAGAGCCATCACATTTTTGGGCGACCAGTGTGCGGTGCCAGCCGAGAATCGTCTCGGGCTTGACGATCTTCGCCACTTCCCGCAGGGCCTGCTTGCTCAGCTTCTGGCCGATCTCGGCGAGGGCTTTGCGTTCGCCGTCACTCAACCGGAGGCGCCCCTTGATCTGGTTGCGGAGGATGCGATTCTCCGTGACCAGATATTCGTTGCGCACCAGCAGTTCCTGATCGACAGTCCCTGTGATGTATGCGAGCAAGGTCTTCCAATCCATACGCTTTTCACCCTCCGCCTGTGTTGTCCTCAATCGGCGTTGAGTATGCGTGATGGAGTACCCTGTAGGCAAGCCAGAGATGAGGCAAGCCTGGCGCATAACTCCTGCCACAAAGCCGTGTGCGAGTTTTTTGACCATACGGGGTCCTGGCTGGAGACCATGATACTCGTGCCCTTGTGGCGCATCTCACGTACGGCCTCGATGAGGCCAGCAAGAAGATCGGGGCTTTCGATGTACTTGTGGGCTTCGTCGAAGATAACCAGCTTATTGAAATGCTGCTCCTAGCCTGACTCGTCATAGTGTTTGGCGTCGGCGATAAGTTGCAACAGCACCACGAAAAGCCCGAGGGCCTCGTCTTTCTCGATGAACTCGTCACGGAGATCAACCACGATCAGACGTCCCGGCTGGATGAGGGACTGCAGGCGCGTGCTGTCGTCGATGTACTCGGCCGCAAGGTCGAGGCGCATGCGTGCCATGTCCTTGAGGTGGTCTGGCAGGTGGGCAGCGTCGATGCCCTGTCGCAACCCGTCGAGCGTGAGGGCGCTGCGGAGCGACTTCATCACACGGTTGAGCTGACGGATGTAGGTTGCCTGGTTGCCGACCGCGCCCATCAGGAAGCGCCAATGGCTTGTCTGCAGCTCTGCTGCCGCAAATGTGAGTGGATACACCGTAATGCCTGGATATTCCTCACGACGCTCATCGAGCTTGTCGGCAGGAACGAGGAGCACAACGTCGGTCAGGGCACGAGGCTCCGCGCCATAGGTGTCACGTAAGGCACGAACCTGAACTTCCTCCGTATTCGCCGCGACCATCGACGTGAATTCGGGACGGTAGTCCATCGTCGGGCTATAGACCTACTGTATCTCCTGCTGAAAATTCTCTAGTGTATTTTATATCAAAAGTTTACATAGATCATCCAGTATGGGGAAGCCATCCCGAGGAGGCGAAAAGAGGACCGCCGTCTTGGCATCGCATCACGAGGAACGAGGGAGCGATGATGTCGTTGCTCCTCCCGTATGCGCCCCCAGGGTTGTCCTGCATCGCTGGGTGGTGTTTGATCGGTGCAACCCCTCGGGGGCAGCCGCGGACGCCGGCCATGATGCTGCCGCACGGGTGCGAGGGGCTGCGCGTGCGGCGTGCTCCGGAACCGTCGTCAGAACCGACCAGCCAAAGCGGGCTGAGAGGCTGGGTCCAAAAGGACACGGTCCCTGGGCCACGGGCTCCCTCTCCCGTGGTATGCACCCCATTGTGGACCCGGCGGACAGCACGGCCCTACGGTGACAAACCAACGCCCAGCAGGAACGGAGTAACGTCGCAAGCGCTCTCCACCCCGGTGGAGCAGGTGGTCAGCCGCACGCGCTTGTGGACGAGGGATCTCCCAAGAAGCCAAGGCTTGGGGTAATGCTCAGGATATGCTGACGTGGGAGCGGTGGTGTGGAAGAGCGGGTGGTGAGTAGGCATGCATACGACATGAACCCGGGCTTGGTCCCGAGGTATGTATGAAGTGCCGAAAGCCAATCGCTCGAGCCAGTCTGTGCGATGGTGCTCTTGACAAGAGCCGCACCACTGAGGAGCCGGATGACGCGAAAGCGGCACGTCCGGTTTTGAAGCCGAGTCAGCGGGGGCAACCCCGCTGACTTAGGCAGCGCTAGGAGAAAAGGCCAGCAATGGACCTCGCTCGTAGCCTACCCAGCAGTGATACCGCCTTCCATGCCGCCGAGGGCGATCCGAGCAATCTCAAACTGTGTCCGCGCGGCGAGTGGGAGGACCGTATGCTCGTCGAGACGGTGCTCTCCATGCTGACGCTCGTGTGCCATCTCAAAAAGGTCATGCATCGGGGCTGGGCGTATTTTCAGGCACGGTTGGCATTCACCATGGCGGCCTTCAATGTGCTGGTTCAGTGACATGGCTTCCAGCCCAATGCGTCGGGCTTCGTGCCCCTCTCGATTGCTGAATTTAGTTTGTAAAATACTAACATAATGGGTTGGTTTCTAAGAGACTAACACCATCGGTTACTAGGCAATTTTTCGGAAGGCCGTTGTCTTCTCAGAGGAATCATCATGCCACCTGGAATAAAATTCCGAGCGCCTGCCGATGCTACGTATTCGATCGCCTGGTGCCAACAAGAAGTCGTAGTCGAGCATGGATAAAATCTCTATGCGGTCTTCGAGAACAATGAGTACGATGTTCTCATATCGAATGGACGAAGGAAATGTTCGAACCTGAATCACTTCCCCTTGCGCCAATGAAGTGCATCCCTGACGCGTATAGGCCACAACGCCTAAACTGCCCTCAACGACCCATCCAAATGTGCTAATGAGAACACGCTCAGCATCGCCATGCTCTGATCTGTCCTCAGACACGCCAAGGTCTGATCGTGAGAAGTCGTATTGCCAGTCCAGCGCCGTTAGTCCAGATGATTTTTGAACAATAGCACGCTCTCGGCTGCAAAATACGCGACTCCGCGCAAGATCCCCTAGCTCGATCTCCAGATAAGTCTTTTTTCCTCCTATCATGATCGCATCACTGGAACTCTTGCTCACTGCTGCCTTTCGTTGTTCCGTGGTATCTCTGTCCTCGGCGGACAGACGGGCAAGCGGCTTATCAGGCTCCAGCCAGTCGGCATACACGAACGCGCGAGAACGAAGCTCGTCACGTGATGCGAATGTTGGATCGCTCCAATGCCATCCGACAGTAAGCGCGGAAAAGGGTAATTCCCAAGGGCTACCAAAGTTCACATTTACTCGATCACTGGCTATTTTTTCAATTGGGAAGCCAATGGTCATACCTCGCTGCGAAACCCAAAGGAAACGTCTCTCCGGCGTTGCTGAAAACGCATGACCCGAGATCACCGGCGTGATTGTGGAGCGTCGGCCCTTCCTGTGGTAGCCTGGACCATACTGACACATGCTTACCCCAGCCTCTCCCGCGAGCCATAAGTGAGAGAAGTACAATTCAATTGAGTGCACAGCACGACCGCCAAGGTCAACAGGGTTAATTGGAGCACGTAGTGAGAAGTCAATGTCTTGATACGCGCGTAGACGCTTGTTGAAGAAGTCGCGCAGTTCCGGATAGCCAGACCAGCGCAGCATCCTCCGATCTACCCGAGCTAGTGAGTTATCGATGAAGAGCATCTCGGCAAGGGGGTCAACTTGTTCGGCAGGCCCCGGACATCGTGCAGACACTAACTCGTCCCAGTTTACAAGCACCATCGAGGAATCGATTCGTAGAAGGTAGAGGTGTCCGCGGTAGAGGAAACCATCCAAGTACTCTCCAGGTATAGTCGCTTTTAAAAACTGCATTGTCGCCCTCGCAATATCTTGGCCACTTTAGCGACAGAGAGAGGTCGATAGCGTGCCCAAGCCAGAAGCACGGCTTGCGGCGGACAATCCCGCTGAGGGTCTGGCCATGTCGGATACCCATGCCATATCTGCGGCGTCATATTCCCGACGAAGCGACACCATTTCGCGATGCGGTCATCATGCAGGCGGGTGTCGTTAAGTGTTTCAAGATGGCCGTCGGCCTGAAGACGGATGCCCCAGTATGAGGCGTCGGGCGCGCCCCAGGCTCGCGCCACTGACTCGCTAAAGATGGCGAACTCATCGGATTCGTCAATTCCCGGGCTCCACTGTGTGTGATGGGAGCTACGACTGGGATCTCTATGTACCGGATTTGCCTCGTGGTGTAGTGCAAGTGGCGCAAGCGTTGTTCGTACAGTCACGAGCACCTCTTCATTACCCTAACCATTGATTAACATATCATTTTGTCCTGATAATGTGATTTGTTGGGTTTTCAGACAGTTTTGTCATATGCCATGGCACGCCGGGGGACTTTCAGATGATGAGAGCAGTGAATTACACGAGATTTACGCCCATCGTCATCACCCTCAAAAGAATCATTCCGGCTTCCCTGTAGCGGAATTTGGCCATCAACCACCGGGCTGTATCCGGGCATATCCATTCAGCGCACTCTGAAATATCGGAAAGCTTTATATAACGCTGATATCCTGCCCATAGCTCTCCACGTGAAGTTAAAATGCGTTCGTGATGCGCCAAGCGGTTTCTCAGGTGTTTAATCGTTTCAAGTCGAAAGAAAACACGACCGCGAGACAAACTGGTGTTGGGGAAAGCCTTCCGCAAATACGGTGTCCATAATGACGCGTGGTATTGTTTTGCGATAAGGCCCGTCCAAAAAGAGAAGGAGAGTTCGGCAATCACCTTGCCCGGCGTGGCATTGAGCCCAGCGTTGGCTTTTGCTTCTTTGATTTTGTCCTTGTGATAAGCACCCAGTGACGCGCTGTCATACCAACGAGGCGTGCTGTAAGCTTGGGTTAACTCATGATGAATCGCGTTTCTCACCGCGACTTCGAACCCATGCAGATATCCGTAAAGAGCCTCCGAGAGAGCAACATTGTACTCGTAAAGCTCCAGGGCCTTGACGGTATCGCCTTGCGTTGCGGCGAGATAGCGGCTTAGTCGCTCCTTGGAAATGGTTCGCTCGATACTTACAAGAAATTGAGCACTATACTGAAAAACGGGATTCGCCATCGGCGTATGAGTGCGTCCCTGGCTTAAATGGAGCGATCAGATAATCGGGTATTGAAATTATAGACATTTCCTGCATCTATTATATTGTTTTTTAAGGAAATTTTGTGTAAAATTACATCGAGGCTGCTGAGGCGATCCCTACTTGCGCTACAAACGTATGCATAGCACCCAAGCGCTATAGCAACGTTTTGCAAGCATATTCTCAGGGCACAGAGTTTTTCAAAGGGGTGACCACAAGAGGTCGCCCCTTCGGTTTTTTCGTCCAGCCCCATTGTAACAACTTTCTACTACCCCACGATTAGGTCGTAATGAAATGGACCCGCCCCTGTGCGGATCGACTGCAATGAGCCACAATTGTAACTTGACAACTGAAGTGGCGGTGCTTTTGACACTTTATGTGGCGCTAGCCTCCGCCCACCATCGAGATGCATGGGAGACTGTGAGACCGCAGCTTTGCCGAAAATGAACGGCGAGGTTTCTGTGCGAGCAGAGGCGAACCCGTATGGTCAAAATATTCAACCTCGCCTTCCGGCTGGAGGTAACGCCTCTACCATCGCCTGCGCTTCGGCTTGTCTTGCGCCCTATTCTCGCCCATACTCAGTAGACATTATCGCGAATAATCCGATAGATCAAAAAGTTGTGGAACTCTGTCCCTCTCAGCACTATTCTCTGGTCGAGCGCTCGATGTATCGATCCGTTTTTCCTCCTCAAGGAGTAGAGGATGGTGTTTTCCTACCAACAAGTCCAAGAGCATCCAAAGCTTTTGCTGGCCATGACGAGTCTGACACATGCGGAATTTCAGCAATTGCTCTCACATTTTCAGTATGCTTGGGATCAGTATGTGCAACAACATTATGTTGATCGAGACGAGCGCCAACGGCAATATGGCGCCGGGAGATCAGAGGCGACCTTGATCACTTTAGAGGACAAGCTGCTCTTCATCTTATATTATGTAAAAGTATATCCCCTGCAAGAAATTCTCGCCTTTGAGTTTGGTATGGTGCAAAGTACAGCCAATGAGTGGATTCACATCCTGAGTGGGGTCTTGAAAAAGGCATTAGACCATGGTGGGTATGTCCCTGAACGTGATCCCAAGCAGCTCGCCACTGTTCTCGAGTCTGAAGCTGAAGCAACCTATGGGATAGATGGAACAGAACGGCTACGCCAACGCCCGTGTGATGCAGAAAAGCAAAAAAATTATTACAGTGGCAAAAAAAACTCACACAGTCAAGAATATTGTTCTTGGTGGCATCCATACGCACAAAGTCAATTATCTGAGCCAAACCTATGAAGGCAGACGTCATGATAAAAAGATTGTTGATGAAGAAAATCCCACATACCCCACAGACATCAGTCTCTATAAAGACACCGGATTTCAAGGGTATGAACCAGAGGAGGTAAAGACATTCCAACCTCAGAAGAAACCCAAAGGGAAAGGACTTACAGCAGAACAGAGAGAGCAAAACAGCCTCATCTCGAGCATTCGGATTGTCATTGAGCATATCATTGCTGGGATCAAACGCTGTCGCATTGTCAAAGACCTTTTCCGCAACACGAAAGAAAAGTATGACGATCTCGTGATGGAGATCGCCTGTGCACTACACAACTTTAGAGTGGACTGCCGGCAGTCTTAAAAACTTATTTGCGATAATGTCTAGTGTCCAAAGGGACGGCAATAGCTGAGGGAAGAGGTGATGGACTGGAAACACCTGCTGGCATATATCACGGGGACTGTCGATCAAGAACTGCTGCTGCGCAACGAGTACCTGGTGACCGAAAATCGCATGTTGCGTACCCAGATCAAAGGTCGTGTACGCTTGAGCGATGGCGAGCGCAAGGCCCTTCGCCGACATCGGCAAGAAGCTGGGCAAGCAAGCGCTGGCGGAAGTGGCGACGATCGTCAAGCCCGACACCATTCTCGGTTGGCACCGCAAGTTCGTGGCCCAGAAGTTTGATGGCTCCACACAGCGCAAGGCTCCCGGTCGCCCCATGATTGCCCAGGAGCTGGAGGCGTTGGTCGTCCGCATGGCCCAGGAGAATCGCTCGTGGGGCTATGACCGGATCGTCGTGCGCGATCACAGGGTAGCAACCCGTGGTAGACACAGGTCATGGCGCTTGGCGTCTCTCGCTCCTCGCGCATTTTCCTCTGGACCCAATCGCATATCTCCGCTATAAGACGTCCATCAGTCTGACCCTGTAGTCTGCTGGCTGGAGACATCATGGAATCACTGTCTGACCCCACCAACACCCTCTAGCCGTTTCCCTTTACGCCGCAGGACTGGGCGCAGACCCCGCTGGCTGTGCAAGCCTATGTGCACACCCTGCGCGACGAGGTCAAGCAGTTGTACGACGGTGTGGAGATACTGGAGGCCCGACGTCGGCAGAATTCTACGACTTCCTCCAGGCCACCGTCATCGGACTCGCCATTAACTGGTTGCGAGTTTTCCGGAGAGCAACAGCTGCTTACCTTTGCTCTGGTGTAGGCCCAAAGCGATCGACGAGTCCGGTGCAATCAGAAAAATGCGGAGCACGCTGGGGCAGCAAGTACGACGAAATGCGCATGATTACTGCCAGTTTTGCTCGTGTGCTCGCGAGGCATACTGGCTCTCTATGCATGCAGTTCTCCTGATGTTTCAAGAAGATAGGCCGATTAGCAAAACTCGCAACCAGTTACAACTTAAGGACAATCCTGATGGTTGCCCACAGGTGTTTTTACGCCCCCCATATGCAGGTAAGGAGATGCTATGCGATGGAGGCCATGGTGCGTACGCCGGAGAGGTGTGCTGCTCAGTATGGTGGTCGTGCTCGCCGGGTGCACGTATGACGCCGCAATCCAGCGGCTGTCCCCTGCAGAGCAAGCCGAGTTTGTGCTCTATCGGCACATCCTGACCGCAAGCCAAGTCCACACGTACGTAGCACAGCCCACCGCCGCGGCCCGCACCGCCTACCTCCAGCAGTTGGGACTGGTGCAGCGCTTCCAGGCGCTTGCTCCCCTGGACCAGGAAGCCATCCGGAGTGGCGTTCCCAGGGTCGGGATGAGCGCGGACGCGCTCCAGTTCCTCTGGGGGGAACCCTACAACACGGCGGGTGATGCCCGCCGGTACGCGCACTGGTACTACCTGGGCTCGTCCTTCACACGGAGTGCCTCGGGCTATCATCCCTGGGATGTTGGCAATCGCGTGGATGTCTATCTCGTCGGGGGCAAGGTCGAGGGGTGGGTGGATGTGTCCCCGGGTGGTGGCATCGGGACGGGCGGCGGCTCGAGTGGCAACTAAGGGGGCCTGCATATGAGTGTCGCAGAAGCACCCTTGTGCAACACAACTCAGCAGTTTTAGCTTCAAAACACCCCCAACACTTAGCTCCAAGGGCTCAGCGGATACCTGTATACCCGAGGTCTTACGACATTCCTCCATACTGCTTCACGGCGCAGTTAGTCACCTGTTTATCGGGCGCGTTAGACAGGCGCTCGCTTGCGCTATAGACATTCAGGTTTGCTTTTGGAAAGCTACGCGGCCTGTTTGAGTTCCATGTCGCTTTCCTCGCAGTAGAGTCCAAAAAGCCCTAAAACCGTGTCCGGGTGCGTGGCAAAATACGCCAGGGCCTTGTCCACCGACACCGTCAACGCCGCAAATTCCTTGAAGTACTGGTTATGGGTCGCTCGTTTCTTCGTCTTCTTCCACAGGTATTCAATTGGATTATAGTCCGGTGAATACGACGGCAGAGGCTCCACGGTGATACGATCGCGATGGGCTGCCAAAAAAGCCTGGGTTGCTGCACTGGTATGATACCGTGCCCCATCATGGATGAGAAACAGGGGCTGCGTGGTTTGCTCTACGATCATCTGCAAGAACCCTTGGGAACTTTCTGAGTTAAACCGACCCTCGATGCCCTGATAAAACAGGCGCCCCGAGCAATACTCAATGGCGCCAAACACTTTGTATCCTTTGCGCTTGCCACTGGTTTTGACCTCAGGTTGCTGTCCACGCCTCGCCCACGTGTAGCTCAACGAGCCCCACTGGGCAAAACTGGCCTCATCCTCAAAGAGAATCAAGCCTTTACGTCGCTGGGCAGCGCGCAGAATCCTGGGCCATTCCTGCTGGAGCCAGTGTTGGCGCCGTGCGGCGTCGAGATGATCCGACACAAAGCGGGCCTTTTGAAACGAAAACCCC
>WNGR01021249.1_pt1 | contig 10549 bp, 7 predicted proteins | sample 5407581 | NCBI WGS metagenome assembly WNGR01 (sample SAMN13153383, study PRJNA577476) | soil metagenome | isolation source: 80 cm soil or saprolite under Garry oak tree replicate 2 | place: USA:California | collected 2016-06-15 | reverse complement strand
GGATCACCAGGATGGAGGAAATTATACCAGGGCAACTTTTTCCCAGACTCTTTAAACAGGCTATCCAGGAGCTTCTCCAGGCGTGGAGTGATGTCGTGTGTAGAGATGATATTACCGTTGGCATCCCTGGCATCTTCCGTACTCTGATTGACATCCATAAGACTAAAGAAACCGATCGGTGATCCCATAGTGGAAATACTACCGAGACGAATACCTTGTCCTGGATTGGGTGACACACCAAACAAGCCACTACGAATAGCTGCGACGCTATCATGACCGGGTGCATCAACCGGGTCCCAACGGGCACTAAACAACATATCGAAGAGGATGATCGTCCCCATACTGTGGGTAACAATGTGCAGGCGGTCGTCTCTAGAGCCATATCCTTGTAATTCTGCTGCATCAGCGACGCTGGCACCGCAAGAACGACTGATGTAGAGAGCAGCATCACCGACGAACTGCAGAAGCTGCTGCTCGCGAAATTGTAAGAACCAGAGCTTTTGCCAAATCGCTGAGGCTCGATATGTTTTGAGGAGATCTTGCTCTTCATCCTCATTCACATCGCCCCAGTAGAGTGCTATCTTCTTGAGAGCACGACCTTGAGGGTTGTGATAATAGCGTTGAATGAGGTTGAAAAGCGGGTCAGCATAGCCAGGTTGGGGACGCGTCTCACGTGTATTGACACCATGATTAAAGAGAATATAATCTGTAGCCATTGGTGTTACCTCCTTATTATTCAGGTATAGTTCGATACGATGGATCAAACATACACTTACTATTACTACGCTTGGCCCTGACGTTTTTAGGATATGAGTTTTACTAATTGCTGCATAAGCAGCAAAATTTTCTGCGTTGCCAGAGTCTGTGAGAAGTGAGGTAGAGTGCTGGAATATAATCAGAAGAGCCTTACTCATCAGCATATAATTTCTTCCCATACTTCAATACCCTATCTGGCATCTTCTGATAGTTCAGTATCTTATGCACTATACGAAAACCAACCGCCTTGTATAGTTCCAATGCTGGACGCGAAAAGCTATGTGTCTCCACATATATTGTATCAACACCCAAAGCTTTCAAGCGGCGGAAACACTCCATCTGAATAGCTCTTGCCAGCCCCAATTGCCGGAAGTGAGGATGAGTTCCTAATGGCTCTATCTGAGCCTCTTTACCACGCCGTGCCCCTTGCGTTTGGTTGAGCCAACAGGTACAAAATGCTGCCAGTGAGCCATCGGGAGCAACGACAACCAGATTAAGTTCTGGATTGTACTGGGGAGATTGTAATAGACGCCGACACCATGCAGCTGTCATATTTGTTGAATCAAAGACGGTCTGATGCAGATCAACATATGCCTTGACTTCTTTCTCTCCTGCTAGAGGACGTATCGTGAAACCTGGAAGCAACTGTGGCTCAGGAATCGCACCAGCCAATGAACGCTGCATATGGACAACGTGCCAGCTAGCAAGCATAAAACCATGCTGGCGGAGAAAGGCTATCTTGTCTACCTGATTCTCTCGCACTTCGATATAGTCGTAGAAACTATGTCCACGCTCCCGAGCAAGTTGAGAAAAGTGTTGAATAGCCCATTCGAGTACGAGTGTTTCAATACCATCTTCTTTGGCAGCAGAAGTATATGCAGTATCGAGGACAAGAAACGCAGGCTGCCGTACCACAAAAGCCTGTAACCTGCCCTCATCATCCTCCCAAAGCCCAACATTGCCGACATCCTCCAATGCCCTTGAATAGAGCCGATAGGGCAGGTCGATAACGTGAATAGTGTGTTCAGGAAAGGCACAGACTAGTTCGACCATCGCTTGCCTGTCTTGCTCCCCTCTGTAGGAACGCATCCTCAAATTCATCAATCTTACTTTTTCCTTTTCGTCGATGATTGTGATTTATTATCAGTCCTACTGCCTCCAGACCCTGATGGAGCAGATTTCCTCTTACCCTGTGGCTTCTTGTCTCGCGCTGCAAAAATCTTTGCCTCTTCCTCATGGCCGTGAGTTTCCAGCCATTTTCGTGCACGCTCATGTAAGTCTTGTAGTGAAGGACTGCCCACGATCATCATCCACATAGTAACGACACAATCGATGGTGGGGCAAGCGTTAGCTCGTACCGCTTCTGTCCATCAACCGGCCACACTGTCGCTTGGACTCCCAGGACTTTAATTGCCAGCCGCTTCTCCTCGTAGGTTGGGATGTACTCAGGGTCAGCAAAGTAGGATCGCACATTGGTCGCCCACTGTTCAAATCGGTCAATTGCCTCATTCACCTCTTTCATTGTCTCTTCCTCTTCCGCAACTTCGTAGAGCATGGCTTCCGCTTCATGCTTCTGCCGCTCCAAATCGTGCATTAGGGCTTTGAGCGAGTCAAGTGTATCATCATCGGTTGCATCTTGGGCTAGGGTATAGAGGTTTTTGAGTTTCTTTTTTATCCCTGCGATAATCGTTTCAACCGACTCTGTATCAATAGGAACGTTCGCCTGAGCGCGAAGCTCCTCAATCCTTGTTCGTATGAGCGAAGGGTCGATAATGTACTGCATGGCAAAATCCCAAGCAGCCTCATCTAAGGTCTTTGCGCCGATAGTGACGGTGTGTTTCGGTACACCTACCTCTTTATTGCACATATAGCGGTTTAAGCGCAGCGTTCCGTTGTGGCCGCTATGCACGTTTTTTACCCGAAGCTTTGCCTTGCATACACCACAGCGAACATGACCTGCCCGAAGCAATACGTCTTTCGGCCATTTGTTATTTCTTGCGGCTTCTTCTTTGTTTCTTACTAACTTTTCCTGCACAACGGCAAAGACATCAGGGTCAATAATGCGGGGAATAACCCCATCAGGAAGAGTTATCTGTTCGTCTTCCGGACGGTGAACACTATACCCGTTTTTACCTTTCTTGGGGTCGCGCTTCCACTTCATGACTTTGGCAATACCTGTATAGGCTTCATTAGCGAGCAGATGGCCGACTGTACCTGGCTGCCAGTAGGATTTGCCTTTTCGGGTCGGGATACCCAAATCCGTGAGACGGCGGGCAATGGCTTTGAGGGAATACCCAGACAGGGCAAGGTCAAAAATGGAGACCGCAACCTTGACCTCAGTCCATGCCTCTCCATCAATGACACAGATGATATCAAGGTTAAGTGTGTAGTATGCCCGTGTATAATCATCCGTATCTACCCACTTGTAGCCATATAACGGAGCGCCACGACCAGAGAGGACTTGCCCCTCAATCATCCTATCGCGCATCCCCCGTGTTGTGCGCCAGAAGGTTTTTTCTCGCTCAACTTCTGCAATAAAGGCAAAGACGTTTCGCATGAATATACCAATCGCACTGTCATCGAAGTTTTCTGTTATGGACTCTACGCGAATGCCGTATTTGTTGAGCATATCAATAATGATTGCCTGCTCGACTTGCCGACGCGAGAGCCTACTAAACTCAGTGACAACAAGCACATCAAACTCTCTGCGTTTGGCGGCAGAAATCATCTCCATGAAGACAGGCCGTTCATGGTAGGGTTTAATGTAGGCTGTCATCGCTTCAGGGTACATGTGTTTTTCTTCAAAATCATACCCGTGTTTTTCAATATACTCGCGAATGGCTTTTTCTTGACTATCAAGCGTCGGTGAGTCTTTCAAATTCTCATCGCTGACACGCGGATAGCCTGCGGCTCGCTCTTTCCGCTTCATATGGAGGTACTCCCAAGAGAATTGGGCAGTACTAGAGGTTTGTGGCATCGACTTGCCTTTCTGCGTACGCACCTCTAGTATGCCTGCTAATTTTTCATTTGACTAGGCTTCCAGAGCCAACTTACCCCCTTACTTCCCCGCTCATTTCCCTATTTTGTCCAACTAAATCCATCGCCTGTATTAAACAGCACTAATACGCCTTCCTCTCCTTCCACATGCACCACTAAATCAAGCTTCCCGTCATTATTCGCATCTGCAACTGAGAGGGTAACAAGCTTATCGGGTGCAAGGGTTGCCGGAATGGTATACACGCTATACTTCTTATTCACCACTTCAATCACCACAATCTCCTGCTCACCATCAAAGGCAAGAAAGCGGGATACGCCCCCATGCCCAACATCTGCACCCATGAGAGATACCCGATGGTCACTGTCGCCATAGTGCCATTGCAGCTGTACGCTCTGCCACCAGGGAACAAGCACCATAGTCCACACCATCAGCAGTCCAACAAACAGACACATGCCGACACCTACGGAAAAAAGATAGTGTTTTCTTGGCTTTTCACGGGGGGTTACAACGAGTTTTGGAGAAGGAGCGGTATAATCCTTCCCTGCGGTTGCCCGCTGCTTCAAGACAGGCGAGGTATACGAAGTTGTTGCTTCATTCTCTTCTTCATACTCTGCATAGAGCATGATGCGCTCCTTTCAAGAAATAGAGGGTCGTGCTATCGAAAAACAAGAGTGCGGATATATCAGTTGATGTAAGTATGTATCTCCTTAACTTCGGATACGACGGATATATCAGTTGATGTAAGTATACCCAATGATGCGTCAAAAAATCAAGGCTAATCTATGCGAAAATTGAGAAAATTGACTAATTCTTCCGGTCTGGCTTATAATGCCCAAAAACGAGGTGTCGCGTGCAACAACCACGTTTCGTCACCGTAGAGTTCATTTCTAAAGATTTGGATGTGAAAGAAACAACTGTACGGGAGTGGATACGGCAAAAAAAACTTCCCGCCTATCGAGTTGGCAAAACCTACCGCATAAAACTCGAAGATTACGAAAAATTCTTGGCAACACGGCGTACCACTGATGATGATAAGCAGTGACTCTTTTTTGTTTCCGAGTTCCTTTTCGGGTAAGTTGGCGGGTAAGTGAGGAGGTAAGTTGGACTTATCCGAAAATTCATGCAAAAAAACTACGTGAACCGGCTTAGAACCGGTGTTTAAAACATTCGTTCTTACCCAACAATCCTGTTAGCTACCTAAGAATATCCTGCTCCGTCTATTCTTAGGTACCAAAGACAGAGCGCGGTGTATCATGGAAGGGTGCATAAAAACGGGGCGTGCAGAAGAATTGCTCAGGCGACATGCTCATATCACTGATACGCGTGTCATAGGCGCCAATGATAAATCGACTACTGTACTCTCGTCCTCTTGCTCCTGCCTCTTGTAAAACTTCCTCAGTCCACTTCTCGTGATGCAAAACATACTCTTCATTCATCGTGATAACAAGCACCTGCGGTGTTTTGGTTGAGAAAAATTTCCCAAGGATATCCGTTTGTTCAAAGAGTGCAAGATATTTTCTGCATTTGGTTTTCCAGGCTGCCTCATCCTTCTGCGTGGTGTGTTGTAGTTCGAGGAATGTATGCCTGCGCTTGAGTCCGTTTGGTGTCGGGACTAACAGGCGTAAAAAGCCATCAGGATAGAGTTTGGAGTCTGCCAGGGCTGCAAGATAGGTTCTTCGCATACTGCGTTCATGGTCTAATCCCTCAATTCGTATGATGTCCGGCTGTTCGCGTTCCAGAAGACGAAGGTGAATGAGTACTTCATTGACGAGGCTGGTATGAACCAGGGTGTCCCCTGATGCTTTCTGTGCCTCGTTTGGCTCAAGCGTAAACAGTGGCGAAGGCTGTTTTCGTTTCACCAGTTCATTTGCGCCTTTGGTGAGGAGGAAAAACCAGTCGCCTTCAACGAGCTTTCCTCCCCTTCCCTCTCGGTCTTTGTGGTAAATCCATCCTTCCTCACGAAGCTCTTTAAAATATTGCGTTGCTCTCGGATATGAACCCCATGCAAACAGCCGCATCCATTGTTTGATGGTCAAAACGTAGTGTTCCCCAAGGGAGGCTAAGATTGTGGTGTCGGGGTCAATTGCCCTGGCTTTCATCTGAGCATACAGGACATTCATTGTGTCCATGCTCGCTGGTATCTGCCCTCGTGTTTGTTCCTCCGGCGCTCGTTGTGTTGGTGGTGCTGGTAGCTGAGTTTCAGGCTCAGGTACTTCTATAGGCTCTGGTTCAGCCCCTGCAACACTACCACTAGCATCCTTCGCGTCTGCCTCTTCGTCCTCCTTTACCCCTAATCGAGCCTGGATGTGCAGCTCAACATCCTCTTTGCGTCTGACATATTCAAGAGTGTTTTTAAGCATTATTGCCCAGTTTCGTGTCTGTTCTGAGTCAGGCGTAGGTAGGGAGGTGTCATGTGTTCGCATGTGGTAGACCTTCTCGCCAGTGCTGACCAGTGCTTCACGGTTAGGCAGGTGCATGATTTTTTGGGTAACTTCCGATGGGATATCTGTGCGCTTCTCGCCGATGGGGTCTTGTGCCAACACAGCCATCACAGCGCGAAGACTGGAAAGAAAGTCAAGAAGCTCTGCCCGATGTTCTTTTTTCCCTGGCAAGTCGTCATAATAGACGCGTGGGTTTTTTGCTTCCGCGAGGATGAAAATATGCTTACGCTTGAGCTTTTCCAGCAGTTTATAGTAGCCGACGCCGCAATCGGAGAAGCCTAAAATCACTTCGATGGGAATTTCCAAAGTCGCATCGCCTTTTACCTGCACCTCCCGCAAAAGTTCATTGAGGTAGGGGAGCGGATTGTCAACGATCGGACGTTTATCATGGCAGGGGGCAGGACTGCCCAGGACGTTGAACACAAAATCAGTGGTAAACTCTGCCATGCCGTAGGAAGCTTCCCACTTGCTCACCTCAAACCGCTTGGGCAGGAGCGAAACAGGCCGGAGGTATTGCTTGATAAAGTATGAAACGTCTGGATGCTCATGCCCATAGGTCAAGAAGTACTCGGCGGGCTTTGGGGATATATCCTCTTTACGCACTTTCGTGGCTTCCTGAATAAAGACAGGTGCAAGTTGCCCTGCTGCTTCCGTTACGCGAAAACAGATTTCTACCCTCTGCAAATATCTCTTTAATATCGGTGCTAATGAAGTTCTGAAACTCGTCAATGAAAATGCCTGTAGCTTGGCCGCTTCTCAAGGGGAGTATCCGCAAAGGAAAAGATCGCGTCGCGGATATGAGCAACAAGCAAAGTGCCAACAAGTTTCGCATCCTGGGAGAGGATTTTGAGAGGCAGTTTGATTAAGATAATTTCGTTATTTTCAATGGCTCGTCTGAAATCAATGGTTGTTTGGGGCTGACCAACGATATTTCTTACCAGTGATCTGCCTAAAAACAGGGCTTCGAGCCGGTAGAGAAGCGGCTCGATTTCCTTTCTCCTCACTGATGGGGATTTACTGCTGTACTGCTCCCAAAACTCCCTGATGTCCGAATTGGTAACGTTCCTGAGCATCTTCTGTCGAAGCTGGTCTTGGTCATCGCGTAAAAAATAATACATGTCAACAAGGGTAGAGCCAGGATTGGCTAACAGCACATGGGTTGCAAGCCGCAAGTAGCGGGGTAAATCACGCTGCGTTAATAGCTCTTCTCCCCACACGACGGCAAAAATGTGCATCACGCGGTCAACCGCTCGCGCTTCGTCAATGCTCGTCTGGCACTTCTTGCCGGAAAACACATTGACACCGAAGGGGAGAGTTTCGACTTCCATGAAAAGCCAAGAAGTATCTTTGGCTCTGCGTTCAGGTATTCGCTCGTTTACACGCGCAATTAGGTCGCCGTGCGGGTCAATGACAATGACTGGGTAGCCTCTGCGAATATCCCGTTCAATCAGGGTTAAAAGCAGCGATGATTTGCCTGTTCCCTGCTCTCCGACAATGTACATGCCTGATTGCCGTTCGATATCGCTTACCCATACTTGTGCTTTTTCTCTCTCAATCTGTTTCCCAAGTGTTGCCGCAACAGTGTACTGATAGGTAAGCGCGTCTGTATAGCATTGATGGATCACGGATTTCTCTTGTTCCGGTGTCTGTCCTGGCTTCCATTGCTTCAGTACTACTTGTCTGAGAATAGCGATTGCTTCCTCTGAGTATTCTCCATCTTCCAGTACTTTCCCAAGAAGCCGCCCTGCCTCCGATGCTGATAATTCAGCCATGCTGTACTCCTAGTGTTCCAACTGCTCAGCCGGCACAAGCAATCACGCTTTCGTCTCATCCTTATTCTTTGCGCTGGGCACGTGGTTTCCCCCGTTTGTTGCTGCATCGTCCGTCGCAAGCGGAGCAAGGTCGGTAGTTGTTTTCTCCTGCTGGGTGCCATTTTCCGCTGCATCCTTCTCTCGTGCCATCGGTAAGGCGGCAGCGGCAGTACCAAGAAGGTACTTTTGCTCAAACGCTGCCCACGACAAACTATACACATAGGTTGCTTGTAACCAATAAGGAGCTGGCAACTGGGACACATACCGGACACCATTGCCCCGCACTACAAGAAGGATAGTATTGGGATACCTTCGCATAAACCACGAGAGATTTCTGGCAAAGTTCTCCAGCTTCCCTATCTCAGTAAAGGTAAATGGCGCTTCAACAATGAGCAGACGCTCTCCTTCCGTCATCGGTTGGGCACTGAGCGAGCGGGTAGTGAGGTCAGTGTCAATGACACGCTCAGCTAACGTTTGCGCCCGATCAATTGAGATACGAAGATCAACTGACGAGACTACCGTAGTCGTCGTCGTGACGACAGCTGCCTGACGTGTCTGGCCTCTTCTCCAGAAGAACAGCTGGGCGCGGCAGCCTGGCCGCTGTGCAGGCTGTAGGGTCTGCTCTGTTGGTTCGTCAAGTTCATCCTGGGAAGGAGCAGTATCAGATGCGCAGGAAAAACTTCCCCTTCCTCTCCACAAAAAAACTCACCTCATGTAAAAACGCTCTTCTCCGGCCATTCTCTGCCCTCACAGTCCTATTCCTCCTCCTCTTTTTCCTTTCCATCAACGTGAAGAAGCTGCCACAATCAAAAAGAACTCGGCAGCTTGATGCTCCTGAGTTCCTCTTTTGCTAATTGGCTGGTGCTTCCCGACTGCCTCGTCTTCCCTACCCCATCGCAGGAACAACGCCAATCTGTTGCAGCATCCCCAAGGCGTCAAAGTTCACCCACTGTTCCGCGATCTTGCCGCCAGCGATGCGGTTAATGGTGATCCCCGTGAAAGTAGCAGACTTGTTCGTGGCAGGCCTTGCACTCTCCAGCGGGTCACCACCTTGTCCCCTTCGGCCACCATATCCTCAATGGTGGCACGTATGTCGGGGAAAGCCGTGAAGTAGAGCGAGGCGAATTGTTTGTGCCCCGCTGGGCCAGGCGGCAATCCAGGAGGACTGCCAGGCGTGTGGTCAACAAAGTTCGCGGCGAGGAGCTCATCGGCTACCGCCAGGTTCTTCTGATCCCAGAACTCCTCAAAGAAACGACGACTGAGCGCCTTGTTGTCTTCGGTTGCCATGAGACATTTTCCTTTCTGCATTGTCCTTCAGGGCAAGGATGTCTTACCCCTCTGCACTGTACGGTGAAGAACTCTCCTTAAGATCAGTATACCGGCATGTCCAAATACCCCTTTATTATTCTTTTCGTCAAAACGCGTGGCTGCGGCTTTTACGTGACCGTAGCGGCCTATTTCAGTAATCCTTTGACAGGAGATGGAATAGCGCGAGTGGTGTGCGAGGAAAGAGCCACGTGCAAGGCTGGCAACCAGGGCTTCTCTTATGGTTGTTTTCTTACACGTCTTGCTCGATTGCTCGAAAATTATTAACCGCTTGCTTCTTCTTGTGAAAAAAGTTATGAAATCTTAACTGAATTACTAAATTCATAGTTGTATCTTTACCACTTCGCAACCTCTTCGTAACTACTGCAAGGCATAATAGTAACGGTTTCACATCTGTCCTTCAACCGGGACATTCGTTCTGGCAACTCTTTCTTGGACAATTTGTGTGGAGTGGATTTTAAGTAGTGAGGAGAAACATGCATGAAATGCTTTCTCTGTACGTGTCATTATCACTCAGAAAACTCGCAGGAAAATCACTTGAAATTACCACAAGTATTGATTAGACCTTGTGAGGTGAGCAATACGGCATAGGAGATTTTTTAACTTGTATTCTTCGTAGCGATTTCTGTATCAGCTATTTTGCTCTGTTGTCCTCTGTAATGCATCCGACAAGAGTTTTTACAGGATCATCCCCAGACATTATCAAAACATCGGCCTTTTTTGTATTTATGGGATTCAAGTGAAGGAGAGCATCCATGAAAGGCTTTCTCAGATCAAAACTTTTTTCGGCTCTTGCTGCGTTGGTCATGATTGTTACTGCAATCGCACTACCACTGTCAAGCTCCGCTGTTCACTCCCATGCACAAGGGACAGTGACTTTCACCGAGTTTCCGATCCCCACCAGTAACAGTGCCCTTTACAATATTGCAGAAGGTCCCGACGGCAACCTTTGGTTTACTGAAGGTTTGGGGAATAAGGTTGGTCGAATTACTCCTGGCGGTATGATTACCGAGTTTCCACTTCCTTCTAATAATTACGGTGATCCTTATGATATTACAACTGGTCCGGATGGTAACCTCTGGTTTACAGAACAAAGTTTTGTATTAAATACATCTCCCAAGATTGGTCGAATTACTCCCAATGGTACGATTACGGAATTCCCAGTTCCTACCATTAACACTAGTCTAGAAGGTATTACAACTGGTCCTGACGGAAAC